>ERZ795044.5654-NODE-5654-length-10094-cov-6.324933_pt1 | contig 10094 bp, 23 predicted proteins | sample MGYA00375128_ERZ795044 | MGnify/ENA primary metagenome ERZ795044 (study PRJEB30173, sample SAMN05720213) | anaerobic digester metagenome | isolation source: active sludge of municipal wastewater-treating anaerobic digesters | place: USA | collected 2014-12-22 ... | reverse complement strand
GAACTGATGTAACTTTTCTTTTTCAAATTTATCCATTGACCTTATTTTTTTAACATGTTCTTTAAAATTGCAGCTATTTCATCAATATCTTTCTCTTCTTCTATAATCATTGGCATCTCTTTATCGCATTCTATTTCTAACCAAACACCATTTTCATCTCTTCTTTTCACAATCATATAACCAATACTATGACCTTTATCATCAACTTGTCAATAGTTATTTGATCAACTTCTACATTTATTGATGGCCCGGATGTTCGTTTTAATCCTTTTCGTTCCATACACACTAAATATCTTACAATTCTTTAATTTCAAATTTACCTAAGACTTCTCTTTCTTTTAAAAGATCATACCATTCTTTATCACTACATTTTGCATTACCCATACAATAATCCCATATATTAGTATGATGTAGAGATAAATCAAAAGTATATATTAAAACATTTAAAGCTTTCAATCTATCATGTAAAGACGCAACTAGAAAGGATTTGTGCTTTGTATATCCTACAACTATTAACATTTCTTCTTTTGTATTTTAGTAATAATCATAACGTCTAATGTCTTAGCTAACCATTGATTAGCGTGTGCTCTAACTTTCATAACTTCATAAGAACTGCATTCTTTCTTAATCATTTTAGTATTTTTAAAATATATGGTACAACCAAATTAATTAATAAATTAATATAATCATTTTTAATGTAAATAAAAACAATCTCTATAAATCTTTTAAAGTTAAATCGATGCACTACGTTAACACCTTTCTTTTCTTATAAGGTATTTAATTACTTCTATATTGTAAATGACTCTAAGCATTGTAATATCATCTGTTTAATACTTCTATATGATAAGTAATATGTAATTCTTTCATCTTTTTATTATATGAGAATCACATCTAAATCAATGTATAGAAAATAAAGAATATGTAGGTTTTATTACCAATTTGTTAAAAAATCATTAGAAAGATTATTATTTTGGTATTGATGTGTAAACGGTTAAGAAATCACTCCTTTCGTTAAGAAAACTTTATAGATAATAAACTCTAGAACCAAACTAGAACCAATGTTCACTTTACCAATAAGTGCTTAAATCAAACTAGAACCAATGTTCATCTAATGTTCACCCAATGTTCACCCAATGTTCACCTTACCAAATTAAAGACTTTGGCTCATACACACACCTGGAATTGCTTTCACCGATACTAAACGCAGTTGTACTACACTATGAATCCTTATAATCTTCTTTTTTACCTTTAAAGTTACGGTTCTCTATGGCGCTTTATTTTTTATAGTACGGTTCTCTTTTGCCTCTATTATACAAAGTTACGTATTCACTTTAATTATAAAAGGATTCTGATTTTAGAAATGTATTTGATTCCCTTAAATTGATTAAGATCAATTTGGTTGTACCTATATAATAGAATGTTTAATAGAAATCAGAATCCTTTTATAATTAATTTGTTTTATATTAATAGATTCTTTAGTTATAAATTAAAATGTTGTGGTAGGATGGTGTGAAACGAATGTCGGGACCAATGAAATTAGAAAAATGTATTGTTTCGAGGAACGTTGTAGAGGTAAGAAGAAATAGAGATTTTTAGAATGTGACGGAAATCATGGTTTCTGTACATAAAAGAGAGATATAAGCGTAGGGACGAAGCTGAATCAAAAACAGAACCAATAATCGCAGCTGGTGCATTTAGTACCACTCCATTTTTCTAGTAGAGGTTCACCACATTTAGGACAGGGGCATGCATTATTATCTTTAGGTAGTTCGAATGTACCACCTGCTCGAGTAAGAGCAATTACTTTAATAAGATCATCTACAAACGATTCATTTGAGATAGTAAGACCGTAAAGACCACCAGCTGTACATTTAGAATCTAAATATTTTGTAATGTTACTCTTTAATAGATCTTGTTTCATGTTTATTACCTCGGTTGTTAAAATATTCTACACGTAGATCTTCTACTGCAGCTATTACGTTATCTAGTTTAGCTTTCTCACCTTTAGAAAGAAGACGTGACTTTCTAAGTTTAATAAGATTACCTTTAGTACCATTAATAGAAGCGTATATATGCTTTCTATATTTTATGAACGTCTCTGTATTTAGTTCCATTTTATAATTATGTTGTTAATTTTATTCTAGCACTTCTCCAAGCATCATGCTCACCGTTATTGTTCCATGTAAAAATCTTTCCTTTTTTATCTAGTCTAATGAACCATCCAGGACCTCTGTGTAAATCTGTAAACTTTTCACAATTAGCTTTAGGATGTAACGATATTACGTATTGTTTTGCTGTCATTTAATATTTAAAAGTCTACTATCAAATTTCTTTAAAGTGTCATCGTCTAGATTAGCAACAGTATTTAAACTAACGTTTCGACCATATACATAACCAGATGATATTACGATATCATCAGCTCTAATTTGCAATATTAAATTATCACATACTATGCAAACAGCATTACATGCTTTATAATTTGTTTTAGTATATACGAACTTTAAAGACTCTCTTTTTTCTAAAACCTTTTTAACAAGTTCAAGAATAAGATCGATTGTTGTAGCGTCAAATAATAATCTTTCGAGCTCTTTTTGTTCATTACTCATTCTTATATTACCGCCAAATGCCTCTTGTAAATCTTCATCTGAAGTATTGTACTTATTTTTAACAATTTCTATTGCTAAATCTACTTCAATTGTTTTATCATTATTCCAACGATAATATCCATATAAAGAACTAGCCATATGGTAATCACAACATAAAATGTTAGGATTTTCTAAAGCTTTAAGAAAACTTTCAATCATTATAGTTTTGAATGGTTCAGAAAGTTCAGGTTTCTTAATTTTAACTTTATGTTGCGTGATAGCAGTTTCAGTAATAAGTATTTCTTCATAATCATCGTTAGGAAAGAGTTTGTTCTTTGTGATATACTTATGTGCATCTTCTAATGTAAAGAAAGCGGTTCTTACACTCTTATTTGCTTGTGATATTGTGTATGTTACGTCTGTTAATTCCATTTTTATTTAATTAAACTACAAATATTACGACTTGTCATTCCTTCTAAATCACCTTGTATACATTCATAAAGATTACTTTCACCATAAGTTCTGATTAAGTCCTCAAAAGTATCTACATTAAATAAATAAACTTTTCCATCTTCACCTAAAAATTCAAAATCTTTATCAAATCCATCATTATCAACATAATCTTCGTATAGTTCTTTTTGTGTTATCATTTTTTATTACTTTAATAGATTTTTAAGTACATAATCAAAAGCTGCTGAATAGGCTTCTTGTGGTGAATTATATAATTCGGCTGGTTTATTAAAAATATGTTTAACATCCGGATTTTTAGTAATGTAAATCTCTGATTCAAAATTTTTATTTTCATAAATTACTACTTCAACCCAAATACCATGATTAATTCTTAACCATTCAACTACTTGCCATTGCTCTGGCGCTAAACATTTATTATTTGTTTTATGTTGTTTGGTTGATATAACATTTACACAATCGTCTGTACCAAAATAATATCCTGTACAACTAATATTATCAAATCCTTTCTCTTTGAGTAATTTAGCTTGTTCGAAAGTTACATAAGTTGCTTTTATCATTTTTAAAGTTTAGATTCAAAACGTCCAAAGTCCATATAATAAATTATTAGTTCATCTTCAGTTAACCATTTATAGTAATGAGGTACATCAAACATTTCAACTCCACCACGCGTCTCTTTATATAATTGATTGCGCCAATTGATATAATTGTCGGCCATATCTTCTACATAAGCTTCTATAATGTTATTAAGACTCATGTGTAGATATAAGATTGTTCATTCTTTTTTGTAGTTTCAATCGAGTATCTTTTAACCATTCAGCTTCAGATATAGGACCTTGTATAACAATAAGTATTGTGTTTATTTCATTTATATCCTCAGCGTCTTCGACAAGTTTAATAAACCTTTTATGTTGACGTGTTTCTATTAAATGTCTTAATACGTAATGAAGACCAGAAAGATACTCTATTTCTGTAACCATGGAATTTTTATTTGTTCTTGTAAATGATCTATAATTTGTTGTGCTTCAAGTTTAGTAATATTCATACTAGCACTAAAAAGACATCCTGGTAAATCTTCTTCTAATTCTATAGAAATAAGACCATGTTTATCTATTTTATCTATAATTAAAGATCTCAATATGCCATTTCTATTTTCTATGATTTTCATTTGGTGGTTTTTTCTTTCAACTCTTTTAAAGTTTTGATAAGTTTGATGTTATATTCACGAGCTTCTGTTTCATGTTCTAATAAAACTTCGCAATTTTCATATTCACATAAATGAATTACGTTTTGAATAGAAGATTTAGTCACATTACCAGTATGGTAATAAACATGTTCTAGCGCTAATAAATGTTCGTTAGTCATATTAGATTATATTAAAATATAATTAAAAGAATTGAGGCTGGAAATTTCTTAGAAAATAAGAGTGCCTACTAGGTTACCATGAACATTTGTAAATTTGCCATCAGGTAGAGGTTCATTATCTAGACCATAAATAGAAAAGGCAATATGTTGATTACTAAACCATACAGTAATGGATTCTATTCTGCCTCTTTCAAAGCGAATAGATTGTACTAATTTTAAATCATCTCCAAAACCTTCTATTTGAAATTTAGGTTGTTTCATTTTTAAGTCTTCTAATGTTTTGTATTTCGTATTTAATAAGAGAATGTACGTAAGATAGTTCTTTCTTTAAATCATTGCCAATAAATTTAAAGTGATTGATTCGATATAGAGTTATTTTTCTATAAGCTTCAATTTTAGCTTTACTTATAGAAATACATAAACATGTTTCCATATTAGATATTTACGCAATATTTACGTTCTAAACTACCACAGTTTGAGTTATTACTATTTGGAATTACAAAGTAATGTGTTGTATTAGGAGGACACGTTTTAACTCTAAATACTCTACCATCGAATAAACTATCTGGATTATTGTATCTTACTGGAAATGAATTATCTTCATCTTCTTTTTTATCTTCTACTACAATGTTAATAAGTTTACCAGGAACTATAATAACCTTTTTAACTGTTTTGTCACCAATACATTCTTTTATTGTAGATAATGTTAAAATATCAGTTTCAAGTTCTTTTGGAGTTAATGGCGTAACATAAACAGTTTTGGTATGACCATTAATTGCAACAGAATAACTAAAGCTATTACCTTCCTGTAACATTCCAGAAGAATAATCCAAATCATTTTTAACCTCTTCGATAAAGGTATCTATTTTGGGCCATAAATGATTTGTAAGTTCAAAATATTTTAATGCAAGAGATCTTTTAATATCATCATTAGATGTTTCTTCAATTTCCTTACTAATATTTTCAATTGTATCGTGAAAGCGATTAATTTGTTTTAGATGTTCTTCTCGTGAGATCATTTCTTATTAATTTTTATTAATTTATCGATTTGTGTTGGTTTAATTGCTACAAATACTCCTAATGCTTCATATACAATTTCGTCTTTTAATAGATTATCTCTAACAGCTTTTTCGTTAGATGACCATTCCATAAAATTTTTGTGAGTATATTTTGTAGCATTGGAAAAATTTATAGAACGAAGTAAATTCTTTTCAAAAGTGGTAAGATCGTTTTTCATTTTTTTAATTTTTAAATTTATCTATAGCTTCTTGTAAATGAAAAGCGTTAGTACCAAATATCATTCCCCTTGTACTACCATTTAAAACATAAATAGTACCATAATCTGTTTTTCTTTTATACAATTTACCATTTGGAGTATTTAAATGGTTTGGATATTTAGCAATTTCAGATTTAGTCATTTTTTATATTTGTTTATTTGTATAATGTAAATATAAACAAAAGAATTGAGACTTGGAAATTTACTTAAAAGAAAGTTATTAACAAATGTTACCAATCAAAATCAAAAGAAGATACATTTTCAATGAAGAGTTTTTCAAAGTAATATCTTGTTAATTTTTCGATTGCTTCTTTTGATGGTGTGTAATTTCTAGTTGTAGAATTTATTTTTGGATGATATTGATTTTGTGAGTAATCAATCTTACATCTTTTACTCTGTAAATTTGATAACCAACTTTCTACAATACTAATACAGGAAATATTTTCGTTATGATTTACTTCTGAAGTTTCCATGTATATTTCGAAAATCTTTTTCAAATCTGAATTTTGTGGTGTAAAAATCCAATCTTCGCTTTCACCATGAGATTGAAAAACTTTAATTCTTTCATCAAAATCTTTAGTCTTATCTAAATAGAATTTCTTAGCTTCTTCTTTAATCTTTTTTACTGAACAATTTTCTTCAAGTTCATCAAGAGAGTTATAAGGAGAAGAATAAACCTTTTTAGCTTCTATTCTTAAATTAGCTTCAGCTTGCCAATTTTCTTTGAATGAATTAAAATGATTTTTTGGTGCATATATTAGATGATAAACTTTAGAAAATTTATCTCCAAATATCTCTTGCATACCACAAGCACCGTAATGTTCTTTCCAGTATTTAAGATTCTTATTTCTATCATCTATACTTATGGAGTATGGTGCTGAACCAAATTCATTCCAGAAACTAGGATGAAGAGTGTTAAATTTTTTCCAACCCATAAAATCAAGTAAAAACTTTTTGAAAAGAAGTTCTTCCTTTTCAAAGTTTTCATAAGGTAATGTTTTGTAAAAAGTATTAATACATTCTTGTAAAGCTTTTTCAGAAACTTCTTTTTGATTAAGCATTGCAAGAATTTGTTCTTCAATTTCTTCATCACTCCAAGTTTTAGAAACTTTCATGAGATGTTCAAAATGAGAAGGATGTGTGGTACCTCTATTAGCAAAAAAGCTATCTAGTTGTTCCTGTGTGAATTTATTACTCTTAATCAAAAGAGATCCTTCCACAGATATCGAACTTTTTAATTTTTCTACTAAATCTTTAATGTTATTCATTTAGATTAAATATTATCAATTGTTTTATTAGCAAAGTAACAAGTTAAATGAAAGAAAAATAATTTGTTAAATCATAGTAATCTTCTACGGCTTTAAGTTCACAAGAAATATAAAGTAAAACTGTATAATCTTTTTCGGTTGTAACTTTTAAACAATCTTCATCGTTACTTGTAAAATCCCCGATAGTTACATCCTTAATGGTGTCAAAATCTTCAATTGATTCTTTTTTACTACCAATTTTCAGTTTTACTTTTTTACCTACTAAAGCTTCTTTGATTAAGTTTACGAAATTGAAATTTTCCATTGTATTTGTTTATTTGTATAATGTAAATATAAACAAAAGAATTGACACTCTAAAATTTATTTTAGATAGTTATTAACAATCCTATTAATTAAATATAAACAAAATTGTTGTTAAGAAAAATTGTTGAGGTTTATTTTAAATAAGCTTTACCAAAATTTTCTGAAAACCGTACTTCCATGTTTGATCTTTGATTAGTAATACGGCTTTTGTTGATACCTAAAGATTTCATATGGGCTACAAAGTTTTTCCAAGAAGTTTCTAGAGACATTTTAGACATCTTTTCTAAAGTCATTTTAGAAAATGGATAAAGAATACCGGCTTCTGCATCTTTTTTACATTTCATAAAAATTGCTAAAGCTATATCTAAATAAAGTTCTTGCTCTGTCCAGTCTCTTGCAGAATCAAACATTCTAAATTCTACAGTTTGAGTTAATTCTCTATATTGTACACTTACATTTTTACCTAAACTATAAAATCCAGATTGATGATAAACTCTTTCATATGCATTAACTTCAATTTTTTCTCTTTCAGTTAAATTAGTTATACCCTTTTCTTTAGCAATATGCTTTAGTATTTCTCTTTCACGGCAATTTTTTGTATTTTGATATTGTTGATTGTGACCTCCAGTATATTGAATCCTTAAGTATCGTAATTCTGACCACATCCATGATGTTGAATATTCTGGATAATCATCTAAACAAACTTTAGATTTACGATCTAAAAGAGAGTTTGCATTAATATTATCTAATGGACAATTTACTGCCCATTGTAATTCTGGATGATTAGTAATTTCTGTGTAGAGGTTTTTAAGAAAAATTTCTTTTACTTTTCTATCTTTAAATTGTTTTTGTAATCCCAAATGAATATGACCTCCACCTAATGATTCAGTTGCATGCCATCTAAGTAAAGGGAATTTAGAAGCATGTTGCATTAATTCATCATGATAACATTTGATGTCTCGATAACTTTTAGCTACTGGTGAAGGTACTTCTAATGCTTTTCCTGAATCACTTCCATCGAGATGAGCTTTACGTTTAATCCAATTAGATGTTGCTCTTTTTTGAAAGGTGTTATAAACTTTGTGATGATCTACAAATTCTTGTGCAGGATCTATAATAAATGTATATTCAATACCTACAGTAGTTGGAAGTTTTTTAAACAGTTTCATTATTTTTTAATAAGTGAGTTTAAAATTTTATTCATTGCAAATTCATAAGCTTCTTTAGATGAAGAACATTTGATTGAAATTATTCCGGTACAAGCTCCTTTTGTAATACTAATATTCCATATGTCTCTATTACGTTCTACAGAAATTTGAGAACCTTTTTCTCTAATAAAATCTAATGCTTGAGATATTGTTGGTGCAAGGAAATGAAGTTTTTGGTACTTTTCAACAATATTAGAATAATCAACAAATCCAGAATGTTCTAATTTACCTCTATAGAAGCTATCTAAACATCTATCTTTAAAACCTGCTTTTTTAAGTTTTTTTGCTATGTTTAAAGAAACGAAAAGGTTTTCTCTTTGTTGAGATAAAGATAAAGATGTTGTATTTTTCATTTATTGTTTATTTGTATAATGTAAATATAAACAATTTTTTCCAGACTTGGAAATTTATTTAAGAAAAGTTATTAACAAAAGAAAAGGTTTATTCTTCTATGATTTTAAAAGATTTTTCAAATTCTTGTTGAGTAAACCAATTAGTACAATTTACACCTTCTTTAGTTAATTTTGTTCTAGTTACTCTAAATGAATTACTGGTACGTTCAATTACTGTTTCAATTTTGCCTGTTTTTATATCTTTGACTTTCATAATAATTAAGCTAATTTAACAAAATTTTCAACAATTTCTTTTTCTGTATGTTGATAAAACCATTTTAATCTTTCATAATGAGAAGCAAAATTAAGATTAAACATTTCAAACGTTTCAGGAAATTTTGTTTTATCAAAATCAGGATAGTATTTCAAAATTGTAGAACCAGCTAATTTAGTAAGGTACTATTTGCGCTAATGCGAATTCTTTTTTAGTCATTTGTTTTATTTTTTAAACGTGATTATATTTTTTACCACAATGGTCACATTCTAAAGCCATTGGTACATACGTCAATTTAAGCTTATTAGGATTACGTACTTCTTGTAATTTTCCTTTTTTACACTCTGGACATCTACTAAAGAAAAATGTTTGACACCAGTCTTTAAATGCTGTTAACATTTTCCATGTTTTTAATTACATATTCTTTAACTTCTTTTTTCATAGTTTCCGCAGAGGTATAACTACCTAATTCTACATCTTCTAATGTATAAGCATTATAAATAGGTTTTGATACTTTACCATACCAATATGTACCTTCTATATTTCTAAACATTGAATTTTTTGATTCTTCTTTTGACCAAGATACATCAAAGGTAACTTTTGTTTTTGCTAAAGGTATTCTCTTTCTTTGAATTACATTTACACATTTACCTTCATAGATAACCTTTTCTGGTAATTCACTTTCACCTTTAAAGTCATAAGAGAAGTAATCTACACTTTTCACGGTTGGTAATTCTTCAAATACTAATTTTAAAACTTTAGTAGTGCCTTCTACTTGAAATTCTATTTTATTACAATCTTCAAGCTTTGCCCAAAATCTATAACTTTTACCATTAAGAACAACTCTAAATGTTATTGAGCTATAATCGCTTGAACCTTTACGAATATAAATTCTGTCTACTGTAAGAATTGAATCTTTTGGTATTGTAACTGTTGGTACTGACTTATTTTCATTTTCTCTCCAACCCCAAGAATAACCTTCTCCTGTAAAATATCTTAAAAGAGAATCATTACG
>ERZ795044.5653-NODE-5653-length-10096-cov-4.488497_pt1 | contig 10096 bp, 14 predicted proteins | sample MGYA00375128_ERZ795044 | MGnify/ENA primary metagenome ERZ795044 (study PRJEB30173, sample SAMN05720213) | anaerobic digester metagenome | isolation source: active sludge of municipal wastewater-treating anaerobic digesters | place: USA | collected 2014-12-22 ... | reverse complement strand
CTACACAAGTCCTCACACTCTTTCCCTACACGACGCTCTTCCGATCTGATCTCCATAACCCGCTCGTCGAGCGTGACGCGATTCGTGAAGACCACTGGTACCATCCCTACAAGATCAAGATCACTCCGGCTGAGTTCGACGGGTGCATCGACAAGCATTACTTCTCGGATTTCGTCTCGCTGATCGGCGATGGGTATATCGAAATCTGGGAACCGGAGGAATAATGAAACTCGAAGATATAGGGTTCTATACGCTGTCTGACGCTCGTGCGCGAAGCGTCTCGTGGTCGAGCGATCTTCAGCGTTGTGAATTGATCCTTACCGACCGCTGCAATTTCAAGTGTCTATATTGCCGCGGGATAAAGAAAGACCTGCAGGGCGATCTCACTCTCGAGCAGGCTAAGGAAGTCGTAGATATCTGGGCATCGGGGAACCTGCACAATATTCGGTTCTCTGGTGGCGAGCCTACGATCTGGAAGGACCTCCTCGAGCTCGTGAAATATACGAAGTCAAAGCCTTCTATCGAGCATATAGCTCTTTCGACGAACGGAAGCGCTTCACTCGAGTACTACCTCGCTCTGATAGATGCGGGTGTCAACGACTTCTCGATTTCCCTCGATGCTTGCTGCGCTGCAACAGCGGATATGATGGCTGGAACGAATTCTCGTTTCAATCACATCAGCACTATTATTCGAGAGCTCGCTGAACGTACGTACGTTACAGTGGGCGTAGTTCTGGACGAACGGAACAACTCAGAACTGTCGAATATCATCTCATATGCTTCCAATCTCGGAGTTGCGGATATTCGTATTATTCCGAGTGCGCAATCCAACCACTTCCTGAAGATAGATGGAAACACTACTCGAAAGATTCTTTCTTACCGCCTCAACAATATCAAGAATGGCCGTCATGTTCGCGGTATCACGAAAACCGATTGCAGCAAGTGTCATCTCGTTAAAGACGATATGGTCATTCTGCATGGACAGCATTTCCCTTGCGTGATCTACATGAGAGAGCAGGGAGAGCCAATCGGTAGTGTATACGGTAAGACGCTAGAACAGATTCGAGCGGAGCGGAAGGAATGGTTCGAGAAGACAGATACTCGAGAGCAGATTATTTGTAAGAATAACTGCCTTGATGTTTGTATTGACCACAACAACGTCGTAGAGAGCTATCAAAAGGAGTAATCAATGACGACTAGAACGCTGCTTACTGCGCTTATGGCTGTCTTAATGCTTACTGCAATTATTCTCTTCGCTATCACTATGCTGGTTCCTACGTCTAATACTAGCGGGACGGAGATTCGTTCGAAGAGTGTTGCAGCATACAGAGTACGATATACTTCAGATAGCGGTAAAACAGTCGATATCTATACGTACGGACCTATCACCCTTAAAAAGGTAGAGTATCCAAACTCGATTGACCAGACGCTTTCGTTTTCCGATGTGAGTGGTACAGAGATTGAGATCTTTGTAAGCTCTGGAGATAATAAAGCCTCTTGGGTTGTCCTCGATCCGCCGGTAAAGGAGTAAGAGATGGAATACATCGAGTTAGGATCTGCTCCGTACGAGGAAGACTGTGTTCAGGTGAGCAACACTGAGAACTATCTTCCTCGAATGAAAGCGGAATGCTCTCGGTATATGGTAGGTCTTCAAGCTGCATTTCCTGAGGGTAAGTTCGATATCCGGCGGTTCTTTCACGACTTCGGTCTGTACTATGAAGTTATCGTGAAATACGATCCATCAAAGGAAAACGAAGTTATACAAGCATTCTCTATAGAAGAGAGCTTGCCAGCTACATGGAAAGATCTTGAAAGCTTAGCGAAAGCTAAGTAGATAGAAAAGGGAGCGTTAAGCTCCCTTTTTTTTATTGTCTAAATCTTTTTACTCTCTTTTCTTTAGAGATTTGAGTGGCGAAATAATCGCATCATATGCTAGAGTGGTTAATACGAAGTACGATACTGCGCTAACTATCACTCCAGATACCGTGAGTGGAGTAGCTAAGAAAGCAGCTCCAATACTAAGTCCTGCAGCAATGTAAACATAGACTGTAGTGTCCTTAATCTTACTAGCGAAATACTTCTTGATGATCTCAATGAGACCGCAAATCATAAGAAGCATCAGCACATCGGTCTGTAGACCAAGATTCCTCAAAAGCTCAAGAATTTCCATTCAATTCCTCCTCTTTAGCAGCTTCTATAGCTTCCTCTTGTTCCCTATTCTTAATACGCTCTTTTGCTTGTCTATCTACTTCTCGAAGACGCTCTTTTCTCTCTATAAACTCAGCTTGTACAAGATCGAAATCCTGGAAAAGGCGAGCCACTCTACTTAGCTGTACGTAAAACATTAGCTCGGGTTCAATCGCTGTTAAGCCTTCCATTGTTTTTATAGTAGTTACCTTTTGACGAAGCTCTTCTACTTTCTGATGAACTTCATCCCAATTCAAAATCTCTCTCACATCTCTCATACTTCCTACCACCTTGATCGCTGAATAATAAATGAAGCATTAGCACTGTATTTCTCTAAAAATGGCATCACGTGAGCTCCTTGCAAATCGTGTCCATAGTAATCTAAAAAGTTCCCTGGCATACATACAATAACGTTCTGCTTATTAGCGATACCGTATTCAGTTAGTGCATAATCTATATCAGATAACATCCATAGACCAGAAACCTCTATATTGCCACCGTACGCACGATTCTTTACTTCTCTAATCTCGTACTGCACCCCTGGATATAGGGATGCAATCTGAGAGATAACTTTAGTAGCTGCAGAGAAGGCAGCAGTAGAACTTAAAAATAATAAAGTTAAGGATTTATCTTTAAATGCTCGAATGAATTGATAACTAAAGACATCCTGGGGAAAGTCTAAATTAGCTAATCTTTCATGATCTCAACTCCAATAAATAGAAACTGCATACTTTTCTCGCATATGATGAAGAAACTCTGTAAGATCTTCTTTATTATGCTGCAAAGCATCAAGAATAATAGGCCGAGCATATGCAGTGTACCCTGGACTCCATATAGTCAGGTATGATGTATACTGGGAGAGAAAAGCTATTGTCTTTTCAATATCCTCATATCCGACTAAAGATGGAAGAGGTACTAACGATGCACTAACCTCAATTCCAGCATCTTTTAGCTTTTGAAAAGATTGGATAGCATTTTCATAACTATTTTCTTTGAGATTGAAAATCGTGCACCAATGCTCTTTGACCGTAGAGTGAAAAGATATTGAGATCTTCAAAGGCTTAAACTTTGCAAGCTTTTCTATCATCTCCGATGATAGAAGACTACCGTTTGTTGTTATGCGAATAGCGTTATGCGGTCGCATTGCACGAATAAATTCGAGTATCTCAAAAATCTGAGGATGAATAAGAGCCTCTCCCTCAGATAATCGACCCGGTAGACTTTCATTTAGAGCTATGTCACCTGCATAATCCGAAGGGAAGGACCAGAAAAGCTTCTTAATCTCACTTAATGGGCGAAAGGATGTTCTATGTATTTGAAATGGGTTTTGTTCATTAGAACAAAACAAGCATTTTGCATTACATGTTGATGTAATCTGGAGTTGCGCTGGAGTCCTGTTCACCCCAAGATTTTCGAAAAAATAATCACTATATTCACGAGCAGGTATCATATTTCCCCTCTACTTTTCCCTACTATACTTTTCTTCTTATGAAAAATGCGAAGCTACTTGAGCATAAAAATCTGCTTGGTTATAATGAGCACGAATATAAAGACTTTCATCTTTAGATTTTTTTGAAAGATCGACAGTCTGTAGCCTCGGTATATCGTTAGCGAAGTCTTCAATAGATCTATAATGAAGACCGAAGGATTCTGGTAACCAAGATAGTAGCCCTTGACGTCGATTTGTAGAGCATATTAAAATAGGTATCGTTCCACAAGCTAAAGCTTCTAATGTAATAATAGAGAAACAGTCGCCTTCAGCTAAAAGAATATGATATTTATAATTATTTAATGTCCTAGCTACTTGTCCTCTGGTGAGCTGAGGATGAAGCGTAGCAAACTCATTAAAGCTTGCAACAAGATTGCAGTAAGTTTGATCTCTTGCAGTCACATCTACTCTATTCGCATAGTAATCATATGGTGCTTTGTAATTTTGAAATTGGCTCAATAAGCTTACAGAGCATTTTGTATCTATTAACCGACCTATACTGCAAAATACTTTCTCTCTATCTGCCCAGCTTCTATAAGGCTTAAATCGAGAAAGATTTAGAGGAGGATGGAAAGTGTTTACATGAGCAGGAGTATCTACTACTGGATTATCTCGATGCGGAAGATAAATACCATCTAGCTTTTCTAGTAAAGCTTTATCAATGTCTGCAGCTGTTGGGTATGTAGTGAAGGAGAAGAGTAAAATCTTGCAAGCTGCATTTTCTTGCATCTTATAATCTACTGCTGCCTGAATCAACCCAGGAAAAAAGTCTTGAAGAACGATAATATCTGGGCTATCTTTTACTATCAGCGGGTAGTAATATGTTGCACTAGAATCATTACCGTATTCTCTACAAAATGTGAGGTCATATGGTAATGATCTAACAGCATCTTCTACCATGCTATTAGCTACATGTACGCCAGCTCCAGCATTATAGAATAGAAACAGAATCTTCTTCATTTACTGTTTACTCTCTTCTCGTAGGTCAGAATAGAACTTGTCTAGCTTATCTAAGAATAATCGATTAGCAGATATTTCTGAAGATGGCGTAGCTAGCAGAGGAGCAAGCTGCTGCGCAATACGCTGCATAATCTCTAGTGTTTCCATCAAGCTAAGCTTCTTATCTAGTAATTTCTGAATAAACTGAAAGCGATCCTGAAGTTCTTTTTTCTCTATCATTGCTGCATAGTTATAAAAAATAAGAACGATAGGAGTTAACCTACTAACCTCTACCTCTCCGAACGAAGAGAATAGGCAAAGATCAACTATATGATTACTAAGATTTTGAAGAAACATAGTTGCTAGTTCTCTCTGCTCTTCTGGAATTTTTTCCTGTTTATCTATACAGGAAAAAATAGAAGAAAGTGTAGCCATATTTTCATCTGAAATAGGGTAGTTAAAAAGTTCGGTGAGCCAATGCCTCTCTAGTTGAATCTTTTCTAAAGCTGTAGCTAAAAATCCGGTCATATCTTCTCCTTCTATTATTCTAGACTCTGAGTAAGTAATGTTACTTGCATACTTTTGCTTAACATAAACCTACGATACTCGTTGAATGTACCAGTACTATATTCTTTCAAATGAGAAATAAGTGTATCTAGTATACCATATTTTTTACACGACTCTAATATAGCGAATACTTTTGCTTTTTCCATGCGACACATAGCGGGGGAAGCTATAAAAGGATCTTTAGTAGCCTCGTAATTAGCTCCTAAGCACGGTCCAGGGCATAATGATCGAATTTCACAAGAGCTACAATCAGCATGAGTCTGAAAGTTAGTATTTACACTAGCGAGGTGCATATATGGAAACTCTGTTATTACTCTACCTGTAAGCTTCTCTTCTTGTACTTCAAACTTTCCTGCGATAAAAGAAGGGTAAGATAGTCTGTGGCAAGGAATAATAGAGAGATCTCCAGTTCGAACATACAGGCAAGTCTGTAAAGAGCAAGTAAGACCTCGGGGAATATAAGCAAATATACCGCTTGAAAGATTAAATAGCCTAGTCTTGATTTGCTCAAGTAGCTTATCGGGATCCTTGTTACATATATCAGGGTCTTCAAAGATTTTATCTATAATATATACGATAAAATCATAAAAATCTTTAACGTTTTCTAAAGACCAGTCTTCATTTCTAACCTCAAGCAAATATAAGAACCTATTAACATCTTTAGATGTCACAGAATACGTATCTTTAATATAATCAAAAAACCAATCTATATTGTTTTTCCAATACTTAACATTATCTCGAGATATCATAGGATGAAATCCTGCAGGAATCGCTAAGTCTTTGCAGAATCGAGACACTAGAGAGTAAAAAGCATCTGAATACTCAAAAGTAGAGGAATGAGCAGGCCGTGAAATAGGGTCGCAATATTTTCCATCAAAGCTAATGGAGTAAGATATTACTACGTTTTGCTCAAGAAACTTTTTCTGCTCTTGAATCAGTAAATCATAGTACTCTCTATCCTCTAAAAAGATAACATTCAACGGAAATACTATTGAGAAACTGGTACTAGTACGTTTCTTCAATCTTGTTGGAAGAGCTAATACATAGCTGTATAGTATATCAAATAGTTTTTTATACTGGTCTCTAGATACAGCTTCTCCCCCAAAAATCTCAATACGAGATGGTGCTAACTTTTCTCGAGTTAGATACTCTAATATTTTTTCACAGTTAGCTATTGAAGGATCTACTCTATCTATGGGGTCTGGGTAGAGCTCTTTACCATGTCGAGTATAGTAGCAATATGTACACTTTAGGTTACACTTTCTACTCAAAGTAAATTCAAGACTCGGTATATTTTCTTCCTTACCTGTTTTATAGTTTTTTTTCCATGAAGCTAAATAATGGATGTTAAGGAACTGGTGATACCACTGCTCTTCTTCTTGATGAAAAGTTTCAGTTGTTAGATCCATTTAAGCATTCTCCTTCTTATGTTGTTGCTTTAAGTGATGTGAAAGAGCTGCTTCGAGAGCTCCGTTTCCATATAGTTTAGCTAAACTTCCTGTATGAAGTTCAAAAGCTCCTGTAGTCAATAGGTTTGAATTGATACAATATTTACCAAAAATAACAATAGCAGCAAGAAGATTTAGCATATCTTCATCTTCTTTATATATTGGTGAAAGTTGATTAGATATAGCTAGAATCTTAAGAAAGGATTTCGTGTAATTCATAGTAGTAAGCGCTGTTCTTGTGACTGCGCGTATTACGTACGAGTACATTTGCTCTTCAAGAGCAGAAGTATTCGCAGGAGATATTGCAGTACGTAATGCTGTTTTATCAAAAGATAGTCCAACTTTTTCTAGCTTATCTTTAGGAGAATCTATCCGCATCTCCTCCCCTAGCATAGATAAGAAGGTGCCTTGACAAAGATGAGCAGCTCCTGTATTATCTATAGCTAGACTCGAGTTACCTGCGCTACAAAAAGAAAACGCAGTGAGTAGATCTGGTCTTCGACTATGATACTTAGTGTCACGAACACGTTGAAACAGTTTTTGCACAAGATCATAGATTTCAGAAAAATTCGAGTATCCTCGATCTAAAACCTTTTGAGTGAACACTCCATATGCTTTGCCATCTTTAACTGTATATCGACCAGGTATAGCAGATGTTACTCCATAGCGATGACCTCGGTTACGTAGATAATCTGAAAAAGCAAATACAGCTTCTAGGTACTCACTGTTTGAAGAAAGAAGAACATACTCATCTCCTGAGTATGTTGGTTTAACGGTTAAGGTTACAAAAGGGTAAAGTGTTTGTACTTGACCTTGTAGATTTTCGAGGTTAGATAACACCGTAGATACTTCAGATCCTCGCCTGTGTATATCATGTAAAAACGCTGGTCCATCTATAGATGTTTGTATACTTATCGTAAGAGGCTTTTCAAGTTTCTTAACAGCCTCTAAGAAAAGATAGATATTAGATAGACTTATAGATTTAGATAGGTTCGTTGAAAAATGAATATTCTTTAAGTTTGGAAAGTAGTCAGATATAAAAGAGTCTGTTAAGATTGTACTAAATACGTCTAGGTTTAGCGTCGGTTCTCCTCCCCAGAGCCCTAGATATTCAATTTCCTGCTTATCGAATCGGGCTACCACTCTATCAAAAAACGCGAGACTTAGAATATCCTCTCTAAGTCGAATATTGAGATGATTCGCTTCCTTATTATGCGGCACAAAGCAGTAGGTACAAGAGATATTGCAAGTTTCGGAAAAGTTCAGTGAAATATTATTTGCCTTAAGCATTGTAACTCCTCTAAGAGAAAAAGATCAACCAGGGGTTGCGCAATCGAGGTTGTCGTAACCAGCATCGAACCCATTATAGTGACCACTTTTGTACCCGGAATCGTAAGCTTCTTTATGTGTACCCTTATATCCAGCATCATGATTCTTATATGAGCTATTTGCAGTGGATTTAACTGTAACATCATGACTCTTTAGAGAAGAATAATACCCTGATTGATGATTGTAATTTGTAGATAGATTAGTAGCATCTTTTACAGAATTGTGAGAATAGTAGTGCGTGGTGCATAGTGAATCTCGTATTGAATCTAATTTAACTCTGATTTCGAGCGGTAATGCAGGCTGCATTATTGTTGCTCCAGCAGTGGGAACTGCGTTTGTCCAAGTAAACGCCATATCTCTCTCCTTATCCTTAATAATATCCATGACCAGAGTTTACTGTTTTGTGCGCAGTTGCATTATGTACATAGTTTGTAGCGTAAATTGCTATATTATGGGATTTAAGAGAAGCATCATGTGTAGTGTAATGCACATAATGTGTCTTAAATGTTGTGTTCACTGTTGTACAGTAAGCTTTGCATGTAGCTCCTGCTTGGTATGTATCAATAGCATAGACTGCATCTCGTATATTCTTCATCGAAGATGCTTTAGTTATAGCTCCAGTTTGTGCGAACGGCTCTTCTCCAGCTGGAAACTTAAACTGAGATCCAGCAGGAATAGCCATAAGGGTTTCTAATGTAGAGATATTATTTACAATCTCTGCCATATTAGAGTTATTCAACTTAGCTGCAGCTGTAATATTCTCTACCCATATAAATCCCATTCTTGTATCCTCTTCACCTTAATTAGTAGAGTTTTCTACTCACCTAATTTTCACCCAATGCCGACCGTTAACAACAATATCATGCCACTTATTTAACAGTTCTGGCTTATAGAATGTTGCAATAATTCGCTCAGGAAAGAACAGCTTAACAAAGATATTAGCTTTCTTAAGTGTTCCATTAGCTCCGCAAGTTAATGGAGTTCCTGGTTTAAGCTCTCCATCGCAATATGCGAGAACGAATCCGCCGATGGCGATTGGTATCTGTTTCCCGTACTGCTTTTGGCCTACTCCAAACCCGAATGTATCAGATGCAATACCTATAATTCCTGACGCTGCATAGCGCTTGGATTTATAATGTATCTGCTTATCATAACAATATACTCGTCCGTACTCGACCTCTACACTATCTTCTACAGCAATAAAATCAGCTATATCCGCGTAAACCGCATTATATACGCGAGTGGCATAAAAATAACCATTCCATGCTAATGCAGCTGTGCCGGTTGGAGTTTTCGTAGTATTAATATACCCTGCAGTAGCTGTTGAAGATAAGTTAGATGGAGCGAGGCCTAAGTGATTTATTGTTAATCGAGTTGCAAATGCATTTAATGTTGTTCCATTAGCTCCAGCGGGGGTTGGAGTTGCTATATTTACATTTGAGTATGAAGTACCTACAGACTGACCGCTTCGTAAATATAGATTCCCGCCTCCAATGCTCCGAGCTGTTGCATCTGCTGTTGTTGCTCCCGCAGTTACATACAATGTTCTGCCAGTTGTACCGGCTGCTGTTTCTCCTATATATATATGTTTATCTGCTGAGTTATAGAAAAGAATACCGTTAGTAACAACAGAGCCTACTGCGTATAAATTATTAACATAAAAATGACCATCGTAGCAAGCATTTGTAGTTCCTGTAGGAGCTGGAGTGCTTGTAGAGCGAAAGAAGTTGCCGGGGCTCGATGTAGTAGCTGTAGCTAAGAAGGACCAGGCTCCTGCATACGAAGTTCCTGCAACAGAGAAGTCACCTGCTACATATGTTCCGCCTTTTAATACTGCCATTATATTCCTTCCTCTACTAGCATAGATGTCGATACAGAATCTAATTTCGCACGCATCTGCCTATATATATTAGTAAGTTCTGTAGCAGTCAAAGCTCTTTGAAGGACTATTAAGTCTTTAAAGTATGAATTGCAGGGGTTGCCATTATCCCATCCTCCTAACTGCAAATCGTACCCGTATTGAGTGACAAAATAATTCGCTGCTATACCGCTAAGGGTTGCTGTTTTTGTTATTAGCTGTCCATCCCAACGACGCCAAGTCCATGTTGCAGTTGTTCCAGATTTAATAATGCTAATA
>ERZ795044.5650-NODE-5650-length-10097-cov-3.555965_pt1 | contig 10097 bp, 8 predicted proteins | sample MGYA00375128_ERZ795044 | MGnify/ENA primary metagenome ERZ795044 (study PRJEB30173, sample SAMN05720213) | anaerobic digester metagenome | isolation source: active sludge of municipal wastewater-treating anaerobic digesters | place: USA | collected 2014-12-22 ... | reverse complement strand
GCCGTCAATTCTTTCGGTTCGGTGCGGATGCCGGGCAGCGAGGCTTTCTGGGCCTGGCCGTACGAGATTGCAGGTGAGTTCGGCGGGGCGCGACCGGACACGTCGGCCGCCTTCGACGCCGAGGATTGGGGCGCCGCCAAGTCCAATCCTTCGCCGAGGGAGAATACCACGATTGCCTGTATCGCCACCGACGCCGAGCTGACGCGCGACGAGTGCGAACGTGTCGCCCAGATGGCGCTGGCCGGCATGGCGCGGGCGATCCGCCCGGTTTTCGCGCCGACGGATGGCGACGTGGTCTTCGTGATGTCGACCGCGCGGCGCGCACTCGATACGCCGCGTGCGCTTCAGGTTGCGCGGCTGGGTGAGCTGGCCGCCGGCACACTGGCGCGCAGCATTGCGCGCGGCGTGTTCGAGGCCGAGCGGCAGGAGGGGGCGGCATGATCCGTGTGCTGAGATATTTTGCGCTGGGAGCTGCGGGCGCTGCGATACTGGCCGGGTGCATGGTCGCAGGCCGCGACGCGGATGTGGCGGACTGGCCCGGCATGGTGTCGATCCAGACGGTCTCCGGCCGCACCGTCTACCATGAATGCGGCGGCACGCTGGTGACGCCGGACTGGGTGCTGACGGCTGCGCACTGCGCCGAGGACATGCAGGTGGACGCCAACGGACGCGCCGCCCAGTATGCGCGAGCCGCCGACGGGCGCTGGACGCGGCAGGGCGCCGTCGCGGTGGCGATCGGGCTTGGCGACCTGCGCACGATCCCGCCGGGCAGTGTACTGCCTGTCAGCCGCGTCGTGATCCATCCCGGCTACAAGGCGGGCGCGCCGGAGCGAGGCAATGATCTCGCCCTGCTGAAACTCGCCCGGCCCTCCACGGCGCCGGCGATGCCGCTCGATATGCGCGGCGACGCTGCGGGGCGCCTGTTCGAACCCTACGCCGACTTGCTGGCGGCCGGGTATGGCCGCAAGGGCGAGGGCGCGCAGGGGGAAGGGGGCACCACCCGGTCCGGCCGGCAGGTCGCGGCGGGCTCGCTGATCCTGCAGGAAGGCTATGTGCCGCCGGTCGAGATGCAGGAGTGTGCGCAGCGCATCCGGGCGGGCCTGGAACGCGAGGGGCTTGGAGAGACGTTCCGGGGTGTCACGGTGGATGCAGCGACGCAACTCTGCGCCGGCGATGGCGGCACGGATGCCTGCCAGGGCGACAGCGGTGGCCCGCTGGTGCTGCGCACGGCGAACGGCCCGGTGCAGGTGGGCGTGGTGAGCTGGGGGCTCGGCTGCGCGCGGCCGGAAAATCCGGGCGTTTACGCGCGCGTGTCGGCCTATGCCGGATGGATCAGCCGCGAGACGGGCCTTGCCCCGCCGTCGGGGGCGTCTGAAGCGCCCGGGCCGGCCGAAATGCCTGAAGTTTCAGGCACTGATCCCGGCGAGACCCCGCCGGAATCACCGGCCGGCGCAGACGAAACGCCGGGCTGAATCCATAGGTTTTTGTGGCTTGCAAGGCCGGGGGCTCGCCTGTATGTGTCCCCTCCTTGCAGTGGCAATGCACCCGTAGCTCAGCTGGATAGAGCACCAGACTACGAATCTGGGGGTCAGGAGTTCGAATCTCTTCGGGTGCGCCATGCCTGTTGTTGCAGCTTTCGCCTTGAATGCGCCCTGCGACTCTGAAAACCTCATTTCTGGGCAATCGTGACGGCTGCGCGGTGTGCGGTTTGAAGCTTTTAGACCCTTGGGAAACGTCTCCCTAGCTTCCTTGGTGCACAGGTGTCGCGGGTGAACAATCAGAACGAGGACGATCGCTTGAAACTCGCTTTCAGCCAGTCAGGTGACGCGTCCCCGCTCGAATACATGACCGTGGTGGCCGTGGAAAAAGCCTTGCGCAAGGTGCGCGCCTTCACCTGCCTTGTGATCGGCAACCGGGTTGAAGCCGACGAAATCGTCGAAGACGCCCTGATCCTCTACCTGTCGACCGACCCGGATGCCGACGATGCAGAGCAGGCCTGCGCGTACATGATCGCGGCAGTTCGGCGGCTCCTGCGTACGTCGGGCGCGCGCGCGCGGCGCGGCGTGGACCTCGAACAGGCGCTGTCGCCCTTGCTCGACCTGTCGCTGGACATCCGTGAGATCGCGGCGCTGCACCTGGGGGCGGGCTTCTCCGCTTCCGAGACTGCTGTGTTGCTCGGGCTCGATATCGCGGAGGTGGCAGCGGCGCTGGACGCGGTGCGCGGCGCGATCGGGCCTGAAACCTATGAGCGGGCCGCCCCGGCCGCCTGAGGCCTGATGGCAGCCCGGGCCGGCCATGCTAGGCTCTCCACCAAGGCCGCCCGAGCGGGCGCAGCAGCGCAGCGCACATGCACGAACGAGAAACCTATTACGAGCGCCATCCGGACCCGATGTGGGTCTATGACTTCGACACGCTGCAATTCCTTGACGTGAACGAAGCGGCGATCGCCGTGTATGGCTATAGCCGCGCAGAATTCCTTGCGATGGACGTGCGCGAGATACGCCCGGCGGAAGACGTGCCCCAACTGTTGGAAGACATCGCCGAGGCGCGGGCAGGGCGAAATGCGCCGCGCGTCTGCCGGCACCTGAAGAAATCCGGCGAGCTGCTGTTCGTGCATGTCGTGGCGCGCTCGGTGGACTGGCAAGGCCGGCGCGCGCGTCTTGTGTCGGTGCGCGACATCACGCTGGCGGTTCAGGCCGAGCAGGCCCGCGAGACGCTGCTGGCCCGGGAGGCGAGCCTGCGAAGTGTCGCGGAGGCCGCCGCCGCGCAGTTCGAACGCCTCTTCAGTGCGGTGCCCGGCAACATGCTGGTCCTGTCGCCGGGCGACTGGACCGTGCTGGCGGTGAGCGACGCCCTGCTCGACGCCGCGCGGGTTGAAAAAGCCGCTTTCCTTGGCCGGCCCTTGTTCGAGGCTCTGCCGGATTCCGGCGAGACGCCGCAGGCTGTTTCGTTGCTGCAACTGCGCGCCTCGCTCCAGCAGGTGATCGACACGGGCGAGCCGGACCAGCCGGGCGTGCTCTATTATCCGGTGCCGGTGCGCAGCGGTGACGCGAATGATGCGGGACACCGGCTGTGGATCGCCGTCAATACGCCTGTGAAGGCCGCCGATGGCACGATCAGCTATGTCATGTGCACGCTCGAGGATGTGACGACGATCATCGCCGGGGCGGCGGCCCGGGGCACCAGTTTCGAGATCATCGAACAGGCCCGCCGCGCATTTCCCAGACACGACCTGCCTTACCTTCGCACCACCATGGACCTGCGGTCGGCCATGGCGCGCCTTGCCGAGCAGAATGCCAACCTGCGCACCGCGCAGCGGCTGATCCGCATGGGCGCCTGGAAGTTCGGGCTCGAGACCGGACGTCTGGTCTGGTCGCCTGAAGTGCTCGACATGTACGGCGTCGCGGAAGCCGACTTCGGCGGCTCGTTCGATGCCTACGCGGCGCTGGTCCATCCTGACGACCGCGAAGCGATGACCGAGAATTACCGGGCCTTCGCGCGGTCCGGGGAGCTTGTGTTCGAATTTGCCCACCGCGCGGTACGGCCCGATGGGAAGGTGATCCACGTGCGCGGGATCGGAGAGATCACGGACGCGCCGGATGGGCGTGTGTTGACGGGCGTTGTCCAGGACGTCACACGCCAGGTCGAACGCGACAACCGGCTGCACCTGCTCGACCAGTCGATCAGCCGGCTGAACGATGTCGTGCTGATATTCGAGGCCGCGTCCGGACCCGCCGGCGCCGACGCGCCGATCGTGTACGTCAACCCATCCTTCCTGCGGATCACCGGCATGGCGCTCGAGGATGTGCTCGGCCAGCCGATATCGACCGTGATGCTGGAAGCGGCGCCCGGGGTGCCGCTGGATGTGCTGGTGACGGCGATTGCGAACCCGGTTTCGCTGCGCTCGGACATCCGTCTGTTTGCACGCGACGGGCGGATCGTTCCGGCAGAAATCGACCTGGTGCCGGTGAAGGGCCTCACCGGCAAGGTCACCCACTGGGTGGCTGTGGTGCGCGACATGTCCGAGCGGGACGCGGCCGAAGCACTGGCGCGCGCCAATGAAGAGCGATTCCAGTTGCTCGCCCGCTCCACTCATGACGTTGTCTGGGACTATGACCTGCGCAAGTCGCTGATCACCTGGAACGACAACTTCCGAAAGCTGGCGGGCAACGCGCAGGCGCCGCTGACGGATGCTCCATCGTCCTGGTTGGACCGTCTGCATCCGGATGACCGGGCCCGTGTAATCGAAGGATTCTATGGTGCGGCCGCCTCGGCCGCAGACGCCTGGACGGATGAGTACCGGTTCCTGCGGGATGACGGCAATGTGCGCTACGTGTTCGACCGGGGCTTCATCTCGCGGGACGCCAGCGGTATGGCCGAACGGATCGTCGGCAGCATGGTTGACATGACCAACCAGAAGCTGGCGGAGGCCCGCCTGGTGCAGGCCGAGAAGCTGGAGGCGCTCGGCCAGATCACCGGCGGCGTCGCGCATGATTTCAACAATCTCCTGATGGTGATTACCGGAAATGCCGAGACCTTGCTGGAGCGCGCAGAAGATCCCCGCGAGCGGCGCCTGCTGGAGCTCGTCTTCGCCGCCGCCGAACGGGGCAGGGACCTGACCGGCCGGCTGCTTGCCTTTGCGCGGCGTATCCCGCTGAAGCCGGTCGTACTCGAACTGGATGATCAGGTTACGCGCAGCGCGGAGCTGTTCCGGCGAACCTTCCGGTCGAACATCCGTATCGAGATGAAACTTGAATCAGGTGGAGCCCGGATCGAGAGCGACCCGGCCCAGCTTGAACTGGTCCTGCTGAATCTCGCCGTGAATGCGCGCGACGCCATGCGCGACGGCGGTGTGCTGACGTTCCACACGCATGTCGACCGGACCGGCGGGCAGGCTCAGGCGGCGCTGACAATATCGGACACGGGCGACGGCATGGATGACGAGACGCTGCGCCGCTGCCTCGATCCGTTCTTCACGACGAAACAGGTGGGCAAGGGGCTTGGGCTCGGCCTCAGCATGGCTTTCGGCTTCATGGAGCAATCCGGCGGCACCTTGCAGATTGCTTCCCAGCCGGGCCGCGGTACGCAGGTGACATTGTTGTTCCCGGAGACAGCCAAGGTGCAGTTGCCTGCGCCGCCGCCGCCGGTCGATGCTCCCATGGGGCGCGGCGAGCATATCCTGCTCGTTGAAGATGAGCCAGGTGTGCGCGAGCATGTCGAGCGTGTGCTCGTTTCGCTCGGCTACCGCGTGACCGCGTGCGAGAGCGCGGACGCTGCGATTGAACGCGTGAGCGAAGGGACCGCGTTCGACCTGATCTTTTCAGACCTCATCATGCCCGGGACGGCGGACGTGCGCGAGCTTCTGAAGGTGGCGCGGCGCCTGTGGCCCGACATCGAGATGCTGTATTCTTCAGGGTATCCGCGCGAACTCGTGGCGCGCGACGGGCGCCTTGCGACCGATATTGAGCTCCTGCCGAAGCCCTACCGGAAGGCCGAACTCGCCGTGCGGCTGCGCGCGATGCTTGACCGTCAGGCCGCTTCCCGCCAGCGCGCGGTTCAGAGCGGCGGCGCCTGAGCGATGAGACGGTAGCCGGCACCGCGTGCGGTCTGGATTGTGTCGCCGGCCGATGCTTCCAGCTGAGCCAGCTTGCTCCGCAGACGGCTGATATAGGTCTCGAGCACTTTCTCGCCTTCACGGTAAGACCGGCCGAAGGCTTTCAGGTATAGCTCCTCGCGTGCGACCACGCGGCCGCCAGCGTCAACGAGCGCGCTCAGCAACAGGAATTCTGCGTGGGTCAGGTCAATCTGCGCGGCGCCGAGGCGCAGCATGCGGCGCGACTTGTCGAAGGTGATGGAGTTGATGTGCGTCGGCGCGAGGTCCTCGGCGGCCGGCGCTGCCGTGCGGCGCACCAGCCGCGCGACGCGGGCGTGCAGTTCCTTGAGGCTGAGCGGCTTGAGAACATGGTCGTCGATGCCGCGATTGATCAGGTCGGCGCGAAATTCGGTTTCGCCCCAGCCGGACAATACGATGATCGGGATGTCGCTGAGGCGGCGGATCTCGGCGATGATCTGCGTGCCCGACGCGTCAGGCAGTTTCATGTCGAGGATCACGCAGTCTGCCGCAGACAGCCCGCCCGAAAACAGCACGGGCTTGAAACTGGCGAAATCCTTGAAAGCCTCGATATGGTCTTGGTGATCCGGCCAGCCAAGCTGGATGGTTTCGATCAGGTCTGCGTCGTCTTCTACGAGGAATATCTGCAAGCGTGCCTCTTCTGGCGATTTCGGCGGCAGGCCATGTTCGGTGGCCCGCCATTTAGAGCTTAAGGGGAGGTGGGATCAATTGCGGAAGGCCGTGGGGGCGGTTCAGCCTGGACCGGCCGTGCGGCGCAGGTTCACAGGGGTGATCGGCGCGGATGGCTTTTCGGGGCCGGGGGCGACGAATTGTGCGCCAACCTGGTCGCCCCGTTGCCACCGGGTCTCACAGGTGCGCTTTTCAGACTTGCCAGTGTTTGGATTGAGAATGACAAGGACGAAGCTCTCCGGGACCACAAAGGGTGAGCCAAGCTTCAATCGGACGCCGCCTTCGGAAATATCGCGGATGGTGACGTCATAAGTCTTGTCGCCCGCGCAAATGATCCGTGCGCCCTTCAGCGCGCGTTGGCGCGGCGTTCGGCGATTGGCGTCTGGCTCGTGATCGGACATCCGTCTGGCCTGGTTCGGGATGCGCGTCGAAGATTGAGGCGGGGGCCGGCGCGCTTCCTTAGAGTAAATCATTGCGCCTGCGTGGTTAAGAATACGTAGTTGAGCCGCAGACGGCGGAAAGTTGGCCAGCGCCGGGCAGACGCTGGCCCAAGTCTGTTCGTATTGGATCGGAAACAGGTTGGTTTCCACGCTATCTATGCGTGGCCAGCGGCGTTGGTTCCCGTGCAACTGCAGCGGCTGCTTAGTCCTTGGCGCGTTCCATGTAGCTGCCGTCCTCGGTGTTTACCACAACGCGGGTGCCCACGCCCACGTGGGCCGGCACCATGATGCGGGCGCCGTTGTCGAGCTTGGCCGGCTTGTAGGAGCCGGACGCCGTCTGGCCTTTGACGACCGGTTCGGTTTCCACAATTTCCGCGGTGATGCGGGCGGGCAGGGTGACCGACACGGCCTCGCCGTTGAACATCTGCAGGATGACCGTCATGTTTTCCTGCAGGTACTGGGCGCCGTCGCCGACCATGGCCGCCGGCACGACCACCTGCTCATAGTTGCCTGAGTTCATGAAGACGTAGTTCTCGCCTTCCATGTACAGGTAGGTGTGGTCGACTTCCTCGACATAGGCCTTCTCGACCTTGTCGGACGTCTTGTAAGTATTCGAGATCTTGATGCCGTCCGAGATGCGGCGCATGTCGATTGTCGTGGTCGGCGTACCTTTGCCGGGGCGGAAGGATTCCGCCTTGAGCACAACGTAAAGCTGGCCGTCGGTGTGTTCGATGATGTTGCCTTTGCGGATATCCGCAGCGATTTCAACGGCCATGGGTCGTTCCTGAGTTGCGAGGGCGAAAGCGCCGCTATATACCGCCTCCGCGCCGTTTGGCCAGCGCCGGATGCGGCTTTGGCCCGCTTTGATCCTGCCCCGCCGGAGCCCGATGACCCCCGACAGCCCGCCCTGGTGGTCGCCCGCTGCCCATGCCCGTCGCCGCCCCTTCCTGCAGGCACGCGGTGCGGTCAAGGCATCGATGCGCGCCTGGTTCGCGTCAGAAGGCTTCACCGAGACGGAATGTGGCCAGCTGCAGCGCTCACCGGGCAATGAAGCGCACCTGCACGCCTTTGAAACGCGGTTTGTGGCCGAGAACGGCGGGGCGACGCCGCTTTACCTGCACACTTCGCCCGAATTTGCGATGAAAAAGCTACTCGCCGCCGGTGAGACCCGCATTTTCGATTTCGCCCGTGCGTTCCGTAATCGCGAGACCGGGCCGCGCCATTCGCCCGAATTCACGATGCTGGAATGGTACCGGGCAGGCGAAGGCATCGAGGAGGTCATGCGGGATGCGGCACGGCTGTGCCAGCTCGCTGCGGAGGCCGCAGGAACCCGCACGCTTGTCTGGAAAGGCGCCTGCTGTGACCCGTTTGCGGCGCCGGAATTCCTGACGGTGGCGGAGGCCTTTGTGCGCTACGCCGGCATCGATCTCGAGCCTTTGCTGGACGATTCGGCCGGCCTTGCAGCCGAGGCACGGGCGTCCGGCGTGAATACGCCGGACGGCGCGAGTTGGACGGACGTCTATTCCGCGGTTCTCGTGACGCGGATCGAGCCCAAGCTCGGGCAGGGGCGGCTGACCTTCCTTCACCGATACCCGGCCAGCGAGGCGGCGCTGTCCCGTCCGGACCCGGACGATCCGCGCTATGCCGAGCGGTTTGAACTCTATGCCTGCGGGGTCGAACTCGCCAACGGGTACCGCGAACTGACCGACGCGGCCATGCTGCGCGCGCGCCAGGCGTCCGAGATGGACTTGAAAGAGGATGTCTACGGCGAGCGCTATCCGCTCGACGAGGCTTTCATTTCTGCGGTGGCCGCCATGCCGGAAGCAAGCGGGGTGGCGCTCGGGTTCGACCGGCTGGTGATGCTGGCGACGGGGGCCGCGCAGATTTCGGATGTCCTCTGGACGCCGCCTCCTGTAGAGGAGCGGCCATGACCGTTGCCACACTCCGTACCGTCGCAGACCTGAAGGCCGCAGGCCTGATCGCCGAGGCGCAGGCCGAACGGCTGGCAGACGTGGCCCGAGCCTATGCCATCGCGCTGCCGGAAGCGATTGCGCGGCGCATCGGACCCGGCGACGCGGATCCGCTTCGCCGGCAGTATGTTCCGTCAGCAGAGGAATTGCGCGTCCTGCCGGGCGAGGCCGCCGACCCGATCGGCGACGGACGGCATTCGCCGCTACCGGGCCTCGTACATCGCTACCGCGACCGCGTGCTGATCAAGGCGGCGTCGACCTGCCCGGTCTACTGCCGTTTCTGCTTCCGGCGCGAAATGGTGGGCCCGGAGAAGGGCGACGCCCTGACCAAGGCAGGGCTTGCGGATATCCTCGCCTATGTCGCTGCGCACCCGGAAATCTTCGAGGTCATCCTGACCGGCGGCGATCCGATGATGTTGTCGGCCGCCCGTGCGAGGGAGCTGACGCGGTCGATTTCGGAGATCGAGCACGTCAAGGTCATCCGCTGGCATAGCCGCATGCCGGTAACCCGGCCTGACCGGATCACGCCTGTCTATGCCGACGCCCTCGCGAGCGGCGGCAAGGCGGTGTTTGTCGCCGTGCATGCAAACCATGCGAGCGAGTTCACGCCGGAGGCGGTCGCCGCCTGCCGCCTGCTGGCATCGCGGGGTATCGCGCTCGTGTCGCAGTCCGTGTTGCTGCGGGGGGTCAATGATACACTAGGCGCACTGTCGGACCTGATGCGGACCTTCCTCAGTGCCGGGATCAAACCCTATTACCTTCACCAGCTGGATGCGGCGCCTGGCACGTCGCACTTCCGCGTGCCGGTCGAGGAAGGCCAGGCGCTGGTGCGGGGGTTGCGCGACAGCATATCCGGCCTGGCCGTGCCTCATTACGTGTTCGACATTCCGGGCGGGGTCTCGAAGGCATCGCTCGCGTTGGCCGATGTCGAGCGGCGCGGCGACCGGTTCGAAGTGCGGGGCAGCGACGGCGAATTCTATCCGCTGGCGGACTGATTGGCTTGGCGCGGGCGGCCCATGATCAACAGGGCGACCAGCCCGATGGATGTGGCCTGGCTCGAGAACAGTTCCAGCAGCACTGCGAACAGCCAACTCGGCAGCGAGGCACGCTGCTCGGCCTGCAGCAGGATGTTGCCTGATCCCTGACCCAGCAATTCGGCATTCGCCGCTTCGATCTTGGCGTTCAGCTCGTCCCGGCGTTTCGCGAGGCCGAGTTCATTCTGGGCGTCACGGTATGGCTTCTGTTCCGTGCGGCCGACGCGCTCGACTTCGGCGATGTAGGCCTCAAGGCCTTCGACCGAGCGGGTTTCCGGCGGAATGCCTTCGAGCTGGCGGCGCCAGTCGGCAAGCTGGGTTTCAAGCACATCGCGATTGCTGGCCGCGCTCG
>ERZ795044.5647-NODE-5647-length-10099-cov-6.734269_pt1 | contig 10099 bp, 8 predicted proteins | sample MGYA00375128_ERZ795044 | MGnify/ENA primary metagenome ERZ795044 (study PRJEB30173, sample SAMN05720213) | anaerobic digester metagenome | isolation source: active sludge of municipal wastewater-treating anaerobic digesters | place: USA | collected 2014-12-22 ... | reverse complement strand
GCCACACGATTCGGCGGCCTCCCCAAGGGGCTGGAGCTGGTGGGCGGGCGCCGGATCATCGATCGCGTGGCCGACGCGTTGCGCGACGCCACCGACGAACTGCTCGTGGTCGCCAACGATGCACGCGCCCCGGACTGGCTCCCGGGGGTGCGCGTCGCCGGCGACCTGCGTCCGGGCGAAGGGAGCCTTGGCGGCCTGCACGCGGCGCTGGCCCACGCACGGGGCGCCGTGATCGTGGTCGCCTGGGATATGCCGTTCGTCTCCGCCGCGCTGCTGCGCCGGCTGCGCGCGTTAGGCGAGTCGGGGTTCGACGCCGCCCTCCCCGAGAGTGGCTCCAAGCGCGGCCTCGAACCGATGTGCGCGTGGTATGCCCCGCCCTGTCTCGACGCCATCACCGCCGCCCTCGACCGGGGCGACCGACGTGTGATCGCCTTCTTCGACGCAGTACGTGTCGCTCGCCTCGGTGCCGACGCGGTGGCGACGTTCGGCGACCCGGCGACGTTGTTCCTGAACGTGAACACCGCCCAGGAACGCGACGCGGCGGAACGGTGCGCGCGCGCGCACCCGGACGACGCAACGACGACCCGGCAGGACGACGCCTGAGCCCCTCGCGCCGCTCCCCGCGGCCGCTCTGGTCGCGGCGGTAGATTTCCCTTCACTGCCGCGCCCGCACCGTTTGCGGATCCCACCGTCCGCGACCCGACCACGTTCTGCCGCACCCTCGCATGCCCCCTCTCCTCTCCATCGTCGGCCGCAAGCACTCCGGCAAGACCACGCTCGTCGTGCGACTGGCGGCGGAACTTCGCCGGCGAGGGGTGCGCGTGATGACCATCAAGCACGGGTCGCACACCTTCAACCTCGACCCCGCCAGCACCGACACCTATCGCCACTTCCACGAGGGCGAAGCCGAACGGGTGGCGATGATCTCCCCGGATCGTTTCGCGCTGGTGATGCGGTGGAGCGAGGAGCTGACCCCGCACGAGGTGGCGGCGCGGTTCATGTCCGACGCCGACCTGGTGCTCTGCGAGGGGTTCAAGGAGTCGTCGATCCCCAAGCTCGAGGTGGTGCGCCGCGCGGCACACCCCACGTCGCTTGCCGAGGAGGGGAAGATCGACGTGGCCACGCTGCTGGCGGTGGTCACCGACGCGCCGGCATCGATCGAGGGCGGGCGACGCTTCGACCTCGGGGAGGCGACGTGGCTCGAACAGCTCGCGACCTTCGTGCAGGAGTGGCTCGCGGCGTCGCAGCGCTGATCCCCTGCCTCGCGCCTGACGCGGCGCTGCGGTAATGTGCGGGGCGCGCTGCCCCCGCACGGCCGCGCAGGTGCCAGGGCGCCGCGTCACACGGTCACCCCCCTGTCGCCACGCACACCGACGCTCCGCCCGCTCCCATCGCGCATGTCCTTGCCTCATTCCCGACACGCCCTCGTCGCCCTCGTCGCGGTCGCCCTCGGCGCTCCTGCCGCCTGCGCCCCCCGCGGGACGGCGACGTCGCCGGCCCCGCGCCTGTCGCCTGCCGTCGCCCTGGTGCGCCGGACGGTCGACTCGATGGTCGCCGACCCCAAGTTTCGCAGCGCGCAGTTGGGGATCCTCGTCGTCGACCCGACCACGGGCGACACCCTCGTCTCGCACAACGCGGGGAAGCTCTTCATCCCCGCCTCCAACCAGAAGATCCTCACGGGGGCCACGGCGTTGCACCTGCTGGGGCCCGACTTCCGCTTCAGCACGACCGTCTCGGCCTCGGGCCCGGTCGTCGATGGCGAGATCCGCGGCGACCTGGTGGTGAGCGGGACCGGCGACCCGAGCGTGAGCGACCACATGGCGGGCGACGCGATGGTCCCGCTGCGCGCCGTGGCCGATTCGCTCGTGGCCCGCGGGGTGAAGCGCGTGACCGGAGCGCTCGTCCCCGGCGCCGATGCCTTCCCCGATGCCACGTTAGGCTTCGGGTGGTCGTACGACGACCTCGACTTCGCCTTCTCGGCGGGGGTCGACGAACTGTACTTCAACGAGGGATTCTCGCGCGTGGTGGTGCGCGGCGGCGCGGCGGCGGGAGACCCTCCGACGGCGCGCACGATGCCGGCCCGATCGGTCCCGCGGGTGCGCGTGTGGGCGCAGACCACCGCGCCCGTCGCCACCAACGGGACGGCCGTGCGCCGCGCGCGAACTGTTTCCATCCGGCAGGACTCCACCGACGCCGCCACGGTCATCGTGGAAGGCTCCATCGCGGCCGGCGACTCGGCCGTCCTCACGATCACCCACCGTGACCCGGCGCGCGCGTACCTGCTGGCGCTGCACGAGGCGCTGGGGGAGCGGGGGATCGTGGTGGAGGGGGGCGTCTCGCCGTGGCGCGGCAACGCCACCTACCCGCTCTTCTCCCTGATGTCGCCGCCGCTGTCGCAGGTGCTCTCGTACTTCGAGAAGCCGTCGCAGAACCAGATCGGCGAGATCCTGCTGCGCACGTTAGGCAGGGCGCGCGCCAATGTGGGGAGTGCCGACAGCGGGGCCCGCGTGGTGCGCGACCAACTCCTGGCCTGGGGGGCCGCACGCGACGGCTTCATCGTGCGCGACGGGAGCGGGCTCTCGCGGCATGACGTCATCACCCCGGAAACGATCGTCCGCGTCCTCGACGCCATGCGGCGCTCGCCCCACTTCAGGCTCTTCTACGACGCCCTCCCGGTGGGGGGCGTCGACGGGACGATCGCCAACCGCATGAAGGGGACCCCCGCCCAGGGAAACGTGCACGCCAAGACGGGGACACTCGACATGGTGCGCTCGCTCTCCGGCTATGTCACCACGGCCGACGGGCGCCTCCTGCTGTTCAGCGTGCTGGCCAACCACTTCACGGTCCCCACGCGCGAGATCGAGCGGGTGCAGGACACGCTCGCCGCGCTCCTCGCCGGCATGCGCCTGACGGGAGGGACTCCCTGATGCTGACGGTCGCCGAGGCCAGTGCGCGCAGCCTGGCCGGGATCGCGCCACTCGGGATCGAGCGCGTCCCCCTGCTCGACGCCGTCGGTCGCGTCCTCGCCCGCGACGCCGTCGCCAGCTACACCCTCCCCCACTGGGACAACTCGGCGATGGACGGCTACGCCGTGCGCGGCGCCGACCTCGCCGGTGCGTCGGCCCAATCGCCCGTGCGCCTGGCGGTGCAGGAGACGGTCGCCGCTGGCGAATTCCCCACCAAGCCGGTGCGCGAAGGGGTCTGCACGCGCATCATGACCGGTGCGCCGCTCCCCGACGGAGCCGACACGGTGGTCCGCGTCGAGGACACCGACGGTGGACTCGACCTCGTCTCCATTCGCGACGCGCGCGACCTACGCAAGAACATCCGTCCGCGCGGCGAGGATTTCGTCGCCCACGATACCGTCATCCCCGCCGGGACCCCCATCGCCCCCGCGCAGGTGGGAGTCCTGGCGTCGCTCGGCCTCCCCTCCGTGGACGTGCATCGTCGCCCGGTGGTCGCCATCCTGGGATCGGGCGACGAACTGGTCGACCTGGACCGGTTCCACGAGGTGCTGGCGGGGCGCAAGATCGTGACCTCCAACTCGTACACGATCAGCGCCCTCGTCAGGAGCAACGGCGGGATCCCGCTGTTGCTGGGGAACGCCGCCGACACGCCGGAGTCGCTGCGTGCGCTGCTGGAGCAGGCCACGGGAGTCGACCTGATCATCACCTCGGCCGGCGCCTCGGTGGGGGCGTTCGACTACACGCGCGAGGTGCTGGCCTCGTTAGGGGCGCGCCTCGACTTCTGGAAGGTGCGCATGCGCCCCGGGGCCCCCATCGGCTTCGGCACACTGCACGGCACGCCGTGGGTGGGGCTGCCGGGGAATCCGGTGAGCGTGATGGTCACCTTCGAGCTCTTCGTGCGCCCCGTCCTCCGGCGGCTGCAAGGGCACGCCCGCCTGTTTCGCCATCCCGTCCCCGTCGTCCTCGACGAGCCGGTGAGCATCGGGGCACGCCTCACGCACTTCCTGCGCGGGATCGCGCGCCCGGCCGAGGACGGGCGCATGCACGCACGCCTCACCGGTCCGCAGGGGTCGGGGATCCTCACGTCGATGGCCCGCGCCAACGCGCTGCTCGTCGTCCCCGAGGATCGTCCGCGCTGCGAGGCGGGTGACGTGGTCAACGCCCTCCTCGTGGGCGACGACGCCTCCCTCTCCGAGTCGTTCGCGCTGTGATCTGGGAAGACGAGCTGGCCGCCCTCCGGACGCGCTTCGACGTCACGGAGACCGAGGTGACGTGCGGCAACCGGACGTTTGTCCTCGCGCACCCGCGCAACGCCGACACCCTCATCAGCGAGGAAGACTACGTCAAGGACGAGCGGCTCCCGTACTGGGCCGACATCTGGCCGTCGTCGCGCATCCTGGCCGAGCACGTCGTGCGCCACAAGGGGAACGGGCGGCGCGCCCTGGAACTCGGCTGCGGAAGCGGGCTCGTGGCGTGCGCGCTCGCCGCAGCGGGCTACAAGGTCACCGCCACCGACTACTACCCCGACGCGCTGGAGTTCACCCGGGTCAACGTCGCCCGCAACACCGGGCAGTACCCCGCCACGCGCATGGTCGACTGGCGCGACATGCCGCGCGACCTGGGGCGTTTCCACGTGGTGGTGGCGTCGGATGTGCTGTACGAACACACGCACGGCGAGCTGGTGAGCGATGCGGTGATCGCCACCGTGCGCGACGACGGCTACGCGCTCATCGCCGATCCGGGGCGGCTGTCACTGGAGTCGTTCCTGTTGAGCGCCGAGGAGGGCGGGCTGGCGCTGACCGAGCATTGGACGTCGCCCTTTGCGGAAGGGGCGCAGAAGCACGACATCCAGCTGCACGTGTTGCGGGTGCGTTAGGCGCTCGGAGTCTGCCTACTTCCCCAGTCGCTCCCCGCACCCGGTGACCTGGCTTCCGTCGAAGACGACGGTCGCGCGGTGCGTCCAGGACTTGTCGGCCATGGTGTCCTGGCACTTCTCCTCGACAAGCGTGACCTCGAGGGTGTGCGCGTTAGGCGCCGAAGTGAGCGCAATCCAGCGCAGCGTGTTTCCCGTGGCCTGGGGGGCGGTGGACGGAAAGAGGATCCCGTCCTTGTAGTCGGGCGTCGTGTACGTAAGTCCCTTGGCGCTGATGCGCACTCCCCAGAACGGCTCGTTCCCCGTCAGCCGGAACTCCCCCGCTTGCGACGGCGACGACGTCGGGAGCGTCCCGGTCTCGCCGGCCGTGGCCGGACCCGGTGCCGAGTCGTTTGCAGCTGCCGGAAGCGGCGACATGCTCACGGCGCTGTCCGCCTGTGGTGCGTCCCCGCCCCCGCATGCACCGAGCGCCACCGAGGCGAGCCACACGACCCGCGCCCCCGCCCTCGCGCCCCCCCATCGCGCCCCCATCGCCTACCCTCCCGTCTCCCGTCTCCCGTCTCCCGTCTGCAGTCTCGACGCCACCACCTCGGCGATGTCGTACACCGGCACCGTGCTCTCCAGCTTGGCCCCGGCATCGTTGAGCATCGTCATGCAGAACGGACAGGCGACCGCGACGGCGTCGGCGCCGGTCGCGAGGAGTTCCTGCTTGCGCTCGACGTTGATGCGCTGCCCCACGCGCTCTTCCATCCACATGCGACCGCCGCCGGCGCCGCAGCACAGCCCCTTGTCGCGCGACCGCGGCGCCTCGACCAGGGTGACCACCGGCAGGGCGCGCTTGAGCGCCTCACGCGGCGCGTCGTACACCTCGTTGTAACGCCCCAGGTAGCAGGAGTCGTGATAGGCCATCACCAGCTTCTGCCCGTCGTCGTGCTTGAGCGGAACCATCTCGTCGGCCAGGAGTCGCTCGATGTACGTCGAGTGGTGAATCACCTCGTAGTTGCCGCCGAGCTGCGGGAACTCGTTCCCGATCTGGTGGAAGCAGTGCGGGCACGAGGTGACGATCGTGGTGACCTCGTAGCGGTCGAGCGTCTCGATCGCCTGCTTGGCCAGCATCTGGTAGAGGTACTCGTTCCCCATGCGGCGCGCGGGGTCACCGTTGCAGCTCTCTTCCTGCCCGAGGATGGCGAACTTGATCCCTGCCGCCTGCAGGATGCGGGCAAAGGCGACCGTCGTCTTCTTGGCGCGGTCGTCAAACGATCCCATGCAGCCGACCCAGAAGAGGATGTCGGGGCGCTCGCCGCGCTCCCACATCTCGGCCATCGTCGGCACGTCCATTCCCTCGGCCCACTTCTCACGCTCCGACGGCTGGAACGCCCACGGCGAGCCGTTGCGCTCCAACGACTCGAACGCCGGGAGGATCTCCTCGGGAAAGCGCGACTCGGTGAGGACGAGATTGCGCCGCATCTCGTTAATGATCTCGAGCTGGTCGATCGAGACCGGGCACTCGTACACGCAGGCGCGGCACGACGTGCACGCCCACAGCTCTTCCTCGGTGATGAAGTTGTCGAGCAGCTTGTGCTCGAGCACCGCGGAGCGCGTTCCGTCGTCGCCCTTCGCGGCGCCGATGAACGGCATGCCGAAGACGTCGTCGCCGCCGACGATCACCGGCGCCACCTCGAGCAATCGTTGCCGGGTGTTCACCACGATCTTGCGCGGCGAGAGCAGCTTCCCCGTGAGGTTCGCCGGGCACACCGAGGTGCAGCGTCCGCACTCGGTGCAGGCGTAACCGTCGAGCAGGTTCTTCCAGCTCAGGTGCGTGACGTCGGCGGCGCCGAAGACCTCCGTCTCCATCTCCAGGTCCATCGGCTTCATCGCCCCCACCGTCCCCGGCCCGCTCGTGTTGGAGAGGAAGGTGTTGGGGAGCGAGACGATGACGTGCAGGTGCTTGGAGTACGGGAGGTAGTTCAGGAAGGTGAGGATCAGCAGGGCGTGGATCCACCAGCTGGTGTTGCGGACGATCGTTGCAGCTCCCGGCGACATCCAGCCGAGCAACCCGGCCAGCGGCGCCGACAACGGCTGCGCCATGGTCGGGATGTCGGCGCCGAGCACGCGCTCCGCCGCCGCCGTGACGATGAGCGTGACCATCAGCCCGCCGATCACCGAGAGGATGAAGATCGCATCACCCGAGTGCACGCCGTCGCCCTGCAGCCGCTTGGGCTTCACGACGATGCGGCGGTACAGGAGCCAGGCCACCGCGGCCAGCACCGCACCCGCCGTCAGCTCCTGCGAGACGAGGAAGAGCCAGTGCAGGGGCGCGGGGAGGATGCTGGCGTAGCTGAAGCCCGGGATCAGGCCGTGGAGGATGATCTCCAGCGCGCCGACCTGCAGCACGAGGAAGCCCCAGAAGACGAGCGCATGCACGGGCCCCGCCGATGGATCGCGCAGGATCTTCGTCTGCGCGATGCCGATCATGAACAGGTTCCAGACGCGGCGCGGGATGTCGTTGAGCCGGAAGTCGCCGTTCCCGATGCGCAGGTAGCGGACCAGCCGCTGCGCGTTGTACGAGAAGAAGGCCAGCGCCAGCGCGAGGACGAAGGCGAACGCCACGTGGGACATGGAGGGGGGTGCGGAAGGTCAAACCGCGGCGAGCGCGCACGTTCGGCGCCCGCCGCGGCTACAGCATGATCAGTTCGACGACTGCTTGGCCTGCTGCACCGCCGCCGTCAGCGCCGGCACCACGTCGAAGACATCGCCCACGATCCCGTAGTCGGCCACCTTGAAGATGGGGGCCTCCTTGTCCTTGTTGATCGCCACGATGCACTTGGAGGTGCGCATCCCCGCCAGGTGCTGGATGGCGCCGGAGATGCCGACCGCGACGTAGAGATCTGGGGAGACGAGACGCCCCGTCTGGCCGATCTGGTCGCTGTGCGGTCGCCACCCTTCGTCGGTGACGGCGCGGGTAGCCCCTACCGCCGCATTGCCGAAGGCCGCCGCGAGATCTTCCACCAGCTTGAAGTGCTCGGCCGCCTTGAGCCCACGGCCGCCACTGATGATGATCGGTGCCTCACCGAGGTCGAGCTTCTTGGTGTCGCCGAGGACCGTGTCGGTGATGACGACGCGCGCGGCCGACGGGTCGGCGGAGAGCGTCGCGCCCTCGGTGCGGCCGGCTCCGGCCTTGGCGGCAGGGGTGATGGCCCCAGGGCGCAGCGAGAAGATGGCCGGCGTGCCGATGAGCCTGAGCGTCTGGACCACCTTTCCGGTGTAGCCGGGGTGCGTGACGATCACCGCATCGGCGCTCACCGCAAACGACGTCACGTCGGTCGCAATCGCGCTCCGCAACTTGGCGGCAGTGCGCGGGGCGAGATCCTTCCCCTGCTGCGACGCCGAGAAGACGACGGCACGGTAGTCGCCGTCCTTCACGCGATCGGCGACCAGCGCCGCCGTCGCTTCGGGCGAGTAGTGCGTGAAGCCGGCGTGTTCGCTCACGATCACGACGTCCGCGCCGTACTCGGCGAGCGCCGCCGCCTTGGCCGCGATGCCGGGGGCCCCCACGAGGATCGCATGGACCTCGCCGCCAATCTGGTCGGCGACCTGGCGCGCGGCGGTCACCGCCTCGAACGCCACCTTGCGCAGCTCACCGCCACGCGCTTCTGCAAATGCCAGGACGTTAGGCATCAGAGCACCTTCGCTTCGGTCTGGAGGAGCTTCACGAGCTCGGGGACCGCCGCGGCCCCCTCACCGATGATGCGCCCGGCCGCACGAGCGGGCGGGAGTTCCATCTTCTCTACCGTCAGGCGCACCTCGCCGAGCTGCGCCGGCTTGATCTCGAGCGGCTTCTTCTTGGCCGCCATGATCCCCTTGAGCGACGGATAGCGCGGACGCGCGATCCCTTCGTCGATGGAGACGATGGCCGGGAGGGAGAACTTCACCAGCTCGCCGCCCCCTTCGATCTCGCGGCGCGCCGTCCCCTGGCCGCCGCTGATCTCCAGCTTGCTGCAGGCGTGCACGAGCGGGAGCCCCAGCAACTCGGCGACGACGAACTGCGTGGCCCCATTGGCCCCGTCGATCGACATCTTGCCGAACATGATGAGGTCGTAGCCGCCGGCCGAGAGTTCGGCGGCCAGCGCGCTGCCCACAGCGAAGGCGTCGAAGGGGACAGCGTCGCACTTGAGCTGGACGGCCTTCGCGACCCCCATGCTCAGCGCCTTGCGCAGCGTCTCCTGCACGACGTCGGAGCCGAGGGAGATGACGTGCACCTCGCTGGCCGGATCCTTCTCCGTGAGCTGCAAGGCCGCTTCGACGGCGTAGCCGTCGAAGTCGGACATGTCCCACTTGAGCCCCGTCTCGTCCACGGACTTGCCGGAGGGGGCGATCTTGAAGTTCACGTCCATCTCGGGGACGCGCTTGATGCAAACGGCGATCTTCACCGTTCAGTCTCCAGGTGTAAGGAAGCGGGGGGAAATCTAGCGGTTGCCCTGCGGGAGTGGAGGACGCGTGAGCGGCCCCTTTGGAATCCCGGGCGCCCGCGCATCTTTCGCCCATGCGTGACGATGCTTCCCCGATGGCGCCCGCCGCCGCCACCCGCCCGACCGTCCTCATCACCGGCGCGACCGCCGGGCTGGGGGCCGCGTATGCCCGCGCCCTGGCGGCGCGCGGGCACCCCCTCGTCCTCGTGGCCCGCGACCGCGAGCGGCTGGCGGCCGCCGCCGAGGCGCTGCAGGGGGCGCACGGCGTCCCGGTGGAGACGATCGCCGCCGATCTGTCGACCGACGCAGGGGTCGATACCGTCATCGCCCGGATCGCCGAGGGCGAGGGCGCCGAGGGGCGCGTGGTCGGGCTCCTGGTCAACAACGCCGGCTTTGGCACCAAGGGGTCGATCGCCCGGGGCGACGGCGCGGCGCAGGATACGATGGTGCGGCTGCACATCCTGGCGGTCCACCGCCTCACCCAGGCCGCGATCAAGGTGATGGTCCCGCGCGGGCGCGGGGCCGTCATCACCGTCGCGTCGGTGGCCTCGTACCTAACGAGCCCCGGAAACGTGAACTACTGCGCCACCAAGGGCTACCAGCGCATGGCGATGGAGTCGCTGGCGGCCGAGGTGGCGCCACGCGGCGTCTACGTGCAGGCGCTCTGCCCCGGCTTCACGCGCACCGAGTTCCACGCGCGGGCCGCGATGTCCATGCACACAATCCCTGGGTGGATGTGGCTCGAGGCCGACGCGGTCGTCGCCGCCTCGCTGGCCGCCAAGGAACGCGGC
>ERZ795044.5646-NODE-5646-length-10100-cov-5.065704_pt1 | contig 10100 bp, 8 predicted proteins | sample MGYA00375128_ERZ795044 | MGnify/ENA primary metagenome ERZ795044 (study PRJEB30173, sample SAMN05720213) | anaerobic digester metagenome | isolation source: active sludge of municipal wastewater-treating anaerobic digesters | place: USA | collected 2014-12-22 ... | reverse complement strand
TCACTTCCATTGGCCTGAATTATATAAACATAATTTGGATTGGCCGGGGTAACTGCAACTAAACTTCTGCCGGTATTGGTAATTCCCTGTGCTGCTCCTGCAACGGTCCAGTTAACGCCGTTGTTCACAGAACGCACCACCGTGCTGTTTCCACAGGCATACATAATGTTCAGGTCATCGGGTTTGAATTCAATATCTTCAATTTGTGTGGCATACACTTGTGTCCAGTTAGTTCCTCCGTTGGTAGAGCGGTGAATACCGGAAGAAGAACAAACAAATACAATGTTTGAATTGGTTGGATGCACCAGTATCTTTCTAACTGCCCCGCTTGGTCCCGAACCTAAGTTCGTCCAGGTAAAACCGGCGTTGGTGCTTTTCATCAGGTTACCCGATGCATTGCCGGCATAAACAGTATTGATGTTAGAAGGGTCGATCGTTACTGAATACATATTCATCCAGGTGGCATTAAAATCCTGCAGCGGTGTCCAGCTGTTGCCGCTGGTAGTACTCTTCCATATTCCGCCACCGGGCGAAGTAACATAGATGATCGTGGTATCGGATGGGTTTATAGCTACATCGGTTAATCTTCCCGTACCGGGGTTCCAGCCGGAAGTGTATGTCCAGCCCCAGGGCCCCAGCTCGGTCCAGCTGGCAGCAGCAGCCATGTTTTGATTTTGGGGACTTGTCTGCTTCCATGTTTGCCACTCAGTGGCAGGATCAATATAAAATCCGTTTTCATCCATATGAAAACGGCGTTCGTATAACCAGCGTTGAAAATGTTTGTAGCCGGTGCTTCGGTCTGTTCCGGCTGTATCAAAATAACGGCGGGCAATATCAGCTGCCTCTTCTACTTTCAGATCGTTACGTTCCATCAGTTTAAAGATGAAGTCCTGCGCATGACCCTGCTGAAAAGAAATAAAGCTCAATAGTATCGTTGCTATAAAAATTCTCATAGTGGTAATAATAAAAGTGGCTGTTGAATTATTTTTAAAAATACGTCTTTTGGCTTTTATGTCCTATAGTAAGAATACGGTGAGTCTTTTCGTATTAAGCGCCTCATGCACGCATATACTGCAAAAGATATCTTGCCCGGAAGAGGCAAAAAACGCAACTTTGTTATGCTAACAAAACGATCGATGATAGAATTAGTAAGAACCGATTCAACCAATACTGATTTTATTGAGCTGGTAAAACTGCTGGATGCCGACCTGGCAGAAAGGGATGGAGCTGAGCATGCATTTTATGCCCAGTTCAACAAAACGAATATGCTGAAGCATTGCCTGGTTGCCTATGAGAACGGAAAGGCGGTAAGTTCGGGTGCCATCAGGGAATTTGATGCCGGCATCATGGAAGTGAAACGCATGTATACCCTGCCTCAAAGCAGGGGTAAACGAATTGCCGGCATGGTACTGGCCGAACTGGAGAAATGGGCGGCCGAGATGCACTACACGAAATGTGTGTTAGAAACCGGCAAACGGCAGCCCGAAGCCATTGCATTGTATACCAGGAGCGGTTATACACAGACCGAAAATTACGGGCAGTACGCCAATATGGACAACAGTGTGTGTTTTGAAAAAATGCTGAAGTAAAAAAGAATGTTACCCGGCTGATCTTACAAACCTGTTTGGTTTTTATTAAGTAAATTTAATATCGCATGAATACCTCTAAGCGATATATCATTCTCCTTTTGCTTTTTATTGCTGCAGCTGATCTGCAGGCACAAAAAAATATTACCGGCACCTGGGAAGGCGACCTGAATGGGTTCCAGTTCTTACAGCTTAACATCATACAGAACGGCGATCAGCTATGCGGATATACCTGGGACTATGTGAAGAACGATCAACGGAGTTTTTGCAAAGCCTATTTCCAGGGAACTTACGACAGGTTACTGAAAAGATACTTTCTCACCGGCACTGCTTTTATAGGAAACAGCGGGGATCATTTTTTGATGCAACTTGATCTTGCTTTCCGTATAGAGAATGGCGCACCTGTTTTGGTGGAACAGCCAACTAAGTTTGCACTTGCGGTGGCAAGGCTTACCGGCGATTCATCAAACCTTCAATTCGTTTACTTACGAAAAGTTGCACCACAGCCACAACAGATCCTCGACAGGATGAAGGATTGTTTACCCAAAAAGAAAAAGCAGAAGAAAGAAATAAAAGATACAGTCGTAAAAAAACAACCCGTTCCGGTACCCGACAGCACCCGGATCATCCCGGCCCCGGTGGTTACAAAGAATGACAGTATTCCCGTTCTAAAAGATACAGTAAGCATACCCAAACTGTTGACCAATAGAAAAAATAAGGAACAAAGCCACCTGGAAGTAAATGTAAAAACGATAACCCTTAATGTGTACGACAACGCCGTTATTGATGGCGATACGGTAAGTATTTTTTATAACGGAAAGTTGTTATTAAGTCATCAGCGTCTTTCAGAAAAGCCCATTGTGATAAACCTGGAGCTGGATGAAAAGCAAGCAAGGCATGAGATTACCCTTTTTGCCGAGAACCTGGGGGGCATACCGCCCAACACCGCGTTGGTGGTGGTATATGCCGGCAATAAACGTTATGAATTATTCTCCAGCGCCAGCCTGGAAGAGAATGCTGTGCTGGTATTTGATTATAAACCGAAATAAAAAGATCCATGTTCTATGTGGCAGTATACTATGAACCACACAGAACACAGATCGTTTTCACAAAGCACTTGCTATTTAAGAACCAACTTTACAACATAAAATTCCACCCGTGTACATCATTGCTCACCCCCAGGCGGATATTCTCCAACCCTGCCTTTAACCTGAACAACAGTTTATTTGTATCGTACTTTGGCAGACTGTAATCGATGCCATTTATATGGATTGTTTTGATAGGTGCTACTACGGCAGCCGTACCTGCACCAAATGCCTCAGTAATGGTTCCGTTCTTAAATGCCGTTTCCAGTTCGGCAACGGCTATGGGCCTTTCTTCTGCTTTATAGCCCAGGTCGTTCGCCAGTGTAAGCAGGGAATCTCTTGTAACACCATCTAATATCGAATCCGATAAAGGAGCGGTTACCAGTTTACCGTCGATCACAAACATCACGTTCATCATACCGGATTCTTCAATATACTTATGTGCAATGCCATCGGTCCATAATACCTGGTCGTATCCTTCATTCCTTGCATTTTGCGTAGGCAGGAAAGCAGCGCCGTAATTACCGCCGCATTTTGCAAAGCCGGTTCCGCCCTTTGCGGCACGGATATATGCTGTTTCTACTTTTACTTTTATGGGATCGGCATATAAAGAAGGCACGGGGCCGGTAAATATCACAAAGCGGTATTCTTCGGAAACCTTTACGCCAAACCTTGCTTCGCTGGCAAACACAAAGGGCCGCAGGTACAGTGCATTACCAGGCTTGGAAGGAACCCAGGCCTTATCCAGTTCAACCAGTTGTCTCAATCCTTCTACAAAAATTTCTTTGGGTACCACGGCCATACACATCCGTTGCAGTGATTTCACAAATCGATCGTAGTGCTTGTCCATCCGGAAGATGTTGATGCTTCCATCGTGCATGCGAAAAGCTTTCATCCCTTCAAAAACGGTTTGGCCATAATGCAAGGCCAGTGCAGAAGGACTCATCGAGAGATTAGCATAAGGAACGATCTGCGGCTCCTTCCATTCGCCGTTGGCATAATCACATACAAGCATGTGATCGGAAATGTATTTGCCAAACTCCAGGTTATCAAAATCCACTTCCTTCAGGCGGGAGTTGGGTGTTTTACGGATCATAATATCTGCTGTTGTTTCCATATAGAAAGGTTTAAAATTGTTTAAAATGGTTAAAGGTTTATTAGTTCAGGGATTGCTCCTACTGCTTCAGAAATCTCTATTTTCATTTTTACGTCTGATCGTTTGTATTCGGTGTTATTCACCGGTATGTGTTTGAACCCGATCTTTTCATACAGGCGGATAGCCCCGGTAAGGATACTGTTTGAGTAAAGGATCACTGTTTCTGCTCCCAGTTGCTTTGCCTTTTTAAAACTGGCGAGGCTCAGTGCTTCTGCAATACCCCTGCGGCGGAATTTTTCGTCCACTGCCATCTTGGTAAACTCAAAGGTTGTATCATCTACTTTTCGCAACGCTACTGTTCCGGCTATTTCTCCATCACAGGTTGCCATTAAAATGGCACCACCCGGTTTCAGCAATGCTTCCCCGGGATTGGTGAGTACAAACTCATCCACTGGTTCCATCACAAAATATTTTTCTATCCAGTTTCGGTTGAATTGCTCAAAGAAAGGCTGATGCTCCGGCCGGTAGTCAATTACTTTTATACGATTCATCTTTCAACTATTATACTGATTCAACTAAAAATCATACGGTCTCAAAAACGACAGAACAAAAATTGTCATTTTTTTTTGCACAAAACAGATTCAGATTTAGTATTTTTGACTATATCAGATTTTAAACAAATGAAAACAACATTCAATTCAGACGATCATAAGTATATACAGGTAGCCGATGGCCTGGAGAAAATGATCGCCGAAGAAGTGCTGAAGATCGGCGACAAGCTGCCCTCGGTACGGCTCCTCAGCGATAAGTACGGGATCAGCATGGGCACGGCTTTCCAGGCCTATTACCATCTCGAAGGAAGGGGACTTATTGAATCAAGACCTAAGTCGGGTTACTATGTACGGTTCAACCATAACCGCTATCCCGAGCTGCCCAACCTGGTAACCCCCGAAGCCGTATCGCATGACGTGAGTGTAAAAGAAATGATCGCATCCATCTATACCGATATAGCGGCAACCGGCATCACCAACTTTGCACTGGCTGTACCGGATGCTTCGCTTTTGCCCGGCGCCAAACTGAATAAATCGGTGGTGTATGCATTGCGCAACACCAAAGACCATTGTATGGATTATGAACATACACAGGGCAATGTGGAACTGCGTAAACAAATAACCAAACTGGCATTTAACTGGGGAGGCAATGTAAAACCCGATGAAGTGATCGTTACTTCAGGATGTTTGGAAGCGATCAGTCTTTGTTTAAAAGCCGTTACATCGCCGGGCGATACGGTGGCTATTGAAAGTCCTACTTACTTCGGCATTTACCAGGCCATTGAAAGCCTGGGACTGAAAGTGGTGGAGATATCAACCGACCCTATCAACGGGGTTGACCTGGACCATTTGCAAAAAGCCATCAAGAAATTTTCCATTAAGGCCTGCGTGTTCATCCCCAATTTTAATAACCCGCTGGGCAGTTGCATGCCCGATGAGAATAAAAAGAAACTGGTAGACATCATCACAAAGCATAACATACCGCTTATTGAAGACGATATTTATGGCGAACTGTATTTTGGAAAAACAAGACCGAAGAACTGCAAGTATTACGATACAAAAGGTTTGGTGATGTACTGTTCTTCTCTTTCCAAATCGCTCAGCCCGGGCTACCGTATTGGCTGGGTGATACCGGGTAAGTTCTTCGACCAGGTGAAACAACTGAAGCGGATACAGAATATCAGCGGCCCTACCCTTACGCAGGCAGCTATTGCACACTACTTAAAGAACGGCCGTTATGAATTTCACCTGAAGAACCTGCGGAAGGCGTTACACACACAGAGTCTTCGTTATGTGCAGGCCATCATTAAATATTTCCCTCCCGATACAAAAGTATCCAGGCCGCATGGCGGATTTATTCTATGGCTGGAGCTGAATAAAAAAGTAAACGCCTTTAAGTTGCGTACGGAGGCGATGAAACATCATATATCCATCGTTCCGGGAAAAATATTCTCTGCCGGTAATAATTACGGCAACTGCATCCGCATCTGTTTTGGCAAACCCTGGAATGATGATATGGATTACGGACTGATGATACTGGGTAAACTTATTAAGAAAATGATCTGAGCTCCGGGATCAATGCTACCTGTTCAACTGGTAATACACATCATTCCACTTCAGTTCATTTTTAAATTGTGGTATCCTGGTTTCGTTGTTTATCAGCACCATTTCAATGCCGGCCATTTCAGCAAAGTCCTGTAAATACGCCGCACTCAAATTCTGGCTGTAGCAGGTATGATGAGCGCCGCCTGCCAGTATCCATGCTGCTGCAGCGGTTGACATATCAGGCTTTGGTTTCCATAAAACCCTTGCTACCGGAAGCTTTGGCAGTTCGGCTTTTGGCGCAACAGCCGTTACTTCATTTACCAGCAAACGAAAACGATTGCCCATATCCACGATCGATGCATTCAGCGCTTCGCCGGCTGCCACATTAAATACCAGGCGCACGGGATCGGCCTTACCACCGATACCCAGGGGATGAATTTCGCAGGAAGGTTTTCCGCCTGCAATACTTTCGCATATTTCCAGCATATGAGAACCAAGTACCAGGTTATTACCCGGTTCAAAGTGATACGTATAATCTTCCATAAAACTGTTGCCGCCTTTTAACCCGCTGCCCATCACTTTCATGGCACGTACCAATGCCGCTGTTTTCCAATCACCTTCACCGCCAAAGCCGTAGCCTTCTGCCATCAGGCGTTGTACGGCAATACCGGGCAGTTGCAGCAAACCATGCAGGTCTTCAAACGTATCGGTAAAGCCTTTATAATTCCCGGCTTTTAAAAATTTGCGTAACCCAATTTCAATTTTAGCCGCATCCCGTAATGACTGGTGCTGAGCTCCGTTCTTCTTTAAGGAGGCAGCCAGTTTGTATGAAGCGCTGTATACCTCCACTAAATTATCTATCTCCGCTTCCCGTACTTTATTTATCACAGTTACCAGGTCGCCGATACCATGGGTGTTCACTGAATAACCGAATTTCATTTCGGCTTCCACTTTATCGCCATCCGTTACCGCTACGTAACGCATGTTATCGCCAAAGCGTACAAACCGTGCGCCCTGCCAGTCGTGCCAGGCAGCAGCAGCCCTGCTCCATACATTCACCTGCTGAATAACTGTCTCATCCTGCCAATGCCCAACCACTACTTTTCGGTTCAGCCGCATGCGGCTCATCATAAATCCAAACTCCCGATCGCCATGTGCACTTTGATTCAGGTTCATAAAATCCATATCGATACTGCTCCATGGAATATCGCGGTTGAACTGGGTGTGGAGGTGAAGCAATGGCTTTTGCATGATCTTCAGTCCGCCGATCCACATCTTTGCCGGGGAGAACGTATGCATCCATGCAACAATGCCAATGCAGTTGTTTGCAACATTGGCTTCCTGGCAAAGGGCCGATATCTCTTCCGGCGATTTTACCACCGGTTTGAATTTTACCTGCACCGGTATATGCTTATGCTCATTCAGGAATGCAGCGATCTGCCTGGAATGAACAGCGACCTGTTTCAAGGTTTCTTCGCCATACAGGTGCTGGCTGCCGGTTACAAACCATATCTCTGATCTTTTAAGACTTTGTAAACTCATACAATTATTTTACGGAGAATTTATAAACGGTTGTTTGCGTATACGTTTCGCCCGGTTTTAAAATGGTATTTGGAAAAGCAGGCTGGTTAGGGCTATCCGGGAAATGCTGTGCTTCCAGGCACAGGCCGCCATGCAATACATAGGGCTTACCGCCGATGCAGCCGGCCAATGTTCCATCCAGGAAATTGCCGCTGTAAAATTGCAATCCCGGTTCGGTGGTAAATATGTCCATTATACGTCCGCTTGCTGCATGGGATAAGGTTGCGATCATTTCCAGGCCAGTTCCCGTACGGTTCAGTACCCAGTTATGATCATAGCCGCCTTTTACACTATCAATTTCTTTCCCGATCAGTTTTGAGCTTGTAAAATCGAACGGCGTATTCTTCACATCCACATGATCGCCCAACGGGATCAGTTTATCATTCACAGGCGTGTATTTAGCTGCATTCATCATCAATGCATGGCCAAGGATCGTTGAATCGGCGCCGGCAGATAAATTAAAGTAACAATGATTGGTAAGATTCACCGGCGTTGCTTTATCGGTAGTGGCTTTATATCCGATCTTCAGTTCGTTGGCAGATGTAAGTGTATAGATAACTTCCACATTTAAATTGCCCGGGTAACCTTCTTCTCCGTCTTTACTTATATAAGTCAGTTTTAAACTGCTGTCGCCTGCCGGTTTCTCTGCCTTCCACATTACTTTATCAAAACCCTTTAACCCGCCATGAAGGCTTTGCCCGTTATTGTTTGCCGCTAATGTATATGTGGCGCTGTCTAAACTGAACTTTGCATTGGCAATGCGGTTTGCATAGCGGCCCACCAGGCAACCGAAATACGGATTGCCTTTCTGCAGGTAACCACGTAACGAATCATAACCCAGGATCACATTGCCGTCATTCCCGTTCTTATCCTTAGTGATGATCTTTGTTACGGTGCCGCCATAATTAAGGATGCTTACCTGCATACCCGACGGGTTTGTTATTGTGAATTCGGTAACAGCAGCATTTTCAAAATTGCCGAATGGTTTTTCGGTGATGGTAAACGATGCAGCTTTTGTTTCTGTTGAAGAATTGTTATTGCAGGCGGCAACCATCATCACTGCAATAAATAAGAGATAGCGTTGTTGTTTCATTTTATTTTCTTTATTCAGGATTGCCCGTAATAAGAATCCGGACCGTGTTTACGTTCAAAATGTTTTTTTATCAATGCTTCTTTCAGCCTGGGTGCATTGGGATTTATCTGTTCGGTAAGCAATGCCATCTGTGCCACACTTTCAAGAACAGCACTGTTGTACACTGCTTTATCAGCCGTTTTGCCCCAGGTGAATGGTGCATGGTTGCCCACCAGTATCATTTCCACTTCTTCATAATTCAGTCCCCTCTCTTTAAAACAATTGATTATCTGCAGCCCGGTCTCGTATTCATAATTCCCTTTTATCATTTCATCACTCATGGGCGGGGCACAGGGAATGTCAACCGTATTATGATCAGCATGCGTGGTTCCAAAGATCGGAATGTCACGTTGCGATTGTGCCCAGGCCGTTGCATAGGTGCTGTGTGTATGAACAATGCTTCCGATCTTTTCCCATTGTTTATAAAGAAGGGCGTGGGTAAGCGTATCGGATGAAGGACGGAGATCGCCTTCTATTGTGTTACCATCAAAATCAACGATCACCATTTTTTCGGGAGTAAGTTCATCATAATCCACGCCGCTTGGTTTGATGGCAAATACGCCAAGACTCCGGTCGGCCACACTTACATTGCCAAACGTAAAAAGAACCAATCCCAGTTCAGGTAACCGTTTGTTTGCTTTGTTTGCTTCTTCCCTGATATGTTTGTACCTGCTCATTACCTGCTTTGTTGTTCAATAAAATTACCCAATTCTTTATAACGGTTGTACCTTTTGTTGTACAGGGCTGTATTTGATGGACCTGGTTTGTATGTTACATCAAAACCCTGCCCCATGGCATTCATGGCGTCTTCCACTTTTTCATAAAGCCCGGCTGCTGTTGCGGCAAACATAGCTGCCCCTGCGGCACAGGTTTGTTCCGACCGGTGGATCCGTATCGGCATATTCATTACATCGGCCATCACCTGCATGATGTATGGCGACTTTTTGGCAACGCCTCCCAAACCGATCAGGCCTTTTACCGGGATTCCCTGCTGGATAAAACGTTCAACGATGGCTTTGGCGCCAAAACAGGTTGCTTCCACCAGGGCTTTAAATATCTTCGGCGCATCGCTTCCTAAACTCAAATTAACGATAGCCGCTTTTAGCGATTGATCCGCATCGGGCGTACGCCGTCCGTTCAGCCAGTCAATAGCCAGTTCATCGTTTTCATTTAACGGAAGCGTTGCCGCTTCGGCAGATAAAGCTGCAATGATCTTATCACGCATGGCCTGTTTCATATCTTCATCATCACTCAACTGGTCGATGGGCCAGCTCAGTAAATTCCGGAACCAGGCATATACATCACCAAAAGCGCTTTGTCCTGCTTCCAGTCCCATCATACCGGGGATGACAGAGCCGGGAACCTGTCCGCAAATTCCTTTCACCAGTTTCCCGTCCATTTCATTTATGGGCGCCACCAGCATATCGCAGGTGGAAGTACCCATCACTTTACTAAGGTGGTGGGGTTCAATTTGTCCGCCTACCGCACCCATGTGTGCATCAAAAGCGCCTACAGCAATTACGG
>ERZ795044.5642-NODE-5642-length-10102-cov-4.875883_pt1 | contig 10102 bp, 9 predicted proteins | sample MGYA00375128_ERZ795044 | MGnify/ENA primary metagenome ERZ795044 (study PRJEB30173, sample SAMN05720213) | anaerobic digester metagenome | isolation source: active sludge of municipal wastewater-treating anaerobic digesters | place: USA | collected 2014-12-22 ... | reverse complement strand
GTCCTTCAGGGCGGGCAGGTCGAGCGCCTTGACGTCGCCGGCCGCGATGCAGCGGCTCACGGACGCGCGCGACGTCGGTTCGTAGTCGACGCGGCCGAGCCAGCGGGCGACGGGCTCGGCCACGCGCGCCTCAGAGCCCGGCGTTGTTGCGCTCGAGCGCGCGTTCCGCGCGATAGCTCGACCGCACCATCGGGCCGGACACGCATTCGAGGAAGCCGAGCTCCAGCGCATGCTCGCGGAAGCGCTGGAACTGCTCGGGCGTGACGAAGCGGTCCACGGGCAGGTGGTTCACGGTCGGCCGCAGGTACTGGCCGAGCGTGAGGATGTCGACGTGCGCGGCGCGCAGGTCGTGCAGGCACTCGAGGATCTCGTCGTCCGTCTCGCCGAGGCCGAGCATCAGGCTCGTCTTCGTCAGCACCGCGGGCCGATGCCGCTTCGCGTGCGCGAGCACGGCGAGCGTCTGCTCGTAGCCGGCGCGCGGATCACGCACCGGATGCGTCAGGCGCCGCACCGTCTCGACGTTCTGCGCGAACACCTCGAGACCGGAATCCACCACCGTCTCCACGTCGCGCAGCACGCCCTGGAAATCCGGCGTCAGCGCCTCGACGGCCGTGGCGGGCATCAGCGCCTTGATCGCACGCACGCAGGCGGCGAAATGCGCGGCGCCGCCGTCCGGCAGGTCATCCCGATTGACCGAAGTCAGGACCACGTACTTCAAGCGCATCAGCAGGACGCTGCGCGCGGTGTTCTGCGGTTCTTCGGGATCGAGCCAGCCGCGGGGATTGCCCGTGTCCACCGCGCAGAAACGACAGGCGCGCGTGCAGACCTCGCCCATCAGCATGATCGTGGCGGTGCCGGCATTCCAGCACTCGCCGATGTTCGGGCATTTGGCTTCCTCGCAGACCGTGGCGAGGCGATGCTCGCGCACGGTCTGGCGCACGACGTCGTACGCACCGCCGGCCGCCAGCGGCGCCTTCAGCCACTTCGGCTTGCCGGCGAGCGCGCGGCGCTGCTGCTGGATCTCGCCGTCATCGAGCCGCGATTTCTGGCCGTCGCGGATCGCCGTGAAACCCTGCGGCGTCGTGTACTTCTCGCCGCTGCGCGGCGGCGCGCCGGCAGGCGTTTCCTGCACGACGGGGATGTCCTTGAGCCCGGTCATGACGTCAGTGTACTCCGGCTAACCGATGGCGCCGCCGGCCAGGCGCTCGTCCAGCGCCGCGAGCCGCGGCGGCGTGCCAACGTCATGCCACTGGCCCTCGTACAGCTGGCCGCGCAGCCGCCCGGCCGCCGAAGCGCGCCGGAACAGCGGCAGCATCGGAAAGCGCCCGTCGCTGCAGCCTGCGAAGAAATCCGGCCGATACACCCCGATGCCGGAAAACGTGTGTCGCAGTACGCCCTCAGCAGGCTCGGCGATCACATCGCTGCCACCGCCGGCGCGCCGCGCCAGGACGAAGTCGCCGCGCGGATGCTGCGGCGGATTGGCAACCAGCACGAGTGCGGCGAGGGCGTCCTCGTCGAGCGTCGGCAGGCGCGCGAAATCGTAGTCCGTCCAGGTGTCACCGTTGACGACGACGAACGGGCCGGGGCCGAGCCAGGACATCGCGCGGAAGATGCCGCCGCCGGTCTCGAGCGGCTCCGGGCCTTCATGGCTGTAGTGGATCGAGACACCGTAGCGCGAACCATCTCCGAGACGGGCCGGAATCTGGGCACCGAGCCATGACAGATTGATGCACAGCTCGCGGAAGCCCGCGCGTGCGAGCGACTGCAGATGCCATTCGATCAGCGCGCGGCCACCGACTTCGAGCAGCGGCTTCGGCGTGACGTCCGTGAGTGGCCGCATGCGTTCGCCGCGACCGGCGGCGAGGATCATGGCCTTCATGACGGGGCGCGCGCCTTCGCATTCGCCGCGGCGAGATTCGGCGCGATGCGGTGCTCCAGCCAGCGCGCGAGCGGCTGCAGCTCGCCATAGCGCGCGGCCGTGTCGCAGCAGTACGCGAGCGTCAGCGGCAGATCCGCGAGGTAGCCGATCTTGCCGTCGCGCCACCAGAGCCGCGCAAAAATGCCGAGCACCTTGATGTGGCGCTGCAGGCCGATCATGTCGAACTGCCGCAGCAGCTCACGCTCGCCGGGCAGCCCCGGAAATCCGCGCTGCTGCAGCCGCGCGCGATACTCGTGCACCCAGCGTTCCACCTGCTCGCGCGGCCAGGCGATGTAGCAATCCTTCAGCAGCGAGACGAGGTCATAGGCGAGCGGGCCGTGCAACGCATCCTGGAAATCGATGACGCCGGGATTTCGTTCCGGCAGGACCATCAGGTTGCGCGAGTGATAGTCGCGATGCACGAACACCTTCGGCTGGGCCAGCGCCTCGGCGATCAGCAGATCGAAGCTAGCGCGCAACAGGCCTCGCTCTTCAGCGGCGAGATCGAGCCCGAGATGCCGGCTCGTGAACCATTCGGTCAGCAGGCCCATCTCCCGCTCGAGCACCGCGGCGTCGTAGGGCGGCAACTGCGCGGCGAGTTCGAGACCGTTCACCTGGATATCGGCGAGCGCCTCGAGTGCGGCACCGTAGAGCGGCGCGGCGCGACCCGGCTTGCGAAGTTCGCCGAGGTAGGGTGTGGAGCCGAGATCCTCGAGCAGCACGAAGCCTTCGGCAAGATTGACCTCGTGCACATGCGGCACATGCACGCCGGTCTGCGCCAGCAGTCGCGCCACCGACAGATACGGGCGGATGTCTTCCTTGTCCGGAGGTGCATCCATCGCGATCAACGTCGCGCCACCTTCCTCGGTGACGCGAAAATAGCGCCGGAAGCTGGCATCTGCAGAGGCCACGTCGATACTGGCCATCGGGCGAGCGAGCTCCACGGAGATCCAGCGGCGCAGCGCTTCGAGTCGCAAGTCGGGCGGGTTCATGAATTCCATCGGCGGGAGGGTCGCCGTCATTATAATGTGAGTCCTCATGACTCAGACCCTGGTGTTTTCGGTGTGCCGCGACAGGCGGGCACCCCTGCTCGCAGCGGCGCTTGCCGCTGCGACTCTGCTGACGCCAGCGCCGGCCGCAGCCCAGGCCACCGAGCCGGACAGCATGCCTCGCATCTGCCCGGCCCCGACCGGCATGGTCGGCGCCGAAGTGCGCCGTCCGCCGGTACCGGTTCCTGCCACCGCTCCAGCGTCGGCCGACATCGACATCTCCAGCGACAATGCCCGCCTCGGCGTCAGCGGCGATGCCACCTTGTCCGGCAACGTGAAGGTGACTCAAGGCGATCGCGAGCTGCGCGCCGACAATGTGGAGTACGACGCCAAGACGAATTCGTTCCGCGTCAGCGGCTCGATGGAGTACCGCGATCCACTGGTGCGGGCACGCGGTGCCCGCGGCAATTACTCTCAGACCGGTGGTGCGGATTTCGAAGGCGCTGAGTTCGAGTTGCCGTCGCGCCCGGCACGCGGCACGGCCGGTGCGATGACTCTCGACACGAATGGCGTGATCGAACTGAAGCGCGTCACGTTCAGCACCTGCCCGAAGGACGATTCCGCCTGGCAGATCGAGGCGAGCGAGATCACGCTCGACACCCGTGCGCGGGTCGGCACGGGCCGCAATGCGAAAGTCGAGTTCAAGGGCGTGCCGATCCTGTATCTGCCCTATCTCTCCTTTCCGCTCGGCAGCGAACGCAAGACCGGCTTCCTGTTTCCGAATCTCGGCCACACCACACGCAGCGGCGCCCAGCTCACGGTGCCGTGGTACTGGAACATCGCGCCGAACCTCGACGCGACACTGCAACCCACCTGGTACAGCCGCCGCGGTTTCGACTTGAGCGGCGAGACGCGCTGGCTGCTGCAACGCCAATCAGGCCTGCTCGACTTCAATTTCCTGCCGAGCGATGACGTCGCGAACCGCGACCGGCACCGGGTGCACATCGAGCACCGCGCGGATTTCGCCGACAACTGGCGATTGCGTCTCGACGCGGAAGACGTCAGCGATGCGGAATACTTCGAGGACTTCGCACAGGGGCCCGAGGGCACCAGCATCGCGTTTCTCGAGCGCATCGCGCAGATTTCCTATCGCGATGAATTCTGGCGGCTGCGCGCCGAGTTCCAGCAGTTCCAGACCATCGACCGGGATCTTCCGCTCAGCGACCGCCCGTATGCGCGCGTGCCGCGCCTGCTCGCGAGCGGAGCCTGGAATTTCGGCCGCAACGGCCTGCTGTCCTACGGCTTCGACTCGGAGATCGTGAATTTCGAGCGCAATGTGGGCGTCACGGGATGGCGCGCAGATGTCGCGCCGACGGTCGGCCTCGACTTCCGCACCGCAGGTTTCTATCTGCGGCCGTCGGCGGGGTACCGGTACACTCAGTACGAGCTCTCGGACAACGCGCCTGGCACGGATGCGTCACCCAGTCGCGGACTGCCGTTCGCTGCGCTCGATGCCGGAATGACCTTCGAACGTGAAAGCGGATCGCGCGGCCAGCGGCGGGTCACCCTCGAGCCGCGGCTGCTGTACCTGTACACACCCTATCGCAACCAGGATGACTTGCCGATATTCGATACGGCGCTGCCGGATCTGAACATCGTGCAATTGTTCAGCACCAACCGCTATGTCGGTGCCGATCGCGTCGGTGACGCGAACCAGGCGAGTGTCGGACTCACCACGCGCCTGTTCGATTCGAAAACCCAGGGCCAGTTCCTGTCGGCGACGATCGGTCAGACGTTCTATTTCGAAAATCCGCGCGTCGCGTTGCCGGGGCAAGCGCTGCCGGATCGTCGGCAGTCGGACATCGTCGCGCAGCTCGCGCTCACCGGTTATCGCAACTGGAACTTCGATTTCGGCTTGCAGTGGAATCCGGACACTGCCGATCACGAGCGCAGTCAGGTACGTGTGCAGTACCGCCCGGATGCGGAACGCGTGCTGAATTTCGCTTATCGGTTCCAGCGCGAACGTCTCGAGCAGGGCGAACTGTCCGGCGCCTGGCCGATCGGCTCGAAGTGGAGCCTGTTCGCCCGGATGGTCTATGACATCCAGGACAATCAATCCCTCGAACGATTCGCGGGCATCGAGTACAAAGCCTGCTGCTGGCGGCTGCGCGCGGTGGCCCGGCGCTTCGTATCGAGCCGCACGGGCGAACGCGACACGGGGATTTACCTGCAGCTGGAACTGAACGGCCTCGCCAGTGTCGGAACCCCTGCAGACGCCTTCCTCGAGCGGGCCATTCGCGGATATGCAACGCCGGCCGCCGGCGTCAATGCAAGCCGCTGATTTAATTGACTAAAAGCACGAAGCCCGCGAAGCCTCTACAATCGCGACCCTCGCAACCGGAGCGCTCCTCGACATGACGCCCAGAAGATTGATTGCCGTCACCGCCCTGTCGCTCGCCGCGTCGCTGTCGGCCCCGGCCCTGCTCGCGCAGGCGGCACCGGAGTCTGCGCCGACCACCGCGACGCCCGCTCCCGCTGCGGACCGCGCGACCAGCAACACCGGGCAGCGCCTCGATCGAGTCGCCGCAATCGTCAACGACGGCATCGTGCTCGAGAGCGAACTGGAAGAGCAGTCCTTCGTGATTGCGCAGCGCCTGAAACAGCAAGGCCTCGAGATGCCGCCGGCGGGCGTGTTGCGCCAGCAGGTCCTCGAACGCCTCGTGATGCAGGAAGTACAGATGCAGCGCGCGAAGCGGGCCGGCATCCGCATCAGCGACGAGAACCTGAACGAAGCATTGGGCGACGTCGCCCAGCGCAACGGCCTGCAGCTCGCCCAGTTGCCGGAGGCATTGGCCTCGCAGGGCGTGGACTATGCAAGCTATCGCGAAGGACTGCGGCGCGAACTGACCCAGCAGGTGCTGCGCCAGCGCGATGTGATCCAGCGAATCAACGTGAGCCCGCGCGAGCTCGAGCAATATCTCGAGAAGCAGAAGACGCGTCCGTCGGAGCTGAACGAGTACAACATCTCGCACATCCTGATCGCCGTGCCGCAGGCGGCTACACCGCAGCAGCTCGACGAGGCCTCGCGGCGGGCCGCGGATGTATTCGAACGCGCGCAGCGGGGCGAAGACTTCTCGCAGCTCGCGGTTGCGTATTCCAACAGCCAGACCGCGCTCGAGGGCGGATCGCTCGGCTGGCGCAAGGGCCCGGAGATCCCGACCGTGCTCGCCGACCTCGTCGCGAAGCTCAAACCCACCGAGATCAGCGAGCCACTGCGTACGCCGTCCGGCTATCACATCGTCAAGCTCAATGAGATCCGCGGCGCCGACGTACCGACCGTCGTGCAGCAGACGAATGCGCGCCACATTCTTCTCAAGCCGACCGAGATCCAGGACGACGCCACCGTGCGGCAGCGCCTGCTGACGGTGCGCGAACGCATCCTGGCTGGCGAGGATTTTGCGGTGCTCGCGAAGGCGCTGTCCGAGGACCCGGGTTCGGGCTCGGAAGGCGGCGATCTCGGCTGGACCACGCCGGGCAGCTTCGTGCCGGAATTCGAGGCCGTGCTCGCGAGCCTCGCCGACAACGAGATCAGCCAGCCGTTCCGCACACAGTTTGGCTGGCACATCATGCAGGTGCTCGGGCGTCGCCAGTTCGACAACACCGATGAGCTGCGTCGCCAGCGTGCTTTCGTGCAGCTGCGCGAGAGCAAGGCCGAGGAAGAAACCGAACTGTGGCTGCGCCGCCTGCGGGACGAGGCTTACGTCGAGCTGAAGATGTAATGCAGGCGGCCGCGACGCTGCCGCGCATTGCGCTCACATCCGGAGAGCCTGCGGGCATCGGCCCGGAGCTTTGCGCGATGCTGGCTGCGCAGCGGGACCTGCCCTGCGAACTCGTCTGCCTCGGGGATCGCGCACTGTTGGCCGAGCGCGCCGCAGCGGCTGGCGTCTCGCTGACGTTGCAGCCGTATGTTCCGGCCGGTGCCCCACAGCCGCACCGACGCGGCACGCTCACGGTGCTGGATCTGCCGCTGGCCGCGAGGTCAGATCCCGGCCGCCTCGACACGGCCAACGCCCGCTACGTGCTGGCGCTGCTGGACCGCGCGATCGAGGGCAGTCGCGGCGGCGAATTCGCAGCGATCGCAACCGCGCCCGTACAGAAAAGCGTCATCAACGATGCCGGCATTCCGTTCACGGGCCATACCGAGTATCTGGCAGCGGCAACCGGCGCTCCGCTGCCCGTGATGCTGCTGGTCGCGGGCACGTTGCGGGTCGCGCTGGCGACCACGCATCTGCCGCTACGCGACGTCAGCGCTGCCATCACGCAGCCGGGCCTGGCCGCGCTGCTGCGCATCATCGATGCGGACCTGCGCCGCTATTGGGGCATCGCTCGACCACGGATTGCGGTCTGCGGACTGAATCCCCATGCCGGCGAAGGCGGTCACCTCGGTGACGAGGAGATCCGCGTGATCGGACCGGCCGTCGAAGCGGCCCGGCTCGCCGGCATCCTCGCGACCGGGCCGGTTCCTGCCGACACCATCTTCGTGCCGCGCGAACTTGCCCAGTGCGACGTGGTGCTGGCGATGTTCCACGATCAGGGCCTGCCCGTGCTGAAGCACGCGGGTTTCGGCCACGCCGTCAACGTGACACTTGGCCTGCCGATATTACGGACCTCGGTCGACCATGGCACGGCGCTCTCGCTCGCCGGCACGGGCCGCGCCGACATCGGCAGCCTTGCGGCGGCGGTGGATCTGGCCATCGAACTCGCGCACCGCTCGGCGCGCTGACGGAGCCAGGGTGGTCTTCGCACGCAAACGATTCGGGCAGCATTTCCTGCATGACACGGCCACCCAGCAGCGCATCATCGACGCCGTCGCAGCCCAGCCCGGCGATGCGCTCGTCGAAATCGGGCCAGGCCGCGGAGCACTGACTCGCGGCCTGCTGAGCGCAGCCGGTGCGCTCGATGCGATCGAGATCGACCGTGACCTCGCCGCGCTGCTGCAGGAGCGCTTCGCCGAAGAGCCGGGCTTCGTGCTGCACCAGGCCGATGCCCTGAAGTTCGATATCGCCGCGCTCGCCCGGACGCGCGGTCGCAGGCTGCGCATCGTCGGCAATCTGCCGTACAACGTCTCCACGCCCCTGTTGTTCCATTTGCTGCGCACGCCCGATGCGATCTCCGACCTGCACATCATGCTGCAGCGGGAAGTCATCGATCGCATCGTCGCGGAGCCGGACAGCGAGCACTACGGGCGACTCGGCGTGATGCTGGCGCCCTGGGTGCAGGCCACGCGCCTTTTCGAGGTGGGCCCCGGGGCCTTCAGTCCGCCACCGCAGGTGTGGTCCGCCGTCGCCCGGCTGGACGTACGCCGCGCACCGCTCTTCCCGATCGACGCCCGCTTCGGCAGGCTGGTAGCCGCGGCGTTCTCGCACCGGCGCAAGACAATGCGCAATGCGGTGAAGGGCCTGGTCAGTATCGCCGACATCGAAGCCGCCGGTATCGATCCGGGCACCCGCCCGGAAACCCTGAGTCCGCAGGACTTCGGCAGGCTTGCAGAGGCCATGCCAAGCGGCTAGCTTCAACGCATGGCTATTTACCAGCGTCTGCTCTGTGTGGTCGATCTGCTCGAGGACACGCCCGCCGTGGCCGGCAGAGCGGCGCAGCTCGCACGCAGCTGTGGCGCCCGCCTCGATCTGCTGCACGTCTTCGAATTCGTCCCGGTGGAGCCCATGGGTGAAACGCTGATGCCCGCCGTGCAGATCGAGGAAGAACTGATCGAACGAGCGCGCCAGCGCCTCGCCGCGCTCGCGGCCGATCTCGGCCTCACGGACAGCGAACTGCTGGTGGAAGCCGGCAGCGTCAAGAGCGAGATCATCCGGGTCGCGCGCGAGCGGGATACCGATCTGATCGTGATCGGCAGTCGCGAGCGTCACGGCCCGTCGATTCTTTTCAATCTCACGGAAGACACGGTGCTGCACGCCGCCCCCTGCGACGTGCTCGCGGTTCGCGTCTCGCCGTCCAGGAACTCCCCGGTCAAGCCCAATGCCAAGACCTGACTCCATGGATCCTGACTCTCCTCACCGCATCGGCATCGATGTCGAGACCACCTATCTCGAAGATCAATCCGAGCCGAAGGAAAGCCGATACGTGTTCGCCTACACGATCACCATCCGCAACGAGGGGGAGAAGCCCGCTCGGCTCATCACGCGCCACTGGATCATCACCGACGCCAACGGCAAGGTGCAGGAAGTGCGCGGCGAAGGGGTGGTCGGCGAAAAGCCCTATCTGCAGCCAGGCCAGGGCTTCCGCTATTCCAGCGGCGCCATCATCGAGACGCCGGTCGGTGCGATGCAGGGCAGCTACCAGATGGTGACGGACGATGGCGCGGAATTCGATGCGCCGATCGCGCCGTTCCGACTGGCCAAGCCGGGCATGCTTCATTAGGCGAGATGGCGCGCTACGCCATCGGTGACGTGCAGGGCTGCGCAGCCGAACTGCGCGCATTGCTCGACCGCCTGAACTTCAACGCGGATCGGGACCAGCTCTGGTTTGTCGGCGATCTCGTCAATCGCGGCCCGGACTCCCTGGGCGTACTGCGCTTCGTCAAGTCGCTGGGCGACAATGCCATCGTCGTGCTCGGCAATCACGATCTCCACTTGCTCGCGCGCGCGCATGGCGCGCAGCGTGACGCCAAACGCGGTGACACGCTGGACGACGTGCTCGGCGCCCGTGATCGGCGCAGCCTGCTCGACTGGCTGCGCAGCCGCCGCCTTGCCTGGCAGGATCCGGAACACGGCGAACTCCTGATTCACGCGGGCCTGCTGCCGCAGTGGAGCGTGTCCCAGACGCTCGCGCTCGCGGCGGAAGTGGAACACGCGATGCGCGACGATCCCGATGCCTTGTTCGCAGGCATGTACGGCAACGATCCGGATCGCTGGGACGATGCGCTGCGGGGTATGCCGCGTCTGCGCTGCGTGATCAATGCACTGACCCGACTTCGCTACTGCACGGCCAACGGCGTGATGAAGCTGAAGCTGAAGCAGGCGCCGGACGAGACCCCGCAGCACGTCATGCCGTGGTTCTCCGTGCCGCATCGCGCCAGCCGCGGCGCAACGGTGGTGTTCGGCCACTGGTCGACGCTGGGATTTCACAGCGGCGACGGCGTGATCGCACTCGATACGGGCTGCGTCTGGGGCGGCAG
>ERZ795044.5641-NODE-5641-length-10103-cov-3.247811_pt1 | contig 10103 bp, 8 predicted proteins | sample MGYA00375128_ERZ795044 | MGnify/ENA primary metagenome ERZ795044 (study PRJEB30173, sample SAMN05720213) | anaerobic digester metagenome | isolation source: active sludge of municipal wastewater-treating anaerobic digesters | place: USA | collected 2014-12-22 ... | reverse complement strand
GTTTATCGAGGCGGGGGAGCAGGGATTGCTCGAGCGCTTCGGCCGGCGGGTGGACCTGATGCGGATATTGAAAAATGCATCTTGATCAAGGTGATTTTTTATTAAATAGCTATCCCGCTATTCTACACAACCTGTAAAACGAAAGCCCCTTTCGTGATTTCGCAACCTGGCCATTGTCATCAAAAGACCATACATCGTGGAATTTTATACCGGAATTATTGTCCTGCAAGATTACTTTTTGTCCTTTCATCGTCCATTTACCTTCCACAGCAATTTTTTTATCAGACGCCGAAAAGTCCTGATAAGTAAAAGTGTGGTCAGCATGGATAGTCAATGTAATTTGCGCAGGATCTATTTCGGAAACACTATATGTTCCGATAAACTCGCCAGGATTCTTGTTTGTAAATGACGACAATACAATGATTGTCATTAAGGCTGTCAGGATTTTAGTTGCTTTGATCATGATTGTTTTGGTTTAAAATGTAAATGGCTTCTGCTTTCTACTTCAACTTCTTACTTCCACTTTCTACTTCCTTGTTCGTTATTCCTTGCTCCGTATTCATTTTCCATCATCCCGGGGTTTCGGAATAACTATATTACCCAGATGGTATGTTTTTTACCTGCCGTTGAAAACGGCTGCACAGATCTGTGCCAAGAGCACACTTTCTTTGATCTATCGTACGCGAGCTTAGATACAATCTAAGCTCAGCTTTGTTTCTTTTACAGCGGCCTGCGGCCGCTGTTTGAACGCCAGCAATTTAATTAAAAAACAATCCCAAACGTAATCGCATGCAAATCCGGCCCCTTTCCTTTCGCAAATAACGGATTCAGATCATACGCCGTAAAGAATTCAATCCCCTGCGTACCCATCTGCAGCTTGAGCCCATAACGGAAGTTGTTCAGATAGAAGTTGTCTTTTTCTTTTTCTACTTCCTGATCACCATTTACATCGTAGACCTGTTTGGAATGACTTTCTATGCGATAACCGGCATAGGGGCCGATACCGATGCGAAATGAATCATGCCCATGATGCCACCATCGACTGTGATGGTGATTAGAGCCAAAGGAGTACATCGGGATGATGGATACATTGAGATAAGTGGCTTCGAGTTTACTCTTGTCAAAGGAGAATGGACGAGGGTCTTCGGTAAAGGTGACACCAGTCTCCGTATCATTGACACGCGTGCGGTCGTCCTGGAATTTGAAGTTGTACCAGCTGACACCAAAGCCCCATTCAACAAAAAATTTCTCACCGAAATCAGTGTGCAGGATTGAATTGATACCTACATACCATGAGCCCCATGGACGGACAGTATACTGCGCACCACTGTAATCCGGAAATGCACCGTTTTCAAGATAATTGTTGATCCCAAAATCAAAGTTCATAGAGTGCCACACCTTGCGATCCATATGATCACAATCATCATCATGATCCCAGTCATCTTCGTCATCCCAGTCATCTTCGTCATCATCCCAGTCATCGTCATCATCATCCTCCGCTGCTTCTTCCTCTTCAAAGTCGTCAGCATAAACGTCATCGAAGGCAGATGCGGGAGATGCGGTTGTATCAATCATGATTGGAACCAAAGTATCCGCGGCAGCGAGCTTGCTGAGGATGTCATCAAATAAGGCATCAAAATCATAATGCTTCAATTGCTCAAGATCCCGCTTGTCTTCTATCGTAAAGACAATCTTACTGGTGCGCGCAAGTTCTACTGTGACAGTATCGGCTTGCTGCGCCTGCATCGTAGCTAATTGCGCAATGAATAAAGCGGAGAGTAAAATTCCTTTTCTCATGGTTTACGTTTGTTATTTGTTCGTTTCCCGTTTATTCGACGGAATGTTAATAGACAGCCATTCATTTTTCTTTTCCCTGATATCCCCGAGGACAGAGCCTTCGTTTTTGAGATCAAGGGCCAGATCAATGACCTTCTGCAGACCAGACGTATTTTTCTTTTCCGGGGTTGCTTGACCTGTCGATTCTTTTTTCAAATATTTTGCATTCACCTCCTCAGCGGTATAAGTAATGTTCGTCCGTTTTGAATCAGATGCATTATCAGTCATGGATATTTCAGTTGTGATTTCCACTTTAGATAAAGCGGCAGGCTCAATTCTTTTTTCATCTGGCTCTGCTGTCTCATTCTGTATTGATTCAATTGATGAAACAGATTTCTGAATGGCGACTGCAGACTGCGGACTGCGGACTGCCGATTGTAGACTGCTCCTGCTGGGTTCGTTTCGACTACTTCGACTCCGCTCAGCACGAGTACGTTCTCCGACCGGGAGATCTTCCCCTAATAAATCAGGTTGATTGTTTCGGCTACGCTCAACAATGGAATTTAATTGTGAATTGTCAACTGCAGACTGCCTACTGCTAACTGCTAACTGCTCACTGCTAACTATGTCCGATTCTTTTGAAACTGTAGCTATTGAAGCATCAGTTCGATTAAACTGAAGAATCACTGTCGTGGAAGCAATCAATATCAACAACCCCGCTGCTACCTTCAACCACGGAATTCGATTCCTTTTTCGGTCCAGCCCGGATTCAATCCGCTCCCAGGCTGATCCGGGTGCAGGCTTTTGGTAGTCTTCGAGACCCTGGCGGAATAATTTATCTGGAGGCGATGTCATGTCGTAGTTGTTTAGTTGATGGTTCGCGGGCTGCTAAAAGTTTTTGCAGATACACTCTTGCGCGGCTGAGCTGGGACTTTGAAGTATTTTCACTGATATTCATTTGCGCCGCTATTTCCTGATGTGAAAAGCCATCGATGGCATACATATTAAAGACAGCCCGGTATCCTGGAGGTAATTCACCGATCATACGAAGGAGATCTTCCTGCTCCAGGGGATCATGGTCGAGATGCGCGATCATGGCCGTATCCACATCATCGAGTTGGGTCGTCATGTACATAATCTTCTTCTTACGCAGGAAGCTAAGGGCCTCATTGATCACCGCACGTTTGATCCACCCTTCAAAACTTCCATCACCCCGATACTGTCCGATGCGCTCCAGGATATGCGTGAAGGAAGTGACCAGGACATCTTCCGCATCATCAGGATCCTTGACATAGCGGCAGCACAACGGGTACATTTTCGGTGAAAATGTATCGTAGAAGTACTTCTGGGCGATCCGGTCCCTCCGGATACACCCTTTGATGAGTTGTTCTTCGTTCACGTGAAGCTGGCGCCGTGAGTTTGATTTAACCTTAAGACGATGGTAAGTGCCTGGAGGTTGCATGGAGAGTGAAGATTTTTTGATCTCGTTGCCCGAGGGGCTTTCTTGTTACTTTTTTCATTGCTAAAAAAGTAACCAAAAAATCTAGTCGCGCTAAAAACTCGCTTATTCATTCGAGCATTTATTGGGATTCCTGGTTTGCTGGCACGCTTATTCCTATTTCACGTTCTGTTTCTTTCATCTGTTGTGCCCGATAGAGTCTTGTCTTTGCATGAAACAGGTCGTTCGCGCGGCTCAAACAGTTTAGCGCGACAGGATGGTTACCTATTCGAGGTGATTTTTATCAACCCCTTTCAGGTCGCAGCGCAGCGCAGATCCCGCCCTGATAGGCAGCGGGAGGGTAGGGGGTCAGAGTAGGCATTCGCGCGGCTCTGACAGTTTAGCGCGACAAAAGATTTCACCTCGCTCGTCAGGAGACGAGCAACATATTGCATTCAAGTCTGGAGACTTGAACGAACGGGTTTCACTTTTCACTCTTCACTTTTCACTTCCTTATCCCGGGGTTTCGGAAGGATGATGTTTCGAAGAAACGAGGGACTGGAGAACACAGGGATCGGGAATTGGGCGAAGCAGCAATGGACGAGGGCAAAAAGCGAATTGAACCCGCTCGTCAGGAGACGAGCATATATGGAATTCAAGTCAACGAAGGTCCCGCCCAATTGGCGGGATGGCGCGAAAGGCGCCACTTGAACCAGCATGGTAGCTCACTTTTCACGTCGTGAGTGATGAATATACTCTGGTAGCTGGAAGCTGGTAGCCTTGAGCTGATATCATCAACCCATCAACTAATCAACCCATCAACTAATCAACCTCCTAACCCTTTTCCTATATTTACCCCATGTCCTTACGTTTACTCCTCCTCTGCTGCCTCATCTCCACCCAGGGATACTCCCAGATATCAACAGATTCCGCAGCCTTTTTTATAAAAGACATTTATCGCCAGACGCTTTCTGAAGAAAAAGCATACACCTGGCTCACCACGCTCACTAAAGATATCGGCAACCGACTGAGCGGTTCTGATAATTCACTCAAGGCCATCGAATGGGCTAAGGCCACCATGGACACCCTCGGTTTTGACAGCGTATGGTTGCAACCCGTCATGGTGCCACATTGGGAGCGCGGAGTCAACGAACAGGTGGTGATGGTGTCAAAACAAATCGGTGCTCATCAGCTCAAGGCACTGGCACTCGGTCAATCACCGGGCACAGGCCCGAAAGGAATACGTGCAGAAGTCGTGGAAGTAAAATCACTTGACGAATTACGTGGCCTGCCGGATATCGCCGTTGATGGTAAGATTGTGTTTTTCAATCGACCCATGGATCTCGGCCTCACAAGCACTTTCTCTGCCTATGGAGGTGCTGCCGACCAACGCACCAACGGACCTATGCTAGCCGCAGAGAAAGGCGCTATCGGTTGTGTCATTCGCTCATTGTCCACCAGGCAAGATGATTATCCACACACCGGCATGACGGAGCTGTCAAAAAACATAGACAACATTCCTTCCTTAGCCTTAAGTACAAATGATGCAACTTTCCTCAGTGAGACCTTGAAGAAAGGTCCTGTCGAACTGGTGATCTATACACACAGTAAGATGTACGAAGAATATGTTCTATCCTATAATGTGATTGCTGAAATCAAAGGCTCAACCCGCCCTGAAGAAATCATCCTCGTCGGCGGACACTTTGACTCCTGGGATGTCGGCGAAGGCGCCCACGATGACGGCAGCGGCTGCATGCACTCCATGGAAGTCCTGTACCGCCTAAAGAAAATGGGCTACAAACCTAACCGCACCCTGCGTTGTGTATTTTTTATGAATGAAGAAAACGGCCTCAGAGGAGGACGAGCATATGCCGATTCATCTTTTGCCAAAAACGAATATCATCTCGCTGCTATCGAATCTGATGCCGGTGGGTTTACACCACAGTCGTTTGGTATTTCTGCCGGAGCCAATACTTCACTCGACACCGCAATGTCCCACATGTCCGGTTTTATGGAATTGCTCGAACCCTACGATATTGAATTGAAAGCCGGAGGCGGTGGCGCAGACATCGGTCCGCTCAAGCCCAATGCAGGTGTGCTCATGGGGCTGCGTCCTGATAGTTCGAGGTATTTTGATTTTCACCACTCCGCGCTTGATGTGCTTGAAAACGTTCATCCACGTGAGCTGGCTAGTGGAGCGGCTGCATTAACATCGCTGGTGTTTTTGTTGGATCAGTATGGGATTGGTAAATAGCTGTCAGCTATCAGCTGTCAGAGGAATTGAAAAAGCTGCCAGCTACTAGCTACCAGCTTCCAGAAATCTGTTTAGCTACCAGCTACCAGCTTCCAGAGGAGATTTTAAAAGCTGTCAGCTATCAGCTTTCAGAAATAAATGTCAGAACACAGATTTGCATGAGCATCAACATGGAACAGCCAAAACTTCGAAATCGCTCAATACAAGTATCAAGGTTGAAGTTGAAAATATGTTAATGATTAAGAATTTAAACAATCAGCTCCCCCTTCCAGGTCGTAGCGCAGCGAAGATCCCGCCCCTATTGGGCGGCGGGAGGGTAGGGGGTGAAACGGAGCAAAATTGCAAATGAAACAAATAACCTTACTCGATCTAACATTCGAACCCTTCATCTCCACTGAGGAGATCGAACGGACCGTCATTGCCATTGCCGCACAGATCGACAACGACTACCGCGGACGTAATCCGATCCTGCTGATTGTACTCAACGGTGCATTCATCTTTGCAGCTGACCTGGTCAGGAAGATCAACATACCCATCAGGCTGGACTTTATCAAGATCAGCTCGTACCATGGGACCGCATCGACGGGCGAAATGAATGAACATTTCCTCTGGAAATCAAATCTTGAAGGAGAACATGTCATCATCGTAGAAGATATCGTGGATACAGGCCATACGCTCCATTACCTCCAGCAAAAAATCGGAGCTCAACATCCTGCTTCGGTCGAAGTAGCCTGCCTGCTCAAGAAGCCAACAGCCTATCAATACCATGATACCCTCAAATATGAAGGCATGTCGATCGAGGATAAGTTTGTCGTAGGGTATGGCCTTGACTACAATGGCCTGGGTCGTGACCTGGATGCAATCTATTCCCTCAAGGTGTCATGAGTATCCTGATCGTCATATTGATCATCTATGTGGCGATATCGCTTTCGTTTTATTTTCTGCAGCATCTTTTCTTTTTCCGCCCTGAGATTCTGCCGCATGACTTCAAGTACCAGTATTCATTCCCTTTCGAAGAAAAGCAATTTGACCTCCCTGATGGCGGACGGATCAATGCTATTTGGTTTAAAGTGCCAAACAGTCTGGGAGTTGTTTATTTTCTCAAAGGCAACAGCCGCAGCATCAAGGGCTGGGGTAAGTTTGCCAAAGACTATGTAGGCAAGGGCTATGATTTTTTTATGATGGACTACCGGGGTTTCGGAAAGAGTCGTGGCCATCGCTCCGAACAAATCATCTATAGCGATGCGGAGTATATCTACAACTGGCTGAGCACACAATACGATCAATCAAAAATAGTGGTACTCGGCAGGTCATTGGGTTCCGGCTTCGCAGCCAGGGTAGCTGCATGGAATAATCCTAAAATGCTGATCCTGGATTCACCGTATTACAGCTTTCAGTACCAGATCCACCGTTTTGGATGGTGGTTACCGCTGCGATGGATACTTCGATATAAAATTCCTACGTACATGTACATACAGAAGGTCAACTGTCCGGTGTATATCATCCATGGAGACAAGGACTTTTTGATTTCGTATGAACAGGGTGTGAGGCTGCAGCAGTTGATACCTGACAGGGCTAATTTGATTACGATAAAAGGTGGGCGGCATAATAACTTGCCGACGTTTGAGTCGTATCATAAGGCACTTTACAAAATCCTGAATGCATAGCATTCCGGGGATTTTGTTTTTGTGAGTTGTGAGTTGTGAGTGTTGGTTTTATTTGCAGCCGCAGGCTACAAATAAACAATTCGCTCGTTCAAGCCTTCAGAATTGAATGCAATATATTCTCGTCTCCTGACGAGCGTGAATCAATCAAGTGATGCGTGTTTGATGCTTGCAGCCAGGAGGCTGCCTTCAATTGATTTATACCAAAACTATGTCGTTATTGATTTTTCCGTCCGCAGCCACATGCTACGGACAACATCTGTTTTTGAAAAACAGATGAGAATTGCAGGCAGAGCCTGCAAATGATAGTCCCGCATCATGAGTCTGGCGTCTGCGAGTCTGGCGTCTGGCATCTAAAGCGTTAACAGAATTGTCCCGCATCATGAGTCTGGCATCTGCGAGTCTAGCATCTGGCATCTACAGCGTTAACACTTTCTCCAACCCTTCATCCCCCACATTCCGCCATTCATCGACAGATCGGAGGCATTTGATTTCGGATATGCGGCATTCAGTAGGTAACTCAGTTCAAACAAGGATTTTAACAGTTGATACCCCTTTATATTAAAGTTGACTTAATCCACTTGACAGATCAGCACGGCGCGCTTAGCTTTGCCACAAAAAAACCATTACATTATGAAAAACGTATTCTTATTTGCCGCGATGTTATTCTTAGGAACAACAGACCTGATGGCCCAGACCCAATATGCGATCGTTACTTCAGTCGAATCTATCATTCCGGCTGGCCTTGGCCGCTCGCGGATGATCCTCAACAAAGAAGACCTCAATACCGCCAATTTTACCACGGTGCGTACGGATGGTGTTAAAAGCGACATGGGCACGGTCAAGCGTGAAGACCTGAAGATTGACAACTTTGAAGAAACAAAACTGCTCAACTTCTTTAGTGCAACCGGTATCAACTTCCAGAATGTCGCATCTAATGATGCTATTATCGCTGCAAAGCTGAATGAGATGGCTGCTGTCGGATGGGAACTGGCTTTCGTGACCACAGGTGTGGAAAGTGAGGCAGGTACTACCGATGGGGAAGGGATTTTTGTGACGAGATATATTTTCAAAAGGTAAATGACATTTCTGTCTCAGTAATTCTTCAACTGGATTTAGAGGCTAAAGGGTTGAAGAGGCTGAAAAGGCAGGCGGGGCAAAAGCTGACTATCAGTTAAGTTGAAAATAAACTGCGACTCTGCGTCTCTGCGCGAGAATAAATTAAAGGGGATATGCACGATGTGCTATCCCCTTTTTGCTTAAATCGTATTTTATAATTTGTCTAAAGCATCCTTATTCTGCCTCATATCGGGCGATGTATAATGGGTTTCCGCAATTTATAGCAATTGCAATTTGGATCATATGGTAGACTGATGCATGTCATAGCGATTGAAAGTGAATGGCTCGAATATTACGAATGACCATTTTTCACTCAAATCGGTATGTCATGAAGAAGCAATTATTTTCCGCAATAGTGATTCTTCTTTTAGGGAGTTCACTTTGGGGACAGGATGTCTACTATAAATACCAGATAAAGGATGCTGCCGAACTCAACAAGATTTACAATGCTACCGGAGGTGCATCTTGGATAAAACGACAAAACTGGCCAGTCAATTCGGCCATCACTTTTAGTTATTCCTATTCAGAAGGTATAAACTATGTGCGGGGAGATACCCTTCTGATCTCTTATCCCCCACCGCAAAAGGATACAGGGATCATTCAACTAAGAGTCCAGGAAATTCACCTTAATCAAAATAATCTCACTGGTGCCTTGCCTTCATTGCAACTGGATAGCCTCAAAGTAGCTGAATTCAGCCTCAACGCTATTGCGAGTATAGGAAATTTGCAAGCTCCGAAACTGGAACGGTTGAGCATAGGAGGCAACCCAATAACCCAACTGCCGGTATTTAACCTGGCCTCCCTGAAGCAATTATATGCCAGCGGTTGCCAGATCACCGGGTCATTAGTACAGTGGAATACTCCGGCGCTAGAGGAGGTATATCTTGGCCAAAACCAACTGAGTTCATTGCAGCCAGGGCTCAATTATCCCAAACTAAAGTACCTCGAGCTCACACAAAATGTGATTTCCGGACAGTTGCCTTTTTGGAATACACCGAAATTGGAATACCTGCACCTGGGCAGCAACCAGTTGACTTCGGTCTCCGGTGAACTTAACTATGCGCACTTGTATTATTTCAATATTGGCAATAACCAGATTGCAGGAAATGTGCCTGATTGGAATTTCCCGGCCATTAAGGAACTCACTGCATATAATAACCAATTTACAGGTTCCTTGCCTGCGTTTGATTTTCCACTGATAGAATATTTTGATTTCTACAACAACATGCTCACGGGGCCGATTCCTGACTATTCATGGCCAGAACTGCTGTTTTTTGATTTAAGCAATAATCAAATTAGCGGCCCAATGCCCGATTTGTACGCCCCCAAACTTAAAAATTATAATCTCTATAATAATCAGTTGACTGGGGATTTGGAGAACCTTGACTTTCCGGATCTTGAAGGCCTCAATCTGGCAAACAATAAACTGAATGGTACCATCCAGACTGAGTTTGATTTTCCTAAACTGACGGTTTTTTTGATGCAGAACAATTCCCTCAAAGGACCAATGCCCTATACGTATCTGCCGGAGGTAACGCACTTCAATCTGTTTTTTAATGAATTGACCGGTACGTTTCCCGATGCAGAGATGACAAAACTGGTCGAATTGCGGATGTGGAACAACAAGTTTGACAGCCTGCCAGACCTGGCCTCCGGGGCTCCTGATCTGTGGGAATTGTCCTGTTATAATAACAAACTGCAGTTTGATGATTTGTTTCCATATACGGATCTTGATCGCTTCATATATGCCGGTCAGGATTACGTCGATATGTCTGCAGCACCTGCAGGAGATTCTATTGAGCTCACTGTTCATGTCCACGGAGCAGGAAATACTTACGCATGGTATAAAGGC
>ERZ795044.5636-NODE-5636-length-10106-cov-14.728982_pt1 | contig 10106 bp, 9 predicted proteins | sample MGYA00375128_ERZ795044 | MGnify/ENA primary metagenome ERZ795044 (study PRJEB30173, sample SAMN05720213) | anaerobic digester metagenome | isolation source: active sludge of municipal wastewater-treating anaerobic digesters | place: USA | collected 2014-12-22 ... | reverse complement strand
GCAGGCGGCGCAGGTATCCGGCGCGGCTTCGGGCTACTGTCTTTTGTACCGTCCGCCAGGCGGCCCGGCATTTTGCTTTGAGCCGGTCACGCATCCCATTGATTCATTTCATGCTCAGGATCGGGCGGGGCTGAAGGTTCTGAGCACTGGCGAAACCCTGACATTACATGTGGAGTGGCGGTTTCAGACGCTGGTTTGATCACATCGCCTCGGTGAAAACGGGATGCTATTATATTTATAGCAACTCACGCATATCCGACGTGGTCTGGGTGCCGATTTGATGTGATAAAAAGGTGAAATTACCATCAGGCCAATGCAGCCTCAATATCCTTGGCCATGCTGGCGGGCGCATCCTGCGGCGCATACCGCTTGATGACAGCACCGTCCTTGCCCACCAGAAACTTGGTGAAGTTCCACTTGATGGCCTTGCTGCCCAGCAGGCCAGGTGCTTCGGCAGCCAGCCACTGGTACAGCGGCGCGGCGTTGGCGCCGTTCACGTCAATCTTGGCCATCATGGGAAAGCTCACGCCGTAATTCAGTTGGCAAAACTCGGCGATCTCGTCGTTTGACCCGGAGTCCTGTGCGCCAAACTGGTTGCACGGAAAACCCAGTACCACCAGCCCCTTCTTGCCATAGGTCTTGTGCAGTTCTTCCAGCCCGGCAAACTGGGGCGTGAAGCCGCAGGCGCTGGCGGTGTTGACGATCAGCATCGCTTTGCCTTTGAACTTGCTTAATCGCACTGATTTGCCGTCGATCTGCAGGGCTTCAAAGTCATAAACAGTGGGCATGAAATCTCCGGAGGAAGGTGGTCAAGGGTGTCAGGATAGCGCCAACCCAAAGGCATTGCAGCGGGGCGGGGCTCAGGCGCTGTCTGACGAAAAAACCGACAGCAACGCCGCCAGCATGATCAGCGCGCCTCCAAGCACTGTGCGGGTCGAGAGCTCGGCAGCACCCCACAGAACGGACGACACACTGGCAAACACCACTTCGGACAGCATGATGAGCGAAGTGGCCGTGGCCCGCAGGCGCGCGGCCCCATATTGAAGTGCCAGATTTCCGATCAGCAGTGCCAGGCTGAGCAGCACTGCCAATCCGATCCATGTGCCGCCATGCGTGGGCGGCGCTGTGACCACGCCCAGTTGCATGCCAGCCAGGGCAGCGGCGCTGGACATGACCGCGCCGCCAACAAACATGGCTAGCGTTCGCGCGTCACCAGGAGTGTGGTTCAGCCGGCGCAGCAGCACATTGGTCAGGGCAAAGCAGAATCCACCCATCAGCGCCAGCCAGTCCGTCATGCTGTCGGGAACAGGCCACGGCGACGCGGGTGTTTTGAGTACAACCACCAGGCCTGCCAACGCCAGCGCCAGGCGAAATAGTGACCCGACACCGGGTCGCTCGCGTAGCAGAGGCCAGGCCAGCAGCAGCACCCAGGCCGGCATCAGGTAAAACAGCAGGACGACGCGCACCACATCGCCCACAGTTACGGCCCAGTTGAAGCCCACATTGGTCAGACCGGAGGCGATGACCAGCAGCCAGAGCATCGGATACTGCAGCAATCCGCGCCAGGCGCCAGGCCGTATCAGCATTAAACCGGTCAGTGAAACAACAAATGTGAGGGCTGTTGCCCACAGAGGATGCAGCCCGTGGCCCTGGAGTTCACGAAAAGGCCACCATGAGATGCCGAAGATCAGCGCGTTGACCATCAGCGCCAGCGCTGGCATCAGAAAGGTTGGCATGGGAGCAGGCCCTCAACCGTGCAGGTTGTCGTTACGGGCAATATCAATCAGATGTTCAACTTCCGCGCGGTGGTTCACGCAGTTGCTGGCGTGCCAGCGCTTGATCAGCCACATGACGCCGGCAATGACCACGCCAAAGGCCGTGATGGCGCCAAAGGTTGGCATGCCCAGCCCGGTGGAGAGGCTGTAGGCCGCGCCCAGTGCCAGGATACAGGCCTGTTCGTTGAAGTTTTGCACGGCAATGGAACGCCCGGCGCCCATCAGGTTGTGCCCCCGATGCTGTAATAGGGCATTCATCGGAACCACCAGAAAACCACCCAGGGCACCCAGCAGGATCAGGAATGGCGCGGCTACCCAGACGTTGTCAATGAAGATCAGCATGACGATCAGTATGCCCATGCCGATACCCAGCGGAATGACGCGTGGACCGTCTTCCAGCCGCATGCGCACGGAAGCGACCACGGCGCCTACCGCCATGCCAATCGCAACAACGCCCTGCAGGGCAGAGGCTTGTGTCACGCTGTAGCCCAATGCAGCCGCGGCCCACGCCAGCACGATAAACCGCAGGTTGCCGGCCACGCCCCAGATAAGCGTCGTAGCCGCCAGTGAAATCTGGCCCAGTTTGTCGCGCCACAGGCGTGCATTGCAGGTCCAGAAATCCGGCAGCAGCGAGGTGAGCCGTTTGGGCAGTGGGCGCATTTCCACGCCCGTGTCGGGAATGTGGGTGTTGAACCAGGCGGCCAGCAGGTAAACAAAAATCAGGATGCTGATGGCGGCCTCTGGTGCGGTATCGATGCCGGTGTTGATGAGGGGAAAGTCGAATGACAGAAGCCGGGAGGACAGGTAGTAACCCACCAGCTGGCCACCCAACAACACGCCCAGAATGATGGACGCAATGGTCAGCCCTTCAATCCAGCCATTGGCCTTGACCAGCTGGGACGCGGGCAATAGCTCCGTCAGGATGCCGTACTTGGCGGGTGAATAGGCTGCCGCACCGAGTCCCACAATGGCATACGACATCAAGGGGTGCGTACCAAACAGCATCATCAGACAGCCAAAAATCTTGATGAAATTGCTGAACAGCATCACTCTGCCCTTGGGCATCGAGTCTGCAAAGGCCCCGACAAACGGTGCCAGAATCACGTAAAACAGGGCAAACATGGGCACCAAAGCTGCCTGTTGCCATTCGGGAGCACCGCTGGTTCTCAATAGCTGAACCGCTCCTACAAACAGGGCGTTGTCTGCCAGCGAGCTGAAAAACTGCGCCGACATGATCGTGTAAAAGCCGCGTTTCATTCAGTATTAGTGGGGTCGTTGACTGGGTCAACGCCGTGGGTATTTGATCTGGGCTCCAACGTCGGCTGGTTATATCACGGACAGAGGTGCCAGAATCTGCCTGTTTACAGCCTTGACAAAACCTGCCATGCCCCGTCCTATACAAGCCATCATTCATACCGATGCCCTGCGTCACAACCTGGCGCGGGCCCGTGCCGCTGCACCTGACGCCCGGGTGTGGGCGGTGGTCAAGGCCAATGCCTACGGCCACGGGATTGAGCGGGCATTTGAGGGTTTGCGTGGCGCGGATGGTTTTGCCCTGCTGGATTTGCAGGAGGGCGAGCGGGTGCGCGCACTGGGCTGGCGTGGCCCTATCCTGCTTCTGGAAGGTGTTTTTGAGCAGCGTGACCTGGAGTTGTGCTCCCGGCTGGATCTGTGGCATACCGTGCATTGCGATGAGCAGATCGACATGCTGGCTACGCACAAGACGAATGTGCCACACCGCGTATTTCTGAAAATGAACTCGGGCATGAACCGGCTGGGCTTCACGCCCGAGCGTTATCGCTCAGCGTGGACGCGTCTGAACGTCTTGCCACAAGTGGACGAAATCTCCCTGATGACGCATTTCAGTGACGCCGATGGCCCGGCAGGTGTGGCGGCGCAGATGCGGGTTTTTCAAGCGGCAACCCAGGACCTGCCCGGCGAACGCACCGTGAGCAACAGTGCGGCAACGCTGCGGCACATGGGGGGAAGTGCCAGCGATTCACCCGCGTTGGCGTCAGACTGGGTGCGCCCCGGCATTGCGGTTTACGGCAGTGCACCGGATTTCCCCGAAAACGACATCTCGCACTGGGGCTTGCAGCCGGCCATGACGCTAGCTGCAAAAGTCATAGCTACTCAGGCCGTATCAATGGGGGCTAGCGTCGGATATGGCTCCAGTTTTGTGGCGGATCAACCCATGCGGATCGGCGTCGTGGCCTGCGGTTATGCCGACGGCTATCCGCGCCTGTGTCCGACCGGAACGCCAGTCCTGGTGGATGGTGTGCGCACCCGGACCGTGGGGCGCGTCAGCATGGACATGATCACGGTGGACCTTACTCCGGTGCCCAAAGCTGCAATGGGCAGTGAGGTCACGTTATGGGGTTACTCGACAAGTGGCGCAGTTTTGCCAATTGACGAGGTGGCCCGAACGGCTGGCACGGTGGGATACGAGCTGATGTGCGCACTGGCGCAACGTGTGCCTGTGGTGGTGGCCTGATCCCGAGAGCACGGTAACAGTCAAAGCAGGCCGCGTTTGGCCAGATTGCGCATCAGGTGCGAGCTGCCAAAGGTCCAGGGTGGGCACACGTCGCAGTTCTTCATCCGGTTCACGAGCGCGCCGAGCTTGGGTGTGGAGATGGTCACGATGTCAGCGTCCTTGTGCGTAAAGCCGCCGCCCACAGTGTCGCGGTCCTTCACTGGCGCAAACATGGTGCCCAGAAACAGCACAGCACCATCCGGGTATTGATGGTGCGAGCCCATCATCTGCGCCACCAGGTCCAGTGGATCACGACTGATCTGGGACAGGTGCGACACACCCTCCAGCGTGAAGCCGTCGTTGCCAGTGACCGTCAGCGAGATGGAAGCCCGACGAACATCGTCCAGCGAGAACGAGGCGTCGAAGAAGCGCAGAAAAGGCCCGATGGCTGTTGAGGCGTTGTTGTCTTTGGATTTGCCCAGCAGCAGGGCCGATCGACCTTCGAAATCGCGCAGATTGACGTCATTGCCGAGTGTGGCGCCGACGATTTGACCACGCGCGTTCACTGCCAGTACCACTTCCGGCTCGGGGTTGTTCCAGGATGAAGCGGGGTGCAGGCCGGCATCGGCACCGGTTCCCACGGCGGCCATGGGGGCCGTCTTGGTGAAGATCTCCGCGTCGGGTCCAATGCCCACTTCCAGATACTGACTCCAGGCACGCTGGGCGATCAGCACCTCCTTGAGGGCCATGGCCTGCGGCGAGCCGGGTTTCAGTTTGGAGAGGTCGTCTCCGACCAGCGCCACGATTTCCTCACGGATGGCTGCAGCGGCTGCCGGGTTGCCACGTGCCCGCTCTTCGATAACACGCTCAAGCATCGAGATGGCAAACGTGACCCCGGCGGCCTTGATGACCTGCAGGTCAATCGGGGCCAGCAGCCAGGGGCGTGTCGGGTTGCGGGTATCGGGCGGGGTGTTGTCTAGCAGCTCGGTGATGGAGCCCAGCCGCTCACCGCGGGCGAGTTGCAGGGCCGTGGCCGGGTCAGGCGTTTCACACAGGTCGCGCATGGTGGGGAACACCCGCGTGATGTCGATCACGTCCTGGCCGCGCAGGGCCACGATCGAAGGTCCATCCACGTCCGGCCGCCAGGCGCGCGCCGCCAGTGCGCCAATGGTGCCGTCAGCGGGAAGGGTGTTTTTTGCATCTAGGCGCATCAGAAATACCTTATCGAGGAAGAAATCAAAAATCAGATGGTTTTATAACCCATCGTTTGCGGCAGCCACAGCACGATCTGGGGAAACAGTGTCAGCGCAAGCAATAGCACCAGCAGCATGACCAGGAATAACCAGCCTTCCCTGACTATCTCGCCAATCGGGATGCCGGTCAGCGCTTTTGTGACGAACAGCAGCATGCCAAACGGTGGGGTGATCAGGCCAATCATCATGTTCAGTACCACTACGACGCCGAAGTGAACCAGATCGATACCCAGCAGTCTGGCGGCAGGCAGCAGCATTGGCACAAACACCAGCAACAGTACGGACACGTCCAGGAAGCATCCCAACACCAGAAACATCATGTTGACCATCAGCAAAAACATGATCGATGACAGATGCATACCCTCCACCCACACCGCCATTGCCTGCGGCACGCCTTCTGCCGTGAACGCATAGTTCAGGACGAATGAGCCGGCCAGGATCATCGTGATCACCGCACTGCCGCGAGTGGATTCCATCACTACGCCCCAAAAGCTGCGCCAGGTCAGACCCCGATACACAACCGCAGCCAGGATGAGGGCGTGCAGGGCGGCAACGGCTGCCGCTTCAGTCGGTGTGAACGCGCCAGAGTAAATGCCTCCGAGCAATACGATGGGCATGGACAGTGGCAATGCACCACGAAACAGGATAGTAGGCCACTCACGTAACGGAATAGGTGCTTCTCTTGGCATGTTGCGTTTGACAGCGATGAAATGCACCACCATCATCATCACCAAGGCCATTAGCAGGCCAGGAATCAGTCCGCCCAGAAACAGCGCGCCCACCGAAGCCCCCGACACCAGTGCGTAGATGATCATGGGAATTGAGGGCGGAATGATGGGACCAATGGTCGCGCTTGCTACCACCACGGCCCCTGCGAAACCTCTCGGGTACTCTGGTTTTTTGAGCATCTGGCGTATGGTGACGAGACCGGGTCCCGCTGCGTCGGCGATTGCACTGCCGCTCATGCCCGAGAAAACTACGCTGACAAGAATATCCACCTGCGCCAGGCCGCCGCGCATGCGCCCCACCAGGATGCGACAAAAGTCAAAAATGCGTTCACTCACCGTGCCGGCATTCATGATGTTGGCGGCAAAAACAAACAGAGGTACGGCCAGCAAGACATAGCTGTTGTACAGCCCATTGCTCACCTGTTCTGCCACCAGACCGAGGTCCTGACGTTTGACCAGCAGGTAGGCAATGCCGGAGGTCAGCATCGAAAAACCTATGGGCATGCGAAGCAACATGCCAGCTACCAGTACGCAGATAAGAACAAGAATTCCGAGAGTCATTGAAAACCTATGGGCTGAAAGAGGGGCCGTGACAGGCCGTCAGGGCTAGCTTTGAAATTCGGCCTCAAGCCCGACGCCGCGCACGGCAGACCAGATACCCCACACACTGCGCACGACCAGGGCTGCCATCAACAAAACAAAAGGCAGATATACCCACATGAACGAGATGTTCAGCACAGGGGAACCCTCACGAGCCATGAAATGAACATAGTCCCAGCTCGCAGGCAAACCGACCAGAGCAAGTCCTCCAATGAGCAGGTTGCCCGTAATTTTCATGACTTGACGGGTGCGCCAGCCAACGCTGTTCCACAGCAAATCGAAGACTACATGCTCGCGCTCAGGAACCATCGTGGCCGCTGCCCACAGAATGACCCAGACATAAAGAATCACGGCGGCTTCATCGGTCCAGGGCAGTGGCTTGTTGAAACCGAATCGCGCCGTGATCTGGATGATGAAGACAATGAACAGCGTCAGGAACATGCCGCCGCCAAGGGCATTGGCGGCGGACTGGAGCCAGCGGGTCATGTTATTCCTGTGCGTTTACTTGGTCGCGTTGATGCGGTCCAGCATGCCTTTGGGCCAGACTTTGGCGTACTCGGAATTCAGATATGTGGTTTGTACAGACTTGCGGAACGCGTCCAGATCCGGCGTGGTAACCGTCAACCCCTGGGATTTGAAGTAGTCCACCATCTGTTTCTCGTCTGCAATGCGGTTGTCATTGTTGTATTTGGCGGCAGACTGGGCGGCAGCTTTGAGCTTGGCTTTCTGGTCCGCACTCAGACCGTTCCATAGCTTGTTGGAGACACTGATGAAAATGCCGTCCACCAGGTGGCTGGTCAGGGTGAGTTGTTTGGTGACTTCGTAGAACTTGGCGCTGCGAACCGTGGGAAGTGGGTTGTCTTGACCGTCAATGGTGCCGGTCTTCAGGCCCAGGTACACCTCGCCAAATGCCAGTGGCGTGGGCGTTGCGCCCAGTGCTTCACCCAGGAACAGCCACTCCTTGCTGCCGGGCATGCGCAATTTCACACCTTTCAGATCGGCCGGGGTTTTGACGTTTTTCAGCTCACGCAGATTGAGTTGGCGCGTGCCCAGGTAGATGGGCGACAGGATGGTGATGTCCATCTTTTCGCTGACCAGCTTGAACAGCTCTTCACCAATCGGACCGTTGAACACTTTCATCAGGTGGTCAGGGTCACGAATGACATAGCCCGCCGTGAAGATCGAAAACTCGGGCACGATCTTGGCAATGTCAAACGCGGAGATGGACGACATTTCCAGATTGCCCCGGGCCATGGCTGCCGGCTCCGTGCCCTGCTTGAACAATGACGCGTTCAGGTTGATCTGGGTATCAAACTGGCCCGGCGCAGTCTTGTCCAGCTCGTCCTTCATCACCGTCCACATTTTGGCGTGCCAGTCGTCGGGCACAGCAGGGGTAGAGATGCGCAGCACCTGTTTGGTCTGGGCAAATGCGACGGGCGCCATCGCTGTGGCGGCGGCAATGGCTGCGCCCAGAATGACGCGACGGTTGATCAGGCGGTTGAGGGTGTGTTTCATGATGTTGTCTCCTGAGTTGATTTAAACGTTGTGAAGAAGTGAACCTATTGCACGATAGCCTGAACGAACCGTTTGCGCCTCGGTGTTTTCCAGATGGGTGAGTGGCGCCCGCACGTTGAGCCACGCGTTGTCGCCGGTCTGTTCGGCCAGCATGGTTTTGTAGACGCTGACAAAAGACATGTTGGGCAGCACGCTCAACAGGGCCAGCAGCGCCAGCATCAGCTTTTCGTCTTCTGCCGACACCAGTGACGGTGACGCAATGACCCGGCGCATCAGGCCCGGTGCAATGTTGGCCAGCCCATTCACGGAGCCGGAGCCGCCCACCCGCATCGTGGGTGCGACATGCGGCTCGGAACCCACCAGGATGGACAGCGTGGGAAATGCCTTGGCCAGCGCCAGCGAATGCTGTAAATCGCCACTGCTGTCCTTGACGCCAATGACCTGTCCTGGGTGCCGCTGCACCAGCGTCTGGATGCTGGCATGGCTGAAGGCCACGCTGCTGAGGAAGGGGATGTGATACAGCAGCAGTTTCAACTGGCTGTCATCAATACCACGCACCACCTGCGACACGGATTCCACAATGCCGGCATCATTGGGCTGGCGAAAATAAAACGGGGGCATGAACATCTGGCGATGGCAGCCTTGGCTGGACGCGTGGCGGCCCAGTTCAATGGCGTCTGGAATGGCACAGGCGCTGGTGGTGACCAGAATCTGGTTAGCGCGCACGCCACTGGCCAGCAGAGCTTCCAGCAGTCCCTTACGCTCGGCCACCGTGAACGCGGGGCCTTCGCCGGTGGTGCCAAACAGCGTGACGCCGTCGCAACCGGCAGCCAGCATGCGTTTGGCGTGGGCAATGGCCCGGGGGGTGTCCAGCTCGCTGTTGTCCTTGACGGGGATCAGCAGCGCGGGCCACAGGCCGTGGATATCGGGATTCAAATAACTCTCCTTTTGGATGGGGTGGTGCCCGGTCTCGGGGTGGGTGGTGCAGATTCAGTCCATTCAGCGCGCACCTGCTCCAGCGGTGCCGACAGCACGCGGCTGCGCGCACTGTTGATGTGGTCATCCAGCAATTGGGCTGCCTTCGTGACGTCACGTTGTTGCAATGCTGCGATGAAACTCAAGTGCTCCTGCATGGCTGGAATCAGCCGGGCAGGCGTGATGACGCTGTGCTCCAGTTTGATCAGTCGCACGCGCAAGCTGTTGACGCGGTAAATGTCGGAGATGATCTCGTTGCCCAGCGCATCTACCATGCGGTCATGCAGCCCCCAGTCGATGGCCTGTGCATCGTCCAGCAGACGCGCATCTGTCTTGGTAGCCTGGGCGCGCTTGAGCACGTCGCGGTGACTGGCCTCAATGGCGTTGAGTTCTTCGTCGCTGGCTGTGTGAACGAAGTGAAGCACGGCCTCATGTTCGATCATCGCCCGTACCTGAAACGCGTTGCGAATCAGCTTGAGGTCCACGTGCGCAATCTGCAGGCCCCGCTGGGGCACGGTCTTGATCAGCCCGCCCGCTTCCAGGCGCGGAATCATCTCGCGCACAGCGCCCAGCGGCATGTCCAGCAGGGTCATCAGTTCGCGCTGCGAGATGAACTGGCCCGGGCGAATGCCGCCGTTCAGAATTTGCTGCGTGAAGCCCTGGTAGGCACGTGCGCGCTGACTCACGGACCCCGCTGCGCTGTCGACCAGCGTCAGGGCCGGGGCCGGTTCCGCCTTGCGCGTGCTCACGGCCGCACCACGCCTTTTTTCAGCAGGATGTTGCCGTA
>ERZ795044.5621-NODE-5621-length-10124-cov-6.158407_pt1 | contig 10124 bp, 8 predicted proteins | sample MGYA00375128_ERZ795044 | MGnify/ENA primary metagenome ERZ795044 (study PRJEB30173, sample SAMN05720213) | anaerobic digester metagenome | isolation source: active sludge of municipal wastewater-treating anaerobic digesters | place: USA | collected 2014-12-22 ... | reverse complement strand
CTTTCCGTTGTGCTCTCTCGATAGAGGAGGTGATCATACTGTGTTGGATCACTTCACCTTCTTCAATTCCCATACGGTCCATGAGTTTCATGATCCGTTCAGAACCGAACATACGCATAAGATCATCTTCCAATGAAACATAAAATTGCGAAGATCCCGGATCACCCTGACGACCGGCACGACCTCTTAACTGACGATCGACACGACGTGATTCATGTTTCTCTGTACCGACGATGGCAAGTCCGCCGGCTTCTTTTACACCTTCACCAAGTTTGATATCGGTACCACGACCGGCCATGTTAGTGGCAATCGTAACTGTACCTGCATAACCGGCTTCCTGTACGATCTGCGCTTCACGCTGGTGAAGTTTTGCATTCAGTACATTGTGTTTGATGTTACGAAGTTTCAACATCCGGCTTAATAATTCCGAAGTTTCAACGCTAGTCGTACCAACCAATACCGGACGACCTGCTTTCACCAATGCTTCGATCTCTTCGATCACAGCATTGTATTTTTCACGCTTTGTTTTATAAACCTTGTCTTCGTGATCTTTTCTTACAATTGCTCTGTTAGTTGGAATAGAAACAACTTCAAGTTTGTAGATCGACCAGAGTTCCTGTGCTTCAGTTTCAGCTGTACCGGTCATACCGGCAAGCTTGTGATACATCCGGAAGTAATTCTGCAAAGTGATCGTTGCATACGTTTGAGTAGAAGCTTCGATCTTTACATTTTCTTTCGCTTCAATAGCCTGATGTAATCCGTCTGAATACCGACGACCTTCCATCACACGACCTGTCTGTTCATCGACGATCTTTACTTTTCCATCTGTGATAATGTATTCAACATCTTTATCAAAGAGAGTGTAAGCTTTTAATAATTGATTTACGGTATGAATCCGTTCTGATTTTATAGAGTAGTCGCGCAACAATTCATCTTTACGCGCAATTCTTTCTTCCGGAGTGTCACTGTTTCTTTCAATTTCTGCCATCATAGAACCGACATCAGGCATGATGAAGAAATTTTTGTCTTCGCTTGAAGAAGAAATTAATTCAACACCTTTTTCTGTAAGTTCAATACTGTTATTTTTTTCATCAATTGTAAAAAACAATGGCTCATCTGCTTTATGCATTTCTTTTTGCTGATCCTGCAGATAAAAGTTCTCAGTGCTGCGCATCATACCGGCAACACCTTGTTCGCCGAGTAATTTGATAAGCGCTTTATTTTTTGGTAAACCACGATGTGCACGGAAGAGTGGAAGTCCTGCTTCTTTGTCTTTTTTCTCAGCAATTAATTTACGTGCATCTGAAATAATCGAATTCACATAATCACGCTGAGCTTTTACAAGCAATTCAACCTTTGGTTTATAAATATCAAATTCGTGGTGATCACCTTTTGGTGTCGGACCGGAAATGATAAGCGGAGTCCGGGCATCATCGATCAAAACTGAATCGACCTCATCGACAATTGCATAATGATGTCCGCGCTGAACCATGTCTTCTGCAGCCCGTGCCATATTATCACGCAGATAATCGAAACCAAATTCATTATTGGTTCCGTAAGTGATGTCTGCTAAATATGCTTTACGGCGTTCATCAGAATTGGGATCATGTTTATCGATACAATCAACTGTAAGTCCTAAAAATTCGAAGATCGGTCCGTTCCATTCAGAGTCACGTTTCGCAAGATAATCGTTGACAGTTACAACGTGTACACCTTGTCCGGCCAATGCATTCAGATAGATCGGTAATGTTGCCACGAGTGTTTTTCCTTCACCGGTAGCCATCTCAGAAATTTTTCCTGAATGAAGAACACTACCACCAATTAACTGTACATCGTAATGGATCATGTTCCATGTTACGGGTGTACCTGCAGCTGTCCATGTATTTTTCCAGATTGCTTTATCGCCTTCAATTTTTACATTATCACGTTTAGTAGCAAGATCTCTGTCGTGTTGAAAAGCAGTTACAGTGATCGATTCATTGTTTGTAAAACGACGAGCTGTTTCTTTCATTACTGCAAAAGCTTTCGGTAAAAGTTCGAGAAGAACTTCTTCAGTAATTTTTTTTCCTTCTTTTTTCAGCTGATCAACCTGACGATAGATGTCTTCTTTTTTAGAAAGTTCCATATCCGGATTTCCTTCTGCTTCTTTTTCAAGATCAGAAATTTCCGTGCGGTTTTCGGCTAAGCGTTCATCGATAATTTTGCGGAATTCGTTTGACTTTTCACGCAATTCATCATGAGAAAGATTTTCAAGTTGAGCGTATTCAGCTAAAATTTTGGTGATCAGGGGAGTTATTTCTTTCAGATCCCGGTCGCTTTTCTTACCGAAGATGCTGGTAATCGCCTTATTAAGTATTCCAATCATATTTTTTCAGATAATGAGCCCGTAAAAGTACGGTAAATTTAAGAGATTATGAAGTAGTTCTAAATTGCTGTTAGTTAGTCTATTATATTAGGGTAAATTGGTAGTTGGGATGATAAATTTTTTATTGGTTTCAGGTTACAGGTTTCAGGTTGGTACCTACAACCTGTAACCTATAACCTATAACCTGAAACTTGTAACATCTTGTAGGTATTTATCAATAATTCAAAATAATTTTTCCGCCTGCAGAATTATCAACCCTGAAGTAATAAACCCCCGGCAAATAATTCGACAGATCAACATTAACAAAGTCCTCACCAAAGTGTTTTTGCATGACTTTTTGTCCGATAGCATCAAAGATCTCAATGAAATGTTCACCTGAAATTTGAGTTTCTATTCTGAAAATACCTGTACCCGGATTTGGAAATACCATTGGTGATTTCGATGAAATATCTGAAAGATCCGTGCTGTAGCAATACAATGTAAATTGATTTGACAATGACTGCCAGAATGGGTTGATAGAAAACTGAGTCATGTTCACTAATTGCCAGTCGGCTCCGGCACTATCGCTGAATGATAAAACACTTAAAGCCGGTGAATATGTATTTTCAAAACATCCTGAATTTCCTGCAGCATCAGTTTTAATGATGTGAGCATTCGAACCCAAACCCGGTTCGTGAATTATTCCTGCAGATAGAATTGAATTATTTATTCCGTTAATTACAAAATTGCTTTCAGAAGTAGTTGCACTATAACCGTAAGTTTTAGCGCTGATAATATTTCCCGCGCTGTCAAGTCTTAATAAAGTACTTTTATAACTCGGACTCACTACTGTACCGACATTTGTTTTTCCGGCAATGATCAGGTCACCATTATCAGCTTCAGTAATTGAATATGCATCATCCTGATTTGTACCATAGATATTGTTCCACATTCTGTTTCCTGCAGAATCATACTTGCAGACATTCATATTGAAAGTTCCCATATCGAAAAATTCCAGTCCACATGTTGCATAACCTCCATCACTAGTCAATGTCATTCCTGCAATAACACAATCATTAGAGTTTCCCGAACGTATTGCTTGCAAAAGATTTCCGTTCATGTGGTCAATACTTACAACATAATTTTTATTAAGCGGGTTACTTGTATTAAAACAAAATCCCGATGCTAGCAGATCTCCATTTGGTTTTTGCAAGAGATCGGGAAGCCAATTCGATTCCATCGAACTATTTACATTTGTCCAGAGCTGATTTCCCATTGCATCTGTTTTAATTATCAATGCAGATTCTAAAGCGTTGCCGTAACTTGTAGTAGTACCTGACATATAAAAGTTTCCATTCACATCTTCCAACAAACCACCGCCGGTTTCATTTCCAGGTCCGCCATAAGTTTCGGCCAGGATTGGAAATCCCTGATCGTCTGTCTTGATCAGAAAAAGGTCGCTCGTTGTTGAATCAATAAATCCACCGAATGTTTCTCCTGAAATTGCAAAACCACCATCAGAAGTTCTGACCAGACTACTTGCATAGTCATTTTTATTTGTACCAAGAATTACCGACCATAACAATCCACCATCATTATCGATACAGAAGAAACTGATGTCTTTATCAAAACTCGAAAGTGTAGTACATTGCGCAACCACATAGTAGTAATTGCTGTCTTTAACAACGGAAATAATTTTTTCGATATCGTTATTTCCGTATGCAGTCTGGAAAATGGATTGGCTGTATGAATTCAGTTTTAATAAAATTATAAGCAAGCAGAGTAGAGTGGACTTCATTTGAATTTTATTTTGGGAGAATTTAAAATTAAGAAAATTGTTTTGTCGTGTTAAAGAATATCGAAAAAGTTTTAAAGTCTCTTTAAAGTTTCCGGCATAAAAAAAGGACTGCAACTTGCAGTCCCATATTTTTTCTTCTAATTTTCTAATTAGAATTCAATATTCGTCTTCATTAAAAAAGAAATCATCTTTCGTCGGATAATCCGGCCAGATCTCTTCGATACTTTCATAGGCTTCGCCTTCGTCTTCAAGTTCCTGAAGGTTCTCGATTACTTCAAGAGGAGCGCCGGAACGGATTCCGTAATCAATTAACTCGTCTTTAGTCGCAGGCCATGGAGCATCTTCCAGGTGTTGTGCTAATTCAAGGGTCCAGTACATATGAAATTATAAGTTTGTTTAATCTTTTTTTATTGGGTGGCAAAAGTATAAAAATATACTTCAAATCCTAGAGTAATATTTTAAGTAAGAAAAAATCATACTTAAATGCGGAAATGCTTGATTCAGAGGAAGTCATGAATAGAAGTTCCGGAATAAACCGGGATTTGGGAATTAAATATCCCGACTCCTCAGACTTTGGCCTTCCAGGGGGTCTCTTCGGCCCCTAATTTCATGGTCAGAAAGCGGGATAATACAAATAGGTAGTCGGATAAACGGTTCAGATATTTTATAATAAGAGGATTAACTGGAACATCAGAATTTAAAAGAACAGTAAGTCGCTCAGCCCGGCGGCAAACACAACGGGCAACATGTGTACAGGAAACAGCTTGATGTCCGCCGGGAAGAACAAATGATTTCATTTCCGGCAGCTGACTTTCCATTTCATCCATTGCTTTTTCAAGTTCTGTAATATTTTCTTCGCGAAGTTCCGGCAATTTCATTTTAGATTTTTCCGGATCAGCCGCCAGATGAGAGCCAATTGTAAATAGTCTGTCCTGAATATCGATCAATAAATTCTTATCTGCAATTTCACCGGAAAGATCTCTGACCCATCCGATATATGAATTCAGTTCGTCGACAGTTCCATATGCATCGATACGAAGTGAAGCTTTTGAAACTCTTGTTCCGCCAATGAGTGAAGTCATTCCTTCATCACCTTTTTTTGTATAGATCTTCATATTGGCTTAGCTGATTTTTACATCTTCTTTTACAAAAACATCATTCTGCATATCTGATTCGATCATGCCGTCTTTTATCCGGACAATACGATGAGCATGTCGGGCAATATCTTCTTCGTGAGTTACAACAATAATTGTATTTCCATTTTTGTGAATATCTTCAAACAAATTCATAATCTCTTCTGAAGTCTTAGAATCAAGATTTCCGGTTGGCTCATCGGCAAGGATGATAGAAGGATTATTTACCAACGCTCTGGCAACTGCAACACGTTGTCTTTGACCACCACTGAGTTCATTTGGTTTATGAGTCATTCTGTCCTGCAAACCTACATCCGTTAATGCCTTGGTTGCTCTTTCATTTCTGTCGGCTTTAGAAATGCCGGCATAGACAAGCGGAAGTGCAACATTATCCAAAGCATTGCTTCTTGGAACAAGATTGAAAGTCTGAAAGATGAAACCAATTTCTTTATTTCTGATTTCTGCCAGATCGTTATCCGACATCGTGCTGACTTCATTGCCATTCAGGTAATATGTTCCGGCAGACGGTGTATCGAGGCATCCGATTATATTCATCAAAGTAGATTTCCCTGAACCTGAAGGACCCATCAAAGCTACATACTCGCCTTTGAAAATAGACAGATCGATTGACCGCAAGGCATTCACATTTTCAGTTCCGATCGTATATTTTTTAGCAATGCCTTTAAGTTCAAGAAGGGCTTTAGATGTCATAAATGAGTGGATATGGTGAGGCTAAAGTAAGAAGTATATTGTTACAAAAATGTTATTTTGTCAAAGGTCAAGCGTGTATTTACGAGCACGAAGAGAATTTCGATATTGTTACTTTCAACGTGCGATATCCTTTTAATGGTGAACAAATTTCATTCATTTTAATTATGTGTAATTCAACGTTACAGCAATTCACAGGTCGCCCCGCTGGGGCTTGGGTCTATTCCTAATTTGTTGCTACAAACAGGTCGCCCCGCTGGGGCTTGGGTCTATTCCTAATTTGTTGCTATAAACAGGTCGCCCCGCTGGGGCTTTAGGCCGTTTCCATATTTATACCCACTCCATCTAATTAAGGTCAAGCATTGTAATCCATTTGAATTGAAATACTGAAAGCCCCAGAGGGGCGACATGTTTGTAGACACAGAATGAAAGAAACGATTAGCCCCATCGGGGCGACCTGTGGATGAAGACGGGTCTTTTGAAATGAAATAAAAAAGATTTCGAATAAAAATTTTATTCAATTTAATTTTGTGTAATTCGCCTACAACAATTCGCAAGTCGTCTCGCTGAGGCTTTGGATCGATCTCTGACTAGTGTAAGTTGGTTAGCGTTCAAAGGAAAACAATCACGGGATAAAACTCCAAATAAACTGTTTGCCCTTTGTTTAACACCATTAAAACTTCAACTGAAAATGCTGTTTCGGAATCCCGCTTCTGAAAAATACAATTCCCAGTTTGAACAGATCGATGCTGATGGTAACTTCTTTGTTTTGGATGATCGTATCCCATGCAGATTTCATTTCACGACTCCAGTAGATGTCGTCGAAAATGAAAACTGTATCAGGAGTTTTTTTCTGAAGGCACAAATTGAAATATTCTAGTGTTGGTTGCAACCGGTGATTGCCATCGAAATAGACCAGATCCACCTTTTGCATTTTGTTCAGAACACCGGAAAGGGTCGTATCGAAATTTCCGGTTACAATTTCAATATTCGTACTACGCATTTTTTGGAAATTCTCTTTTGCAAGATCTGCAATTTCTGTTGAGCCTTCAAGAGAAATAACTTTTCCGTTTTTCGCAGCGTTTGAAATATAGAGTGTAGTGATACCTAAGGATGTTCCGAGCTCAATAATGTTTTTTGCATTTGAAAAATTGACAAGCCGGAAAATAAGCTGAGAATATTTTTTTTCCTGCAAGGAATTTTTCGCTATGTCACTGACTCTTTTTGCTGATGAACTTTTACTGCTTCCGGCACCCAAGTCAGTAACTGAAACTAAGCGGTCGTCTTCAAGAAGCTTAAGTCGTAATTCTTCAATTGGTCCGAAACAATAGTACGGAGTCTGGTCACGAATAACATTGTTGAGCAGATCAAATACGAAAGGCGAGTGAATATCGTGAGCAGTACCGCCTTTGATCCGGTATTTCAAAAAATTAGTTACAGCGAAGAGTTTATCCACGTGGCGAATTTAGTTATTCTTAGGATTTTTTTTAAATTATTAAACGAAGCACAATTGCATTCAACTAAGTGAGTTTTATCCTTAAAAAGCTGACATTCAATAGAAATCCGCTTGACTCAGCACCTTCTGATCTCTGATCACTATTTTCAAATCTCCTTCTATGAAAGGACATTAAAATAACGGTCGTTTTTATTTCCATTAGTAAGGTATTTTTTTAATTTTGCAATGCATTTTTGAACAGCCTTATGAGTTACATAGAAAACATACATGCCCGTCAGATTCTGGATTCAAGAGGAAATCCGACAATTGAAGTTGATGTCATTACAGATGCCGGAGTTGTAGGCAGAGCTGCAGTGCCAAGTGGAGCTTCTACCGGAATTCATGAAGCAGTGGAATTAAGAGATGGCGACAAGAAAAACTATCTTGGAAAAGGAGTGTTGAAAGCTGTTCACAATGTCAACAAGCTTTTGAATGATGAGCTGAAAGGTTTTCCTGTTTCTGAACAAGGTGTGATCGATGCAAGAATGATCGAGCTTGACGGGACTGAAAACAAATCGAACATAGGTGCCAATGCAATCTTAGGAGTTAGTCTTGCTGCTGCAAAAGCTGCTGCAATTGAAACCGGACAACCTCTATACAGATATGTTGGCGGTGTAAATGCAAACATGCTTCCTGTGCCTATGATGAATATTCTCAATGGTGGTTCGCATGCAGACAATAGCATCGACTTTCAGGAGTTTATGGTAATGCCGGTGGGTGCATCCTCTTTTTCCGAATCATTGAGAATGGGAACGGAAGTGTTTCATCACCTGAAAGCAGTATTGAAGAAAAAAGGTTTGTCAACAAACGTTGGCGATGAAGGTGGTTTTGCTCCGAATATGAAATCGAATGAAGAAGCAATTCAATCGGTACTTGATGCAATCGGTGAAGCAGGTTATACACCCGGAAAAGATATTTACATTGCAATGGATGCAGCGGCTTCGGAATTCTTTGATGCCAAGGAAGGAAAGTATATCTTCAAAAAATCTACAGGTGATAAACTGACTCCGGCAGAGATGGCAGCTTATTGGGCAGATTGGGTGAAGAAATATCCGATCATTTCAATTGAAGACGGATTAGCAGAAGATGACTGGGATGGATGGAAGCGATTGACAGATGCAGTCGGATCGAAAATTCAATTGGTTGGTGACGATCTTTTCGTGACCAATGTGAAAAGATTAAGCAAAGGAATTCAGGATAAAGTAGCCAATTCAATATTAGTAAAAGTGAACCAGATCGGAACTTTGACTGAAACTATAAATGCAGTTACAATGGCTCAAAATAACAGTTATACAGCTGTAATGAGCCATAGGAGCGGAGAGACGGAAGATGTAACCATAGCCGACCTGGCAGTTGCTCTGAATACCGGTCAGATCAAGACGGGATCAGCCAGCAGGTCAGACCGGATCGCTAAATACAATCAATTATTAAGAATTGAGGAAGCTTTAGGGTCAAATGCTAGATTTGGCGGAAAAGATTTTAAATTTGTAAGCAAATAAACCTTCTTTTCAGGGAGTTGTTAAATGGATCAGGATACTTTAGATAAAATTGCTTCAGGAGAATACTCGATCTCGCCTCGTTCAGGCAGGTTGAGAAAGCGTGTTAAAGTAAAAAAGAAGAAGCCTTTTTTTCAAAGGTCTGAGACAAAGAAAAAGCTGACAACATTAGTTTGGATCTTATTACTTCTTGGATTTATCATCAGTGTCGTTTTGGTATTACCTGAAATAAATATCGAAGGCGGAAAGAAAAAAGAGAATTTAGAAAAGGCAATCGGGCGTTAGTCGGGCCTTTAGTAGAAACAGATACAATAATCATTCATAAGTGAAAACGGATAAAATAAAAGATGCTTTTGCCAGAGTGGCTTTGCCTATGGCAGTTGAAACAAAAGACTTCATTAAAAACAATGGTCACTATATCATTGGTCAATATTCTATTGAACAAGTGTATAGTGGTATGAAAGGAATGATAGGAATGGTTACTGAAACCAGTAAGCTGGATCCGGATGAAGGAATTCGTTTTCGTGGATACAGTATTCCTGAACTTCGTGAGAAACTTCCTAAAGCGCACGGAGATACAGAACCACTTCCTGAAGGAATTTTTTATCTGATGCTGATTGGTGAAATGCCGACAGATGATGATGTGGTAAATGTCAGTAATGCCTGGGCACGTCGGAGCAATGTTCCTAAACATGTTTTCGATACCTTGGATGCACTTCCCTTGACTACTCATCCGATGACACAGTTCAGTATTGCTATCATGGCACTTCAGACAGAATCTGTATTTGCTGCAGCATACCGGAAAGGCTTAAATAAAAAGGATTACTGGGAAGCTTGTTACGAAGATGTAATGAATCTGATCGCTCGTCTTCCAAGGGTAGCAGCTTATATTTACAGACGGATTTACAAAAACAATGTTCACATTGAACCGGATCACAAACTGGATTGGGCTGCAAACTTTGCGCACATGCTGGGGTATGATGATTATGATATGAAACGAATGATGCGTTTATATCTGACGCTTCATTGCGATCATGAGGGCGGAAACGTTTCTGCTCACGCAACTCACCTTGTTGGATCGGCTTTAAGTGATCCTTACCTGGCATTTGCTGCAGGTATGAATGGTCTTGCAGGTCCTTTACACGGACTT
>ERZ795044.5620-NODE-5620-length-10126-cov-5.547413_pt1 | contig 10126 bp, 10 predicted proteins | sample MGYA00375128_ERZ795044 | MGnify/ENA primary metagenome ERZ795044 (study PRJEB30173, sample SAMN05720213) | anaerobic digester metagenome | isolation source: active sludge of municipal wastewater-treating anaerobic digesters | place: USA | collected 2014-12-22 ... | reverse complement strand
GGCGGGGCTGATGGTCAACCGCTGGAATGCCATGTCGTCGGTGGTGGGCAACTGGGGACAGGTGGGGCAGTATCCGCGCTTCTCTCCCACGCCCTTCATGCAGCTGCCGACCACCGCGGGGGTCGTGGCCGAGATCAACCGGCGCATGTTCGGCGGCGAGATGACCATGTCGCTGTCCACCGAACTCACGCGCTGGGTGCAGGTGAACCCAACGTCCAATAGCCGAGTGCAGCAGGCCGTGTACTACGCCGCCTGCTCCCCCGATTTCCAGTATTACTGAGCCCCGGGACATGACCGATCCACACGACGAGTGCGGCTGCCAGGAGTACCGCGAGCTGTCGCGACGCGGCTTCGTGACCGCCGGGTTGAACGTCGCCGCCCTCGCCCTCCCCTCGGGGATGCCGGGGTGGCTCCCGGAGGTGCGCTGGGCGCAGTCAGCCAACAGTTCGCGCGACGTGATCGTCTCGATCTTCATGCGCGGCGGCGCCGACGGGCTCTCGCTCGTCGCCCCGTTCGGCGATGCCGCGTACTACTCGGGGCGCCCGACCATCGCCATTCCTCGCCCCGACGCCGCTTCGCAGCAGCGCGGGATCGCCCTCGACAACTTCTTCATGTTGCCGCAGGGGATGGCGGGGCTGCGGCCAGCCTACCTGGCCAACCAGCTCCTCATCGTGCACGCGACGGGGCAGTCGGCGACCAACTCGCGATCGCACTTCGAGGCCGAGCGCTACCTGGAGGCCGGGAAGCCCGCCGACTACGGGATCGCCACCGGGTGGCTGGCGCGGCACCTGCTCACCTCGGCGCCGGTCAAGCCGACGGCGCCGCTGCGCGGGATCTCGTTAGGGTGGGGGGGGACGCGCCTCACGCTCACCGGGGCCCCCAAGACGCTCCCCATCCCGCAGCCGGAGAACTACCGGCACTACGCGCCTGACGACAGCGTCCTCGATCGCATGTTCGCCGGCGGCTGGGCCCCGGTGCGCGACTCGGCCAAGGACGCGCTGCGCACAGTGAACCTGCTCAAGGCGATCGGCTTCTCGCAGTACGTCCCCGCCAACGGCGCGGTCTATCCGCAGACCGACTTCGGCAAGGGGCTGCGGGCGCTGGCGGCGATCATCAAGGGCGATGCCGGGCTCGAGGCGGCGCACCTGGACATCGGCGGATGGGACACGCACGCCAATCAGGGGCCGACGTCGGGGACGATGCACACCCTGATGCAGGACTTCTCCAACTCGCTCGGCGCCTTCTGGGCCGACGTGATGCAGGGGGCCGGCAGCCACAACGTGACGGTGGTCGTCTTCTCCGAGTTCGGGCGCAACGCGCGCGAGAACGGGTCGCAGGGGACCGACCACGGGCGGGCCAGCGTCGCCTTCTTCATGGGCCAGGGGATTGCCGGCGGTCGCGTGATGGCGCAGTGGCCCGGGTTGCAGCGCGCCCAGCTCGAGGACGGGCAGGACCTGCGCGTCACCATCGACCATCGCGACCTGCTCGCCGAGATCGTGAAGTACCGGCTGGGGAACCCCAACCTCACGACGATCTTCCCCGGCTACGTCCCGGTGGAGCGCGGGATCACGACCACGGGGGCCGCCGCGCCGGCCAGCGCCCTCCCGCGCCGCCGGAGCCTGCTGCGCCAGGGACCGGGCGCCTGATGCACCTGCCGGACTTCCTCTCCATCGTTTGTCACCACGCCGGCGCGCGCGCCGGAGGACTCGATTGATGTCTCGTCCGCCGTTTCTCCCCGTGCTGCGTTCGCTCCTTGTCGCGGCCATCGTTGCCGCCTGCCAGGGCCCCGCGGGGGCGATGGGCCCGACGGGCCCCGCGGGGCCTGCCGGCCCTGCAGGGCCGAGCGGGGCGACGGGTCCCACCGGGGCCGCCGGACCCACCGGCGCCACCGGGCCGCAAGGGCCGGCAGGTGCAACCGGCCCCGCAGGCCCCGCCGGGCCGCAGGGACCTGCCGGGCCGACCGCCAACCGCATGCAGGCCACCGGGCGCTTCGACGCGTCGGGGACCTTCACCATGCCGTTGCCCGCGAGCGCGGTGGCCAACAACACGCTGCCGTTCATCGCCTGCTACGTGAGCACCAACCAGCAGACCTGGATCTCGGTGGCGCAGGTCCCGGTCTCGGCGAGCGACACCTACTGCGGCGTCACCGGGATCGGTACACCGACACCCGGGATCACCATCATCAACGGGATCGAGGGCGACTACTACTACATCCTCGCCGTATGGTGAGGTCGAGCGCGGCGATGCGTCGCCTGCGCGCCGTCTGGCGCAGCGCGCTCGTCGTCGCGCTCGTCGTGGCCCTTTCCGGCTGCGGGGGCGACGAGAAGGCCGTCGTCCCCGTGACGCCGCCAGTCGTGATCACCACCAGCGCCGCGCTCCCGCAAGCGACGGTTGGTGTGCCGTACGACGTCTCCCTGGCCGCGACCGGGGGGACGGGGACGTACAGCTGGGAGCTGATGGGCGGGACGCTCCCCGACAGTCTCACGCTCACGGCGGCGGGGCGACTGTCGGGGATGCCGTTGCAGGTGGCGACGCAGTCGCTGTCGGTCAAGGTGAGCAGTGGCTCGGTGACGAGTACGACCGGTTTCACCCTCACCGTCGTCCCGCCCCCGTTGGTCATCACCACGACGGCGCTCTCCGATGCGACGTTAGGCGTGTCCTACAACGCGTTCCTCGACGTGAGCGGCGGGAGCGGCCCGGTGACCTGGTCGCTGGCAAGCGGCGCGCTCCCCGCCGGGCTCTCCCTCATGACCAGCGGCGTGATTCTGGGGAACCCGACCGCGCTGGGCGACGCGACCATTCGTGTGCGCGCCGAGCGTGGTCCATTGAGCGCCGAACGTGGCTACACGCTGCGTGTGCTGCCGCCCACGCTGCGGATCGTGACCACGGCGCTCCCCAACGCGAAGGTCGGGGAGCGCTACACCGTGCAGCTGCAGGCTGCGGGGGGCGTGGGAGGCAACGCCTGGTCGATCGACAGCGGCGCGCCGCTCCCCGCCGGACTCTCGCTGTCGCCTGCCGGTCTGGTAGACGGTACACCGACAGCGGCCGGTACGACGTCCGTCGCCATCACGGTGCGCAGCGGGACGCAGCGGGTCACCGCCGCGCTGTCGCTCACCGTCGACCCGGCCGGCTTTCCCTCCTCCGTGCTCGTGACGATGCCCGGCAACGTCTTCGTCCCCCTGCTCGTGCAGCTCGCACGCGGCGGGACGGTGACGTGGCGGTTCGGCGCGACGCCGCACAACGTGATCTTCGGCGCCACGGCGGGGGCCCCGGCGGACATCAACATCACCAACGACCAGGATGTCTCGCGCACCTTTCCGACGTTGGGGACCTTTCGCTACGACTGCACCATCCATCCCGGGATGAGCGGGGTGGTGGAGGTGAAGCCGTAGGATTGGCGGGACGCCTCCAGGTCTTCGAAGGCGTCCCCGCCGACATCGACTGGTCCAGAGCGCAGCTGGTGCAGCGCTGACCACGCGGGTCGACGCGCGGAGCCGCCTAACGCTTGACCCGCACGCCCTTCACCGGCGAGGGTGCCATCATGTCGCCCGCAGCCTCCATGCCGGGCATCTCGCGCGCCATCGTCCCGGTCAAGGCGTCGCCGCTCGCCCGCAGCACCCACGTGAGGAAGATGTCGCGGGTCGTCTCTTCCCCGTTCATGTTGAAGGTGGCCTTCTGCTTCTGCACGAAGACCGCCGAGTCGCCCGCGATGCGACCGCCGAAGGTGGCGGGGGGCGGGATCGTGCCATCGGGGCGCGCCCCGGGGGCCAGCGTCGCGAGGAGCGAGTCGCCCGACTGGGCGACCTCGAACCTGGACTCGCCCATGATCGGCGTCACGACACCGTTCTCCATTCGGCGCCCGCGCTCGTACGAGAGGGTCCACGTGCCAACGAGGGCGGGGGCGCCCTGCGCCTGCGACGGGACGGCGGAAACAGCAGGGGCGATCACGGCCGCGGCGATGAGGGCGGCCCGAACGAGTGGCGTCATGGATGAAGGCTCCGAAAGGTTGAAGGGATCGACGTCGGAGGTTCGACACGTGTAGGCCCGGGAGGGTTTCCACCCCGCACCGGCGCTACCTTTCCGGGCAACCAGTCGCCACGGCGCACACGAGAGCCGATCCGCACATGTCGCGCGCATTCCTGAGAGACGACGCGGAAGGGGAGATGCCCCGCCGCCACTACGACCTCCCCGAGCGGGACGACCCGGGCTACGACCGCGCCGCGGCGCGCGCGCTGCTCGAGGCCGCGCGCGTCAATGAGACGCAACTCGCCGAGCGGGCCACCGGCTACCTGTGGGGCGAGCCGACACTGCGTGCGTATGTCGAGGAGATCCTCGTCGAGGCCGAGAAGGCCAAGGACGACCGGCTGGAGCAGGTGGCGCGGCGCTACCTGCGCTGACCGAGCCGAGCGATCTCGCGATCGTGCAGGCGTGAGAGCAGCAGCAACGAGCTGCTCGCCCCCAGCAACGCGTACCACATGTCCGACTGCGTATCCCACACGTAGCCCTGCGTCCCGAGGAACTCCTCGGCCCCCTGCCCCAGCGCCAGCGCCGCCCCCCACTCCACCAGTTCGTAGCAGGCGCTGATCGCCATGGCGATCGAGATGCAGATGAAGGTCAGCATCTTCTTCCCCCTAACGTAGCCACCGCGCGACAGCACCTCGCGCGCGACCAGCACCGGGATGAAGCCCTGCGCGAAGTGCCCGATCTTGTCATAGGGATTGCGGTCGATCCCCAGCACCTCCTGCATCCAGAAGCCGAAGGGGACGCGCGCATACGTATATGCCCCGCCCACCAGCAGGATCACGCTGTGCACGAAGATCATCACGTAGAGCAGTCGCGTCAGCGGAAAGCGGCGGTACGAGTACGCCATGACCGGGACGGCGATGAAGATCGGCGCCACCTCCATGAGCCAGGTACTGCGCTCGTACGGCGCAATCCCCGACCAGGCGAGCAGGATGGCGAGCACCACGCCGAGCGTGAGGACGAGCGTGCGATCGGTCATGAGGGGCGTTGCGGCTGAGGGGCGTGGGGCGACGGCCCACGGAAGTTGGTGGCGCGCCACGTGAGAGGCTAGTTGATTTCACCGCATGACCGCCTCACCTCGCCGTACGACAGTGCTCAAGGCCGTCCTCTGGGACGTGGACGGCACCATCGCCGAGACCGAACGCGATGGGCATCGCGTCGCCTTCAATGAGGCGTTCGAGGCGCACGGCATTTCGTGGCGCTGGAGCGTGGAGCACTACGGTGAGTTGTTGGTCGTCGCCGGCGGCCGCGAACGCCTGTTGCACGACATGGCGTCGCGCCCCGATGCACCGGCCGACTCGGCGGCGCGTGAGGCGCTCGCGCGCACCCTGCACGCGGCCAAGAACGTCGCCTACGCGGCGCGGCTCGCCCAGGGGGGGATCTCGTTTCGCCCCGGTGTGCGCCCTCTGCTCGAGGAGTGTCGCGCCCGCGGCGTGCCGATGGCGATCACCACGACCACCAGCCGCGCCAACATCGACGCGCTCTTCTCGCAGCACCTGGGCGCCGCCTGGCGCGACTGGTTCGCCGTCGTCCTCGGCGGCGAGGATGTGACGCACAAGAAGCCCGACCCCGAGGTGTACCAGCGTGCCTTGCAGCTGCTGGGGGTGGAGGCGCACGAGGCGGTCGCCATCGAGGATTCCCCGGCCGGCGTCGCGTCGGCACGAGGGGCGGGGGTTCCGGTGGTCGTGGCGCGCAGCATCTACTTCGCGGACACGCCGATCGAAGGGGCGACCGCCGTTGGCCCCGGGTTGCACACGCGCCGCGAATGGACGCCGGCGCTCGTACCGGCTGGCGACGCGTCCGACGGTGACGGACCGGTCACGCTGGACGACCTCGCGCGGTGGTGCACGACGACGCGCTAGCCCGTCGTCTCCCTAACCTTCCGCAGCGACGCGCCCGCCTGCGCCCCGCGGCACCAGGCGAGGGAGCGCGGCCCCGGTGACGAGCCCCAGCACGACGCCTCCTGCCGCCACGATCGCCAGGAAGAGCAGCGCACCGGCAATCCCGCGCGCCGACGCACTGCCCGTGAGCGCATCGGCCGCGCGCGCCGCCGCACCGGCGAGCGTCCAGCCGAGGGCACTCGCCGCGAGCCACCACGCGGTGCCGTGCACTCGCGCGCGAAGGAGCAGCGCCTGCCACGCGCCCACAATGACGCCGCCGATCGTGACGCACCACTGCAGCGAGTAGCGCAGCTCCCACTCCCGAAGGGCGGCGATATCGGCAACGAGGAAGGGGAGCGCGAGTCCCACCCCCGAGGCCACCACCCACGGCCACGCGTCACCAATCACGGGGCGCATCGCCCGCCCCTGCAGCAGCCCCACCGCGCTCCCCATCCCCAGGCCGACGAGCACCTGTGCCCCCCCGATCTCGATCGCCTCGCCAACGAGCGCCAACACGAGAATGCAGGGGACGCCGAGCAGCCAACCTAACGACGTGGCTCGCAGCCAGCCGCGCATGGCGATCGGCACTCGGTCGGGCGACGGCTGGGTGCCGGTCATGCGCCCGGCGACGCCGGGGCGGCGACGAGCGCGCCATCGGGGGAGAGTCGCACGCGCTTCCCTCCCCTGAGGGCCACCCCTCGGTACGTCACATCGCGCGCCACCCGGCACGACTGCAACTTGCCGTTGTGGTGCAGCATGACCTGCGTCGACCCGGACAGTTCGCTGATGAACGCCCCGGCCTTGCACGGGATGGTGTCGATGGTCGCCTCGCGCGAGAGATAGCAGAGCGCGAGCCGACCGTCCGGATGAAATCGCACCGCCCACCCCTTGTAGCCGGTCCCCTTGCAGGGAATGCCTTGCAGCTGGGCGTCGCGCAGCAACCATGCGCCGTCGAGGATGCCCTCAGGGGTGAGGCGGATCCAGCTCCCCTTGGCCAGCAGGTTCCCCTCGACGAGCGAGTCGGCTGCGAGCGGACACTCCTCCAGCGCTCCGTTGGCGTGCAGCGCCGCGTAGGCGCGACCGGTGGGGCCGCAACGAATCCCGGCCACGACGGTGTCGCGGCTCAGGCGAATGCGGGTGGGGGTGGGGGTGGGGGCCGGCGACTGCCCACGCGCCAGTGTGGTGAACGACAGTGCCGCAACGGTTGCCAGCAGACAGTGGTATCGCATCGAGGATCTCACGCCGAGTCGTCGCATGCCCGTGAATGGCGCATTCTACCTCTGCTACGCGACACCCGACATCCGTGTTTCGCCGTGCCACCAGGGAGAAAAGCCGCCTCTCTCCACAGGCATTTCGCCTTAGGCCCCAGCCCCCCAAGCTCACTGCATCGAACGCATCGTGACGACCGGACTCACCCGTGCCGCACGCAACGCTGGTATCCAGCACGCGACGACGCCAAGCAGCACCATCACCAACGACGCAGCGACGAAGGTCGCGGGGTCGTGCGGCGCGATTCCGAACAGGAGCCCACGCATCACGCGCCCGGTGATCAACGCGCCGATCACGCCAACGCCCAGCCCCAACGCCAGCAGCATCCCCCCTTCTCGCAGGATCAGGCGTTGCACCTGGCCGCCGCTGGCGCCGAGGCTCATGCGAATCCCGATCTCGTGCGTGCGGGCGCTGACCGAGAAGGCCAGCACTCCCGCAATGCCGACGCCGGCAATGAGCAGCGCCAGCACGCCGAACGTCGACACCAGCGCCGCATGGAGCCGGCGCGGCGCCACGCTCTGCTCCTTGATCTGCGCAACGGTCAGCACGTTCTCGATGGCAACGGCCGGGGCGATCGATCGCACGATGCGCGTGGCCGCGTCGGCCAGCCCCGACGCGTTGCTGTCCGCGCGGATCACCAACCCGCCAAGCATCGAGAACTCCTGCGCGAAGGGGGCGAAGGCGACCGCTCGCGGCTCGGCATCCAGTCCACCGTCCTGCGTATTCGCCACGACGCCAACGATCGTGCGCCACGCATCGCTGAACGGCGTGAAGGGGAGCACCTCTCCCGTATAGGCGATGCGCTTGCCGATGGGATCCGCACCCGGGAAGAAACGATCGGCAAGCGTTTGGTTGACGATCACCACCCGCGTCGCCCCGGCCCGATCGGTAGCGTTGAACTCGCGCCCTCGGCGCAACGGGATTCCGGCAGCGCGAAAGTACTCCGGGCTCGCCGTTCGCAGCTCGGCGTGCGGGGTGGCCTCGCCTGCTGCGAGCGGTTGGAACTCGCCCTTGATGTCGAAGTCGAGCATCGAGCTACGCAGCGGCATCGTGGAACCCAGCCCCACCTCCACCACCCCGGGGAGGGCGCGAATCTCACGTTGCATGCGCGCGTACAGCGCCTTGTTGGCCACGTCCAACTCGCGGCTCACCCTGGCTGGATTGAGGAGCGGGACCGGGATCGTCAGCACTTCCTCGGTTCGCAGCCCGGTGCTGACGTCGGCCAGCTGCATGGTGGTGCGCGTGAGCAGCCCGGCCCCCGCCAGCAGCACGACCGAGACGGCGACCTGCGCCACGACGAGCGCCCGCTGCAGGCGCAGCCGTCCCAGTGTCGCGTTCACGCGCCGCACCCCGGCCGCCAGGAGTGCGATGCGCGCCCCGTCCCTCGGCAGCACCGCGAGGAGGGAGAGGATGAGCGCGACCGTCACCGACAGCCCCAACGCGAAGCCGAGCGCCGCCCAGTCGAGCCGGATCTCGCTGGCGCGTGGCGAGTAGCGCGCGACGAGCGAGACTAACAGCCCGAGCCCGCCAACCGCCATCGCGACGCCAAGCATGGCTCCACTGATCGTGAGCACCAAGTGCTCCATGAAAACGAGCCGTCGCAGGCGCGAGACACCGGCGCCCAGCGCCGCCCGCAGGACCAGCTCGTGCTGGCGATGCACGCCGCGCATCAGCGTGAGGTTGGCCACGTTGGCCGCGGCGATGAGCATCACGAAGGCGGCGGCGCCGACGAGGAGCCAGAGGGTGAGGCGCGCGCGCTCCCCCAGCGCCTCCGTGAACGGGAGCACGACGAGGCGGTAGTGCGCCCCCGGATCGTACGCCTCGCGGTGGCGGGCCTGCAGGCGAGCGTACACGTCGGCCACCTCGGTGCGCGCCTGCTCCAGCGTCGCCCCCGGGGCGAGGCGCGCAACCATCTCGGTCATGCGGTGCGACCGCCCCTCGATCATCTGCTCGCTCAGGTGATGCGGGCTCACCACCATGTTCGCGATCGCGTCGACGCGGTCGGGGAAGAACGGCGCCGGCTGCAACACGCCGATCACCCGCACCGGTTCGCCGTCGAGCCGCAGCTCCCGCCCGACGATGCCGGAGTCGGCGCCGAAGCGCGTGACCCAGAGGTCATGCGTCAGGACCATCACCGGTGGAGCGTCGGCGCCGTCGTCGCCGGGGAGGGTCAGGCGCCCCAGCACCGGCGAGAGCCCCATCACCTCGAAGAAGTTGCCGGTCACAAGCCCCAGGTCGAGCCGCAGCACGTCGTGTTCACCCTGCAGCGTGCCGAACCACGACGCGTACTCGGCGATGCCACCTAACGATGTGACCGCGCTCCGGAAGTCGCGCACCTCGGGAACGGAGAAGCGGACGTTCTCCCCGCCCGCCCCGTCGCTCGATTGCCGCAGATACAGCAGCCGATCGCCCTCGCGGTGCGGGAGCGGCTTGAGGAGCACGCCGCGCACGACGCTGAAGATCGCCGTGTTCGCCCCGATGCCGAGGGCGAGGGTGAGCACGACCACGAGCGAGAACACGGGGGCGTGGCGAAGGGCGCGACAGGCGTACCGGATGTCGCGCGCTACCCCATCGATCCATGGGAGCCCGCGCTGGTCGCGCACCGCCTCGAGGGCCTGGGTCACCCCTCCCGACTCGAGCAGCGCCAGGCGTCGCGCATCGTTAGGTGCGTGACCACGACGGACGTACTCGGCGGCCGCCATGGCGAGGTGCCCCTCCATCTCCTCGCGCAGCTCGGCGTCGGCACGCGCGTCGGCCGACGAGCGCATGACGAGTCCGCGGACGCGCGCGAGCGCCACACGGAGGAGCCGAATCACGGCTCTGGCTGGAGGTTGAGGAAGGCGGCGATGAGGTCGGCGGTCTCAAACCACTCGCGTGTCTCTCGCGCGAGCAGCTTTCTCCCCACGGGGGTGAGCGTGTAGTACTTCGCACGCCGGTTGTTCTCCGACGGACGC
>ERZ795044.5593-NODE-5593-length-10151-cov-4.242968_pt1 | contig 10151 bp, 6 predicted proteins | sample MGYA00375128_ERZ795044 | MGnify/ENA primary metagenome ERZ795044 (study PRJEB30173, sample SAMN05720213) | anaerobic digester metagenome | isolation source: active sludge of municipal wastewater-treating anaerobic digesters | place: USA | collected 2014-12-22 ... | reverse complement strand
CTTCTCCGAGTGCTCGACGCCCTCGATGGACTCGATGACGGCATTCTGCGGCAGGAAGCCGCGCGCCAGCACCGTCGCGCCCGCCGCGGTGTCGATCACGAAGCGCCCGCGGCGACCGTCCGGCCCGGTCACCTGCGTGAAGACGAGGCCGTCGCGCCATTGGCATGGCACGACGCCCGCCAGTCCTGCAGCCCTGGCCTGCGCGGTGGTCTCGGTGGTCAGGGCCCAGTCGCCGGGCGCCAGCGGGATCTTCCCGCCGAACATGTCGAGCACCGGTCCTGAAGCCGCCGTTGCCGGCCCGTTCGCGCGCACGACGAACGCCCGCTGCCGTCCGCCGTTTCCGGTCACGTTCACGCGCAGGTCGTACCGAGCCAGGTCCGCCACCGCCACCGACGGCAAGGCGCGGCCCCGCCCATCGGCCCCGGTGATCTCCACGCGCAGTTGCCCGCCCTCCAGTCGTGCAACCAGGCGTGCCGGCCGGCGCGACTTCGGCACCAGGTCGCCCGACTGCCCCAGCCCGAACGGCAGCACCACGGTCACGAGGTCGGGGCGGGTGACGACCAGCTCGCCGGTCCCGGGCACGGCCACCGTCTCGAGGGCCACGCCATCGGCCTGCTCGACCAGCAGGTGCAGGTTGACCGCCGTGGACGGCACCGCGTGGAGCAGGATGAACGTCGTCAGCAGGAGGCTGGACAGGTGGCGCAGTGTCGGCATGTTCGCGGTACTCCGGTGAAAGCGGTGGCAGGCCGGTCGCGCCGGCCGGGTCGTTCACGGAGGATACGCAGGCAGGAGGGAAAGGGGACAATTCCGAAACGTCGAGGGAGCCACGGGCTGGTGCCGGCGCAACTCGCGCCGCGCCTCACCCCCGCGGCTTCAGCAACCGCTCGATGACGTCGGCAGCCGAATACGTGCGCCGCCCCGGCTTGACGAACTGCGCCACGCGTGACACGGCGTTGCCCGCGGTCAGCAGCGGCGGCTCGATCGGCGACCCGTCCTCGACGCGCGCCAGCCCGACAGCCGCGAGCAGGCCGTTGCAGAAGCACTTGCGACCGACCGTATCGGCCTCGGCGCCGCCCTTGCGCACGAACTCGTCGACCGGTTCGGCGGGGCAGCGGTAGCGCAGCGTGCCGTCGGGCAGGCTGAAGGCGCGACGCAGGTAGCCCAGGTTGCACAGGCGCGGGCGCGCCTCGTAGGTCTCGGCTTCCGACAGGGAGCCTTCCACCTGCAGCACCTTGAAGGGGAATCCGGTGGGCGAAGCCAGCGGGTCGGTGAACACGTTCGCGTGGCCTTCGCGGCTCAGGTCGATGACCTGCTGCTTGAGTTCATCGGTGATGCCGGACTCCTCGCACGCGGCGAAGACAGTGCCCGCCTGCACGCCCACGGCGCCGAGCGCCAGCGCATCGGCCAGGCGGCCGGGCTCGCCGTAGGAACCGGCCAGCCAGAACGGCAGGCCCAGTTCGCGGAACGCGGCCAGGTCGGGCGCGTCGCGCTCGCCGTAGACCGGCTCGCCGGCCTCGTCCAGGTGCATCGGGCCGCGCGGCGGCGCGTTGTGGCCACCGGCGGTGGCGCCTTCGATGACGAAACCGTCGACACGCCCGCTCGCCTTGCGCGCCAGCGTGACGGCCAGCGTCGACGACGAGACGATGCCCAGGAACCGCGGCCGCCGCAGGCGCAGCGAAGGACCGCCATGGAAGGCGCGCGGATCGAAGCGCGACAGGAACGGCTTGCCGGGCGTACTGCCGGGCACGTCGATCTTCAGCTCGACGGGCTCGTCGGCGGCCAGGCGGTCCAGCGCGCCGGGAATCGCCAGCGGGATGCCCGCGCCCATCAGTACGTAGTCCACGCCCGCGAGCATCGCCCCGTAGAGCGACGGCAGCGTGGGGAACTGCACCTTCTCCAGGAAATTGATCCCGACAGGGCCCGAGTGCCCGTGCTTCGCGAGGAACACCTCGACGAAGTTGGCCGTCACCGTCAGGTCGACCAGCGCGGGCGCCGGCTTCAGGCCGGGCAGGGGCACGCCGCGGAACGGCGCCTCGGGCCGCTTGCCACCGGGCACGAAATGATCGGCCAGCACGCGACGGGCCACGGCCGGCACGGGAAAGTTCTCCAGGGCGCGGCGCATGTGGCCGCCCGGATCGCCCATCTGCAGGCGGCGGGAAAGGATGACCGCGAGCGCGGTCCCCGACACGACCCCGAGCTGGCCCAGGCTCGACACGGCGCGCGCCAGGCTCCAGTTCGACACGGCAACACCCATGCCGCCCTGGATGATCTGGGGATGTGTGGTCATGGGCCCTTCAGGGCGGCGCCGCGGCGCGGGACGTCGCGGCAGTCACAGGTGCAGAATGGGTGCGCCGGCACGCTGTGGCGCCGGCGCACCCAATCCATAACACATGGCGCGAGTGGCGGACAGCGGGAATCGAATCCCCACTTAACAAGTAGAGATTGGCCGCCTAGAACTCGACCGAGGCGCCGGCCTGCACCGACCAGCCGCTCCACTGCCAGTAGAGGTCGTTCGACTCCTGGTCGCTCCACTCGACCGCGGCGTTCAGGTCCACCCGCGATGTCCCGAACAGGCGCGCGCCGCGTCGCTCGAGCGCCAGCCGCAGGCGCGTCACCGCGTCGCTGCGCTCGCCCTCGGCCAGCGCCAGCAGTTCGCCGTTCAGCACGAAGGTGTCCGCCAGGGGGTCGTACAGCGCCGGCGGACGGCCGGGGTAGTCCAGCCAGGCCCGTTCGCCGGCCAGTTCGGCGGTCAGGTTCCACGGCATGATCACCTTGAGGGACGTACCGAGCCGGCGGCCGTCGAACGAGAACTCGTCCAGGAGCGGGTTGTCGAAGGCCTCCATCTGGGCCGCGGCGCTGCCGTGCTCGTACAGGTTCGCATCCGACCACCACGCGCGCAGCGCCAGGCGCGGCGAGATCGATTGCGCCGCCTGCACATTGAGCTCGCGCACCGCGGCATCGGACTGCGCCTCGTCCACGTACGCCTTCCAGCCGCCGCGCAGCGAGAGCGTCACGCTGGTGCGGGTCGGCAGCGACTTCTGCAGGCGCACCGACAGCCAGGCCTTGCGCGCGTCCTCGATAACCTGCTCGGGATACTCGCGCGCCGACAGGTCGGCGCGCAGCTGGGCGCTGAAGCCCTCGGCCAGGTAGTGCCGCAGGGTCGCGTAGGCGCTGGTGTCGCGGTAGTTGAACGGCTCGTAGAGCGAGCCGTTGAGACGCCAGGCGCTCGAGACGCCGGCCTGCACGCGCGTGCGGGCGCCGCTCGCCGAAGGCATCGCCTCGGCCATCAGCGTCACGTAGCCGTGGTTCAGGTCGGGATTGTCCTGGAAGCGCAGCAGGCGACCGCTGGCCCCCAGCCGCCACCGCGACGCGTGCGACCACGACAGCCAGCCGCGCCCGTCGGTGATGCCGTCGCCGGGCGAGGGCTCGGTGCCGAACACGTTGTCGGTCCACACCTGCGTGGCGCCGGCGCCCAGCGTGAAAGGTGAAGCCTGGCCGGCGCCTGCCGTGGGCGGCAACACGGATGCGGCGATCAACAGCGCGGCGCCGCATTTCAGCAACGAGCGCAGCGGAAAGCCCGCGCGCGCGCTCACAGCGGACTCCCGAACTCCGGTGCCCACCGGCCGCCACCACCCCCGCGCTGGGGTCCGCCGCCACCGCCGCCGCCGGCGCCGCCGCCCTGGCCGGTGCGCGCGCGATGGTGCTGGAAACCGCCGTCCTCGAACCAGCAACCGTCGGCCATGCCGTCGCCGTCGCTGTCGATGAACTTGTCCTCGGTCCCGCGCCGGCCCGAGCCCGTCAGGTGATCGGCGAAGCCGTCGCCATCCTCGTCGACCCAGCCGGCGCCATCGATCACGAACCCGAACTTGTCGCCGTGCAGGTCGCCGCGGCCGTAGGCCAGCCCGGTGATGTCGTTGCGCCCGTCACCGTCAAGGTCGAGCACGTTGTCGTCGCGCCCGTCGCCGTCACGATCGCGGAAGGAAGTCTCCAGGTCGTTGACACCGTCGCCGTCCGCATCACAGTAGAAGTCGTTGAGGCCGTCGCCGTCCTCATCGACCCACCCGTAACGATGCGCGTACGACTGGTTGTTGAGGTCGTTGATCCCGTCGCCGTTCTGGTCGCGGAAGGTGTCGTGACGTCCGTCGCCGTCATGATCCACCCAACCGGCCGGCGCCGGCGCGGCGCCGGGCGCGCCCTGGGCGAGGACAACCGACGCGGCAATGCTGATGATGAACACGATGATGATCTTCATGGCCGCCTTCTCCTTATTCAGCAGGGTGGGCGGGAAAGCCTCGCCTTCTCTCCCGCCCCCCTCCATCATCGGAACGCGCCAAACGGACACGTGCTCACATGCTGTCCGGCTCCGCTCCCCGGGTTCGCTTTCGCGCACCCTCGACCCTCATTGCAAGTTCGTGGCCCATTTTCACGACACAACCAAACCATTGCACATCAACAGGTTGCACGGATTCCGGGTTGCGCCGACCCACGCCAGGCTCGACGTAATCGTCGAAACCCTCGACCGTTTCGCCGCACCGGTCGGCCTACCAGCCCCACTTGCGAAGCTTGTAGCGCAGGTTGCGCTCGCTCAATCCGACGGCGCGCGCCGCCTGGCTCTGGTTGCCCTGCGCCGCGTCGAGGGCGTCGCGCACCACGCGCTGCTCCACGTCCTCCAGGTAGCGCGGCAGGTCGCCGCCGAAATCGTCGAGACGGTTCGTGCCGCCCTGGCCGATGCCGCCGGGCAGGTCCGCCATCGTCGCCACCGTGCCGCGCGCCAGCACGACCATGCGCGTGACCAGGTTCTCCAGCTCGCGCACGTTTCCCGGATAGTCGTGCTTGACCAGCACGTCCATCGCCTCGCGGCTGATCGACTCGACCGGCCGCAGGTACTGCGCCGCCGCCTTGCGCAGGAAGTGCTCGATCATGAGGGGGATGTCGCCGCGCCGCTCGCGGAGCGGCGGCAGGTGGATGCTTACCACATCGAGCCGGTAGTAGAGATCCTGGCGGAAGGCGCCGTCGGCCACCATCTGCTCGAGGTTGCGATGCGTGGCCGCGACGATGCGCACGTCGGTGGCAACGGCGCGGTTGCTGCCGACCCGCTCGAAGGTGTGCTCCTGGAGCACGCGCAGCAGCTTCACCTGCAACTCGGGCGGCAGGTCGCCGATCTCGTCGAGGAACAGCGTCCCGCCGGCGGCAGCCTCGAACCGGCCGGCCCGCGCCTTGTCGGCGCCGGTGAAGGCGCCCTTCTCGTGGCCGAACAGCTCGCTCTCGAGCAGCGTGGGCGTCATGGCTGCGCAATTGACCGCCACGAACGGCCCGTCCTTGCGCGCGCTGGCGTAGTGCACGGCGCGCGCCACCAGTTCCTTGCCCGTGCCGCTTTCGCCGCGCACCAGCACGGTGGCGTCGGTGGCGGCCACGCGTGCGGCCAGGTCCAGCGCCGCGACCATGCCGTCGCTCGTGGCGACGATGCCCGCGAACGAATGCGCCGCCGCCACCTGCCGCCGCAGGTGCTGCACCTCGGAGACCAGGTTCCGCCGCTCCACCGCCTTGCGCACCTGGATGAGGATGTCGTCCAGGTCGACCGGCTTGGTCAGGTAGCCGGCGGCGCCGCGCTTCATCGCCTCGACCGCATCGGCAATGGTGCCGAACGCGGTCATCACGATCACCTCGAGCAGCGGATTCGCAGCGCGTGCGCGCGACAGCAGCTCCACGCCGTCCATGCCGGGCATGCGCACGTCGGTGAGCATCACGTCGACGACGGCATCGTGGACGATGCGCAACGCCGTCGGCCCATCGGCCGCGAGCACCACGTCATAGCCCTGCTTGACGAGGAAACCGCCCAGCGACTCGCGCTGCACGGCCTCGTCATCGACGATCAGGATCCTCGCCTCGGTCATCAGTTCGCCTTTTGCAGGCCGCCCAGCGGCAGCTCGAGACTGAAAGTAGCGCCGCGACCCGGCTCGCTCGCGGCATGGGCGCGGCCGCCGTGCTGCGCCGCCACCTGGTCGACGATGGCCAGCCCGACGCCGGTGCCCCGGGGCTTGGTGGTGTGGTACAGGTTGAAGATGCGCGGCAGGTCGGCGGCGGCAATGCCCGGCCCGGTGTCGGCCACCACCAGCCGGGCACGGTCTCCAGCCATGGCCAATGACAGTCGCGTCTCTGCTCCCGCCGGGCACGCGTCGAGCGCGTTGTCCAGCAGGTTGTGCAGGGCCTGCCGCACCAGGTCGGGATCGACCACGACATCGAGCCGCTCCGGCGACTCCACGACCAGGCCGACACCCTTGGCTTCGAAACGCTCACGAACGAGGGCCGCCAGGTCGCGCACCAGCACCGCCAGATCGACGGACCGGAAGCTGGGCGCCACCGGACGCGCGTAGCTGAGGAACTGCTCGATGATGCGATTGATGCGGTGCACTTCGCCGTGGACAGTGGTCGTCAGCTGACGGTACTCGTCCTGGCCCTCGCTGGGCGTGAATTCGCGCCCGAGGCGCTGCACGACCATGCCGATGGCGTTGAGCGGATTGCGGATCTCGTGCGCCACGCCCGAGGCCAGTTCACCCAGCGCGAAGCTGCGTTCGCGACGCGCCTGTTCCGCTTCCAGCGCCGACACTTCACGGCGCGCCTGCTCCCACGCCGCCTGCGCCGTGGCCAGGCGCCGGCTCGCCAGCAACAGCGCGCCGCCGGCCCCCAGCGCCGCCAGCAGGAGGAAGGAATGGACGATCAGGCTGCGCGCGATCTCGCGCTGGCGCGCCTGCACCGTGGTCAGGTCGATGCCGACGCGCAGCAGGCTGACCGGGCGGCCCTCGACCTCCAGGCGCGACACAGTTTCAAGGGTCGGCTTGCCGTCGAAGACGATCTCGCGCGAGGCCGGCTGGCCCGTGCGCAACACGCGCGACAACAGCGTGTCGTCGGCAACCGCGGCCAGGCTGCTGACATTGGCCGTCGCAGCCAGGATGCCCTGCCCGCCCTGGAGCGCCAGGTACGAGGAGCCGCCCAGCTGCCCGATCGCCTGCAGCAGCCGGCCCGGGCCGATGCGACGCCGGGCGTCGGCCAGTGCCTGCGCGTCGAGCCCGGCGCAGACGAGGCCGCCGTCGGGCCGCCGCAGGGCGCCGACCAGGCGATAGCCGCCCCCGACGGGATCCGGGACGTGCAGCACCGCAGCCTGGCCCGGGGCCAGGTCGGCCGCGCCGGTGGTCGCGAGCTCGTTCCAGCAGGAAACCTCTTCATGCAGCCCGTCCGGTGTGCGTGCCGAGACGAGCACCCGCTGGTCGGCTCCGCGTACGGTCAGGCAGACCAGGTCGTTGGCGGCGGCCAGGCTGTCGATCATCGCCTGCGACGGCCGGCCCGAGCCGGCCACGACGTTCACCAGTGAAGCCATGGCCAGCAGGCGCTGGCCGGCCTGCGTCTCCCAGGCCTCGAAGGCGGCCAGCGCGTGGCCCTGGCTCTCACCGACCACACGGCGCACCTGCTCCGCGTAGCCCACCGTCAGCGAACCCATTGCGGCACGCGCGCCACGGATCTCGCGCACCGTCGAGACCACGAAGACGACGCCGGCCAGCGCCAGCACCGTCACCACGATGGGCGCGCGCAGCAGCCAGATTCGTTTTCCCGCCGGATGGCTCATGACACCCTGGATTCTGCGCCGGTGGATGGGCACGCGAAGCTGCGGCGATGGTAACGGACCCCGCTGCCGGCGACAAGGATCGTCGAGGGACTCGACGAGAACGTCGAGCACCCGACCTCATGGCTGCGGTTCACGCCGACAGCGCAACCCGCTGATTTCCCCGCAAAACAAGGCGTTTCCGGCATGTTCACGACCTCGCCGGCCAACTGGCCCGACCGATGCATGGGGCTCCAGCACGAATCCTCGCCGATTCAGCCCATGCAGACGCAAGGAGCAGACCCATGAAGACCCGTATCATCCTCAGCGCGCTGGCGGTCCTGGCGATTGCCGCTTTCGGATCCCCCGTGTTCGCGCAGACCGACGGCAGCGGCGGCTTCGGCTACATGGTCGGCGGCTTCCTCGACGAGAACGGCGACGGCTTCAACGACCTGGCCCCGGACGCCGACGGCGACGGCATCCCCAACGGTGTCGATCCCGATTACGCACCGCCCATGGACGGCACGGGCAATCGCCTGGGCGCCGACACCGGCTGTGACGAGGACGGCTTCGCCTACCGGCAGGGCCTCAAGTGGAGCCACCGCCTGGGCGCGACGGGCTTCGGCCCCGGCGACGGCACCGGCAACGGCGGCGAGGGCCCCGGCGACGGTTCGGGCTTCGGTCCCGGCGACGGCACCTGCACCCCGCAGCTGGACGGCAACGGCCTGGGCGGCCGCAACTGATCCGCGGGCCGCACTGTCCCGGCGGACCTAGGACGCCTCCACCCGCGGGGGACGGCAGCGGCAACGGCAGGGGAGCCCACGGGCTCCCCTGTTCGCGTTTCCCCCGACTGTATCATCATGAAACATGTCTAAAGCGTGATGATTTTTTGGCGAATCAATATCAATTCTTGCTGGTCCTGAATCGTGTGCCTGCTCGCCCGTAGCGGCATCCGGTCGGCCAGCGCAGTGCTCCCCTCCCGCGGTGTGAGAATCAAGAGGCACGCGATATGAAACTGAACCTGCGCAACAGATTCCTGCTGCCCACGGCGGCAGCGCTGGTGGTGGCCTTCGCCACCTACCTGACGGTCACCACCCACCAGGCCGCCGAGGCCCTGGAGGAGACCGTCCACGACGAGATGGCCCAGCTGAACCACCTGATCCAGGACCAGCTCGAGTCGTGGGTCACCCACCGCGAACTGGATGTGCAGCGCTGGAGCGAGCTGCCGGACCTGCGCGCCGCCCTGGTGGCGCCCGACTCGCTGGCAGCCACGGCCGAGGCGCTGCTGCGCACCCAGGCCGAGCACACCATCGACTACGAGGGCGTGCACCTGGTCGGCCTGGACGGCCTTACCGTGGCCTCGAGCGTGAACGGCATGACCGGCACGCTGAAGGTCGGCGACCGCGCCTACTTCCAGGACTGCCTGCGCACGGGCAAGGCCACGCTTTCGAGCGCGGTGGCCAGCCGCGTGACCGGCAACCCGATCATCGTCGTCTGCCAGCCCGTCAACGGCCCCGACGGTCGCATGGCCGGCGCGCTGCTGGGCGTGGTCGACCTGGGCAAGTTCGCCGCCGAGTTCGTCGATCCCGTCAAGGTCGGCGCCACCGGCTACGTCTATGTCTGCGATCGCGACGGCACCTTCCTCGCCCACCCCAAGAAGGAACTGATCCTCAAGAACAAGGTGACCGAGTGGGAGTTCGGCCAGAAGATCATGGCCGAGGGCAACGGCGTCATCGCCTACAACTTCAAGGGCAAGGACCGCCAGTCGGCATTCGCCCGCAGCGAGAAACTGGGCTGGGTCAGCGCCGTGGCGCTGGACGAATCGCAGATCTACGCCGCGTCGAACCGGCTGCGCAACTTCGGTATCATCCTGACGCTCGTGTCGGTGCTGGTGGTCGGGGGCATCGTGTTCTTCGTGGCGCGCTCGGTGAGCGGCCCCATCAACGCGATGATCATCGAGCTGAACGCCGGCTCCGAGCAGACCACGGTGGCCGCCACCGAGATCGCCAACGCGAGCGTGCAGCTGGCCAACCAGTCCAGCGAGCAGGCGGCGGCGGTCGAGGAGACCTCGGCGAGCCTCGAGCAGATGGCGAGCAACGTCACCGAGACCCGCGCGGCCGCCGACACCTGCCAGCAGCTCATGGCCGACTCGCGCAAGGTGGTGCAGCAGGGCCTGGCCTCGATGACCGAGATGGTCTCGGCCATCGACACCATCAAGGCCAGTTCCGATGCCACGGCGCGCATTGTCGGCACCATCGACGGCATCGCCTTCCAGACGAACCTGCTGGCGCTCAATGCCGCGGTGGAAGCCGCGCGCGCCGGCGAGGCGGGCAAGGGCTTCGCCGTGGTGGCCGAGGAAGTGCGCAACCTGGCGCAGCGCGCCGCCGCGGCCGCACGCGAGACGTCCGAACTGATCGAGAAGTCGGTGCAGCACGCCAACCGTGGCGTGCAGGTGACGGCCGGCGCCCGCGAGTCGTTCCAGGCCACGGCGCACAACGCCGAGCAGGTGGGCACGCAGGTCGACGGCATCGTGAAGGCCGCACGCGAGCAGGCC
>ERZ795044.5592-NODE-5592-length-10153-cov-6.848386_pt1 | contig 10153 bp, 5 predicted proteins | sample MGYA00375128_ERZ795044 | MGnify/ENA primary metagenome ERZ795044 (study PRJEB30173, sample SAMN05720213) | anaerobic digester metagenome | isolation source: active sludge of municipal wastewater-treating anaerobic digesters | place: USA | collected 2014-12-22 ... | reverse complement strand
TGGGGCGGGCGAAGGCGAGATAGAGCCCCCCGACCACGAAGCCGAGGGGGAGCCGGAGCCGTGACGCGAGACGCGAAAGGGTCACGCCGTGACGTCCTTCAGCAGCTCCCTGGCGATGACGAGGCGCTGAATCTCGCTCGTCCCTTCCCCGATCTCACAGATCTTGGCGTCGCGCATCATGCGCTCGACCGGGTACTCCTTGGTGTAGCCGTAGCCGCCGTGCACCTGGATGGCCTTGATGGTCGCGCGCATGGCCAGCTCGGAGCAGAAGAGCTTGGCCATGGCGGCCGGCTTGGTGACGTTGAGGCCGCGCTGGAGCATCGAGGCCGCGTGGTACACGAGGTGCTTCCCCGCCTCGATTTCCGTGGCCATGTCGGCGAGCTGGAACGAGATCCCCTGGAATGAGGAGATCGGCTGGCCGAACTGCTTGCGAACGGTCGAGTACTTGAGCGCTTCCTCGAACGCTCCCTCGGCGATCCCTAACGAGAGCGCGGCGATCCCGATGCGCCCCGCGTCGAGGGTTCGCATGAAGTTCGAGAAGCCATGGCCCTCAGCGCCTAGCAGGTTCTTGGCAGGGACCTCGACGTCCTCGAAGATGAGTTCGCGCGTGTCGGAGGCGCGCCATCCGAGCTTGTCTTCCTTGCGCCCCGACTTGAAGCCAGGCATGGGGACGAGTTCCGGGGCGTGCCCGATGCCATGCTCCTGCGCCCGCACCAGGTCGTCGTTCCCCTTGGTGAGGATGAAGGCGGAGATCCCGCCGCGCGTCCCCTTGGTGGGGTCGGTGACGGCGGTGACGACGAAGATCTCGCCGACCCCTCCGTGGGTGATGAAGCGCTTGGACCCGTTCAGGATGTAGCGATCGCCCTTCTTCACCGCGGTCGTGCGCGTGCCGCCGGCGTCGCTGCCGGCCCCCTCCTCGGTGAGGCCGAAGCCGCCCATGACGCGCCCCGACGCCAGGAGCGGCACGAAGCGCTGACGCTGCTGGTCGTTCCCGAAATACACGATGGGGGAGGTGCCGAGCGTGGTGTGGGCGGAGACGGTGAGCCCGTGCGACGCATCGACCTTGGCCAGCTCGTGGATGACGAGCATGTAGCTCGTGAGGTCGAGCCCCGCGCCCCCGAGCTCTTCGGCCCACGGGACGCCGAGGAGCCCGAGTTCGGCCATCTTGGCGATGTTCTCCCAGGGGAACTCCGCGCTGGCGTCGTAGCGGGCGGCGACGGGGGCGACCTCGTCACGTGCAAAGGCCCGGACCATGTCGCGGACCTGATAGTGCTGCTCGGAAAAGTACTGCGAATCGTCCATACCGATCGATGTCGTGGAGGCGCGTCGCCTTGCGGTGCGCGGCGTTAGGTCCGGCTCGTCCCGCCTGCACACGACTGATGAGGGGCGGGGGTCACGCCCCGCAACCGCACACGTCGCACGCGCCGCATGGTCCCGCCGGCCCGGCGTCGCCGAAATATCGAAGCAGGACCAGACGGCGGCAACGCGTCGTCTCCACCAGTCGCGCGAGCTGCGCATGGCGCCAGAGATCGCGTGCCTGACGCGTGGCATGACGCGCCACCAGCTGTGCGAGCACGGCGTCCGACGGGGGGCGCGTGATGCGCCACGCGGGCCCCACGGGATACCAGACGCCGAGTTGCCGTCCCTGCACGCGTGCCAGGAAACGCGCGACGTCACCGCCTGGCGCCACACCGGCGAGGAGGCGGTGCGGGAGCGGGGCGCCCTGACGCGCGAGGCGCTCATCACACGACCGGAGCGCCTGGAGCGCGGCGACGTCCGCCGGGTCGAGCGTCGGGTCGGTGGCGAGCCGACGATCGGTCGCGACAAGGCGGAGGATCCCACCGCGCGGGCCGGGTTCCAGCACCCCGGCTTCGCACAACAAACGGAGTGCAGCGGCCACGTCCCGGGCCGGCGTGTTCGTGGCTTGGGCCAGGGGCACCGTGGCATCACCTTCGGTGGCCGCGTGCGCACAGTGGGCCTCGGTGGCGGCGACGCACGCGACCAACCGCCGGAGCAGTGGCTCGGTGACGCGGCCGGCGGCCAGGCGCGCCCGTGCGCGCGCGAGATCGTTAGGCCCGCACAAGAGATGGCACTCCGCCATCCCCCCGTCCCGCCCGCCCCGCCCTGCCTCTTGATAGTAGGCCTCGAGCGTGAGCGGCGGCTCGGCGTGGGCCACGAGGCGCACGTCGGGCTTGTCGACCCCCATGCCGAAGGCGTTGGTGGCGACGATGACGGCAAGGTCGTTGGCCTGAAACCGGTCCTGCAGGCGCCCGCGCTCACCGGCAGGGAGCCCGGCGTGAAAGGGGGCGGCGCTGATGCCGCCGCGGGTGATGGCGGCCGCCAGCTGCTCGGTGCCGCGTCGCGTGGACGCATACATCACGGCGGGACCGGGGGCGCCACGCGCCAGGGCGAGCAGGCGCGTTAGGCGGGTGGTGTCATCGGGGACGGGCTCGACCCGCAGCCGGAGGTTCGCGCGATCGAAGCCGCCGGCGAGCACCAGGGGATCGCGCAGGGCGAGACGGCCGATGATGTCGCGGGCCGTGCGCGGGGTGGCGGTGGCTGTGAGGGCGACGGTGGGCGGTGCGCCCAGGGCCTCGCGCACCGCGCCGAGAGCAAGATACGCCGGCCGGAACGACTCGCCCCACTCCGAGATGCAATGCGCCTCGTCGACGGCCAGGAGGCGCGGGGCGGCGCGGGCCAGGCGTTCGCGCGTGCGCGGCGCCGAGAGCGCCTCGGGGGCGAGATACAGGAGATCGAGCGCCTTGGCCTCGAGGGCGCGCCAGGCCGCCTCGCGCTCCTCCTGGCTCACGGCCCCCGAGAGCTGCGCCGCGCGCAGGCCCCGACGGCGGAGCGCATCGACCTGGTCCTTCATCAGGGCCACCAGCGGGGATATCACCAGCGACGGCGTGAGACCGCAGGCGGCCGGCAGCTGGTAGCAGAGCGACTTGCCGCCGCCCGTGGGAAGGATGACGAGCACGTCGCGGCCGCTGGCGACCGCGTCGAAGGCGGCGCGCTGGGTTGGACGCAAGGCGGCGATGCCAAAGCGCCGCAGCATCTCGTCTGTTGGTGACGCAATGCGTGACATGCGAAGAACGTGTGACCGGGAACACCACTTACCCTCACCCGAATCACGCCATATCATCCCAATCCATTGCGTTGCGACGCTGCCGAGGGCGAGGAGCCCGGGGCGCGCGGCGGCTCCGCGCCTGGCGCGGCCCGACTCCAGCATGACGGATGCCTTGATCGATTCAGTCGCCCTCTGGACGGCCGTGACGTTAGGCGCGCTGTTCGGTGGGCAGGTCCTCATACGACGTACGCGCGCCCGCTCCCTCGAGGACGTGCCGTCCCCGGCACCTCCGTGGGGCGTCATGGCGCTCGGCGGCGCCGGCGCAGTCCAGTTCGCCGTGGCGCTGCTGCAGGCGGCGACGTCGCCGCCCACCGACGTGTCGTCGCTGCTCCCGATTGTGCTCGGCGGCCTCTTGGGCGCGACGTCGGTCTACTACGCGGCGGCGCTCTGGCAACGACCGCGGGAGGGTCGCCAGTCGCGGTCGGCCAACGAGCACCGAGGCGTGGCGGCGGCCGAGGCAGGCGCGGATGCGCCCACGTTGGTGGATCCGCTCCCGAGCGACGCCCCCGCCCTTCCGCCGGCGCCGTCGCGACTGGCCGCCCTGCTACTCGAGGGGCCAACGGACGACGGCGCGACCTCGTTCTCGGCGGATTCGGCCGAGTTCGACGCACGCGTGATGCACGCCAACCGCATGCAGAGCATCGGACGGCTGGCGGGAGGCATTGCACACGATTTCAACAACCTCCTCACATCGATCCTGACGAGCGCGGAACTCGCGCGCGAGGCGGTCCCGGACGAGCACGGGATCACGCCTGACCTGGAGGAGATCCGACGAGCCGGGACGCGCGCCTCGGAGCTGACGCGCCAACTCCTCGCCTTCGCCCGTCGCGACGTGAGTCGCCCCCGGGTGCTCGACGCCAATACGCTCCTCGCGAACCTGGCGATGATGTTGCGCCGATTGCTGGGCGAGACGATCACCCTGCACATCTCGTTAGGGAACGACCTCCCCCTCCTGCTGGCCGATCCGGCGCAGCTCGAGCAAGTGATCGTCAACCTCGCGGTGAACGCGCGTGATGCCATGCCCCACGGGGGGGAGTTGCAGCTGCGCAGCTCCCGCGGGGCGTCCCGGCAGGATCCCGGCGGGGCCACACGCTCGGCTGGCGTCGTGCTCGAGGTCCAGGATACGGGGCTCGGGATGAGCGCGGAGGTGCGCCAGCGCCTGTTCGAGCCGTTCTTCACGACGAAGATGCCCGGGCGCGGCACAGGACTTGGGCTCGCGACCTGCCACGCCATCATCACGGCGCACAACGGGGAGATCGAGGTGGAGAGCGTGGAAGGCCGCGGGTCGACCTTCCGCGTCTGGCTCCCGAGCACCGAGGAGCGCGATGAGGGGCGCAGTGCCGCGACGTTCGAGGAGCACCCGCGATCGCCAGGTGATGCCGCGCAGGTGATCCTCCTCGTCGAGGACGACGGGGACGTGCGAGCCTCGACCGCCCGCGCGCTGCGCCGCGCGGGCTACGTGGTGCTCGACGCCGGCGATGGCGAAGAGGCGTTGCAGCTGGTGGCGGCACGCCCCACCCCGGTCGACCTGGTCGTCACCGATGTCGTCATGCCGCGTTTGGGGGGAGCCGAGTTGGCGCGCCGACTCCAGCAACGCTGGCCCGAGCTGCCGGTCCTCTTCATGTCCGGGTATCCCGGCGACTCGCCCAAGGTGGCGGAGGTCGAGGCGACGGGCGCGCACGTGCTCGAGAAGCCGTACACGCCGACGATCCTCCTGTTCGAGATCCGGCTTCGGCTGGACGCCACGCGACCCGCCTGACGAGAACGGCTTGACGCGACGGGAGGGCCCCACGCAGGGCCCCCCGCCGTTCCAGCGACTAGACCGCGCGCGCGAAGTGACCGCGCGTGAACTGATGCTCGAGGCGTTCCCGCACCGCGAGCGCCGGCGCCTGTTCGCCGCGTGCGAGGGCCGAGCAGAGGCGTGCGAACTCGCCCACGACCAAGGCGACGGGGTCGCCCGGGACGTTGAACAGGAGGCGGTAGCTCCGCACCCCGGCCGCCCAGAGGCGCGGCACGAACTCGGACCCTTCGATCGGGCGCGAGTGCAGCAGGCGATTCCGGCACGCCGCGTCGGTCGCGACGGGGAAGGTATAGCCGGCGGGGTCGGTGATTTCGACGACCGGGTGCTTCTGTACGCAGAGGTCACGACAGGTCGTGGCCTCCCGATCGAAGGCCGCCGAAAGGACACAGTGCTCGATGGTCATCCCCTCGGGGCGGCCGTACGCGACGACCTCGAATCCGCGCCCTTCCCACGGCGCCACCAGCTGCACGATCTCGTCGGCGGTGAGTTCGACCGACGCGGCGATGCGTGCGACGCCCCGCGAGAAGAACTCGGCGGCGGTGTACGCATTGAAGACGTTCACGGCGTAGTCGGCGGCCACGTCGCGCCCCCCGCCCGCGAGCGCCACCGCGAGACCGGCATGCCCGGTCAGAATCGGGAGCTGCAACGCGAGCCACTTGTCCAGGGTGCGCCGTTCCTCGGGACGCACGATGGTGGGGGTGCGCAGGCGCAGCGTCACGCCGCTCGCCGCCAGCTCGTCGCGCAGCGTCGCCAGGCGCGAGGCCGGCGGAATGGGATGGCGCAGGAACGGGTCGAAGATGACCTCCGTGGCGCCCGCCGCCGCGGCGGTGCGCGCATCCTCGAGCGACGCCACTTCCGCCGAGAGGGTGAAGCCATCGTGCACCGGGACGGCTGGCGCCGGCGGCGTCGAAACGGCGTCGGCGATGCGCGCATCGCGTTCTGCCAGCTGGGCCACGCGTGCCCAGTCACGCCGGACCAGCAGCTCGTCGACTGCCGCCTGCCGCAGGCGGTTGATCTCGCTCACGGGAAGGAAGAGCCCGTCGGCGAGCGCCGTCAGGTCGAGCGCGCCTAACGTGAACGGGGTCTCGCCCAGGCGCCCGAGCTGTTCGCGCAGCTTGGCGTAGTCGAGGGCGCGCTGCGCGGCGGGGGCGAGCGCCGTCTCACTCCGCCGCTCCACCACCTCGTCGCCGGCGGTGAAGATCGCCTTGAGCAGCGAACCGGCGCTGCCGAACAGGCGCACGTCGAGTCGCTGCCGGCGCCCGCGCACCGGAACCGGGAGCGCGGCAAACGAGGCGCGCGCGCGCTCGAGCAGCGCCGCCTCGGCACTGCGCACCACGCGCCATCCCGCGTTCACCCACTCGCGCGTGGCGATGGCCTGCCGAATCACCCCGGCACGCTCGCTGACGGTACGTACCTTGGTGATGGAAAAGCCCGTCGGCTGGCCGGCGGCCCCCTCGGGGGGTTCGAAGCCGAGCCCGTCACCCGGACAGACCGGATGCGTGACGTCGATGAGCAGCTCCTGCCCGTCGCGCCCGACGACGACGCCGAGCTCGTGCCCTCGATTGTCAGGCTGGGAGCGCGTGATGTACGTGCGCCCCGCGCGCCCGGTGAACATCCCGCTCGTGAAGCCGCGCGAGAAGATCTGCACGAGCGGCCGCACCTCGTCCGCCGTCGCCGTGACGGGCTCGCCAGCCGCAACGCGGTCGAGGAAGTCGCGATACGTGCGGGTGACCGTGGCGACGTACTCGGGCTTCTTCTTGCGACCTTCGACCTTGAGGCAGCCGACGCCGATCTCGGCGAGTTGGGCGATCTGGTCGTGCGCCGCCAGGTCCTTGGCCGAGATGAGGTAGCCACGATCGAGTTCCGCGCCCGTCGTGGTGTCGGTGAGCACGTAGTCCTTTCGGCACGACTGCGCACACGAGCCGCGGTTGGCGCTCCGCTCGGAGATCATCCCCGACATGAAGCACTGCCCGGAGTACGAAATGCAGAGCGCGCCGTGGACGAAGGTCTCGAGCCCGAGATCGGGAACGGCGGCGCGAATGGCGCGCACGTCGTCGAGCGTGTTCTCGCGCGACAGCACCACGCGCTCGATGCCAACGTCGCGCATGAGGCGCGCGCCGTCGGCATCATGCACGGTCATCTGCGTGGAACCGTGGATTTCGAAGCCGGGATAGACGCGCTGGATGAGGCGCACGAGCCCGAGGTCCTGCACGATCGCCGCATCGATTCCGCGGTCGATCGCCTCGCCCAGGAGGGAGAGGGCGTCGGTCAGCTCTGCGGGCTTGACCAGGATGTTGAGCGTGAGATAGACGCGCGCCCCTCCCGCGTGGGCGATCACGCAGGCCTGCTCGAGCTCGTCGAGCGACAGCTGTGCCCCCTCGTCCCGCGCGTTGAATCGCTCCGCGCCCAGGTAGACGGCATTGGCGCCGTTGGCCACGGCGGCCCGCACGGCGTCGATGGAGCCGGCCGGTGCGAGGAGTTCGGGGATGGGGCGCTTGGACATAAGGGGAGGAATCTAACCGCGACGCCCTCCGATCCCGAACATCTCACTCCCGTCATGCTCCTCCCTGGGATTCAACGGGAGTGGCCGGCGCGCCGTCCCCTTAGCGGCGCTAGCCGAACGAAAGGAGCTGGAGCCCGTGGCGACGCGCGCTCGGCGCTAGCCGAGAAAGGTCTTCCACCCGAGCATCACCCCAACGAGCGACGAGGCGAGCGCTGCGCCAACGCGGATGCGGCTCGCGACGCGGTCGCTCCGCGCAGCGGCGAGGCCGGAGACGGCGCCGGTCAGGAAAGAGACGGTCGACATGCCCGCCACCGTGCCGAGCCCGAACGCGGCGAGGTAGCCAAACTGCGCCTGGATGGACGAGGCCGCGGCGACGAGCAGCACGACGACGGCGCCGCTTCCGGCCATGCCGTGGGCGACCCCAAACCAGAGGGAGCGCGTCACTGTCCGGATGCCGGGGTCGTGCGAATGCGGAGCGTGCGCGTCGTGGGCGTGCGCGTGCGGGAGGCCGAGCCCACGACGGTGCCGTCGCGCTTCGCCCCAGAGCGTGGAGACGCCGAGCAGGACGAGCAGGAGGGCGACGCCCATCTCGGCGATGCGATAGAAGCGGTCGGGGACGTGGACGCCAAGCACGATGAGGGCGACGGCGACGATGGCGACGCTGGCCGTGTGTCCGATCCCCCACGCAACGCCGAGCCGCGCGGCGTGCCCCAGCCCGCGGCCACGCGTGGCCAGCGTGGTGACGGCGGCGAGGTGATCGGGCTCGAAGGCATGACGGAAGCCGACGAGGAACCCCACGCCGACGAACGTCAGCATCCCCACGTTCATGACACGTCCTCCGTCGCGGCGGCGACCATCGCCTGTCCGAGCGCGAGCCCGCCGTCGTTAGGTGGCACCCGGTGGTGCGTATACACAGTGAATCCCGCGGCGCGCAGGCGCGCGGTCGCGAGCGATAGCAGGAGCACGTTCTGGAACACACCGCCGGTCAGCCCGACGCGGTCGACGCCGCGTGCCACCCGCACCGCATCGGCCACCGCGACGATGCACGCCGCCAGCGCGTCATGGACCGCCCGTGCAATATCGCGAGGCGACCGTCCGCGCGCTCGGTCGGTCGCGACCCGCTGCAGGACGTGGGCGCCGTCGAAGACGACGGGGGCGCTGTCCCCACCGCTCAGCGGGAAGCGATAATCGCCATCGCCGTCGGCGCCCGCGAGGGCGAGGGCCTCGAACTCAATCGCGGCCTGCCCCTCGTAACTCACGGCCTGGCGCACGCCGGCGAGCGAGGCGGCCGCGTCGAGGAACCGTCCCATCGAGGAGGTCGTGGCGCAGTTGATCCGACGCTCGAGTTGGGTGCGGAGGATGCGGCGCTCCGTGACGCCGAGGGCAGCCGCGGACGCCGTGCCATCCCAGTCGTAGCCTGCTGCCCACAGTTGGGCAAGCGCGACACGCGCGGGATGGCGGACGGCGGAGTCGCCTCCCGGAAGGGGGGTCGTGGCGAGGTGCGCGACCCGGTCGACGCCTCGCACGTCGCCGAGCAGGACTTCCCCCCCCCAGATCGTTCCATCGGTCCCGTAGCCGGTGCCGTCGAAGACAAAGGCGAGGAGGGGCTCGTCAGGCGCAAGGGCGTGTTCGGTGAACAGGGCGGCCAGATGCGCGTGATGATGCTGGACCGCGACCACGGGGAGCCCACGCTCGGCGGCGATGGTGCGCGCCCACTGCGTCGAGCGATAGCCCGGATGCAGGTCGCAGGCGATGCGCGCGGGGCGCACGCGAAAGAGGCGCTCCAAATGATCGCAGGCGCGCTCCATCGCTTCCATCGTCTCGAGGTTCCCCAGGTCACCAATGTGCGGTGTGAGGAAGGCGTACCGGTCGCGCGTGAGGCACGCGGTCGCCTTGAGTTCCGCGCCGACCGCGAGGATAGACGGCACCGCATGCGGCAAGCGAACCGGATACGGGGCGTAGCCGCGCGACCGGCGTATCGGAAGCTCGCCTTCCTCGTGGACGCGCACTACAGAATCGTCGCACACCACATGGATCGGACGATCGTGCATCAGGACGCCGTCCACGATCGGGGCGAGGCGCGTGAGCGCCTCATCGTTGTCGCGGGCGATCGGCTCCTCGCTGAGGTTCCCCGACGTGAGCACGAGGGGCCCAAAGGCGGCAAGCAGGTGATGCAGCGGCGACGGCGGCAGCATCACGCCGAGCGTCGATTGGCCGGGGGCGACGCTGGGGGCGAGGGGGTGGTCGGGCGCCGTGCGGCGCGCGAGCAGGACGATGGGACGCTCCGGGGCCTGCAGGAGCGTCGCCTCGGCAGGGGAGACGGTCGCGAAGCGACGGGCCGTCGCGACATCGGCGACGAGCAGGGCGAGCGGCTTCTCCGCCCGTTGCTTGCGCGCGCGCAACCGCGCCACGGCGTCCTCACGCGTCGCATCGCACGCGAGGTGAAAGCCCCCCACCCCCTTCACCGCCACGGTGCCGCCGCGCGTAAGCATGGCGAGCGCTTCCCGCATCGCCGCCTCGCCCATCTGATGCGCGGCGTCCGGGACGTCGATCCGGTGCCAGGCGAGCGTCGGACCACACGTGGGGCAGGCATTCGGCTGCGCGTGAAAGCGTCGGTTGTCCGGGGCGTCGTACTCACGTTGGCACGCCTCGCACATGACGAAGCCTGCCATCGTCGTGTTCGGCCGATCGTACGGCACGTCACGCACGATGGAGTACCGCG
>ERZ795044.5586-NODE-5586-length-10159-cov-4.389747_pt1 | contig 10159 bp, 7 predicted proteins | sample MGYA00375128_ERZ795044 | MGnify/ENA primary metagenome ERZ795044 (study PRJEB30173, sample SAMN05720213) | anaerobic digester metagenome | isolation source: active sludge of municipal wastewater-treating anaerobic digesters | place: USA | collected 2014-12-22 ... | reverse complement strand
AATTTTTACAAGGTGGAGCACAATATGATGAAACTTCTTCAACTGAAAATCCACATCAAAACGGATATTGTGACAGAGCTTGGTATGATATTACATACAATCATCAACTTCCTAAAGAATACTGGGATCAACATGATTATTATTCAATTGCTGATGTTGTTTGCGCAACAAAGTAATTTAAAAAGTAAAGAAACAATTACTCTCTAAAATTGAGAGTAATTGTTTTTCTTTTTTACTTTTATGAAGAAAATATTTTTTTTATTACTACTATTTCCAAAATTAATTTTTGCTCAGAATCTATTGCCAAATAGTGATTTTGAAAAATCTTCTATTATAAAAAAAATAATAGGTAAAACAAGAAAAATATTTCCAGAATGGGATTACTTAGATATTATATCTATAAAAACATTTGATACTCTTGTAAAACCTTATTTTGATTATAGGGACTTCTTAAATAATTTTGATAGATATTACCAAAGTCTAAAAAAAAATTGGATTAATGATATAAATTGTCAGGAAAACTTAAAAAGCGACTTATTTAGAAATAAAACTCATGAGTGCGAAGTTTGCTTTAAAAGAATGTCTAAGGAGGGAAAATATACTATTGCAAGTGTTGATACATGCCATAAACATGAAATTCCACATGGAGGAAATTGTTACATCAATAATTTTTATTCATTTAAAAAGAGCTTATTTCAAGTTAAACTAAAAACTGATTTGATGAAAGACAGTATCTATTACTTCGAACTTTATTATAAACTACATCATGTTTTTGGAAAGTTAGATACTATTTGGCCTAAAGGTCAATTTGGCCTTTTCTTCACAAATACAGATTATAATGACACAACTGAGAACAAGAAACTTTATGGAAAGACATTCCATTACAAACCTCAAGTAATATTTACAAAAGTTGAAAATAAAGCAATAGATGGTTGGGTAAAATTTTCTTGTTTTTTCAAAATAGAAGGAAAATATAAGTATATGATTATTGGGAATTTTCAACCATATAATATTCCTGACGACAAATTATACAAATACAATATTTTAAGTTTTTGCATAGATGATGCGAAATTAATAAATTACACAGATAAATTTAAGGAAGATAATGTTGAATCGGGCGAAGAATTTCTTCTACATGATGTTTCTTTTGAAAACAAAAAATTAAGTATTAATAGTTATAAAAGCCTAAATTTGTTATTCAGTTTACTTAAAAACAGTGCGATTGAAGTACTGATTGAAAGTTATTCGAAAAACGAATCGAACGAAGTAAATGTAAACAGAGCCAAAACTGTTGCAGATTATCTTACGTCAAAAGGAATCGCTTCAAACAGAATTCAATATAAAGGTTTTGGAAAGGCAGTTCCTGTTTTAGCCAGTTATAAAGTCGAAGGTAAAAAACCACAAAACCAGTGGATCGTTGTTAAAATATTAAAAAAATAAGCTATGAAAAAATTAATCTTTTTATTCGGAATATATGCATTTGTTACAGAACTAAAAGCTCAGGGACTGCAGTATGGAATAAAAGACACATTTAATTACACTCCGGTAAAAGGCCTCATGGAGTATTATAAATACGTTGACACTGCAGAAATGAAAGTGATAGAAGGAAAACCAGATGAAGCAGTGAGTTATTATATGAAAGCGTTTCAATATAAAAGGGTACCGTTTTCAATGGATGCTAATCGAGCATTAACACTTACTTTAAAATCAAAACCAGATACCAATTTAATCAGATTTTGCATGATTAGTGGGTATAAGTACAAAAATTATTATGACAATCCGGATAGTCTGATTAACGATTGGCAAAAGTCTTTTTTCGTTATAGACAGCGGCTTTTTTAAAAGGATGAAGTTTATTTTAGATACAGTCAAACGTTTCAATGTGGAATATAAAGAAGTAATTGAAACAGTCGATTCTATGTTCAAAGCTGATCAGGCAGCAAGAATGCCAACTGATTATGCGAAGATAAGAATAGTAGATTCGTTAAATTTAAATAGATTAATGGAATTGTATAAAAAATATGGAAATATAAATGAAAATAATTCTAATCTAAATACACTTCAACACATTAATTTAATTTTATACCATAATCATCAAATTAGAAAAATGCATATTTGGTACCCAACCATACTTAACCAGGTAATGAACGGAAGTTATCCAGCCCGACAATTTATTGATTTAATGACCGATTATTACCGTGATGAGTATGGAAAAGAAGGTGTCTTTGGTTTTTGTCAGGGACTAGCATTAGCTGATAAATATGTTATTACGAAATTGAATTCTTCCGAAGAAAAGAAAGTTAATCAATTAAGAGCAAAACTAATGATTGAACCCTATATGGATGAACAAAAGAAACTGGTTTGGGAATTTTATCATCCGCATTATGAATATAATTTGTTTTATTTCTATCCTTTAAATATGATATTTGACCCGATTGAAGTTTGTACACCTGAAGAGATTACCAAAAATAAAGCGGTGCAGGAAAAGAAAATAAATGAATTAAAAGAAAAATACAAAAAAAATTTATTAATTATTGATAAAAAGCCTGATAATTATGATTTTGATTCTAAGTAATGAGGTTGATACAACAACAGATAAGGTTACAAGTTGGCTTTATTATTATAAAATTCCTTTTTTGCGAATAAATAATGATGAAAATATTGATATTATAAAATCAGTGGTAATATCGAATGATACAAATGAAATTGTAATAAAGCATAATGAAAAAGAGTATAAATTATCAGAGTTTACTATCATATGGAATCGAAGGGGTTATTTTAGAGCATCAATGACATCATTACAAACCACTAATCTTAGTATTAAAAAAGCATTTAACAATGTAGAAGTGCATTTAAAAGATGAAGTTAAAACATTATTTGATTATATATATTACAAAGTAGATGAGATTCCACACATTAATAATCCAAGAATGTATAATGCAAACAAGCTAATTGCGCTTGATATGGCCGTTAAATCGGGAATAAAGATACCCTTATCTTATATATCAAAAGATATAAGTGTATTGAAAAATTCTAGCACAAAGTATATATCAAAAAGTATCCAGGATTTATTAAGCTACTGGGATGAAAACATTAATTTTGGACAAGAAGTTATTGAATTAGAAGATTGTTTACATATAAATAATTTTTTTTACTCATTAATACAAGAAAGGATAAATAAAGTGTATGAAATAAGGTCATTTGTTTTTTTTGATAAAATATATTCGATGGCCATTTTTTCTCAGAATAATGAGAAAACAAAATTAGATTTTAGAAATTATGATAGAAATAAACCGAACAGGATGGTTCCATACAATCTTCCAAAGAAAATTGAAAATAAAATACTAAAATTTATGAAATGTATTAAGATGGAAAGTGGTTCCATTGATTTTATTTTTGACGGAAAAGATTATATTTTTCTAGAAATAAATCCAGTCGGTCAATTGGACTTTTTGAGTGTACTTTGCAATTATAATATTGAAAAACATATTGCTGATTTTTTAAAACAAAAAAACGATGAAATTAATTAATGAAAAACAATTACATTTTTTCCCTTTAAGTTTTTATAAAATTGAGGTTAAAGAATCTTCGAAAGAAAAAATTATTGAAAAAAAAATTAAAAATGAACAATTACAAACTAAAAAGGCACATTTGAATATTTTTTATAAACCAATTTCCAAATTATAAGTATGGATATAAAACTAATTCCTTTTTCCTGTTGCTTGTTTTATAAAGGATATAGACAAAGCATTTTGATAGATACACAGCGATTAGAATTAAAAATAATTCCCAACACTCTTGTTGATTTTATAGATGAGTGCAACAAGTATAGCTATAATGATATTTTAAAAAAATTTAATAAACAAAAAGATATTATTCAAGAATATGCTGACTTTTTATTGGAAAATGAATATTGCTTTTTTACAAGTGAAAGTACCAGTTTTCCAAAAATGAAATTAGATTGGAATTTTCCGTCTCAGATAAGTAATGCTATTGTTGATATTAACAATTTGAATAATATTTATATTGAAGAATTGATAAAACAATTGGATGATATTAACTGTTTTCATTTGCAATTGAGATTTTTAAGGAAAATTTCAACAAATGATTTATTGGCAGTTTTGGAATGTACTAAGAAATTCAATTTTAGAACAATAAATTTAGTACTTGACAGCTTTTCAATAAATAATGAAAATACATTTATAGATAATATATGTAAATATGATAATATTTACGAAATAATCATATACAATTCAGATATTGAAAATAGGCAACAATTATCAACGAAATTAATGGGTGAAATAAAAAAAATAAAAGAAAATATTTTATCCAAAAATGAATGCGGTAAAATTAAAAAAAAATATTTCTCTCCTAATATTCTTTCGATAAGCGAATCACAATGTCATAATACATGTTTAAACCGTAAAATTGGAATAGATACAAACGGCGAAATAAAAAATTGTCCTTCCTGTTCAAAATCCTATGGAAATATAAAAAACACGACCTTAGCAGAGGCAATAGAAAAACCGGGATTTAAAGATTTATGGTACATTACTAAAGATAAAATTGATGTATGCAAAGATTGTGAATTCAGGCATATCTGCACAGATTGTAGGGTTTATATTAAAGACCCCGACAATATATACTCACAACCATCCAAATGTACTTATAATCCTTATATTGCAAAATGGGAAGGTGAAGAAAGTTATGTCCCTGTTGAAGAATGTGGAACATATTCAAGAGAGACCGGTTTTATTCCAAATAAAAGAAAGATAAATAAATTGAATAATACTATATGGGGAGAATAAATAGCTTTCCATATTATAATCAACCCGATGCTAAAGATTGCGGTCCAACCTGTCTTCGTATGATTGCCAAATACTATGGTAAAAATTATTCGCTACAATATTTAAGGGAGAATAGTTTTATCACAAGAGAAGGGGTTAGCCTACTTGGCATTAGCGATGCAGCTGAAAATATTGGCTTTAAAACAATGGGTGTTCGGATTAGTTTTGAACAGCTTGAAACGGATGCTTCTTTACCATGTATAGTACACTGGAAACAAAATCATTTTGTAGTTGTTTATGATATATTAGAGAAAAAGGGGAAAACTTGGATTTTGGTTGCAGATCCCGCACGAGACCTGATTAAATATACTAGGGAGGAGTTTTGTAGTGGCTGGTTGAGTACAAAGAATTCAGGTGAAGATATGGGAGTGGCACTTTTGCTCGAACCTACACCGGCATTTTATGAAATGAAAGGAGAAAAATCGGACAGAACAAAAATCAACTTTTTATTCAAATATCTAAAACCACATAAACGCTATATCATACAGTTATTTTTGGGAATGCTTCTGGGAAGTCTACTGCAACTTATTTTTCCTTTCCTCACCCAGGCTGTCGTGGATGTTGGTATTGGTAATCAGAATTTAGGTTTTATAACCTTGGTACTTATTGCTCAACTAGTATTATTTGCTTCGAGAATGTCGGTCGATTTTATTCGCAGTTGGATATTGTTACATGTAAGCACACGCATAGATATTTCATTAATCTCGGATTTTTTAATTAAGCTTATGCGTTTGCCTATTAGTTTTTTTGACACAAAAATGTTGGGCGATATTATGCAGCGTATAGGCGATCATACCCGTATCCAGAATTTTTTGACAGGTTCATCGCTTTCTACTTTATTTTCAATGGTTAACTTAATTGTTTTTGGAGTAGTATTGGCCTATTATAACTTAAAAATTCTTGCTATCTTTTTGTTTGGCAATATTTTATATGTTTTGTGGATAGTCTTATTTTTACGAAAAAGGAGAGAATTGGATTTTAAGCGTTTTGCACTAGCTTCCGATAATCAAAGTAATCTTATTCAGCTTATTACCGGTATGCAGGAAATAAAACTCAATAATTGCGAAAAGCAAAAAAGATGGAAATGGGAACGTATTCAGGCAAAGTTATTTAAAGTCAGCATAAAAGGCTTGGCATTAGGACAATACCAACAGCTTGGTTCACTTTTTCTATCACAAACAACCAATATTTTAATATCATTTATTGCAGCCAGAGAGGTTGTTGAAGGTAATATTACATTGGGTATAATGACCGCAGTTACTTATATCGTAGGACAGATAAGCGCACCCATTGATCAAATAATAAATTTTGTCCAATCATTACAGGATGCAAAAATAAGTCTGGAACGTTTGGGTGAAATCCATAATAAAGAGGACGAAGAACCTGAAAATACTCAACGAGCAACCATTTTACCGGATAATAAAGATATTACTATTGATAATATAACTTTTCGATATGAAGGACCCCATTCTCCGGCTGTTTTAGAAAATATTTCGATGACAATCCCTGAAGGAAAAATAACGGCAATTGTAGGCACCAGTGGAAGTGGCAAGACAACGCTTATAAAATTATTGTTAGGATTTTATAAACCTGAAAAAGGAGAAATAAGGGTGGGTACCTCGTTACTTTCTAATATTAATGGATCATTTTGGAGAAGTAAATGCGGAGTTGTGATGCAGGAGGGATTTATCTTTTCTGATACCATCGCAGAGAATATTGCTCCCGGAGACGAAAATATTGATACCCAGAAAATGACTCATGCTGCAAAAGTGGCGAATATTCATAGTTTTATCGAAAACATACCATTGGGTTATAATACGAAAATAGGTCAGGAAGGAAGCGGAATAAGCCAGGGACAAAGGCAGCGAATTCTTATTGCAAGGTCTGTATATAAAAATCCTGAATTTATTTTTTTTGACGAGGCTACAAATTCCCTGGATGCCAATAACGAAAAAATAATAATGGATAATCTGAATGAGTTTTTTAAGGGAAAAACTGTAGTAGTGGTGGCTCACCGGTTAAGCACTGTAAAAAATGCAGACCAAATTATTGTTTTGGAAAAAGGAAAGATAACAGAACAAGGCAATCATGATTCACTTACACAATTAAAAGGGGCTTATTACGAATTAGTAAAAAATCAGCTCGAATTAGGTAATTAAAATGGAACAAGAAGAAAAGATAATAGAATTAAGAAGCGAAGAAGTTCAGGAAATTCTGGGGCGACCTCCAAGCTGGATTTTACGATATGGGATTATTATTCTTTTTATAGTAATTGTACTGTTTTTTATTGGAAGTTACTTTTTCAAATATCCGGATGTTATTAATGCGGAGGTAACTTTGACTACAGAGAATGTTCCTGCTACGTTAGTGGCTAAGTCATCGGGAAAAATCACTCATTTATTAGTGACTGATAAAGAAATAGTTGATTCTAATCAGGTTATTGCTATAATAGAAAATCCAGCAAATTATACTAATATTTTAATGTTGGAAAGGTTTATTAACCACTACTCGGTTACAAATGATTCATTATCAAATATGGATTCACTTTCAAATCTGATTTTGGGAGATATTCAATCTTCTTATATATCATTTATTAAGGCTTATAAAGATTATTCAACATTTAAGCAATTAAATTTAACTCAAAAAAAAATTGATCTGATAAAACGTCAAATAGATATTCAAAACCAGTATTATAATCGGTTAAATAAACAAAGTGATTATCAATATGAGGATTACAAAATTGCGTTAAATGAGTTAAGAAGGGATTCTACTTTATTTGAAAGTAAAGTCCTGTCATCTTCAGATTTTGAAAAATCAAAAGCTTCATTTATTCAAAGGAAACAGAATTATGAAAGCTCAAAGACGAATTTATTAAATGTAAAATTACAGATTGCTCAGCTTGAACAACAGGTCATTGAACTTCAATTACAAATAGATGAGCAGCAAAAACAATATATTCAGGCTATTGAGCAGACACAAAACAATCTTTTGAACTCAATAAAGGTATGGAAACAACAATATTTGTTTATTTCACCGATAAAGGGAAAGGTTGCATTTACTACTATTAGGGAAATCAATCAGAATGTCAGTACAGGCGATAAAGCTTTTACTATCTTACCTGAAAAGGAAACTCAGATGATAGGGCATATAGCCATTCCAATGGCTGGTGCCGGAAAGGTAAAAGAAGGTCAACGTGTGAATATTAAGTTCTATAATTTTCCTTATATGGAGTTTGGAATGGTAACAGCAAAAGTACATTCTGTTTCTCTATCAACTTCTGAGTCCAAGTATATTATTGAATTAAGCTTTCCTCAAGGATTAAAGACAAACTATGGAAAAACATTGATTTTTAGGCAGGATATGACTGGTTCTGCTGAAATAATTACCGAGGATATTCGCTTAATAGAGAGGTTTTTTAGTCCAATCAGAGCTTTTTTTAAAAATAATCAATAGAGAATTTGTTAAGTACAGTACTTCTCATTAATGCATAAAATTAACATCACTCTTAAATACTCATCCACATAAATTTAATGATTAGTTGCCTTTTTTTCAGAAATCATTTTACAAAACATTAAAGAGAAGTTGGTTTTTGACCAAATTTCGGTGAATGGATCATCCTTTTTTATTTCGATATAATAAAAGCTGATATCATTAATGAGATAATATGTAGTTCGTATTGAAATTTTTACTAATTTTGCGACTTAAATTCTTTTTCTCCGGAAAAAGGATAAAACATAATGTCTAACTATTAAAAAACAAAAAATGGCAAAAAAAGAAAAACTACAAGAAATTGAAGAACAGGAAAAAAACCTGTCCGACTTGGCAAATTACAAAAACCAAAGTTTATTAAATGAAATTGCACCCGAAGAATTACCGGTGCAAAAAGCCGAAACGTTAGAACAATATCATGGTGACGACGAACCGGTTATCATTAAAAAATCTAAAGATTTATTAGCAGATTTCGATTGGGATAGCATTGGCAAACGCGATGTTATATACAAAGCCGACGAAAAAAAGAAATTAGAAGAACTTTACGAAAAAACGCTTTCAACCGTAGTTGAAAACGAAGTAGTTGAAGGAACCGTTGTAGCAATGAACAAACGCGAAGTTGTCGTAAATATTGGCTATAAATCAGAAGGCGTTATTAGTTTAAACGAATTTCGCTACAACCCCGATTTAAAAATTGGCGATAAAGTAGAAGTTCTTGTTGAAACACAAGAAGATCCAAACGGTCAATTAATCTTATCACACAAAAAAGCACGTGCTTTAAAATCGTGGGATAGAGTCAATGAAGCTCATAACAATGACGAAATTGTTAAAGGTTACATTAAATGTCGTACAAAAGGCGGTATGATTGTCGATGTATTTGGCATTGAAGCATTCTTACCGGGCTCACAAATAGACGTTAAACCCATCCGCGATTACGATATTTTTGTTAACAAAACCATGGAATTCAAGATTGTTAAAATCAACAACGAATTCAAAAATGTGGTTGTATCGCATAAAGCCCTTATCGAAGAAGAACTTGAAGCACAAAAACGCGATATTATTGCTAAACTCGAAAAAGGTCAAGTACTTGAAGGTACGGTTAAAAATATCACATCGTACGGCGTATTTATCGACTTGGGCGGTATCGACGGCTTAATTCACATTACCGATTTGAGCTGGGGTCGTATCAATCATCCTGAAGAAATTGTACAACTCGATCAAAAAATCAATGTTGTTATCCTCGATTTTGATGACGACAAAAAACGTATTGCACTTGGCTTAAAACAACTCACACCTCATCCATGGGATTCATTAGATCCAAATTTAAAAGTGGGCGACAAAGTAAGCGGAAAAGTTGTGGTATTAGCCGATTACGGTGCATTTATCGAAATTGCTCCCGGCGTTGAAGGTCTTATCCATGTTTCTGAAATGTCATGGTCGCAACATTTACGTTCGGCACAAGATTTTATGAAAGTGGGCGACGATGTTGAAGCTATTATTTTAACCCTCGACCGCGAAGAACGCAAAATGTCATTGGGTATTAAACAATTAAAACCCGATCCATGGACCGAAATCGAAGGCAAATATCCTGTAAACAGCAAACATAAAGGTACGGTTCGCAATTTCACTAACTTCGGCGTATTTGTTGAATTAGAAGAAGGCATAGACGGACTTATCCACATCAGCGACCTTTCGTGGACAAAGAAAATTAAACATCCGGCTGAATTCTGCAACATCGGAGACGAACTCGAAGTGGTTATCCTCGAAATCGACAAAGAAAACCGCCGCTTAAGCTTAGGACATAAACAAGTGGAAGAAAACCCT
>ERZ795044.5579-NODE-5579-length-10164-cov-5.935404_pt1 | contig 10164 bp, 10 predicted proteins | sample MGYA00375128_ERZ795044 | MGnify/ENA primary metagenome ERZ795044 (study PRJEB30173, sample SAMN05720213) | anaerobic digester metagenome | isolation source: active sludge of municipal wastewater-treating anaerobic digesters | place: USA | collected 2014-12-22 ... | reverse complement strand
ACAAAGGCCGAGATCAATACAAAGAGTTTTATTGCAGAACGCAGTACCGATGGGGTGCAGTTTACCGCCATTGGCACATTGGCTGCAAGAGGCAACAGCAACCAGCTCAGTCAATACAATTTTGTGGACTATAATGTTACCAAAGGCGTATGGTATTATTATCGCCTGCGCCAGGTAGATATTGATGGCATAGAAAGGGTTTCTGAGATCCGCCGGGCCAGGATCGATGAAGGAGGAAATAAAATGGTACTGCAACCCAACCCTGCATCGGCAAGCGTACGTGTCATTCTTCCTTTAAAACATAACACAATTAGTATCAGTATCACAGATGCTTCGGGCAAAACAGTAATGAACCAGTTAATGAACAACACAGCAAGTGGTGTGTACATAGTGAATATTGAAAGTTTTGCTGCCGGTGTTTATTACATCAAAGCGATTGCCGATGGACAAGCCTATGTAGAGAAGCTGGTAAAGAAATAAGAACGAAATAACGAACGGTAGTAAAGGCTGCAATGATCATATCATTGCAGCTTTTTATTTCTCTAACTTCCTGTTCATGTATTCGCTGTAATCGGGGATGATGATCTCGTATTCATCCATTATTAAAGGAGAAGTAAGTATAAAATCAGCCGTGGCCCTGTCGCATGCCAGTAAAATATTCCAGGCAACACCCAACCTGAGCAAGGCTTTTACATCGCTGTCGTGTGGCTGGGCTTCCATGGGGTCCCAGAAAAAAATAAGCACATCAATTTTGCCTTCTGCGATCATGGCGCCGATCTGTTGATCACCACCCAGCGGTCCGCTCAGCATTTTTTTAACTGGCCGGTCCAGTTCTTCTTCCAGCAGTTTGCCGGTGGTGCCCGTGGCGATCAGTTCATGCTTTGCAAGGGATGTTTTATTGTAAATGGCCCATTCAATGAGTTCGGCTTTTTTGTTGTCATGCGCCACCATGGCTATCCGCTTTCGGCTCCCTGTTTTCCGTACATTCTTCATTGAGGTAATTTACTGTTAATACCCCGTTTTTTGAAAAGTAATCCGGTCCTGAGTTAATTAATAATTAGTCTTGCCATCCGGCTTAATTGGCGTACCTTTGCGGCTTCAATTTTTTTATAGTATGAATATCAGGAACATCGCCATTATTGCCCACGTTGACCACGGGAAAACAACGCTGGTGGACAAGATCCTCCACAGCACCAATATTTTCCGGGATAACCAGGAAACGGGTGAGTTGATCATGGATAATAATGACCTGGAAAGAGAGCGGGGGATCACCATCTTCAGTAAGAACGTATCCGTAACCTATAAGGGCATAAAAATTAACGTGATTGATACCCCGGGTCACAGTGACTTTGGTGGTGAAGTAGAAAGGGTATTAAAAATGGCCGATGGCGTTCTGTTGCTCGTGGATGCTTTTGAAGGCCCCATGCCGCAAACACGTTTTGTATTACAGAAAGCATTGCAATTGGGATTGCATCCCATCGTTGTTATCAATAAAGTAGATAAGCCTAATTGCCGCCCGGATGAAGTGCACGATGCCGTGTTTGAATTATTCTTTAACCTGGATGCTACGGAAGAACAGCTGAACTTCCCTACCGTTTATGGAAGCAGCAAGCAGGGCTGGATGAACACATCGCTGACCCAAACGGATAATATCTTTCCGTTGCTGGATGCTATTCTCGAACATGTTCCGGAACCAAAAGTAAATGAAGGAACCACGCAGATGCAGATCACTTCGCTTGATTATTCTTCTTTCCTGGGAAGAATTGCCGTGGGTAAAGTGGCAAGAGGAGTTATCAAGGAAGGACAGAATATAGTATTGGTGCAGGCCGATGGCAGGATATTGAAATCAAAAGTTAAAGAACTATATACGTTTGAAGCGCTGGGCAAAAAGAAAGCAACCGAAGTAAGTGCCGGTGATATCTGTGCCATTGTTGGGTTGGAAGAATTTAATATTGGGGATACTATTTGCGATTCCGAATTCCCGGAAGCCTTACCGGTTATCAGCGTGGATGAACCAACCATGAGTATGCTTTTCAGCATCAACAACTCTCCATTCTTTGGTAAAGACGGAAAATTTGTTACCTCACGCCACCTGCGTGACAGGCTGATGAAAGAAACAGAAAAGAACCTGGCATTACGGGTTGAAGATACCGATGGTGCTGACAGTTTCCTGGTGTTTGGTCGTGGTATTTTGCATTTAGGCATTTTAATCGAGACCATGCGCCGGGAAGGGTATGAACTGACCGTAGGACAACCGCAGGTATTGGTAAAACAGATCGATGGTAAAAAATGTGAGCCTTATGAAAACCTGGTAGTGGACGTGCCGCAGGAATTCAGCGGAAGGGTTATCGACCTCGTTACACAGCGTAAAGGAGAACTGATCGTAATGGAAACCAAGGGCGAAATGCAGCACCTGGAATTTGAGATCCCATCCCGTGGATTGATCGGGTTGAGAAGCAATATGCTCACCAATACAGCCGGGGAAGCCGTAATGGCTCACCGCTTTATTGAATACCGCCCCTGGAAAGGACCAATACCCGGACGTAATAACGGCGTATTGCTTTCGAAGAATACCGATAAAACAACAGGATACTCAATTGATAAGTTACAGGACAGGGGAACCTTCTTTGTTGATCCGGGAGAAGAGGTTTATGCAGGACAGGTTATTGCGGAGCATATAAAACCAGGAGACCTTGTGGTGAATGCAACGGAACCAAAGAAACTGACCAACCACCGTGCCAGTGGCAGCGATGATGCAAGCCGCATCGCTCCAAAAACACTGATGACACTGGAAGAATGCATGGAGTATATCCAGCAGGACGAGTGCATAGAAGTTACGCCTAAGAACATCCGCATGCGTAAAGTGATATTGAATGAGGAAGACAGGAAGAAAGTACAGAAGCAGATGAGTACGGAAACTGCTTAAGACAGTTTACATTGAATTTGATCCCCTGTTACACAACAGGGGATTTTTTTATCTTCCTGATTTCATCCGCAAGCGTTTAAATAATTAAGTTTGCATCCTATTAATACTGCAATAATGGCAACAGGTATTTGTAAAGTTTGTGGTAATGAGGTCGATAATAAATTGCACCAGGTACGTGAAATGCAACTGGGCCTGCGGGAAACCTTTACATATATGGAGTGTGGCAACTGTGGTTTAATGCAGTTGCAGCAAATTCCCGGAGACCTGGGTAAATACTATCCCAACGAGGATTATTACTCCTTCAACCTCGGAATGAATAAGAACCAGAAACCAGATCTGCTGCGAAAAATAAAAGCCGGTTATCTTTTGTATGGAAAGAACCCGGTACTGGGAGGCCTTCTTTCTATCGGGTATAAAAAACCCGAATATTTTTCCTGGATGAAAACCGCCGGGGTGAAATACGATGATGCCATACTGGATGTGGGCACCGGTAACGGCAGCCTGCTGCTTAATCTTTATAAGATCGGGTTTACGAATCTCACCGGCATCGACCCTTTTATTGATACCGAACAGCAATACGGGGCTGTGAATATTTATAAGAAGGACATATATGAAATGCAGGGCAAATTCGATTATATCATGCTGCACCATGCGTTTGAGCATATGGATGAACCCTTGAAAGTATTGATGCAGTTAAAGAAACTCCTCAACCCAGGTAAATTTATTTTGATACGCATACCCCTGATGGGTATGTACGGATGGAAAAAGTACGGGTTGAACTGGGTTGGACTGGATGCCCCCCGGCATATCATCGTTCATACCGTAAAAAGTATGCAGTTGCTGGCAGAGCAGGCCGGGATGCAGCTGAAGCATATTGAGTTCGACTCCGGCCCTTATCATATCTGGGCCAGCGAACAATATCAAAACAATGTTGCGTTAATGGAGAAGGGATCGTACATGGTAGACAGGGCTGCGTCGTCTTATACAAAAGAGAAGATAAAAGAGTTTGCTGCAATTGCAGCGCAAAGTAACCGGGACAAACAAGGCGACCAGGCTGCGTTTTATTTATATGCTCCCTGACCTTTTATCTTTTTGTAGCAACGCTTCATCAGCATCTTCGACCAGTTGGTCTGCTTGATCACTATGCGTGGGATCGGTTTCTGAAAAGCAATGATGTCTTCTATATGATCCGGCAACTGCCCGTTATATCCCAGGTCTTTTATCGTCTCCGGATTTTTTATCCGGAACCTTTTTACCAGGTTCCATACACAATGAAATACATATTCATGTTGCAGCAAAAGGCCGGGGGGAAATTTGGCAAGCATGGATAAATACTCAGGCACTTCCACCTTTGGATTTTTATACAGCGAATAAGAAACCTGGGTATCGTCGGTGCCTATATTCACCAGCATTTCATCAATATATTCATAGCCGCGATGCGCCAGCATATAGCGGATATAAAAATCAATATCCACCACCCATTTATAGTTGCTGTCGTATGATATTGTTTCATCTTTCCGGTGCATCACCGTGCTTGGATGCCCGATCACATTGGCAAAAAAAAGATTCAGGGGAGTTTCTTCCAGCATGTCTTTTTTCCAGCCGGATAAAAATTCATTCACTTCCCTGCCGGAAGAAGAATAAATATTATTACAGGCCGAGAAAATAAAGGCATCACTTGTGTTAGCCGCTGCTGCTGCAAACCTTTGCAAAGCGCCCGGGTGTGCAAACCAGTCATCGTCATGCATCAGCTTTAGCCATTGCCCGCTTGCTTTTTGCAGGGCAATATTCCAGTTGCCAGGCATGCCGGCAGCCGGTTCATTCTTACTGTATTGAATAGGTAATGAAGCTGAAAATTGCCGGACCAGGCCGGCAACAGAATCATCCGGGCTGTCGTCTGTAATGATGATTTCATAGTCCCTGAATGTTTGACTGGCAACAGAACGTAATAAACGCTGCAGATTTTCTGCACGCTTATAAGCAGGAATACAAATGGAGATAAATGGCTTTTCCATAAATTAATTGCCGGGATCTTATTAAACAGGATTAAAAATAAGTTATTAAGGCTTGAAAATAACCGCCCCGGAATTTTAATAGCATACCAGCAGGCTCATTCAATACATTTAAACGGTTATTTTTGTAAAACTAAAAAATAAAAATTGCCAGTTCCCGCAAGCATATGTAATACCCTTGAGCAGTACTTTGACAAGATACTGGTAGTATCTGTTACCCGGTTTACCGACCGGCACCGGCAGGTAGCACAGAAACTTGAAGGGCTATCCTTTGATTTTTTCTGGGGGGCCGATAAACAGAAGCTTGATGCAGGGCTGTTAGAAAAAGAAGGAGTATATAATGAAGCGCTGGCAAAAAAAAATCAACGGCAGGGCAAGGCCCTCAACCCTGGCGAAATAGCCTGTTCCCTTTCGCACCGCATGCTTTACGAAGAAATGATAAAACAGCAATGGCAAAAAGTGCTGGTACTGGAAGACGATGTATTTCCTTTGGCTGATAATATAGCGGCATTACCACAGGCATTGCAAGAGCTTCCCGCCGGTTGGGAATTGGTTTACCTGGGATACTTAAAACACGAACAGGTAACGGCAGGCCTGAAGGCAAAGCAGTTTTTTTATAAGATCGCCAGTGCACTGGGGCTGATGAAATGGAGTTATACCATGGTAAGCAATCTTCTTCCCAAGCCGTACAGCAGGCATTTAAAAAAAGCCGGATTTCATGATTGCACACATGCTTATGCCATTAGCTTGTCTGCCGCAAAAAAACTGCTGGCTGCACAAACCCCCGTTGTGTACAGGGCCGATGACCTGTTGAGTTCAACAATAATGAAAGGAGAATTAAAAGCTTTTGTAACCGAACCTAAATTCTTCGACCAGGAGATCTTTCATAGTGCATCAGCGGCATCAGAGATAAGGCCCTCCGAAAGAAACTAAAGGGCATCTGTTTTCTTCTTCAGCTTTCCTGCATAACCTGGTTTCATTTTAAAGGGCCATCATACTATTTCAATGCTTCAGACCATTTGAAACAAAGGCTTGTACCGGTAAGGGATAAGTAAAACCTATTTCATGGTATCAATCTTCTTCTTCAGCGAAGCAGCCATTTTCTCATTTACCTTTTTTAGTTCTTCGTATTGCTGCAGGGCGCCTTCTTTGTCGTTTAACTCCGTGTAGCAAAAGCCGGAATATAGTATGGCAACATCAACGACAGAAATGGCAAGGTTCTTTTTAAACTGTTCGATCCCCTCTTTGAATTTTCCTGTTCTGCGGTAGGCGTGACCCAGTTCGCCATAAGCAGGCCGGTAGTTATTGTCTATTTCCAGCGCCCTCACTGCATAGGGAATCGCTTTTTCATGTTCCCCTTTGGCATTATAGCACCAGGCAATACTATAGTAAGTTGTTTTGTTGAGACTGTCTGTTTTAAGGGCTGTATAGTAACAGATAAGTGCCGAGTCATAGTTTGGCTTCAAGTCCCGGTAATAATTTCCAAGCGCAATATGTGCTGTTGTCATCAACGGGTTGATGGAAATAGCTTTGTTATAATACCAAACAGCGCTATCGGGATTCATGGTCTTGGCATATATACTCCCCATTTCCACGTAGGCAGAATCGAATTTTTTATCAAGCATAATGGCTTTTTTAAATGCAGCCATTGCTTCCAGGAACATATTCTTGTTTTTGAGATCAAGTCCTGCTGTGTAAAAACCTTTTGCATTATAGAGCTGTGCAAAAGCGGCGGAAAAAGTAAATATGGTAAAAAGAAGGAGTAAAAGTTTTTTCATAATACGTAAACTGTATTTGTTGCAAAATAAGGCCATCTGCAGTTTTTTTGAACAAATCAGGCCTTTATTTTCTGTTAAACATTGTGTGCATATAGCTTTTGCTGCCGTACCTTTGCGGCAGCAATGAAATATTTCTTTGGTATATTATTATTCATCTTCCTGGGATTTTTTTCAGCACAAAATACTGCTGCCCAGTGTTCGGTTTGTACCAAAACATCCCTGCAACTGGGAGAAAAACCTGCCCAGGGAATGAATTCGGCCATCTTATATCTTATGATGATGCCCTTTGCCATTGTAGGGTTTATTGGCTACCGCTGGTGGAAGAACAATAAAAAATTTGAAGAGCAGGAAGCAAGAGATACTGATAATCCTTTATAAAACGGTATACATTAAAACCGTTACCTGCTTTTTTGATATCCTCTTTTAATGCAGCCTTATCTATACCCGCCATTTTTCTTTGTTGAAGAAGCTGAAAGGCTTTTTCGGCAAGCAGCCAGTATTTTTTTTCACCATTTTTTTGATGAAGTAATACCTCGTTGATCTTTTTAACCAGTTCATCAATGCCGTTCTTTTGCGAGGCAATGGTCTTTATCACCGGCACTTCCATGCTGTGTGTATGAAAAGCGGGGGCCAGCATCAGGCGCAGGTTCTTTACAAAGAGGTCGGCATCGGGCCGGTCGGCCTTGTTTACCACAAAAATGTCGGCTATTTCCATTAAGCCCGCTTTCATGGTCTGTACCTCGTCGCCGGCCTCAGGCACCACTACTACTACGGTTGCATCTGCCAACCCCGCGATCTCCACTTCGCTCTGGCCCACACCAACTGTTTCTATAATAATATAATCAAAGGGAGCCGCTTTTAACAGGTCGCTTATCTCAATGATCTTCGGATGTAAACCACCTAATGAACCCCTTGTTGCTAATGAACGAATGAACACTTTCGGATCGTTATACCATTCGCTCATGCGGATGCGGTCGCCTAAGAGGGCACCCAGGTTAAAAGGGGAAGAAGGATCAACACAAAGCACAGCCACCGATCTTCCGTCGCTGACGAGGGAGCCGATCAATGCATCCACCAGGGTGCTTTTGCCGGCGCCGGGCGGGCCGGTGATACCAATTACAGGAGTAGCAGAACCGGGTAGCTCCAGTAACAGGTCTTCGTAACCCGGTACTTCATTCTCAATACAGGAAATGCAACGGGCAAGTGTTTTAGGGTTGCCTTGCTTTATTTCATCTAACTGTTGCTTCCACATTGAACAAATTTCAAGGTTTAATTTCAAATTCCAAACTAAATAAGTTTTATGACCGGGCCGGCCAATCTTTGCTGTGCTGATTTTTATTGTTTCTTTGCAGCATGAACATTTCGGTTGTCATCATTACAAAGAATGAGGCCCATATCATTGGTAACACCCTGCAGAGCCTGCAACCGGTCATCAGTGATGTGGTGATCGTTGACAGCGGAAGTACCGATGATACCGTGAAGATATGCCGGCAATTTAACGCCCATATCATTGAAACAGACTGGGCCGGGTATGGTATCAATAAGAACAAAGGCATTGCCGCCGCCAAGAACGACTGGATACTTAGCCTGGATGCCGATGAAGCAATTGATGAAGAACTGAAGCGGTCGTTGCAGCAGCTTTCGTTACAAAATGAGAATGAAGTGTTCAACATCCGCTTTAAGAATTTCTTCTGCAATAAATGGATACGATTCGGCGAATGGGGTTTTGATAAACATATCCGGTTGTTTAACCGGAAGAAAATAGCATGGAACAATGCGGCGGTTCACGAGAATCTTATCTTTCCCGAAGGCGTTAAAGTAACCATGCTGAAAGGGAATATTCTTCACTACACTGTACAAAGCCGCCAGGAGTATACCGATAAAATGACCGGCTACGCCCGCATGAATGCAAAGAAGTATTTTGAATCGGGAAAAAAAGCGGATTTTTTCAAGTTGTATTTATCGCCGCTGTTTGCCTTCCTGCAGCACTATATATTCCGGCTGGGGTTTTTAGACGGGAAGGAAGGATTTCTTATTGCCAAAACAACATCAATGTACACTTTTATGAAATATCGTTACCTTAAAGTGATGAAAGATCAACCCGAATCCTGATTTTAAAAACAATAACCTGTGACCAATTTCATTCCCATATTTCCGCTTGGCATCGTTGTCTTTCCCGGTGAGCAACTGAACCTGCATATTTTTGAACCCCGCTATAAGCAACTCATTCACGAATGTTTTGAGGCAAAAAAACCATTTGGCATACCATCGGTGATCAATGATAAGATAAATGAAATGGGAACCGTGGTTGAGGTAACCGAGATCAGTAAAGAATACGAAGATGGTAAGATGGATATTAAAACAAAAGGGTTGCAGGTATTCCGCATGCTGGAAATGATCAATACCCTGCCCGATAAACTGTACAGCGGCGCCATTGTAAGCTACCCCGATAATGATGAGAAAGGAAACCGGGCATTGATGCAGGGCATTGTGAACGGAATTAAAGAACTGCACAAACTGCTTAATATCGAAAAGAAGTTTGCCAAGCCGGATAATGAACTGTGGAGTTATGATGTGGCGCATCATGCCGGCCTTTCCTTGCAGGAAGAATACGAATTACTTGAACTGTTGCAGGAACTGCAGCGCCAGGAATATTTAAAACGCCATCTTAAAAAAGTGATACCGGTGCTTGCTGAAATGGAAACATTGAAAGAAAAAGTAAAACTGAACGGACATTTTAAAAACCTGAAGGGCCTCTGATGACAAAAACACTCTGCTTTGATTTTGGCAATACCCGGCTTAAGGCGGCCCTGTTTGAAGACGATAACTTCATGGGCGATCTTGTGCTGGAAAACGACAGCACCGAAACCATTGAGAAAATACTGGATGAGCATGATCCGCAAAAAGCAATTCTTTCTTCGGTGATCAGCCACAACGTTGAAATGGAAGCGTTGCTGAAAGCAAGAACGGTTTTTCATAAGGTCTCCCACCTCACCAAGATCAATTTTACCATCCCGTCTGCCAAACCCGAAACGATCGGGTCCGACCGGCTGGCCCTTTGTGCAGCCGCAGCCCGTTTTTACCCGGGCAGGAACAACCTGGTGATCGCCCTGGGCAGTTGCATCACCTATAATTTTATAAACCAGTACCAGCAATTCCTGGGGGGCAGCATTTCGCCGGGGATGGAAATGCGGTTCAAAGCCATGGAATATTATACTGCCAAACTTCCTTTGGTGCAAAAAGACTGGAATTTTCCCCTAATAGGTTACGATACCAAAACCAATATGCAAAGCGGGGTTATAGCCGGGATGACCTTTGAAATAGATGGTTTTATTGATGCGTATTCCGCTAAATACGGCAACTTTAACGCTGTTTTAACCGGGGGCGATACGGCCTATTTTGCCGGGCAGCTTAAAAACAAGATATTTGCCGACTATAATTTTTTATT
>ERZ795044.5575-NODE-5575-length-10173-cov-5.218027_pt1 | contig 10173 bp, 8 predicted proteins | sample MGYA00375128_ERZ795044 | MGnify/ENA primary metagenome ERZ795044 (study PRJEB30173, sample SAMN05720213) | anaerobic digester metagenome | isolation source: active sludge of municipal wastewater-treating anaerobic digesters | place: USA | collected 2014-12-22 ... | reverse complement strand
TGAAAGACCAGGAACTCAATTTCGAGGGCGTCGAAAGCAGCCCGCTGCGCGGCTTCGCCGAAAAGGCCTACCTCGACTATTCGATGTACGTGATCCTCGATCGCGCGCTGCCCTCGCTGGGCGATGGCTTGAAGCCGGTGCAGCGACGCATCATCTACGCGATGAGCGAGCTCGGGCTCGCGGCCACGGCCAAGCCGAAGAAATCCGCGCGCACGATCGGTGACGTGATCGGTAAGTTCCATCCGCACGGCGACAGCGCCGCGTATGAAGCGATGGTGCTGATGGCGCAGGATTTCTCGTACCGCTATCCGATCGTCACGGGGCAGGGCAATTTCGGTTCGCAGGACGAACCGAAGTCGTTCGCGGCGATGCGCTACACCGAATCCAAGCTGTCGAAGTACGCCGAAGTGCTGCTGCGCGAGCTCGGCGAGGGCACGGTGGACTGGGTGCCGAACTTCGACGGCACGCTGGACGAGCCGGCGGTGCTGCCGGCGCGGCTGCCGAACGTGCTGCTGAACGGCACGACGGGCATTGCCGTCGGCATGGCCACGGACATTCCGCCGCACAACCTGCGTGAAGTGGCGGCCGCCTGCATCCACCTGCTCGACGATCCTGAAGCGACCACGCGTGCGCTGCTGAAGCACATCAAGGGTCCTGATCTGCCGACCGGCGCCGAGATCATTTCGCCGCGCGCAGACCTGGTCGAGTTCTACGAGAAAGGCAACGGCAGCTTCAAGGCGCGTGCCACCTGGAAGCGCGAAGAAGACAACATCATCATCCACGCGTTGCCGTACCAGGTCTCCGGTTCGAAGGTGCTGCAGCAGATCGCCGAGCAGTACCAGGCGAAGAAGCTGCCGATGATCGACGACTTCCGCGACGAGTCCGATCACGAGAACCCGACGCGGCTCGTCATCGTGCCGAAATCGAACCGGGTCGACGTCGAGCAGCTGATGGCGCATCTGTTCGCGACGACGGATCTCGAGCGCAACTATCGCGTCAACCTGAACATCATCGGTCTCGACGGCCGGCCGCGGGTCATGAACCTGCGGGATCTGCTCACCGAATGGCTCGAGTTCCGCCGTACGACGGTCACGCGCCGCCTGCAGTGGCGCCTGGACAAAGTCACGCGGCGGCTGCACATCCTCGATGGTCTCCTGATCGCGTACCTGAATCTCGACGAGGTGATCCGCATCATCCGCCGGGAGGAAGAGCCGAAGCCGGTGCTGATGGCGCGCTTCAAGCTCTCGGACGAGCAGGCGGAAGCGATCCTCGAAACCAAGCTGCGGCATCTCGCCAAGCTCGAGGAAATGAAGATCCGCGAGGAGCAGAAGAAGCTCGCGGACGAGCGTGACGAACTCGAGGCGATCCTCAAGAGCAAGGCGCGCCTGAGGAAGCTGATCTCCGAGGAGATTGCGAGCGACGCCGAAAGATACGGCGATCCGCGCCGTTCCAAGATCGTCGAGCGCGAGGCCGCGCAGGCGATCGACGAGACTTCGCTGATCCCGAACGAGCCGGTCACGGTGATCCTCTCGACCGGTGGCTGGGCGCGCGCGGCCAAGGGGCACGAGATCGATCCGCGATCACTGCAATACAAGAGCGGTGACGGCTACCAGCATTCGGTGCGCGGCAAGAACCTGCAGCAGGCCGTGTTCCTCGATTCCACCGGTCGCAGCTACTGCCTGCCGGCGCATTCTTTGCCGTCGGCGCGCGGCCTCGGCGAGCCGCTGTCGGGACGGTTGAATCCGCCGGATGGCGCGAAGTTCGCCGGCGTGATGATGGGCGAGGCCGAGGACCTCTGGCTGCTCGCGACCGATGCGGGCTATGGCTTCACAGTGCGCCTGAAGGAACTGATCACGGACCGGCGCGCCGGCAAGACCGTGCTGACGGTGCCGAAGGGCGCGCTGGTGCTGCCGCCGTCGCCCGTGACAGCGCCGAACTCGCTGGTCTGCGTGGCGACCAACGATGGCCGGTTGCTGGTGTTCAAGATCGCGGACGTGCCGGAGCTGCCGAAGGGCAAGGGCAACAAGCTGTTCAACGTGCCGGCCGACAAGGCCGAAGCCCGGGAGGAATTTCTGGTCGGCGCGGTTTCCGTGGCGCCGGATCAGACGCTCGCGGTGTTCGCAGGCGAGAGGCGCATGACGCTGAGCTTCGCGGACCTGAAGGACTATCGCGGCGAGCGTGCGCAGCGCGGCGCGGTGCTGCCGCGCGGCTGGCGCGGCGTGACGCGGCTGGAACTCGGCTGAGGATTCAGCGAGCGGCCAATCGGCGAGGGTTGGACTAGCGTCCGCCGGTCCCCGTCGCCGCGACGGGCGCGGCGGCTGCGGCACTCAGCACGACTTCCTGCGGTTCCTGCACGAAGTAGCCTTGGACGTACTGCACGCCGAGCTGCCACAGCACGGCCATCGTGTTCGCGTCTTCCACGCGCTCCGCAATCGTCTGGATCTTGCGCTTCTGCGCCGCATCCACCAGGCGCTTCACGCGCTGCTGCATCTCTTCGCTGCCTGCAAGGCCCTGCACCAGCGCGCCGTCGATCTTGATGAAATCGAGTGGCATCGCCTGCAGCAGCCCATCGGGATCGCGCCCGGATCCGAAGCGTTCGATCGCGAACTTCAGGCCACGCTGCTTCAACGATCGTGCGAGCACCTGCAGCTGTGACTGGTAGTTGCTGGCCACCTCTTCGGTGACCTGGAAACAGACGCGCCCGGGCTGGGCCTTGCTGGCCTTCAGCTGGCCATCGAGCCAGTCCGGCATCGAGGCATCCGCAACGCTGTCTTTCGAGAGTCGCACGAACAGGCAGCCGGGCTTGCGCTGCGCGGCGAGCGACAGCGAGGCACCGATAACCCATCGATCGATGTTCTTCAGGAGATCGTTGCGTTCTGCAGCCTGCATGAACTCGCTCGGCAGGATCTCCTTGCCCTGGTGATCGACCATGCGCACGAGCAGGTCGAACATCTGTGGATCTTCACCCATCAGGCTCGCCACCGGCTGCTGCACCAGGCGGAAGCGGTTCTCCATCAGCGCAGACTTGATGTGCTTGACCCAGATCTGGTCGTACGCCTGCACGCGGGTGTCCGCATCGGCGCGATCGAGCGTGAACATCTGGTTGCCGCCGCGCTGGCGCGCGCGCCGACAGGCTTCGATCGAATCGTCGATCGCGGCGTTCAGGTCCGGATTGCCATGCGGGACGACGCCGAGGCCGATCGAACAGGTGGCGGACAAGGACTTCGAGCCCACGTGGAACAGGTGCTTCTTGATGCGGGCGACGAGCTGCTCGCCCCAGGCCTCGATATCCCGATCGTTGCCGCGTTCGATCAGCGCGAGGAAACTCACGCCGCCGAAACGCCCGATCAGATCCTTCGGGGTCATCTGCGCTTTCAGAAGATCGGCGAACTCGGTGAGCACCTGCTCGCTGCCATCGATGCCGACGTCGCGTTCGATCGACGCGAACTTGTCGAGCCGCACCTGCACGATGCAGCGGACACCGCCCGGCGCCGGACTCGCGACGCGTTCGCGCATCGATTCGAGCAGTGCGCGCCGATGCAGCAATCCGGTGGCCGGATCGCGACGCACCGCGTCGGCCAGATCGGCGGCGAGTTGGTGTTCATCACGCCGCGTGGCGGGCACGATCAGGCGGACGCAGGGCTCGCCCTCGATGTGCCCGGCAGACAGGACGATATCGAGCGACATCGTGCCGCCGCCCGGATTCACGGCCGTCGCAGTCAGGACGTGATCGCTCCACTTGCCCTGCAGGCAGGCGGTCAGCGCGCCCTTCAGAGCGGCATGCGAATTCGAATCGAAGACATCCATCAGCGGCTGGCCGATGTGTCCCTGCCGTTCATCGATGCCGAAAGTCTCGAGCCAGGATTCGTTCGCCTCGACGACGATGCCTTCCTGCACCTGGGCAATGGCGTCGTTGGATCGTTCGAGCACCGTTTCGAGCTGGCGGCGATAGTCGCGGGCGGACTGCAGCGTGTTGTTCAGGGCGCGCTCGAGCCGGAACGCTCGCAGTTCGCGCAACATCACCGCCTCGAGGCGGCTCGGGCTGGACAGCGACACGACATCGCGTGCGCCGCGGCGCATCGTCAACGCCACGGCCTCGTCGTCCAGGCCTTCGGCAATCGCGATCATCGGCACTTCGGGTGTGGTCTGGTCGCGCACGCGCGCCGCGAGGCCCGCGTCGTCGGCACCATGGCCCATCACCACCAGCAGTTCCGGATTGATCTGCACCAGCGCATCGGCGAGATCGGGCAGCGCAGGGATCCACGTGCAATGCACGGGTTGGCCGGCGCGGCGCAGGATGCCGTTGACGGCTTCCACGGGCTCGCGGGTCGGCGAGAGGATGATCAGCGGAACAGCGGCCTGCGAACTCAAGGTTCTGCCCCCAAAATCGGCGAGAGCGCACAGTCATAGTGCGCGGGAATATGACGGGACTCTAGCAAGCCCCCCTGACGGGCCGCGTGAGTAGCCTCACATTCAGCCGTGATAGCCGGGCGACTTCTACCTGTCTGCCTGCGGCGACCACCCACCACTCAGGGCCACCTTGGCCGGCTGGCCGGCCACGTCGCGCATCAGGCGGGGCACGAGGTAACCGGGCAGGGAGGCGGCCACCTGGGCCATCAGCGCGCGGCCGGTGGCTTCATCGACCTCGAAATGCGCCGCACCGCGGACGCGATCGAGGAGATGGATGTAGTACGGCAGGACCCCGGCCGAAAACAACGTCTGGGAGAGCTCCGTCAGTATCTCCGCCCGGTCATTGACGCCGGCCAGCAGCACCGACTGGTTCAGCAGCGTGACCCCCGAGGCGCGCAGCGCGAGCAGCGCTTTCGCCACATCGGCATCGATCTCGTTCGGATGGTTCGCGTGCACGACGACGACCGTTGGCCATGGCAGAGCCGCGAGCCAGGCCAGCAGCCCGGCATCGACGCGCGACGGCAGCACCACCGGCTGACGCGTATGGATCCGCAGGCGGCGCAGATGCGGGATCGCGCGCAACGCGTCCGTCAGCTGTTGCAGTCGACCGTTGCCGAGCGACCAGGGATCACCGCCGCTCAGGATCAGCTCTTCGATGGACTCATCCGCCGCGAGCGCCGCGAGGGCATCGCTCCAGCGTCCGGCCGTATCGACCTGTTCGGCGTACGGAAATTCACGCCGGAAGCAGTACCGGCAATGCACGGCGCAGGCTTCCGTGGCGATCAGCAGCGCACGCCCGTGATACTTGTGCAAAAGGCCCGGCGCTCGCAGGGCCGCACGATCACCCACGGGATCTGCGCTGAAGCCGGGTGCAGACAGCCGCTCGGCAGCCGTGGGCAGCACCTGGGCTAGCAGGGGGTCGAGCGGATCGCCGGCGCGCATCCGCGCGACGAAACCCCGCGGCACGCGCAGGCCAAAGCCGGTTTGCTCAGGCGCGAGACCGACCTGGTCGGCGCGCAGACCCAGCAGGCCCAGCAGTTCCGCTACCGAGGTGACGGCCGCAGCCATTTCCCGCTGCCAGGAGGCACCGATTCCGGCGGGCGGATCCTGCGGTGAGTGGCGGGTGCGAGGGGTTGCCGTTATCATACGCGGCCCTTTCAGGGCGCCGGTTCCAAAGAGCCGCGAATTGTACTCTTCGGAGCAGCATCGATGGGCAGCTACAGCACAAACGAATTCAAGTCGGGCCTCAAGATCCTCGTCGACGGCGATCCGTACGCGATCGTCGACAACGAAATGGTCAAGCCGGGCAAGGGCCAGGCCTTCAACCGCGTGCGCATCCGCAACCTCAAGACCGGCCGCACGGTCGAGCGCACCTGGAAGTCCGGCGACACGGTCGAGTCCGCTGACGTGCAGGACGTCGACATGCAGTTCCTGTATCAGGAAGGCGATTTCTGGCACTTCATGGTGCCGGACAATTTCGAGCAGCACACCGCCGGCAAGGCTGCAGTGGGTGATTCCGCGCAGTGGCTCAAGGATGGCACGGTCTGCATCATCACTCTGTGGAACGGCCAGCCGCTGCAGGTGCAGCCGCCGCCGCACATCGAGCTGAAGATCGTCGAGACGGATCCGGGCGTGCGCGGCGATACCGCCACCGGCGGCCAGAAGCCGGCCAAGCTCGAGACGGGTGCTGTCGTGCGCGTGCCGCTGTTCATCAACGAAGGCGAAGTGATTCGCGTCGATACGCGCACCGGCGAGTACATCTCGCGCGCCAAGCAGTAAGCCCCTCTTCAAAGGCGGCTGCGAGGGCTTGCTGCGTTGCTCAGGCGCGCAGCGAGCGCTCGAAAATCCGCGCGAGCCGTTCCAGGCCGCGCTGATCCTCGGCAGTGAATCGCGCATGCTCCGGGCTGTCGAGGTCCAGCACGCCGAGCAATGCCGAGCGTGGATCTCCGGCCACGTCGAACAGCGGGATGACGATCTCCGAGTTCGACGCCGAATCGCAGGCGATATGCCCCGGGAAAGCGTGCACGTCTTCGACGAGCACCGTCTCGCGACGCTGTGCGGCGGTGCCGCAGACGCCGCGTCCCATGGCGATGCGGACACAGGCCGTCTTGCCCTGAAACGGCCCGAGCACGAGTTCGTCGCCGCGCAACAGATAGAAACCCGCCCAATTGAGATCCGGCAGCGAGTGATAGATCAGCGCTGCCGTGTTCGCCGCGTTCGCGATCAGGTCCCGCTCGCCGTCGAGCAGCGCCGCGAGCGCCTGCGCGAGTTCGTCATAGCCCTGTGCCGAGTGGGTGTGCATGGTGGTCTCAGGCCTGATCGTAAGTGAAGCTCAGAACCTCGTCGATACGCGCGGCGCCGGTCGCCAGCATCGCGACGCGATCGAAGCCGAGTGCGACGCCGGCGCAGTCCGGCAAACCCCGCGAGAGCGCGGCGAGCAATCGCTCATCGAGCGCCGGCGCCACCAGACCACGGCGCTGCCGCTCGCGCTGATCCGCCTCGAAGCGACGGCGCTGCTCCGCACTGTCCGCGAGTTCGTGGAAGCCGTTGGCGAGTTCCACGCCGTCGGCGTACAGCTCGAAGCGATGCGCGACGCGCGGGTCCGCGGGATCGAGCCGCGCGAGCGCGGCCTGCGAGGCCGGATAGTGGGTGACGAACGTCAGCGTGCCGCGGCCGAGTTGCGGACCGACGCGCACGGCCATCAGCAGGTCGAGCAGTTCATCTCGGTTCAGTGATCGCAGGGTCGCTTCCGAAACCGCCGCCGGTGCTGCGGCGGCTTCGAGTGCCGGGCGATCCGCTGCGAGCGGATCCACGCCGACATGCTCGAGGAATGCCTCGCGGTACGTCAGCCGCTGCGGCGCGCGGGCTGGCGCGCAGCTGACCTCGAGCAGGGCCTGCACGAGTTCCGCCACTTCGTCGATCAACGCCGGCATGTCGAAGCCGACGCGATACCACTCGAGCATCGTGAACTCGGGATTGTGCACGGCGCTGCGTTCGTCCGCGCGGAACACCTTGCACAGCTGCCAGATGTCGCCGCTGCCGGCCGCCAGCAGTCGTTTCATCGCATATTCGGGAGAGGTGTGCAGATAACGCGGTGTCTCGTCGTGGCCGAAGCGGACTTCCGCCGAGGCCAGATGAACATCGGTCACCGCGGCGATCACCGCAAGCGGCGTCTCGACCTCGAGCAGGCCGCGCCGGTTCAGGAACTCCCGCGCCGTGCTAAGCAGCCGTGCGCGCTGCGCGAGCCGCTCGCGGGTCGCGGTGGGCTGCCAGTCCACCCCCGTCACAGCCGCTCGCCGATCGCTTCGCCCATCCGCACCGTACGACCGCTGATGAAATCCGCCGACCAGCGTGCGCGGTCGCGCGGCAGCAGCAGGATCACGGTCGAGCCCATGTTGAAGCGGCCGAGTTCGGCGCCGCGCGCGAGATCGGGAGAGCCCGCAGCGGCCGGCAGCGGAATCTTCGCGAAAACGCGCGGCTGGCGTGGTGCGATCTCGCCGTGCCACACGGTTTCGATGCTGCCGACATTGAGCGCGCCGACCATCACCATCGCGTGCTGCAGGCCGTTGTCGTCGAAGCAGCAGACCACGCGCTCGTTGCGCGCGAAAACTGAATCCACGCCCATGGCCGTCACGCGATTGACGCTGAACAGCTTGCCCGGCACGAACCAGGTCTCGAGCAGTCGGCCGGCGAGCGCCATGTGGATGCGGTGATAGTTGTACGGTGCGAGGTAGATCGTGGCGAACAGGCCTCCCTCGAATTGCCGGGCCCAGTCCGTCTGCCCGGCGAGCAGCGCCGCCAGCGTGTAGGTGCGGCCCTTGGCCTGCAGGAGCCGCTCCTGGTCGATCGGCCCGGCCTCGCTGACCGTGCCATCCACGGGGCAGATGATCGCGCGCGGATCCGCCGCCAGCGGCCGCGCATCCTCGCGCAACGCGCGGGTGAAGAAAGCATTGAAGCTGGGGTACGCGAGTACGTTGGTCTCGACGGCATCGCTGACATCCGGCCGGAATCCCTTCATGAACAGGCGGATCAGCAGGTTCTTGAACCACACCGTTTCGATGCGCGTGGCGCGGTGCACGAGGCGTGACAGCCCATGCTGCGGCAGCAGGTGCTGCAGGGTGATGAACAGGCGAGCCCCGAGGCTCAATGAGTCGTTCATGTCCCGGGACCGTTCAGAGCGCGCAGATCGGCCGCGAGCGTGTCGATCGAAAAAGGTGGGGTGAACACGGCGGCGAGTCGCGCGTCCGCATCGAGCCACAGCAGCGCAGCGGAGTGATCGACCGTGTAATCTCCGCCCGGCAGCGTGACGCGGGCAGCGGCGACGCCCAGTTGGCGCGCGAGTGCCGTGACATCTGCCACGGGCCCGGTGAGGCCGGTGAAGCCCGGGTCGAACGCCGCGAGATAGCTCGCAAGCAACGCAGGCGTGTCGCGCTCCGGGTCCACGCTGACCAGCACGACTCGCAGCGTGGGCAGGTTCGCCGCCTTGCGCGCGGCGGCGACCAGCGCGAGCGTCGTCGGGCAGACATCGGGGCAACGCGTGAAGCCGAAGAACATCAGCGTCGGTGCGCCGCGCAGCGATTCGAGCGTGAACGCAGCGTCGCGCTGGTCGATCAGCGAGAATGGCTTCAAGGCTCGCGGCGCGGGCAGCCGAGTGCCGGCGGTCAGGGCGGGCAGGGCTTCCGGGGCGCGGGTTTGGCGCGCGATCAGGGCGCCGGCCAAAGCGGCGAGAACGGCGACGGCGCCGAAGACGAGGTAACGAGTGCGCGGTGACATCCAGAAATTATCCCATAGTCGGACGCCCCGACCCACGATTGGCGAGCTGATCGAGCGCGGTGCGCGACGCCTGCGGCGTGCGCGCGTGCATTTCGGGCACGGCACCGACAACGCCGTGGACGATGCCGCGGCGCTGCTGTGGCATGTGCTGAACCTGCCGCTCGATGCGCCGGCCTCGATCTACGCGAAGCCCGTGCCGGCGCGCGCCGAGCTGGCGTTCGATGCCCTGCTGGCACGACGCATCCGCGAACGCGTGCCCGTGGTGTACCTCACGGGGTGCACCTGGTTCGCGGGTCTGCCGATGATGACCGACCCGCGTGCGCTGATCCCGCGCTCGCCGATCGCCGAACTGATCGAGTCGCGGTTTCGTCCCTGGGCCGACCCTGATGGCCTGCGGCAGATTCTCGATCTCGGCACCGGTTCCGGCTGCATCGCGATCGCCTGCGCGCACTACCTGCCGCGCGTCCGCGTCGACGCCACGGATATCTCCGATGCCGCGCTGGAACTCGCGCGCGCGAACGTGCGCGCCTATCGGCTGGGGCGGCGTGTCCGCTGCCTGAAATCCGACCACTTCGCAGGCCTCGCGGGCTGCACCTACGATATGATCGTCAGCAATCCGCCTTACGTGGGCTCTGCAGAAATGGCGACGCTGCCGGCCGAATACGGCCATGAGCCGCAGCTGGCGCTCGCGTCGGGGCGGGATGGTCTCGATTCCGTCCGCGTGATCCTCGAGCAGGCTCCGAAGCATCTGCGGCCAGGTGGCCTGCTGATCGTCGAGGTCGGCAATTCGCAGCCGGCCGTCGAGCGCGCCTGGCCTGGATTGCCTTTCACCTGGCTCGAGTTCGAACGCGGGGGCGGCGGTGTTTTTCTGCTCACGCGTGAGCAGCTGGTGAAGGCGCGCGGGAAAAAGAAGCCCCGGAAAACGAAAAAGTAACAGCAATGTCTGGCAACACACTCGGCAAATCATTCTGCGTCACCACCTTCGGCGAG
>ERZ795044.5574-NODE-5574-length-10173-cov-7.298379_pt1 | contig 10173 bp, 9 predicted proteins | sample MGYA00375128_ERZ795044 | MGnify/ENA primary metagenome ERZ795044 (study PRJEB30173, sample SAMN05720213) | anaerobic digester metagenome | isolation source: active sludge of municipal wastewater-treating anaerobic digesters | place: USA | collected 2014-12-22 ... | reverse complement strand
ACCTGCCGAAAAAATTCACCCACTGATTCCATGATATCCGCCTATGGTTTGAGCTTACCGAGGAGTTCCTGCGCCGCAGCCGCCTGCTCTCCACCCTTATCCAGCGTCGACACTTTCGACAGAGCCTCGCGCGCCCGCGCGTCGAATCCGAGCTTGTGGTACACACGCGCCAGTTCCAACTGGAGCATCGCGGGCGGCACATTGGGCGGCGTCACGGTGGCCGCGTCTTCTAACACTTCCATCGCCCCCTGCAGATCACCTTCATGCATCAAGGCTTTCCCCAGCTGAAATCTTGCCAGGTCAGGCGTGGGATAGAGGGGATTGCTGAGGGCCTGCCGATACGCGGCGATGGCATCCTTCCACCGGTCTTGGCTGGCCAGGACCTGGCCCAGGTACGTATTGGCTTCGGCATAGTCGCCGTCGATGCGAATGGCTTCACGGAAGGATTCTTCAGCCAGCTTGAGTCGTCCTTGCGAGGCATAGATGTGTCCCAGACCGTAGTGCGCTTCCTTGTTGTCTGGATTCAGCTTCACCGCCTTTTGAAACGACACATAGGCCTGCTGCTGATCGGAGCTCAGCCGGGCCACTCCCTCCTGGTAAAAGCCCTTCGACTTACGCAGGTTCTCTTCATTGGCGCACCCGCCTAGGGCAACAAGTCCTACCAAAAGGAGCAGGCAGGAAGATCCAGACATACCGCCGGCCTTGCGTACCCGGGCCCCTTGTCGATCAGCTTCGATCATGCGCCGATATCCTCAAAATGCGTCAATCGCTTGAATTCTTTAAAGCGCGCCTCAATCTCTTTGTAATCTAGGATCCTCAATCGGTCAAGGCTAAAGGCTTCTACTGTAAATGAGGCCATCACGCTACCAAAGATAATTGCTTGTCGCATGGCTTCTGGCGAACGGTTTCCCGTGGCGGCCAGATAACCCAGGAACCCTCCTGCAAAGGTATCGCCGGCGCCGGTGGGGTCGCGCACATCATCCAGCGGAAACGCCGGCGCCCCGAATACCTGCTTGTCGTTGAACATCAACACACCATACTCGCCGCGCTTGACGATCAGGTGTTTCGGCCCACGCGCGAGAATCTTTTTGGCGACCTTCACCAGATTGGTATCCTCACCCAAGGCGCGCGCCTCGCCGTCATTGATAATGAGAATGTCGATGTGCTGCAGGACGTTCCAGAGCGCATCACGTTTCCCGTTGATCCAGAAATTCATGGTGTCGCAGGCCACTAACGCAGGCCGCTTCACCTGTTGCAACACATCAAGTTGCAGGTTCGGGTCGATATTCCCCAGAAAGAGCACATCCGGTGAGCTGTACTGCGCGGGGATCTTCGGACGGAAGGTCTCAAAGACATTCAGCTTGGTGTCGAGCGTCTGCGCTTCATTGAGTTGATGCGAATAGGCGCCCTTCCAGCGAAACGTCGCCCCGGGACGCCGCTCCAACCCTGCCAAATCAATCTTGCGGCTTTTCAAAAACGCGACATGTTGCTCCGGAAAATCATCGCCGACGACCGCGATCAGATCGACCGACGTGAAATAACTGGCCGCCGTCGAAAAATACGTCGCCGAGCCGCCAAGCACTTCGGCCACCTCGCCGAACGGAGTTTTCACGGTATCCAGCGCCACCGACCCTACTACCAACAATTTACCCATGCCTCACCGTTTTCCTTTCCGCGTCCGCACATAGGGAGCGATCAAGAGGTTCACCCGTCGTTTTGCCGAAGCAGACATTTTGTCCGGGGCAGTGATGAGTGCCGTCGCCAGCGCCTGCCGACAGGCACAGGCGCGATCGGGATCCACTTTGGGCACTGCCCTCTTCAATATTTCCTTGGCTAGGGCCACGTTCCGGTGCAGGGTGGCGAGGATCGCTCCGACGGTCACCGCCTCTTCCGTCTCGTGCCAACAATCGTAGTCGGTGGCCAGCGCCATGGTGGCGTAACACAGTTCGGCCTCGCGGGCGAGTTTCGCTTCAGGCATGTTGGTCATCCCGATCACATCCACTCCCCACTGCCGATACAAGCGGGATTCCGCCTTGGTCGAAAACTGCGGACCCTCCATACACACGTAGGTTCCCCCACGATGGAGTGTTGCGCCCGCCGATCGCCCCGCTTCCTCCAGCACGTCGGCCAGCGAAGCGCATACCGGTTCGCTGAAGCCCACATGCGCCACGATCCCCTCGTCAAAGAATGTCGAGACCCGCCGCTTCGTGAGATCGATAAACTGGTCGGGCAACACCACGTGGCCTGGTTGAATGGTTTCCTTCATGCTGCCGACGGCACTGATGGAAATGACTTGCGTCACGCCTAACGACTTCAATGCGTAAATATTCGCGCGATAGTTGATGCTGCTGGGATTGATCCGATGCCCTCGTCCATGTCGGGATAGAAATGCTACGCCCATGCCTCCTAGCACCCCGACCACAATGGCATCCGATGGCGCACCGAACGGCGTGCGGATCCGAACCTCGCGCACCTGTTCCAACCCCTCGACATGGTACAGCCCGCTTCCGCCGATGATGCCAACAGCGGGCTGAACGGTCTTCTTCGATTTCCTCATGATGTCGATTCCATTCCTATGGTAAGCGGCGCAGGCCGATCCGGCAGGCGCCCCTGCTCAAGATGTCGTACAAATGAGTGAACGGTCTCCAGCAAACGTCCGGCCACATCCTCCGCGGTGTCCCGCTCACTCAGCATCCACCACTGCAGACCCGGCTCCTTACGAAACCAGGTCAGCTGACGCTTGGCAAAATGTCGCGTATCACGCTTCAGCAGGCGAAGCGCCTCAGCCCGATCATAGTCACCGGACAGATATCCCGCGACCTGCTGATACCCCAACCCCTTCATGGCACCCGTCTCACGCCCATACCCCTGAGCGAGGAGCTGCGCCGTTTCCTCGATCACGCCTCGCGCAAACATCGTCTCCACCCGCTCGTCGATCCGCTTGTATAGCTGAGCGCGCTCGCGATTCAACCCGATCATGAGCACGGAGAACGGCTGTTCGGCAAAGCGATGTTCCTGCTGAACATCCGAGAGCCGTCGTCCAGACAGATGAAACACCTCAAGGGCCCGCACGATTTTCACCTCATCGTGCGGATGCAGTCTTGCCGCCAGCTCAGGATCGACCTGCGCCAATTCGGCATGGAGAAAGGATCGTCCCTGCCCTTGAGCCTTCTGCAGCAAGGAAGCACGAAACGCCTGATCCGCGCGCGGGGCATCACAGAGCCCATGAATGAGCGTCCGCACATAGAGTCCGGTGCCGCCGACGATCAACGGGAGTCGCCGTTCTCCGTACAGCCGTTCGATTTCCTGCAACGCCAGGTGGCGATACTGCCCGGCATTAAACGATTCATCCGGATTGACCAGATCGATGAGTCGATGCGGCACACCCTGCCGCTGCGCCACTGACGGTTTATCCGTCGCAATATCCATCCCGCGATAGACCTGGCGCGAGTCCGCCGTCAAGAGATCGGTCTCCAATGCGCGGGCCAGCCGCAGCCCGACGTCGCTCTTCCCCACGGCGGTCGGACCAACCAGCACCACCAGCGGCCGCGATGCCAGGACGGATTCCGTGAGGTGTACCATACGTCTCCGTCGTCTTCTCCTAGGCGCGATCGAATAACCGAGCCAGTTCATCACCCGACAGACGGAACGCCACACGTCGACCATGTGGACAGGTCATGATCAGCCCCTCTGCAACCCAATCCTGCACCAGCTGTGTGATCTCGGGTAAGGCCATGGCCCGGCCTGCACGAACGGCCGAGTGACAGGCCAGCGACGCCAGGATGGGTTTCACCTTTGTTTCGAGCGAGGAAATGGAATCCCATTGTTCAAGATCCTCCATCAGATCCTGCACCAGCGCCGCCAAATCCGGATGTCCCAACATAATCGGCAAACTGCGGATCAAAAATGACGAGGGCCCGAACGGCTCGATCAGCAATCCCAGTCGTTCCAACTCTGGTAGATGCCGCTGCAGAATGACGGCTTGCTGCACCGGCAACTCGAGCGGTTCCGGCAAGAGCAATGGTTGAGACGTGACCGTGTTCCCCTGCCAGGCTCGCCAGAGTCGCTCGAACAACACGCGCTCATGCGCCGTATGTTGATCGACGACTTGCAGCTCATCCCCGACCTGCGCAATCAAATACGTGCGGTGCAATTGCCCGAGAGCCAGAATATCCCGAGATGCCGGTGACGCGTACGTGGTGGCGCCTTCACCGACAAAGGAGGTTTGACTCTCCACCGAGTCAGGTGGCCTGACAGACGCCTCCGATCTGGCCATCGGGTCGGCAGCCACGCCGGCAGATGGAATGTGTTCTCTTTGAGGAAACACTCTGCTCGACGGGATCACGCCGGTCATCTCAGCATGGACAACCCCAGCCATCGACGTTTCCACCTGTGCCCGACCGAGTGTCTGGCGCACGGCGGAACGAACCAACTGATGAATCTGCTCGGTATCCGCAAACCGAACCTCACGCTTCGTCGGATGGACATTCACATCCACCCGGTGCGGCTCGACATCCAGAAACAACACAAACAGCGGCGCATGGCCCTTGGCCAGGAATGAACTATAGCCATCGATGACGGCATGTTGCACCGTGCTGTTCTTAATGGGGCGACGATTGACGAATAACTCCTGCGGCGTCCGGCCTGAACGGGCGCGGACCGGATCGACGATGAACCCTTTCAGCGACAGGCCATCGCGCTCGACATCGACGGCTAATGCCCGCTCACCGAACGCGGCGCGATAGACCTGGAGAACCCGATCGCGCGGCGAAGACACGGCAGGCAGGGCAAATACTTCGTATCCGTTGTGCACGAGCCGCATGTGCACCTGGGGCCAGGCTAATGCGGCCTGCTGAACCACATGGCTGATATGCGAAAACTCGGTGGTGGTTGACTTGAGGAATTTTCGACGGGCCGGCGTATTGAAAAAGAGCTCCGACACGTCAATCGTGGTGCCGGGGATCGCGGCCGCATCCTCGACACGCGTGATGGTGCCTCCCGTCAACCACAGCTGCGTCCCCACTTCATCGTGACGCGCCACTGTCGTCAGACGGACTTTCGAGACGGCCGCAATACTGGGAAGGGCCTCTCCTCGGAATCCCATCGTGCGAACAGCGCCAAGCTGCTCATCGGATCGGAGCTTACTCGTCGCATGCCGCTCGAAGGCCAGAGAGGCATCGCGACGCGACATCCCTTCGCCGTCGTCGCTGACGCGAATTAACCCGAGGCCCCCGTCCTTGATTTCAACGGTGATCGCGGCACTGCCCGCGTCGAGACTGTTTTCGAGGAGTTCTTTGACGACCGCAGCCGGGCGTTCTACGACTTCGCCGGCTGCGATGCGTCCGATGACATCGCTGGGAAGAACCTGGATCTTTCCCACGCTACTGGCTATATCCATGGGAAGAGGCGCCCCCTGCGAGTGGATGGGAGGATGACTCAGCGGAGAGAAGACCGGACGAACACCACAGGGTCATCGAATCTCGGCCATCTTCGTCTTCGCGAGCTTGGCTTCGTCCGAGGTGGAGTACTCCTCAATGACCCGTTTGAGATACTTGCGGGATTTTGCGGTATCTCCGGTTTCAGCCGCCGAGAGCCCGAGCTTAAATAGCGCGGCCGGCACCTTTTCATTTCCCGCATACTCGTTCACGACGTGCTCGAACGATTGCATGGCACGGATGTAATCCTTCTGACCGTAATACGATTCCCCCAACCAATAGTGGGCATTGGGTGTCAGCGAAGTCGACGGGAAATCTTTGATGAAGTGCTGAAACCCGCTGACGGCCAAATCGAACTTCCCGTTGAGGTAGTCGTTATATGCCAGATTGAAGGCCGAGGTCGGAGTGATGGACGGAACACCCGGCACAATGGCCTGAGGCTCAATGGGGCCGGAAGGTTTTGAGATACGCGCCTGGCGGCTGGCTTCTGCGAGCGCGGCGTCTGACCGGATGGACGCCGCTTGGGCCAACTGGGCCTCCTCAACCTTCGCCAACCGTCCCTCCAGTTTTTGCAGCCGGGTCATGGCGTCGTCCAAACGCAATTTCCCGCCTTCGGGCTCGCGCACCCGCTCGAGCGACTCCAGCCGGCGCTGCATGGCCTCGAATCGTTTCTGCTCCTGATCCTGGGTCCGGGCCATGATGGACACTTGATCCCGGATCTCTAAGAAATCAGCATGTTTTGCACAGCCCGCCACCACCAGCCCGCAAGCCAGCGCGGCACTCACTTCCAATGACCTCACGAATCGGAGCTTCATCGTTAGTGCAACTCCTTTAGTTGGTTCAATTTGTCCATGGCCTTATTGGCCTCCGGAGATCTTGGATACAAATCGATCACTTGTTTCAGCGCGGACGCCGCTTTTTTCCGATCCTTCAGCGCCAGGTAGGCATACCCTTTTTTCAAGAGAGCCGCCGGCACCTTCTCGCTGGCAGGATGATTCAACTGCACCTGATCATAGGCATCGATAGCCCGAGAATAATCTTTCTTGCCGTAATACGACTCACCCAACCAGAAGCGCGCGTTGGGTGCCAGATCCGAATGTGGATGCTGAACGAGAAACTCCGCAAACCCTTGCCGGGCCCCATCCAAATCGCCATCCTTGAATCGAGTCAATGTCCGTTCGTACGACTCCCGATCCGCCATCAACGCCGCACTACGACTCTCTGCACGGGGAGTAACGGCAGCGGCTGATGACAGCCCGTAATCCTGCGAGGGTGCCGAAGACGGAGATGGAACCGGGGCCGGAGCCGCCTGCGGAAGCGGAGTCGCTTCGGCAACGGCGGGAGCCGGTTCGGTGCGCTGCATAGCGTTCGCACGCAACGTGGACAGGTGCTGCTCGACTTGCTTCAAGAACGCATGCTGATTTTCCAGGTTTTTATCGAGCGTCTGGATTTGTGCTTGAACATGGGTCAGTTCTCGCGTCGTCTCATCCAGACGTCGTTCATGGTCGTCCTCGCGAGACACAAATTTCCCGCCGGCATTTTCCAACGCCTTGGCCACGGAGGCGACACTCCGATTGATCTCGTTGAAGTGGTCCGCGGTGACTTTGTTATCGGCGTCAATTTTCCCGACCAGCGCATCGGTCCGTTTGCTCAAGGACACCGTATCCTGCTCGAGGGTCGCGGCCAAATGCTTGACCGTCTGATCCTGCTGCACGACGCGCTCACCCAAACTTCCCAGCGCTTGCTTGAAGTCCACCAGCGCCTGATTGAATTTTGCGACCTGATCTCCCAAGACCTTATTCTGAGCATCGAGTTGAGCCACGTTCTGGGAGCGAGTCTCCAACCCATGCAATACTTTTTGTTGTTCTTCCAGCCGCGAATCGACTTTTTGCGCGAGCCCGGTGGTGCTCTTCTGCATCGCATCCAGAACGTTTTTCTGAATGGCATCGATGTGGGTGTTGAGTTGTTCTACTCGAGCCGTCACCGCAGCGAGGTCCGCTCGACTACGGTCCCGCTCGCCTTTGAGCATGGCATCTTGATCGACCAGCTGCTTTTCGACCCATCCCAGGCGCTTCCCCTCCTCGATCGACCGCTTCTCGGCTTCACCGATGCGCCGTTCGAACTTGGATTCCTGGTTGGCCAGCTTGGCCAGCAGGTCATCCTGCCGCGCATCGAGACTCTGCGCACGGTGAAGGGCCTTATCGACGTCGCCGCGTAAGGACGGAATGTCCTGCTCGCGCAACGACACGATTTCCTGATTTTGACGGGCCCTGTTCTGGGCCTGCTCTTCCGTCTGCTGCTTGATGCGGCGTTGGAGCTCTCGTTCGGTCTGCTTGAGGTCAGCCTGCTGCGCCACACATCCCGACAACAGGGCGCAGCCCGTCACGACCAAGACACACACGCCAAGCCGAGCCAGCTGCGCATGGCGGCCGAACATCGCCGCGTTCATGTTCGACGGTTGGTCAGTCGCTCTAGTTCGATAAGGCCATTCACTGTCCATGACAGGTCTCCCTTGACCGGCGTCTGTTCCGGAGAATCATGTCACATCATCCATGATTGGAACAGTTATTTCGAACGGACCACCACGTGCCCGCGGCGATTCTGTTGATAGCAGCTTTCATTGCGCTCGTTGCAGAACGGGCGTTCTTTGCCATACGACACCACCGACAACCGGTTGGCGCCGATGCCGAGTTCGACTAAATAGTTCCGCACGGCTTTAGCGCGCTTTTCGCCCAACACGAGATTGTAGGCCAGCGTGCCGCGTTCGTCACAATGCCCTTCAATTTTCACCAAGGCCCCGGCATTCGCCTTGATCCACTGAGCATCCTGGGTCAACGATTGCCGGCCATCTTCCGTGATCGTCCAGCTGTCGTAACCGAAAAACACGTCGCGCAGCCCGGCTTCCGCCGAGGCCGCCTGCTCCTTCGCCTGCTCGCGACGAATTTCTTCGATCTGGCGAGCCGTGCTCTCGGACGGCTCGACCTTGGCTAACATCGTACCGCCGCCGCCAAGACGTTCCTCGGACGGGGCCTTGCCGCCAGACACGGAATCGAACCCGCGCAGGCCGCCGGTTTCAGGGTCTTCGGGTTTGCTTGAAAGGGACAGGTCCGGGAACGTCGCGCTGGGAGCATCCAGCCCCGTCGGAGGCGGGAGCTGAGCTTGAGACTGCGCCGGGGCGCCAGACTTCGCCATGCCGCGATCAGAGGACTGCGCATCCCCACCGGATTGAATCGACTTTTTAGAACATCCCCCCTGAATGACCAACAGCATCCCGACTACCATGGTCAGGCCCATTGTCGCTACCCGTATCCTCATATCGTCACTCCTCATCGCTGGTGAATGGTTAGTATGCCTATAGATCCTGTCAATCGAATACTCAAACCTACAGTGCCGGAGACCATGACGGTGAACTATTGTGTGTGCCACCGAATGTAATGCGTTCCAGATTTTTTCCGTCCGTGTCCACCATGTAGATGTGACTCTTTCCGTCCACGGTCGAGCTGAAGGTGAGGTGCCGGCCGTCAGGCGACCAGGAGGGCGAATCATCGATCCCCGGGCCCGTCGTGACCTGCACTCGCTTTTGGCCGTCAGGCGACACGATGCAGAGTTTGTACAACCGCTGGGCCGTACGACACACATAGGCGATCCAATTTCCGCGCGGCGACCAGGCCGGTGCGGCATTGTAATCTCCCTCGTAGGTCAGACGGCGCACGTTGGAGCCGTCGGCGCTCATGACAAACACCTGAGGAGCCCCACCACGATCAGAGGTAAAGGCTATTTCTCGTCCCGTCGGAGACCAGGTCGGCGACAAATCACCCCCCTGATTGACGGTTAGGCGCTGCGGCGTCTTGGTTCGCGTGTCGAGTTTATAAATTTCCGAATTGCCGTCTTGGCTGCTGGCAAATGCCAAAAAGTTCCCGTCCGGAGACAAGGCTGGAGTGATGTTCAATCCCGCCATGGAGACCAGCGTCCAGCGTTTGCCCGTCGCGAGTTCCAGGATATCGATGTCCTGAGTATTCCGACTCCGATAGGCCGTGAAGACAATAAACCGACGATCAGGCGACCACCTCGGCATCAGATTCAGAAAGCCGTCGGCCGTGATCTGTTTCGGTTCATACCCGTCGTAGTCCATCACAAATAATTCGCGGGCGTTCCCGTGCTCCGCGACATAGACGATCTTGGTTCTGGCGATCCCCGGCTCGCCGGTATATCGAAACACCAATTCATCGGCAAATCGATGCGCCATCAAACGGACCACCGATGTCGACCCGACGTACCGCTTGCCCCCGACCACTTCGTCACTGCCGCTGTCATAGACGAAGCCATCCATCAGTAGTTCGCTGTCCTTGCTCCCGTTCTTCTGCCCGGACTTTCCCCATACCAGGACGGACACGCCGTTCTCAGCAGCTTGCTTGAAAACCGCCTTATCCGTAGTCGACACTTCGCGAGTTTTCACGCCGAGTCCGGGCAAGTCCACGAGTGAGAACACGAGCGAGCGTTGAAGGTCGGCCTTTAAGACTTCTTCAAGCCGTCCCCCGAGCCATTCCGGACCGCCGCCGTTTTGAAACCCGAATACGCCAATGGGGATCTTTTGGAAATCAGGCCGGGTCGCTTCAAGAAAAACATCGGTGGCGCGTGAGTCCAGAATACCGAATAGACCGGCTCCGACCACGACACAGAGAACAATCATAAGACCGATGATCACACGATTCATCCTGCAGCCTCGCCTACGGCAAAA
>ERZ795044.5570-NODE-5570-length-10178-cov-6.819322_pt1 | contig 10178 bp, 10 predicted proteins | sample MGYA00375128_ERZ795044 | MGnify/ENA primary metagenome ERZ795044 (study PRJEB30173, sample SAMN05720213) | anaerobic digester metagenome | isolation source: active sludge of municipal wastewater-treating anaerobic digesters | place: USA | collected 2014-12-22 ... | reverse complement strand
GATAAGTCCTCGTGACTGGAGTTCAGACGTGTGCTCTTCCGATCTGCCCGCCTCCACGTCGGAGTCCGGTACGGAGAGCGGGCCCGCCTCGTCAGTCGACACGGGTCACCTCGCCGAGCGTGACGGCATACGTGCGGCCGGTGGAGCGCAGTCGCTCGGGGACGTCCGCGCCCACGGCGGCGGTGACGAGCACCTGCTCGCAGTCGGCGACGAGCTCGGCCAGCCGCTCGCGTCGCTGGGTGTCCAGCTCGGCGAACACGTCGTCCAGGACGAGCACCGGGTCCTCGCCGAGGTCGCGCCGCAGCAGTTGGTATGCCGCGAGCTTGAGTCCCAGCGCCAGCGACCAGGATTCGCCGTGGCTGGCATAGCCCTTGGCCGGCATCGGTCCGAGCGCCAGGTGGACGTCGTCGCGATGCGGGCCAACGAGGGTGACCCCTCGCTCGACTTCGGCGGCCCGGTTGGCCTCGAAGGCCGCGAGCAACTCGGCTCGCAGATCCTCGAGGTCGGGGACCTCACCGGCACCGATGGCTGCGGTCACCGACTCACCCAGACTCGCGCGGTAGCTCGCCGACACCGGGGTGACTCCCGCGCTCACCGTTGCGTATGCCGCCGCGAGGAAGGGGGTGAGGTCGCGCAACAGCCGCAGCCGGGCATAGAGCAGTTGGGCGCCGACCTCGGCAAGGTGGGTGTTCCAGATGTCCAGGGTGTGCAGGGTGGATTCCGTTGCCGTGTCAGGGTTTTCGCCAGGGGCGAGGCTGGCCGACCGGCGCCGGGACGAGCCCTTGCGCAGCACTGGCGCCGCCGACTTGAGCAAGGCGTTGCGCTGCTTGAGGATCCGTTCGTAGTCGGCCCGAACCCCGGCCCAGCGGGGCTGCCGCGCGACAAGCAATTCGTCGAGGAACGCCCGTCGACCCGCCGGGTCGCCCTTGACCAGCGCGAGGTCCTCGGGCGCGAAGAGCACCGTCCGCAGGGTGCCGAGGACGTCGCGGGTCCGCGTGAGCGGGGCCCGGTTGAGGCGAGCCCGGTTGGCCCGGCCCGGCGTCAACTCAAGCTCGACGAGGGTCTCCCGATCGTGGCGGACGATCGCGGCGCGGATGACCGTCTGGGCTGCCCCAAACCGAACCATTGGCTGGTCGGTGGCCACCCGGTGACTGCCGAGCGTCGCCACATAGCCGATGGCCTCGACAAGGTTGGTCTTGCCCTGGCCGTTGAGGCCCATGATCGTTGTGACACCCGGAGCGAGCGGCAGCTCCGCGAGGGCATACGAGCGGAAGTCGACGAGCGAGAGGTGACGGACGTGCATGGCCCTGCCGTCACCTGCCTCGGTCGGATCAGTGTGCGGGCGATGCCTTGGGGGCGGCCCGGCGCGTGGTGGTCTTCTTGGCAGCGACCTTAGCCGCAGCCGGTGCCTGACCCGGTGACGCCTTGGCTCCGGCGCTCTCGGGCGCGGTGGCGCGCAGGTTCTCGCCCTCAGCCACCGTCATCACCGCGTGCCCACCGAACTGCCCGCGCAACGCAGCCACGGCTTGCAAGGCCGGCGACACCGGCTGGCGCGAGGCGAACCGGGCGAAGAGCGACGCGGCGATGACCGGCATCGGGACGGCGTTGTCGATCGCCTCCTCGACGGTCCAGCGGCCTTCGCCGGAGTCGTTGGTGTAGTCCGAGACGTCGGCCAGCGTCGGGTTGTCCTCGAGGGCGTCGACGAGCAGGTCCAGCAGCCAGGACCGCACGACCGTCCCGCGGCTCCAGGCCTTGAAGCAGCCGGGCACGTCGGTGACGATGTCCTTCTTCGCCAGCAGCTCGTAGCCCTCGCCGTAGGCGTGCATCATGGCGTACTCGATGCCGTTGTGAACCATCTTGGCGTAGTGCCCTGCGCCGACCTCGCCTGCGTGGACAAACCCCAGGTCGCGCTCGCCCTCGGGCCGCAGCGCGTCGAAGATCGGCATCGCGAGGTTGATCCACTTCTTGTCGCCGCCAGCCATCAGGCCGTAGCCGTTCTCCAGCCCCCACACGCCACCGGAGACGCCACAGTCGACGTAACCGATCCCCTTCTGCGCCAACAGTTTTGCGTTGGCGAAGTCGTCGGTGAAGCGGGAGTTCCCGCCGTCGATGACCAGGTCACCCTTCTCGAGCAGCCCGGCCAGCTTGGCAACCGTGTCCCTCGTCGGCGCGCCCGCGGGCACCATGATCCACACGACCCGGGGACCGCTCAGCTTCTTGACCATCGTGGCCAGGCTGGCGACGTCGCGCACGGCCGGGTTCTTGTCGTAGCCGATCACCTCGTGGCCGCCCGCCCGGATGCGCTGGCGCATGTTGGCGCCCATCCGGCCCAGACCGATGAGACCGAGTTGCATGACGGGTGCCTCCTGAAGTGACGGTCGATAGGGACGCTGCGGAGGTCAGGCTATGCCCCGCTCACCAGTGGCTCAGGTATGCCGCGTGCCAGGCGCGCGCTGCGACGGCTGTGAAGTCGCCCATGAAGCCGTCCCTGATGGTGTTATCACACCACCTGCTGCGGCTTCATGAGCGGCTCCATGCCCGCCCTCCCACCCGTGAAGCCTCAGCTGGCGAAGCGGACGGGCATGAGGACGTAGCGGTAGGACGTGTCGGCCTCACCCGTCGCCTCCCGCTGCCCAGCCATGACCGCGGGGCGGCTGGGCTGGGTGAAGGAGAAGCGGGTGAAGGGGGTGCCGATGACGCCGAGACCGTCGAGCAGGAAGTGCGGGTTGAACGCGATCTCGATGTCAGGCCCGGTGAGCGTCGACTCGACCGCTTCGGAGGCCTGCGCGTCGTCACCGGTGCCGGCCTCGATGGCCACCTGACCATCGGTGAACCGCAACCGCACGGGCGTGTTGCGCTCGGCGACGAGGGCCACGCGCTTGACCGCCTCGATGAGAGCGCCGGTCTCGAGCACGGCCTCGGAGTCGACCGAGGTCGGGAAGATCGAGGTGACCTTGGGGTATTCGCCGTCGAGCAACCGAGTCGTCGCGCGCCGCTGCCCCGCCTCGAAACCGATCAGCCCGTCGCCACCGGCGTTGCCTCCGAGGGCCAACTCGACCGAGCCGGCGGCACCGAGGGCCTTCGCGGTGTCACTGAGGGTGCGGGCCGGGATGAGCGCGGTGTATGCCGCGTCGGACCGGGCCGGTGCCCAGGTGAGCTCGCGCATGGCCAGGCGGTAGCGGTCGGTCGCCAGCAGGGTGACCTTGTCGCCCTCGATCTGCATCCGGACGCCGGTGAGGATCGGCAGTGTGTCACCCCGGTCGGCCGCGATGGCGACCTGGTGCACGGCTTGAGTGAACACGTCGCCGGCGATGGTGCCGGAGGGCTGCGGCGCGGCCGGCAGGGTGGGGTAGTCGTCGGCCTGCATCATCAGCAGGCTGAACCGGCTCGTCCCGCAGGTGACCGTGACCTTGTTGCCCTCGGTCGAGACGTCAACCGGGCGAGCGGGGAGGGCGCGCGAGATCTCCGAGAGCAGGCGCCCGGTGACCAGCACGGTGCCGCCTTCGTCAACGTCGGCGGCGACGGTGACCTTGGCGGACACCTCGTAGTCGAAGGCTGACAGCGTGACCGTGCCGGCCCGATCGGCTTCGATCAGCACGCCGGACAGGACGGGCACCGGAGGTCGGTTCGGCAGACCGCGAGCCACCCAGGCCACGGCATCAGCGAGCACCTCGCGCTCAACGCGGAACTTCACGATCGTCTCCACCCTCGTGCTTCTTCGATCCAGACCCCGGCTCAACCGGCAGAACGGCGCGGGCGCGCGCACCACCGCCGTGTCGGGGGGAACTCCGACCCTAGTCGGTTGGGCGGGAACTGCAAGAGGGAAGGGTCACCGCAGTTGCGCACGCTCCTGCCTGATCCCCAGCGTTGTCGGGGCATTGGAGAGAATTGGTGGACTCGTCGTCGTCATAGGTGTTGTGGATTCTGTGGATAACCCTCAAGTCCGCAGGTCAGCGGCCCAAGCGGCCTGGGTATGCCGCGTGCATGAGTCGGTGGGTAACTCACCGAGCCTGTTGACGGGCACCACGGACCCACAGCCAGTGCACTGTGAGGGTGGTGTTGTCCCCCAAATGGTGAACGTTGTCCACAGCTGTCCACAGCCGAGTGTGGACAACTTAGGGGAGGGCTCAGGGCAGAGGAAGCTGCAGGGGGGGAGCGTGAGGCGGGAGGAGCGTGACGCGACGGAGCGTGCCGAAGTGAATGGGTCAGCGCGAGTGGTTGCGGATGCGCGCGGTGAGCTCGGTGACCTGGTTGTAGATCGCCCGACGTTCACTCATCAGCTCGCGGATCTTGCGATCGGCGTGCATGACGGTCGTGTGGTCGCGGCCGCCGAAGGCCTGGCCGATCTTGGGCAGCGACAGCTCGGTCAGCTCGCGGCACAGATACATGGCGATCTGCCGGGCCGTCACCAACTGCCGCGAGCGCGAAGAACTGCACAGGTCATCGACGGTGAGAGCGTAATAGCTCGCCGTCTCGGCCTGGATGGTCCCGATGGTGATCTGCACCGGCTGGTCGGTGGGGACGAGGTCCTTGAGGACCACCTCGGCGAGGGTGAAGTCGACCGGCTGCCGGTTGAGGCTGGCGAACGCGGTGACCCGGATGAGGGCCCCTTCGAGCTCGCGGATGTTCGAGGTGATCCGGGTGGCGATGTACTCCAGCACCTCGTCCGGGGCGCTCATCCGCTCCTGGAGGGTCTTTTTGCGCAGGATCGCGATGCGGGTCTCAAGGTCGGGTGCCTGGACGTCGGTGATCAGGCCCCACTCGAACCGACTGCGCAGCCGCTCCTCGAAACCACTGAGTTGCTTGGGCGGCAGGTCACTGGTGATGACGACCTGCTTGCTGTTGTTGTGCAGCGCATTAAAGGTGTGGAAGAACTCCTCCTGCGTCTGCACCTTGCCGGCGAGGAACTGGATGTCGTCGATGAGCAGCACGTCGACATCGCGGTAGAGGCTCTGGAAGGTGCTCGCCCGGTCGTCACGGATCGAGTTGATGAACTCGTTCGTGAACTCCTCGGAGTTGACGTAGCGCACCCGGAAGCCGGGATAGATCTGGCGGACGTAGTGGCCGATTGCGTGCAGCAGGTGGGTCTTGCCCAGCCCCGAGGAGCCGTAGATGAACAACGGGTTGTAGGCCTTGGCCGGCGCCTCGGACACGGCGTTAGCCGCGGCGTGCGCGAACCGGTTGCTCGACCCGGCGACGAAAGTGTCGAAGGTGTACTTCGGGTTGAGCCGGCTGCGGTCCTGGTCACCGTCGCGTCGGGGGAAGGCGATCACCCCAGGGGTATGCCGCCCGCTCCCCTCAGGATGGAAGCGTTCCATCCGCGCGGCGTCGGGGCTCTCGTGGCGCTCGTCGCCGTTGGCAGTGTCGAACCCGTTGGCGGGGTCGACCCCGTTGGAGCTGGGGGTGGCGTGCTCGAGGGTGGGGTCGACCGTGACGGCCAGCCCGATGTCGCGGCCGAGCGCTCCGCTGAGCGTCGCGACGAGGTGCTCGCGGACGTCCGACTCGAGCACCTTCTTGGTGTAGTCGTTGGGCACGGCGATGAGGGCGGTCTGTTCGACGACGGCCATCAGGCGGGCGAAACCGACGAAGGCACGCTCACTGGGGGAGACACCGGTGCGTTCCAGAGCCACGAGGGTGCGTTGCCACAGGTCGGTGAGATCGACGTCTCCGCCTGTCACGTGTGGCTCCCCTCCTTGCCGACGCCGGGCCCGTTGGGTCGGGCCTCCAGACGTTCGACATTACCCGTCATCCACAGCTCTATCCACAGGGTGGGGACAAACCACCGATGGGGGAAGGCCTCGCAGCCGGAAGCATCGTCTGTCCGGGGGCTGCGTGGAGAGATTACACCCCTTGATGGGCGTGTCGCTCCCCTAAACCGGAATGACGAGGGGGGAGAATGCTGGGTTTTCGTTGCTGGTCGAGGTCCCGGGTTTGACCCTGCCCGCCGACGGGCCGTACCCTGATCTGCGGCCCATGTGTCGACTCTGACTCCGGCCGCTTTCGCGCGCCCGTGCTTGTCACCGCGGGCTTCCGATTGCGGCCGGCGGACGGGGTGACGCGGCATACGGGCGCCCCGCAGTCCACCGCAGTCCGCCCGCAGGCTACCCGCCCTGGGCCTGCCGATCGACGGAGACAGACCCGTGAGCAAGCGCACCTTCCAGCCGAACAACCGCCGTCGCGCCAAGACGCACGGCTTCCGCCTGCGGATGCGGACGCGCGCCGGTCGCGCGATCCTCGCCGCTCGCCGTCGCAAGGGCCGCTCCGAGCTGTCCGCCTGAGGCGGATATGTGCTCCCGGCCCGCAATCGGCTGCGTGAGTCGGGCCAGTTCCGTGCCGTCCTCCGCGGCCCTGGTGGGTCGCGAGCCGGCGGACCGTTGATGGTGGTTCACGCAGCGATGACCGATCCGATGGGTGCTCGCGCCCCCCGGGTCGGTTTCGTCGTGTCCGGCGCCGTCGGAGGCGCCGTCGTGCGTAATCGGGTCAAGCGCCGGTTGCGCGCGCTGGCCGGGACTGCGCTGGGCGGCATACCGGCCGGGTGTGACCTGGTCGTGCGGGCGGCTCCGGCCGCGGCGACAGCGTCGTTCGCCGAGTTGCAGGCCGAGTTGGATCGGTGCCTGCGTCGCGCCCTGGCCAAGGTGGCGTGAGCTGATGACGCTGGCAGAGCTGCTCGGGCCCGGATTGCGCGGTCCGTGGACGTGGCGCAAGGCGGCTGCGGCACCCCTGCTCGTGCTCGTTCGGATTTACCAACTGGCGATCTCGCCGCTGTTGCCGCAACGGTGCCGCTTTTACCCCTCCTGCTCGGCGTATGCCGTCACCGCCCTCACGCGGTTCGGTCCGCTGCGCGGTGGCTGGCTGGCTGCGCGCCGGCTGGGCCGCTGCCACCCGTGGAACCCTGGCGGCGTTGACCACGTTCCCGAGCGGGAAGCCTGCCGCACTCACGCGGCGACCTAGACCACCTGGTCCGCGAGCGGCATACCTGGACTGCTGACCGGACCGAACCATCCGGCGAGATGAGAGTCTCGCCTTTCGAGCAAGGACGACAGTGGGCGACTTCATCAACCTCATCCTCTCGCCGCTGACCATCGGCGAGGCCTGGGTGATGCTTGCCTGGCACAAGGTCTGGACGACGATCGGCATCGGTGGTGGCTGGGCCTGGGCCTTGTCGATCGTCGGGCTGACGGTCGTCGTGCGAATCGTGCTCATCCCGCTCTTCGTCAAGCAGATCCACTCGTCCCGGCGGATGCAGTTGATCCAGCCGGAGATGCAGAAGATCCAGGCGAAGTACAAGGGCAAGACCGATCCCGAGTCTCGGCAGGCGATGACTCAGGAGACGATGGATCTCTACAAGAAGACCGGGACCAACCCGTTCTCCTCGTGTCTGCCGATCCTGCTGCAGTCGCCGTTCTTCTTCGCGCTGTTCACGGTGCTCAACAACCTCAAGGGCATCGCGGAGGGGACCCACCCGGCGATTGGGCCGATCACGCCTGCGGTGGCCCATGAGATCGAGTCGTCGAACATTTTTGGGGCGCCGTTCTCCTCGACCTTTATGGGGTCGACCGACACGGCCACGAAGATCGTCACGGTCGTCCTCATCATCCTCATGTCGGTGTCGACGTTCACGACGCAGCGGCAGTTGATGCGCAAGAACCTGCCCGACTCGGCGCTGGACAACCCGTTCATGAAGCAGCAGACGGTGTTGCTCTACCTCATGCCGATCTTCTTCGCCCTCTCGGGCATCAACTTCCCGATCGGCGTTCTCCTCTACTGGCTGACGACCAACGTGTGGTCGATGGGCCAGCAGTTCTACGTCATCCGCCGGATGCCGGCGCCGGGCTCGGCCGCCGAGCGGGCGCTGCACGAACGCCAGGAGCGCAAGGGCAAGACCGTGACCCCCTTCTCGATCAGGGGGCTGGAGCGCGACGCCGCCGCAGGGGCCGCAGCCGACGAGACGGTTCAGGACGCACCCAACACGGTCAACCGCCAGCGACAGCAACCCAAGAGCAAGAAGCGGGCCAAGCGTTCCGGCCCGGCCACCGGCGCAGCCGGCACCGACGACGCCGAGGGACCCGCGGCAGACGGCAAGCCAACAGACCAGTGAGGTATGCCGTGCCAGCGCGGCATACGCGCGGCGGCGGCTAACGAAGGAGAAGTGTCAATGAGCGAAGCAGGGCAGGACGTGACGGAGCTCGTCGAGGCGAGCGAACCGGTGGCCGAGGTCGACGAGACCGTGGTTAGCGAGGTCGAGCTTGACGAGGTCGAGGTGCAGGGTGAGTCCGACTCGGGCGACGTGCCGGTCGGCGATGAGTCTGATGATGACTCCGACGACGACTCGGACGACGACTCGGACGACGACGAAGAGTCGGACGATGACTCCGATGAGGAGTCAGGCGATGAGGATGACGACGCCGACGGTGGCGACGACGAGGCCAGCGGTCCGTCCGCGGGTCGGTCGCGTGGTTCGCGGTCGCGGTCCCGCGTGGCTCTGCTCGAGCGTGAGGGCGAGGTAGCCGCCGACTTCCTGGAGCGGTTGCTGGACATCGCCGACCTCGACGGTGACATCGAGGTCGACATCGACGGAGACCGCGCTGCGGTGTCGATCGTCGACTCCGAGGAAGGCCGCGTTCCGCGCCGGCTGGTGGGCCCTGACGGCAAGGTTCTGGATGCCCTCCAGGAGCTCACCCGGCTCGCCGTCCAGACCGCGACCGGCGAACGCAGCCGGTTGATGCTCGACGTGGCCGGGTTCCGGGCCGACCGTCGCACCGCGCTGGTCACCCTGGCCCAAGAGGCGATCGCCGAGGTGCGCGCCTCGGGTGTGGCCCGGGCGCTGGACAACATGTCGGCCTTCGAGCGCAAGGTCGTCCACGACGAGGTGACGGCCGCCGGCCTGGTCTCGGAATCCGAAGGGGTCGAGCCGCACCGGCACATCGTCATCAGCCCGGCGTGACCGAGGTTGATGTCCCGGTCCCGCCGCTATCGGCGGCACAGGTCTTCGGCCCCCGTGAAGAGCTGGCCAGGGCCTATGTCGGTCTGCTCGCGGACACCGGGATCAGCCACGGGCTGATCGGCCCACGCGAGGTCCCTCGCCTCTGGGACCGACACGTGCTCAATTGCGCCGTCATCCAGGAACTCCTGCCCCCGAATGCTCTGTGCGCCGACATCGGCTCGGGGGCGGGGCTGCCTGGTCTGGCGTTGGCGATCGCTCGGCCGGACATCACGATGCATCTGGTCGAGCCCCTGCAGCGGCGGGCCCGGTGGCTTGACGTGGCTGTCGCTGAGCTGGGTCTGTCGGGCGTGACGGTGCATTGCTCCCGGGCCGACGCGTTGCACGGCGTGCTCACCGTGGATGTCGTCACAGCGCGAGCCGTGGCCGAGTTGGCGACCCTGGGTCAGTGGTGTCTGCCCCTACTGCCGCCCGGTGGACGTCTGCTGGCCATCAAAGGGTCCAAGGCTGAGGCCGAGCTCGCCGAGGCTTGGCCGGCCCTGCAGCGTCTGGGGTGCCAGGCCGGTTCGGTCCGTGAGTGCGGTGGGTCGATGATCGATCCGCCGACCCGGGTCGTGGAGGTGATTGCGGGGTCTGCGCCATCGTCGGGCAAAGGACGGGCCCGCCCACCCAGCGCCCGCGCGCAACAACGCAAGGCGCGAGCCGCCGCAGCGAGACGGCACCGTGGAGGGTTCTCGCCCACCGGTGCCGATGAGGCATCACCGAGCAACTGACGCCCACCAGCACCGATCTCGCCCACTACGGGCCTGGCCTGTGGATGATGGCGAAAGCCGAGGCGGGCGCTGTGGTTGGATGCAGGGATGGAGCGGCGCGCACGGACCAGTCGGGGACTGGGGTGGCCTTGGGGTTCATCCCCTGGCCGGCGAAGCCCTCTGGGGTGGCCCGACCACGGTTCGGACGATGATCTGGGTGACCAGCAGCCGTTGACCGGCGACTCGGACCCGACGGTCGATGTTTCACGTGAAACACCTGACCCGTTGCTTGGTTCCGCGACCCCTCCGGACCAGACGGACCTGGCCTCAGCCGACGACGTTGTTTCACGTGAAACACCCGACCGGGAGCTTGGTTCCGCGACCCCTCCGGACCAGACCGATCTGGCCTCAGCCGACGACGTTGTTTCACGTGAAACACCCGACCCGGCAGTTGAGAGCAGCAGCCTCGTGGACCTCCAGGACGA
>ERZ795044.5569-NODE-5569-length-10179-cov-4.729060_pt1 | contig 10179 bp, 7 predicted proteins | sample MGYA00375128_ERZ795044 | MGnify/ENA primary metagenome ERZ795044 (study PRJEB30173, sample SAMN05720213) | anaerobic digester metagenome | isolation source: active sludge of municipal wastewater-treating anaerobic digesters | place: USA | collected 2014-12-22 ... | reverse complement strand
AATGGTATAATCAGCGGGAATAAATTTGCCGGTTTGTTCATCAATAATAGTTTCTTTGAGCCCGCCTTCGTAAACGCCAATGCAGGGTTTGCCGGCTGACATAGATTCCAATTGCACCATGCCGGCATCTTCGTTGATGGGAATATACAAACAGGCAAGACAATTACCAACAAGATTTTTTAATTCTTCATCTGTTTGCCAGCCAATAACTTTAATATTACTATAGCCCTTGGATAATTGTTTAACATTTTCCAAATCATTACCACCCGAAGCCACAATTAATTTTTTATCTGACATTTTTTGAAAAGCGCATACCACATCGCCAACTCTTTTCAGTTTATCAACCCGAGAAAATGATAAATAGTAATCACCTTGGGCCAGCCATCGGAATTTGGTAGTTTGAATCGGCGGCCAGACAACGAGCGAATCGCGGTGCAAATATTTTTTGATTCTGGTTTGAACATTCTTAGAATTGGCAATAACAGTGTCCATCTTTTTGAAGCCCCAACGGTAAACAAGGCGGCTGACGGGGATGAAGCACCAAAGAATAATCCTTTTCCACCAAACTTTATTTTTTAAATAATAATCCCTGAGATCGTAGGCGTGACGGACGGGTGTATGACAATAAAATATTTTTTTGACCCCTTTTCTGACATTATGGGCCGCCGACAAACAGTTGTTGCCGGAAAAAATCACCAGATCGTAATCGCGGATAAATTTGGTTTTAAAATAAAAAAGCCACTGGAATTTGAGGTAGCGCCAGCCGCTTTTTTGAGAAGGGTGCCCCAAAACAAATAGCTTATGGGGGACATCGCCGCGCGGGTAACACTCATCGTCGCTCCAAAAACCGGTACAAATATCAGCCTGCAAACCTTGGGCCATAACCAAAACCAGACGCTCAGCGCCGCCCCGAAACATAAAACGATCGTGAATAATCAAAGTCTTCATATCTTATCTACAAATTTACAAATCAGTTACTAATTTATGAATTAGGTTTATGATAATTTTTTAGATTTAACATGCGCTTGGCCTTGATGCCGGCCGGGGTAAAATTGGCGAGAATAGCCAATTCCAGTCCAGTAGATTTCAAATAACCACTAACTTGTTCAGTATTTTGTTTGGAAAATCGCTCCGCTTTCTTTATTTCTAAAACAATTTTATTTTCAACCAAAAAATCAATAAAATATTGTCCGATAATTTTATCCTTCATTTTTACTTTATACGGCGCTTGCTCAATAAAATAAAGGCCCGCTTCCCGCAAGCACTCGGCGATTGCCTTTTGATAATACTTTTCTTGATACCCATAACCAAGGCGATTATAGGCTTCGAACAGGACCCCTATTATTTTATAACTTAATTCTTTGTGCACCAACTCGGTCATATGATTGGTAAATTCGTAAGAGATTGGTATATTCGTAGATTATTTGGCCGCGAGAATTGAGCGCTTGTAGGCATCCAAATTTTCCAAGGCAATACCGGTGCCTTTGGCCACACAAAGAATAGCATCATCGGAATTGTAAGCGGGAACACCAATCGCTTGGGAGATGAGCTCATCCATATTACGGAGGAGCGAGGTGCCGCCGGAGAGGACAATGCCTTTGTCCATGATGTCAGCCGAGAGTTCAGGCGGAGTATTATACAAAACTTGTTTAACGGCGGCGATCAGACCGGCCAGATCATCCTGCAGGGCATCCACCACATCGTCGGAGGTGACAGTGATAATGCGCGGCAAGCCGGAAATTATATCCCGGCCTTTGACTTCGGCAGTAATTTTCTTGGTGAGGTAAAGTGCCGAACCGACTTCTTTTTTGATAAATTCGGCCGAGGCTTCACCGACAGCCAGGTTGTATTTCTTGCGCACGTAATCCTGGATGGATGCGTCAAATTTGTTGCCGCCGATACGCACGGAATTATTAGTGACAATGCCACCAAGAGAAATAACAGCAATCTCCGAGGTACCGCCGCCCATGTCAACAATCATATGACCGGAAGCGGAACCAATGGGTATATTGGCGCCAATGGCGGCAGCAATCGGCTCTTTGATGATGTAGGCAGCTTTGGCGCCGGCAGCAAGGGTGGCATCAATAGCGGCGCGACGCTCGGTAGAAGTGATAGCGCCGGGTACGGCAATCATCACCTCGGGTCTAAAAAGGCGCATGCTGCCGATGGCTTTGTTGATAAAATAACGAAGCATGGCTTCGGTGGTTTTGTAGTCGGCAATCACGCCATCTTTGAGCGGCCGAGCGGCCACGATAGTGTCTGGCGTGCGGCCAATCATCTGTTTGGCGTCGTCACCGACGGCGAGAACTTTTTTGTCCACAATGGAATAAGCAACAACCGAAGGTTCATTTATAATAATGCCCTTGCCGGGAATAAAAACCAGGGTGGAAGTGGTGCCGAGGTCAATACCGATTTTTTTCAAAAACATAAAGAAAATAATAAAAAATGAGACAGTCTTCGTGTCTCTAGATTAACTCAAAAACGAGTAATAGTCAAAGAATCTACGAATATACGAATATCTTACAAATCTACCAATCTTACCAAAACGGCTATTGTTCTAAATTATTATGCCTGGTCTTTTATTCGTAAATTAGTAACTGATTAGTAAATTCGTAGATGGTTTATTTCTGCCAGTAGCGAACCAATTCCAGATAATTATCAGCGATTTGTCGGAGGGCCTGTTTTTTATTAATCTTGCCGGAATGCAGGTCAATAAGCGGACGCAGGAAAACCGTGCGGCCGACCGCGAAACCATTGAGCTCGCGCTTGGGAGCGACATCAAACCAGCTTTTGACTTTGGCAAAACTCTCACCACGACCGAGGAGAATAATGGAAACTTGCTGGCGTTCAGTGCCAGAGCGCGCTGATTGAATCACTTTGGGCCAGTCCGTGGATTTTTCCAGGGCTTCAATTTTCCAAATGTCCGGCTCGATGCCGGCGGCGTGAAAGGCCTTGATGACCTGAACAGTTAATCGGGGCCGGAGCTGACGATCAAAAGCCTCGCGTTTGTTTTTAAATTTTTTCAAATCAGCCGGGGTGGGAGGAACTAAGAGCTCAACCAATAATTTGAAATTATTTTGGCGGCACCAAGCACTAAGAGCGGCCAGCCGAGGCAGTTGAATCTGATTTTCCTTTTTCAAAGCCGGGTGCGAACGTACCAGGGCTTTGACAATGTCAGGCTGGAGCGCCTGAATGACTCTCCCAAAGTTGCGGCCATGGGAAAAAGCAAAGATTTGCTGGCCACTCTTTTCCACGGGCAAAAGAAAAGCAACTTTCTTTTTGCGAGCGGATTTTAAAATAGACAAACCGAATTCCTCATCAACCAAAATGGTCGGCAGGCCAGCGGTAAATTTGGATTTTTTAACAGCCAGAAGGAAGGCTTGAAAAATAAGGGTCTTATAATTCTGAATGATTTTAATTTGCGCTGAAGTCAATTTTTTGACCGGGCCGAAAAATGTCCGGATGAAAGAAGCGCGATGGTCAAACGGCAAAACGTATAAATTTTTCGGATAACCAAGCATAGAATTTATCACGATTAGTTGATAATTTAAGAATACCATCAATTGGAGTGGTTGTCTAAAAAGAACGGAAGGAGTATGATAGTAGTAATTATCTTTTAATTATATGGCTAGTCAAGAAGAAACAAAGTATTGGTTAGCTTTGGGGCGAGTGAATGGCCTTGGCCCGGCTAGGTTGAAAAGGCTCTGGGAACATTTTGATTCCATGAAGCGCGCCTGGGAGGCGGATCTGGAAAATCTGCGCGGGGCGGGAGTGGAGCAAAAAATAGTCGAGGAAATTATTGCCACCAGACAAACAATCAAGCCGGACGAAGAGCTGGAAAAAATAGAAAGGGCCGGTATAAAAATCATTACCTTAAATGATCCAAATTATCCGCGGCTGCTCAAAGAGATTTACAGCCCGCCAGCCATTTTGTATTACCGAGGAGAACTGAAGGCCGAGAGCGATGAATTTGCCGTGGCGGTAGTCGGCACCAGAAAGTATTCCAGCTATGGCAAGCAAGCAGTGACAGATATTGTTTCTGAATTGACAAACCAAGGTATCACCACCGTTTCTGGATTGGCTATAGGCATTGACGCCATCGTCCATGAGGTGACAGTGAGCAAAGGCGGGCGAACGATTGGCGTGCTGGGCTCGGGTATTAGTGATAATGACATTTATCCGGCGATTAATCGTTCGCTGGGTCAGAAGGTTTTGGATAATGGCGGGCTTTTAATTTCTGAATACCCGCCGGGCACCGTGCCAATAAAACAAAATTTTCCCCAGCGCAACAGGATTATTTCCGGCTTGAGCGTGGCGACTCTGATTATCGAGGCGCCAGAAACCTCAGGAGCGCTTTTGACTGCCAAATACGCGCTGGAACAAAATCGCGATGTCTTGGCAATACCAGGTAGTATTTACAGCGCCAATGCGGTCGGACCAAACAATCTGATCAAGATGGGCGCCAAGCTGGTGACTTCGGCCAATGATGTGCTGGAGGTACTCAATATGAAACAGGTGAAAGAATTTATTGATAATCGCAAGGTAGTGCCGGATACCCAGGAAGAGGCGCTGATTCTCCAGATAATCGGGGTAGAGCCGAGCCATGTGGATGAAATTATCAAAACAACCGGCTTGACAACTGCGCAGGTTAATAGCACACTCATCTTGATGGAAATGAAAGGCAAGGTGAGAAACCTAGGTAATATGGTTTACACTATAGCCAGATAAAAATTAATTATAAAAAATCAAAAAGTTAATTTATGAATTTTACAGCATACTTGAGAGCGGTTCATTTTTTGGAATCACTCGGGAATATTCGGGACAAAAAACCACTGGCGCCAAGTTGGACGGTGAAAAAATCAGAACGCTTGGTCAGAGAATTAAAAATTAATCTTAATCAATTTAAATTTATTCACGTCGCCGGCACCTCGGGCAAAGGCTCGGTCACGGCGATGACCCACAATATTCTCGCCAGCAGTGGCAGGCGGGTTGGTTCTCTTTATTCACCGCATACAACCACAATGATCGAGAGAATAAAGGTGGGCGAGAAGCATATTCGGCCTGATGATTTTGTCCGGCTTTTGAACCAGATTAAACCGATTTGGGAAAAAATCTACTGGCAGGACAAAAAGCTGCGGCCGACTTTTGGAGCGATGATTTTGGCGATAGCACTTTTATATTTTCAAGAAAAGAAATGCGAGTATGTGATATTGGAGGCATTTGTGGGCGGAGAAAATGACGCGACAAATATCATCAAGCGGCCGAAAGTAACGGCGATCACTAATATCGGACTAGACCATACTAAGACACTCGGGAAAACACTCGTGGAAATCGCCAGGGCCAAGGCCGGCATCATTAAACGTGGAGCGATAGTTGTAACGACCGAAAAAAATAAGCGTTTGTTAAAAATTTTTGAAGAGCGGGCCCAAAAAATGGGGGCTAGATTTGTGAGTATAACCGGCCAGGAAATATTTAGACTGGGCATGAATGGCAGCCGTCAAAACGGCAATGCTAAACTGGTGGCCAAAATCGGAGAACTTTTGAAAATCCAGCCGGCAGCCATTCATAAGGGGATCGAAAAAACCACTCTCCCCTGCCGAATGGAAATAATGGCCCGGCAACCGCTCGTCATCTTGGACGGAGCGCACAATCCTGATAAAATAAAATCAACCGCGGAAAGTCTGAAAAATTTTTCCTACCGGAAGTTGGTTTTGGTCTTTGCTTTGAATGAAAACAAGGACGAAAAAAAGATTGTCAAAATGATGGCGCCGGCCGTGGATAAGGTATTCATCACGAGACATCTAAATGGCAGCCGCGCTTGCGTAGATCTGAAATTGCTATATAATTTATTTTTAATAAATAATAGAAAGTTGAAAGCGGAGATAAAGATTGATCCTTGGGCGGCCCTGGAGTCTGCCCTGAAAGAAGCGGGCAAGGACGATTTGGTACTAATCACCGGCTCATTTTTCCTGGCCGGGGAACTGCGCAAGAGATGGATCAGCGAGGAAAAAATACTAAAAGAAAATTCATAATTAATACAAATCACAAATAGATACAAATATACGAATAATTTAATTTTTAAAGACGGCTAAAAAGAAATATTCTCTAAAAATATTTGTATATTGGTAATTAATTCGTAATTCGTAGTGTATGTCAAAAAATTTAGTCATAGTTGAATCCCCAACCAAAGCCAAGACCATTGCCAAATTTTTGGGCAATGATTTTAAGATTACCTCTTCTTACGGTCATGTGCGTGACTTACCAACCAAAAAACTGGGGGTCAAAACGGAGGCCGATTTCGAACCGGAGTATGTGGTCAGTAAAGACAAAAAACCGATTGTTGATAGCCTCAAAAAAATGACCAAAGGCGCGGAAATAATCTACTTCGCAACTGATGAAGACCGCGAGGGGGAAGCAATTTCCTGGCATCTTCTGAAACTACTCGAGAGCGGAAAAACAAAGTTGCCTTACCGGAGGATCGCTTTTCATGAGATAACCAAGGGCGCGGTTATGGAAGCGCTCAAACATCCGCGCGAGATTGATAAAAACCTGGTGGACGCCCAGCAGGCGAGAAGAATTCTTGATCGTCTGGTCGGCTACAAATTGTCCCCATTTTTATGGAAAAAGGTGGCCAAAGGCTTGTCTGCTGGCCGGGTACAATCGGTGGCGGTGAGACTCATCGTGGAAAAAGAAATGGAAATTAAAAATTTTAAGACTGAGGAATATTGGTCGCTCAAAGCGATTTTAAAAACTAATCGAGGTGAGGAATTGACGGCCAGTTTAATAAAGATTGATAATAAGAAGCTGGATAAGCTGGAATTAAAAGACGAGAAAACAATCGAGGCGATTCTCAAAAATCTCGAGGGGGCAGAATATCTGGTGGCCAAAATAGAGAAAAAAGAAACAACAAAAAACCAGCCGGCGCCATTCACGACTTCCACCCTGCAACAAGAAGCGCATAACAAACTCGGATTTTCAGCCAGACAGACAATGTATTTGGCACAAGGACTTTATGAAGGAGTAAAAATCGGCAAAGAACAAACCGGTCTCATTACTTACATGAGAACTGATTCATTAAATTTGTCCGCTTCTTTCGTGGCCGGGGCGCGCGAATATATCAAAGACGAAGTAGGTGAAAAATATCTGCCGGAAAAACCGCATTATTATAAAACTAAATCCAAAGGCGCGCAGGAAGCACATGAGGCGATCCGGCCGACCGACGTTTTGGCCACGCCAGAAAAAATAAAGGATTATCTCGACGACAAGCAATACAAGCTCTATAACCTAATCTGGTCCAGAGCGGTAGCCTCGCAAATGAAAGCAGCCATAACCGAAAACACTGGCGCCGACATCGCAGCCAAGCAATATATTTTCCACGCCACCGGCAATGTAATAAAATTCCCCGGGTGGCTCAAGGTTTATGGCAGTGGCAAAGAAAATGAATTGCCAGCCTTACAAAAAAATGAGAAATTAGCGCTTCAAAAATTGGAACCAAAACAAAATTTTACCGAGCCGCCGGCGAGATATAACGATGCTAGCTTGGTAAAAAAACTGGAGGAGCTGGGCATTGGCCGGCCGTCAACCTATGCGCCAATTATTTCCACCATCCAAGAGAGAAATTATATCAAACGCGAAAGCGGCCGGTTCATCCCACAGGATATCGCTTTTGTGGTGACGGATCTACTGAAAGAACATTTCCCGGAAATAGTCGACTATCAATTTACCGCGGAAATGGAAGAGGGGCTAGATGAGGTGGCGGAAGGTAAGAAAAAGTGGGTGCCTTTGCTCCGTGATTTTTATGGTCCTTTTGAAAAAAATTTAGAAAAAAAATATATGGAAATAAAAAAGGCAGATGTAATGGAGCCTGAGGAAACAAATGAAATGTGCGAGAAATGCGGGGCGCCAATGATCGTGCGCACCAGCCGGTTTGGAAAATTTTTGGCTTGCAGCGCTTTTCCCAAGTGCCGCAATACCAAACAAATGGCGGGTGAAAATAATGCGCCACGCGGCGGGTCAAATGGAACAAGTGAGGAGTCTCCAAAGCAAGAACCGGAGATGACCGATATCAAGTGTGAAAAATGCGGGGAGCCGATGCTCATCCGCCAAGGCCGGTTTGGAAAATTCTTGGCTTGCAGCGGTTTTCCCAAATGTAAAAATACCAAGCCCTTGGATCAAGATACGGGAGTGGGCTGTCCGCAATGCGGCAAGGGGAAAATTGTGGCCAAAAAAACCAAGTCCAGGAAAACTTTTTATGCTTGCGACCAATATCCGAAATGTAAATTTGCCCTCTGGGCCAGACCAACCGGAGAAAAGTGTCCCAAATGCGGGAGTCTCATGATCAATGCGGGGAATAACGAAGAAACTTGCTCCAATAAGGAGTGTGAATAGGGTGGTAGGGTGATAGTTTATTCTTAGAAGGCGACACGTCGACGTGTCGCCTTCAAAAATAACCAATAAAAAATCCACTCTTTTTCTGAACTGAACTCGCTGGAGATCAACTCGGAAAAATAGAGTGGATTTTTCTTTTTTTTGATTGATTTTTTGTTTTTTCGCCAGCTGGCGAATTCCCGTTTGGACAAAGACGGGAGAAACCGGGGCCCGGGGCTTTTGCCTCGGTGGCGTGGTGATTGATTTCTTTTCAAAAAAGTCTCTTAAGATTTTTAGAAAATATTCCCCTCCTGACCGAGCCAATGAGTTTGCCCAATCAGGAGAGGGCACAGTTGCAACCGTTTTGCAATTTAACAATTATCTAATCGCTTGTCAAATCCACGAGAATAGATATCACTAAAATAATATCAAAAAATAAGCTCAAAATAAGAGTAATTGCCTTTTTACCAAAAAAATCATAAGATAAATATAAGCTTATGCCAAATATTAAACTGCGCTACCAAAGAGTATCTGATGCCAAAAGATTTTACGAGATTTTAAACAATCCCAATTTTGTGCATATTAGCGTCAAGCCAAAATCAGTGTTGGAGGAAAAGAAATGGTTGGCCAAAGGCCCTCAGAGGACGAAAGACGGGGAACATAATTTTGGGATTATTTATCAAAAAAAACTGATCGGTGCGGCGTCGCTCAGAGTAGACAAGCGCCATAAAGGCACGGGCGAAATCGGTTATTTTGTCGATGAGGCTTACTGGGGCAGAGGCATTGCCACCAAGGCGGTAAAAATCATTGAGAGACTGGCTTTTGGAAAATTTAAATTATTCCGTCTGGAGATAAGAATAAAACCCAAAAATAAGGCGAGTATAAAAGTGGCTATCAAAAATAGCTACTATAAAGAAGGTTTATTAAAAGGTCGCAAGGGTAAAAATGAGGATTTATATCTTTTTGCCAAAGTAAAGAATTGATATTGTTTATTGCTTACTGTTAATTGTTTGTTGTCTATGACTATTGAAAGAATTCTGGAAGTAATAAAATCAAAACACCCGGAGGCTGATTTGACTATGGTCCAGTTGGCTTATGAGGTGGCAGAAAAAGCGCATGCCGGGCAGAAACGCGCTAGTAGTGAGGATTATATTCAGCATCCGCTGGAAACTGCTTATAAATTGGCAGAAATGGACATTGATATGCCGACGGTGATTGCCGGGTTACTCCATGATGTACCAGAAGAAACCAGCCACACGATAGAAGAGATCAAAAAAGATTTCGGGGGAGAAATCGCGGACATGGTAGCGGGTATCACCAAGCTCGGAACAATCAAATACCGCGGACTGGAAAGATACGCGGAAAACTTGCGCAAGATGTTTGTGGCCATGGCTGAGGACGTCCGAGTTGTGTTTATTAAATTTGCCGATAGAATTCATAATCTGAAAACCCTCTACGCGCTCCGGCCAGTCAAACAGCAAAGGATCGCCAAGGAAACTTTGGAGATTTACGCGCCGATCGCCAACCGGCTCGGCATGAATGAGCTCCAAAACGAGATGGAAGATTTGGCTTTTCCCTATGTCTATCCGGAAGAATACCGGTGGACAATAGAAATTTCCAAAAAGCAATACGAGGAAAGAAAGAGAGAGGCCGAAACAGTGATTAAAAAAATGAAACAAATCCTAAAAGAGGCTGGTTTTGATGACTTCGATGTTTATGGCCGGGCCAAGCATTATTATTCCTTATATTTGAAACTATTGCACAAAGACATGGATATTGACCGGATTTATGATCTGGTGGCGCTGCGCATTA
>ERZ795044.5568-NODE-5568-length-10179-cov-7.151916_pt1 | contig 10179 bp, 8 predicted proteins | sample MGYA00375128_ERZ795044 | MGnify/ENA primary metagenome ERZ795044 (study PRJEB30173, sample SAMN05720213) | anaerobic digester metagenome | isolation source: active sludge of municipal wastewater-treating anaerobic digesters | place: USA | collected 2014-12-22 ... | reverse complement strand
CTTTCTTTGGCGAAGCAAAGAAAGTAGGGGCGCCGCCGGGCGCACATCCCGGCCAGCAGCCAAAAGAAGACTCACAAACTCATAGCACCAACCGACCATCCCACGCTGGGATAATCCAAAAATCACCCAAATTCCCACCCGCATGCCCCTTTCCCCCACCCCCTCAGCCCCCGCCCAGCGCCTGACCGGCCTGCCGCCGGTCGTGTCGGACGCGACGGTGCTGCTGGTCCTGGGCAGCTTTCCCGGCGCCGCCTCGCTGGCCGCGCAGCAGTACTACGGGCACCCGCAGAACCACTTCTGGCGCATTATGGAAGCCATTTGGCCGCCTTCCCAGCGCCAGATGGTCACTGACAGCTATGAAAACAGGATTGCCTGGCTGCTGGACCATGGCCTGGGGCTGTGGGACGTGTATGCCAGCTGCGAGCGCCAGGGCAGTCTGGACACGGCCATTCGCCACGCGGAGGTCAATGATTTCGCGGCGCTGGCTGCGCGCTGCCCGGCGCTGCGCGGCATCGCACACAATGGCGGGGAGAGCTACAAGCATGCGCGGCACACGGCCACCCTCGGTGTGGCGGTGCACCGGCTGCCGTCGACCAGCCCGGCCAATGCCTCCTGGAGCTTCGAGCGCAAGCTCGCCGCCTGGCGCGGCGTGTGTGAACAACATGGTTTGATCTGAGAGCAAGCGAGACCCACCCCTTATGGCACGCAGGAAAGCCGGCATCGGCGAGGAACTCCCGGAGGTCAACTTCTCCGACTACAACGGCGTGCGCTGCCTGCATCTCGGCACCGAGTGGGTGCAGGGATCGATGAAGCTGGACGATCCGTACGAGATCGAGCTCGAATACGTGCAGCGCATGATGGCCTGGCTGCTGTTCGTCGAGCCCACCCAGGTGGCGACGCGCCATGCGATGCAGCTGGGGCTGGGCGCGGGCGCGCTCACCAAGTTCTGCCGGCGCCAGCTGCGCATGAAGACCACCGTGATCGAGCTCAATCCGCAGGTGCTGGTGGCCTGCCGGGGATGGTTCAAGCTGCCGCCCGATGACGCCAGGCTGCAGGTGGTGATTGCTGACGCAGCGGTCGAGATCCAGCGTCCTGAATGGCAGGGCACGGTCGATGCGTTGCAGGTGGACCTGTACGACCATGAGGCCGCAGCACCAGTGCTGGACGACGAAGCCTTCTATGCGCAGTGCCGTGCCCTGCTGACCGACGAGGGCTGCATGACCGTCAACCTGTTCGGCCGCGCCTCCAGCTACGAGCGCAGCCTGGACAAGATTGCGGCGGCCTTCGGCGAGGAGGCCGTCTGGGCCTTCAAGCCCACCCGCGAGGGCAATACCGTGGTGCTGGCGCAGCGCACACCCACCCGCCCCTCGCGAGAGGCCCTTGCCGCGCGGGCCGAAACCATCCAGACTCGCTGGAACCTGCCCGCCACCAAGTGGTTGCGGGTGTTCAAACCCTGCAGGAAACCATGAACACGGTCATGCCGCACACACCCATTGCCGCCACCGCCCACCAGGGCCCCATCGACTGGCGCCGGCTGGTCGACTGGGCCCGGGAAGACGGCCTGATCACGGCTGACGAGGCCAGGCGGACCGTGGACCGGTGCGCCAAGGCCGAGAGCGTGCAGCACCCGCTGGTTCGCCTGGCCAGTGTGTCGATGCGCCGCGCCAGCGACGACCGTCCCTTGGACATCGAGTCGCTGACGCAGTGGCTCGCCAGTCGCACGGGACTGGAGTACCTGCGCATCGATCCGCTGAAGGTCGATGTGGGCAAGGTGTCTGAGACCATGAGCGCGGCCTATGCCGAGCGGCACCGCGTGCTGCCGGTTCAGGTGACGCCGACCGAGGTGGTGGTGGCCACCGCCGAGCCCTTCCTGACCGACTGGGTGGCCGAGGTGGAGCGGCAGTCGCGCCGCTCGGTGCGCCGGGTGCTGGCCAGCCCCGGCGAGATCCAGCGCTACACGGTGGAGTTCTTTGCGCTGGCCAAGTCGGTGCGCGCGGCGCAGAAGGCCGGCGGCAACGCGGGTGGCGCCAGTTTTGAGCAGCTGGTGGAGCTGGGCCGCAGCAACAAGCAGCTCGATGCCAACGACCAGGGCGTGGTGCAGGTGGTGGACTGGCTCTGGCAGTACGCCTTTGACCAGCGTGCCAGCGACATCCATCTGGAGCCCCGGCGCGAGCAAGGCACGATCCGGTTTCGCATCGACGGGGTGCTGCACCCGGTCTACCAGATGCCGATCGGCGTGCTCAACGCGATGACCGCGCGCATCAAGCTGCTCGGTCGCATGGACGTGATCGAGAAGCGCCGCCCGCAGGACGGCCGCATCAAGACCCGCAACACGCGCGGCGACGAGATCGAGATGCGCCTGTCCACGCTGCCAACGGCCTTCGGCGAGAAGATGGTGATGCGGATCTTCGACCCGGACACCACCGTCAAGGATCTGGACGCGCTGGGCTTCAGCGCCCACGATGCCGAGCGCTGGGAGGCGCTGGTCAAGCGTCCTCACGGCATCGTGCTGGTGACCGGCCCCACCGGCTCCGGCAAAACCACCACGCTGTATTCGACCTTGCGCCGCCTGGCCACCGATGCGGTGAACGTGAGCACGGTGGAGGACCCGATCGAGATGATCGAGCCGGCCTTCAACCAGACGCAGGTTCAGCCGCAGCTTGACTTTGGCTTCACCGAGGGCCTGCGCGCGCTGATGCGCCAGGACCCGGACATCATCATGGTCGGCGAAATCCGCGACCTCAAGACCGCCGAGATGGCGGTCCAGGCGGCGCTGACCGGGCACATGGTGTTCAGCACCCTGCACACCAACGACGCGCCCAGCGCGATCACGCGCGCCATGGAACTCGGCGTGCCGCCCTACCTGATCAACGCCACGGTGCTGGGCGTGCTGGCCCAGCGCCTGGTGCGCACCCTGTGCCCGCAGTGCAAGGCGAAGGACGAAAGCGCCACCCGCGCCGATCTGGAAGCCGTGGTCAAGCCATGGAAGATCAATGGCGGCTACCGGCCCTACAAGGCGGTGGGCTGCGTGGACTGCCGCATGACCGGCTTCATGGGCCGCATGGGCCTGTACGAGCTGCTGACCGTGTCCGAGGCCTTCAAGGACCGGGTCAACCAGCAGCCCAGCATCGATGCCCTGCGACGCCAGGCGGTGGCCGACGGCATGCGCCCGCTGCGCCTAGCAGGCGCCCTGCGTGTGGCCGAGGGGCTGACCACGCTGGACGAGGTCTTGTTGGCAACACCGCCTGTGGAGTGAGGGTTTCATTGGTGTTTACCCTTTCCTGTCGTCGTTGTCAGGGGAGATTCATCCGGCTGCGTAGGTGAAATCCACATCTGCGGTGGTGGCATTTCCCCCCAGAATCGAGCGTTCGAAAAATCCATTTCGAGGAGTTCACTCGTGAAAATCAAGAGTCAGAAAGACTTCTTCTCCGGGCTGATGTTCAGCGCCGTCGGTGCTGCATTCGCCCTGGGGGCCACCACCTACACGGTGGGCAATGGCGCGCGCATGGGGCCGGGGTACTTCCCGTTGATGCTGGGCATCCTGCTGGCGATCCTGGGGGCCATCGTCATGTTCAAAGCCCTGGTTGTGGAAACCGATGGGGGAGACAAGATCGGAAAGTTTGCCTGGAAACCGCTGTTCTTCGTCATCGCGTCGAACGTGCTGTTCGGCATCCTGCTGGGGGGGTTGCCGTCGCTCAAGATCCCGGCCATGGGACTGATCGCCGCCATTTACGGGCTGACCGTGGTCGCCAGCCTGGCGGGTGAGCGGTTCAGCCTCAAGGAGGTGCTGATTCTCGCGACCATCCTGTCGATCGGCAGTTACCTCGCCTTCATCGTGCTGCTCAAACTGCAGTTCCCGGTCTGGCCGACCTTCATCACGGGCTGAGGAGACTTCCCATGGATCTGATCAACAATCTTTCGCTGGGCTTCGGCGTCGCCTTCACGGCCCAGAACCTGATCTACGCTTTCGTCGGCTGTCTGCTGGGCACGTTGATCGGCGTGCTGCCCGGCATCGGCCCGGTGGCGACCATCGCGATGCTGCTGCCTGCCACCTACGCGCTGCCGCCAGTGGCCGCGCTGATCATGCTGGCCGGCATCTACTACGGCGCGCAATACGGGGGCTCGACCACCGCGATTCTGGTGAACCTGCCCGGCGAATCGTCCTCGGTGGTGACCGTGATCGACGGCTACCAGATGGCGCGCAAGGGGCGGGCAGGGCCAGCACTGGCGGCCGCCGGCCTCGGCTCCTTCTTTGCCGGCTGCGTGGGCACCTTGATCCTGGCGGCCTTTGCTGCGCCGCTGACCGAGGTGGCCTTCAAGTTCGGCCCGGCGGAGTATTTCTCGCTGATGATCCTGGGCCTGATCGGCGCCGTGGTGCTGGCTTCGGGCTCACTGCTGAAGGCGATTGCGATGATCGTGCTGGGCCTGCTGCTGGGACTCGTCGGCACCGACGTGAATTCGGGCGTCGCGCGCTTTTCCTTCGACATACCGGAACTGACCGATGGCATCGGCTTCATCGTGATTGCGATGGGTGTTTTCGGCTACGGCGAGATCATCCAGAACCTGTCGATCAAGGAAGAGCACCGCGAGGTGTTCACCGGCAAGGTGACGCACCTGTACCCGTCGGCCGAAGACTTCAAGCGCATGGTGCCGGCCGTGCTGCGCGGCACCACCATCGGCTCCCTGCTCGGCATCCTGCCGGGCGGCGGCGCGCTGCTGGCGGCGTTCGCGGCCTACACCATCGAGAAGAAGACCAAGCTCAAGCCGGGCGAAGTGCCGTTCGGCCAGGGCAACATCCGCGGCGTGGCGGCACCCGAATCTGCCAACAACGCCGGCTCGCAGACCTCGTTCATTCCCCTGCTGACGCTGGGCATTCCGCCCAACGCCGTGATGGCGCTCATGGTCGGTGCCATGACCATCCACAACATCCAGCCGGGCCCGCAGGTCATGACCAGCAACCCGGAACTGTTCTGGGGCCTGATCGCCTCGATGTGGATCGGCAACCTGATGCTGATCATCCTGAACCTGCCGATGATCGGCCTGTGGATCAAGCTGCTGACGGTGCCCTACCGCTGGTTGTTCCCGGCCATCGTGCTGTTCTGCGCGATCGGCGTGTACTCCACCAACAACAACACCTTCGACATCTGGATGGTGGCCATCTTTGGTGTGATCGGCTATCTGTTCATCAAGCTTGGCGCCGAGCCGGCACCGTTGCTGCTGGGCTTCATCCTGGGGCCGATGATGGAGGAGAACCTGCGCCGGGCGCTGCTGCTCTCGCGCGGCGACTGGAGCGTGTTTGTCACGCGGCCGCTGTCGGCGGGCCTGCTGGCCGCAGCCGCGCTGCTGCTGGTGATCGTGCTGATGCCGGCCATCAAGAACAAGCGCGAGGAGGCGTTCGTCGAGGATTGACGCGGTCCGCAGGCTGACGCAAACGGCGCCCGTGGGCGCCGTTTTGTTTGAGCGGCGGCATTGCAGCATCTCATCGTCACGTGCCGCACAATGGTGGTTTGCAAAGCGCTTCGAAATCAGCAGGAATTCCATGAGAAGACGTCAACTCGTTATCGGCACCGGTGCCGCTGCCACCCTGTTGCTGGGGGCACCCGCTTGGGCGCAGGCCTATCCGTCCAAACCCATCCGCCTGGTGGTGCCGTTCCCGGCCGGCGGTGCGACCGATATCTTCGCCCGCACGCTCTCGCAGAAGCTGGGTGAAAAGCTTGGAGTGGCGGTGGTGGTGGAGAACCGCCCAGGGGCTGGCGGCACCATCGGCTCCGATCTGGTGGCCAAGGCCCCCGCGGACGGCTACACGCTGCTGCTGGCGACCTCCAGCACCCACTCCATCGGCCCGGCGCTGAATCCGAAGATGCCGTATGACGCGGTGCGTGATTTCACGCCCATCTGCCACGTCGGCAATGCGCCCAGCATCATGCTGGTGCCCAACAGCTCGCCCGCGAAAACGCTCAAGGAGTGGGTGGACTATGCACGCAAGAACCCTGGGCGCCTGAATTACGCCTCCAGCGGCAATGGCACCATCGTGCAGCTCACCGCCGAGCTGTTCAAGTCGCAGGCAGGCCTGTTCCTGGTGCACATTCCCTACAAGGGCACGGCGCTGGCGATTCCGGACCTCGTGAGCGGCAAGGTGGACGTGCTGTTCGACTCTCTGCCGACCGGGCTGCCCCATGTGCGCGACGGCCGCCTGCGCGCGCTGGCCGTGACCTCCGCGCAGCGCACCCCGATGGCGCCGGACCTTCCGGCGGTGGCCGAGTTGCTTCCCGGGTTCGAGTCCAACACCTGGTTCGGCCTTTACGGCCCCAAGGGGCTGCCGGCCGACGTGACGGCACGGGTCAACACTGCCGTTAACCAGGCGCTGGCCGACGCCGATGTCAAGGAGCGCCTGGCGCGGCTGGGCATCGAGGGCGTTGGCGGCACGCCGGCGCAGTTTGCGCAAATGGCCGCGCTGGATGCCGCCAAGTGGAAAAAAATCATCACCGAGCGCAAGATCGTGGCGGAGTAGCGCCGCGCCATTTCTTTCCGGACTTCGTCGAGACGACACCGACCACGGATTCATTCAAATGAACTTCAATTATTCAAATCCCTACCTCAGCACGCGCCTGCCGGTCTTTGCGCGCAACGTCGTGTCGACGTCCCACCCGCTGGCGGCGCAGGCCGGGCTGCGCATGCTCTACAACGGCGGCAATGCGGTGGATGCCGCCGTGGCGGCCGCGGCGGCCATGACGATCTGCGAGCCGGTGAGCAACGGCCTGGGCAGCGACTCCTTCTGCATCCTGTGGGATGGCAAAGAGCTGCATGGACTGAACGCTTCCGGCCGGGCACCGGCCGCCTGGACGCCGGAGTATTTCCGCCGCAAGTACGGGCAAGACGTGGCAACGCCCCCCAAACGCGGCTTCGATGCCGTCACCGTGCCCGGTGCGGTGAGCAGCTGGGTGGCGATGAGCGAGCGCTTCGGCAAGCTGCCTTTCGCTGACCTGATGCAACCGGCCATCGAGATCGCCGAGCGGGGCTACCTGCTGCCGGTGGTGGTGCAGCAAAAATGGGCGGCGGCCACGCCCGAACTGCAATCCCTGCCGGGCTTCGCCCAGGCCTTCATGCCCTGGGGCCGTGCGCCCGAGGTCGGCGAGCTGTTCCAGTTCAAGGCCGCGGCGCGGGGCCTGCGCGCCATCGCACAGACGCGGGGCCAGGCCTATTACGGCGGCGAGATCGCGCAGGCGATCGAGCGTTTTTCGGCAACGCATGGCGGCAACCTCATGGCCAGCGACTTCGCCGCGTACCAGCCCGAGTGGGTCAAGCCCATCGCGAAGGACTACCGCGGCTACACGCTGCACGAGATCCCGCCCAACGGGCAGGGCATCGCCGCGCTGATCGCGCTGGGCATCCTGGGCCATTTCGATGTGGCGGGCCTGCCCGTGGACGGCGTCGACTCGCAGCACCTGCAGATCGAGGCCATGAAGCTGGCCTTCGCCGACGTTTACCGCTTCGTGGCCGAGCCCTCGTCGATGGAAGTCAGCGTCGATCAGATGCTCGATGACGCGTACCTCGCCAGCCGCGCGAAGCTGATCGACCTGAAGAAGGCGCAGGACTTCGGCGCGGGCAATCCGGTCAAGGGCGGCACGATCTACCTGACCGCCGCCGACGAAAACGGCATGATGGTCAGCTTCATCCAGAGCAACTACATGGGCTTCGGCTCCGGTTGTGTCGAGCCGACCTTCGGCATCAGCCTGCAGAACCGGGGCCATGGCTTCAGCGTGGATGCGAAGGCCGCCAACCCGGCCAATCTGGTCGCGCCGGGCAAGCGGCCGTTCCATACCATCATCCCGGCCTTCCTCACGAAGGACGGCCAGCCGGTGATGAGCTACGGCGTGATGGGCGCCAACATGCAGCCCCAGGGCCACATGCAGACCCTGGTGCGCATGCTCGACTACGGGCAGAACCCGCAGGCCGCCTGCGATGCGCCGCGCTGGCGCTACAACGCCGGGCTGGAGATCAACGTGGAGTCGGCGCTGGATGCGCAGACCGTGCAAGGCCTGGCCGAGCGCGGGCACCGCATGGAAGTCATCAACGACTCCTACCAGGACTTTGGCGCCGGCCAGTTCATCTGGCGCGCGGGCGACCCGAAGGTCGAGGGCTATGTGGCCGCCAGCGACGCGCGCCGCGACGGGCAGGCGGTTGGCTTCTGACAGGCCCCCACGCTTGCCACTTCGTGTGCTGCGCTGCACCTGCCAGCGCCGCAGGCGCAGGCCCTTCGTGCCGTCCCGATGTGCGCAGGCACATCGTGAGCCGCGGCACTCAGCCCCTTGGGGGCCCAGCCTTGCTTGGGGCGGCCCGGCGCTGCGGCTGACATGACTGCCACCCCTCATTCCACGAAATTGGCGCCGGGGCTGGCGTTGGCCGTCGTCGGCTCCATTGCCTTCAGCGGCAAGGCCATCATCGTCAAGCTGGCCTATCGCCATGGCGTGGACGCTGTCACGCTTCTGATGTACCGCATGCTGTTCGCCTTGCCTTTCTTTGCGGCGATGGCGTGGTGGGCCGGACGTGGCAAGCCGGCGCTCACTCGCCGCGACGCGTTGGGCGTGCTGTGGCTGGGATTCACCGGGTACTACCTGGCCAGTTTTCTCGACTTTGCCGGGCTGCAGTACATCACCGCATCACTGGAACGGCTGATCCTGTATCTCAACCCCACGCTGGTGCTGCTGCTGGGCTGGCTGATGCACGGTCGGCGCATCCGCCGGCCCCAGACCGTGGCGATGGCTGTGAGCTACAGCGGGGTGGTGCTCGTCTTTGGTCACCAGCTTTCGCTGGATGGAACGGCTGTGGCCTGGGGCGCGCTGCTGGTGTTCCTGAGCACCATCAGCTACGCGCTGTACATGAGCTACAGCGGCGAGCTGGTGCACCGTCTGGGCGCGCTACGGCTGGCGGGGCTGGCCACTTCGGTGGCGTGCCTGCTGTGCATCGCCCAGTTCGCGCTGCTGCGCCCGCTGGCCGCCGCCGAGGTCGCGCCCGCCGTGCTCTGGTTGTCACTGCTCAATGCGACGGCCTGCACCGCGCTGCCGGTGCTGCTGGTGATGATGGCGATCGAGCGCATCGGGCCCGCTTTGACCGCGCAGACCGGCATGATCGGCCCGATGTCCACCATCCTGATGGGAGTGGTGATTCTGGGTGAGCCGCTGAACAGCTGGATCATCGCCGGCACCGTGCTGGTGATCACCGGGATTTATGTGTTTTCGCGCTCAGCGCGCCAGGCGTAGCGCCAGAGGCACCGGCGGCTTGCCGGCGAAACCGTCGAGCCGGTCGCCCATGGCCACTTCGATCCGGTCCAGCCGCTGCTGGGCAGGCGGATGGGTGCTCAGCGACAGCGTAAACAGGGGATCGTCAGGTGTGGCCATGCGCAACTGCTGCAGGGCAGCGGCCAGCCCGTAGGGGTCGAAGCCTGCACGCGTGGCGAGTTCGACGCCGTTGCGATCGGCATCGAACTCATCCTGCTGGTCCAGGCCGCTGCTGTACAGATTGCGCCCCAGCGAAAGCATCTGCGCCGACACCCAGCCACCGAGGTTGTTGCGCAGCTGCGATCCCACCAGCTGGGTCAATACGCCCACCTGCGCCTTGGCGCGCAGGGCCACGAGGTGGTGCCGGCTGGTGACGTGGGTGATCTCGTGCGCCAGGATGGCGGCCAGCTCCGCTTCGTCGCGCACCCGGTCGATCAGGCCCTTCGTGACGAACACGTAGCCACCGGGTGCCGCGAACGCGTTGTAGCCGCTGTCGTCGATCACCACAAAGGACCACGGCAGGTTGGGGCGGGTGGAGTGCAGGCTGATCCAGCGGCCCAGCTGGTTGACATAGGCCTGCAAGGCCATGTCGCCGTGCAAGGGCTTGCTGCCGAGCAGCACGGCGGCCAGCTGGCGGCCGATCTCGATCTCTTTCGGCTCGTCGATCTGGTCCAGTGATTGCGACAGCAACTGCAGCAGGTCGCCGCCGGACGCCGTGCCCGTCGGCTGCACGGAAGCCGGCGACGGGCGACCGATCGACCCGAGCAGGCGCAGCGCGCCGAGCTGGGCCTGCGCGCCAGGCGCGAGCAGCAGGGCGGCCGTCACGGCGGCCACGGTCCGCCCGAGCAGGCGCCAAGGGCGGGTTATTGTGCGGATCCACCCGCCATGCTGGCGTTTGATG
>ERZ795044.5567-NODE-5567-length-10180-cov-4.729383_pt1 | contig 10180 bp, 9 predicted proteins | sample MGYA00375128_ERZ795044 | MGnify/ENA primary metagenome ERZ795044 (study PRJEB30173, sample SAMN05720213) | anaerobic digester metagenome | isolation source: active sludge of municipal wastewater-treating anaerobic digesters | place: USA | collected 2014-12-22 ... | reverse complement strand
TCCCCACGCTGAGGAATTGCCCGGCCTGAGCTATCTGGCCTATGGAACGTCGCTTACCCAGGGAGCTTATGCTTCGGAATCGCATTTGAGCTATCCGAATCTGGTCGGCTGCCGTCTCGGCGTGGACGTTATCAATCTGGGTTCTTCCTGCTCGGCATATTGCGAACCGGAAATGGCCGACTATATCGCCGGAAGAAAGGACTGGAGCTTTGCGACGCTTGATCTTTCCCTGAACATGGTCGACACATTTTCGCCGGAAGAATTTTCGAGGCGAGTCAGTTACATGATCAACAGGATCGCCGGCAGCAACAAAAGCCGTCCGGTTTTTTGCATCACGCTCAAGCCGTATCTGGGAGATTATATCGAAAGCAAAAAGCCCGACCTGTACCGCAAATTGCTTCGGAAAGCCGTGGAAAATTCTGCGCTGGATAATCTCTATCTGATAGAAGGTCAGGACCTGATGCCGGATGTTGCGGGCGGTCTTTGCCCGGACATGGTGCATCTGGGAGACTTCGGGACGATTCAAATAGCCGAAAAACTGGCCGCAAAAATAAAGCCGGTTCTGCAATCTCATCATCTTCTTTTTAAACACTCCCGATAGGGATTCGTTGAATTTGCCGCCTTCCCCCGTGTTCGGCTTTGTTGAAACGGCTTCCGTTTGATAAAGAATGTAGACACGATGCTCATAATACGTTAAAAATACTTATATTTTCATTTTGTCATTGAGAACATTTTGCATTTATTGTAAGGTGCCAATGAAAGTGCTGGTTTGGGGGGTATTAAATGTATGATCACGACACTTCCAAATTTCAATCCGTCAAGGAATTCATAAAACACAATTATCGACACTTCAATTCCGCTGTCGTCGTGGATGCAGCGGAGGCCTACGCGAATCATATTCATAACGGCGGGAAAATGCTGATGGCACTGGCCGGGGCCATGAGCACCGCGGAACTTGGTATCACTCTCGCGGCAATGATTCGCAGCGGTAAAATTCATGCCGTATGCTGCACAGGCGCAAATCTGGAAGAGGATCTTTTCAATCTGGTCGCCCACAAGCATTACAAGCGTGTTCCAAATTACAGGGATTTGAAACCCGAGGATGAAGCGGAACTGCTGAGAAACAAGCTGAACCGGGTGACGGACACCTGCATCCCCGAAGAAGAAGCCATGCGGAAGGTCGAAGGCAAGCTTTTCAGTTTCTGGAAAAAAGCTGAGGATGAGAATAAACGGTACTTCCCCTATGAATTCATCATGCAGATCATCAGCAGCGGCGTGTTGAAAGATCAGTATGAAATCGATGAAAAAGATTCATGGCTGGTTGCCGCCTGTGAAAAAAACATTCCGATTTTTGTTCCCGGATGGGAGGACTCCTCTCTGGGCAATTATTTTGTTTCCAGTGTCCGCAGGAAACAACTTAAGCATTATTCGATTGTGAAATCCGGTCTGGAAACAATGGATGCCTTGATTGACTGGTATTTAGATGCATCCCGGCACAGCGAAACGGGCTTTTTCCAGATCGGGGGAGGTATTGCCGGAGATTTTTCCATTTGTGTTGTTCCCCTGATTCAGCAGGACATGAAAATGGACTGCCGGTTATGGTCCTATTTCTGTCAGATTTCGGACAGCACGACATCATACGGCTCGTATAGCGGCGCCGTTCCTAATGAAAAAATCACCTGGGGAAAGATCCGCCCCGATTCAAAAAAATTCATCATTGAAAGCGATGCCACAATTGTTGCCCCTCTGATTTTCGCTTACGTTCTTGCGGAATAAGCGGGATTCGCCCGGCGGTTTTCAAATTTAAAATCCGGTGATGTTCCGGGCAGGAGAAAAACCGATTTCCCGGGCATAGGTGAATTGCCGTTGCCAGGGAATGCCGGGATGGACTTTTTCGAAAATATCTGCGCCGGTCATTTTGAGCGATTCCGCATCCACGAGCACGGGATGATAACCGCCGATAAATCCCATATCCTCATGAATCACCGGATTCTTACCGGGGAGACAGTCGCATTCCACGGTAATATTCAGCAGTGAATTGATGACGATGGTCTTGTCCTTGATTATTTTCCACACGGCCGCCGCCGTTTCCACAAGCTTTTCCTGAAAAACCGTCATGTCCGAATTCCAGAAAATCTGCAGTGCCATTTCCGGACACATCGCAATACACTGGGCGCAGCCGATGCATTTTTTTAAATCATATGTGGGATAGTCGGATGTTGCGATAGTTGCCGCTCCGGTCGGACAGATTTCCGCGCAAACTCCGCAGCGTGTACATTTTTTTTTATTCAGGACGGGATGATAATCGGAATGCATGCGTTGCTTCTGCGCGCGGGACGCGAAACCCATAGACATATTTTTAATGGCGCCTCCGAAAAGCGAAACCATGTGTCCTTTGAAATGGGAGAAGATGACAAACCCCTGCGCGTTCTCAAAAACATTGGCCACCTGCACGGTCCTGAAATGATTGAACCCGGCGGGAAGATCCACAAGATTGCGGCCGTCCATACCGTCGGCGATAATCACCGGACAACCCAGAAAGTCATGCGTGTAGCCGTGGGAGGCGGCCGTTATGAGCGAGTCTTCGGCCGTACGGCGTCCGCCGGAATAGAGAACCGTTGTATCAAAAATAAACGGTTTGGTCCCGTTGGCGGTCAGCCAGGCAGTAATTTCCCTTGCGTAATCAGGCGGCAGAAAACCTTTATTACCTTTTTCTCCCCAGTGTAGTTTTATGCCGACGGTGTCGCCGGCGGCGAAGGGAGACCGGAGGTGTTGAAGAAGTTTTCTCAGCGATTCAAGGTAAGGTTTTTTTCCGCCTTTTACCGGTTCAAAGAATAAATCTTTCATGGTCCGTCTCCGTTCCTTATTTGGATAACATATTTTAAATCTTTTTCTTTTTTATTGCATCAAAAAATCATCTTCGAGTCTGTTCAAAGAATCGATAATGGTGTAAGATAAACCCCAAAAATAACGAACGAGAGGTGTCCGATATAATGCATTCATCAACGACAGCAAGCGGCACAACGCTCTACCGGCGCCTGGCAGCGGTTTTTTTTCTGCTGATTGTCTTTCCTTTCGTGTTGAGTCTCATTAATCTGGAATTTGCTCAGCAGTGGAAGGTTCATTTTTTTCCGGCTGCAATTATTCTGGCCGCTCTGATATTCGGTTCGACGGGCGGACTGGCCGCCGGCGTTGCCGGTTCCCTGTATTCCGCTTTTATGCTGGGCAATCCCTACCTGATCATCGGGAACGCGATCCTGGGTTTTTTTACGGGACTGTTTTATCAAAAGACGGACAAACTGATTCTCTCGGTTTTTCTGGCTTTCATCTGTCAGCTTCCCTGGCTGGTTCTTTCGGATTTATATTTCATGCATCTTTCCAACGCATTTACTCTAAAACTGGTTGTCGTTTTATTTCTGGCAGACATTTTATGGGCCGTTTTGATCAGCACCATCAACAAACCATTGCGAAAACTGTTATGCTGATCCCGGATTTCTCAAAATATTCTCTGGCTTTATTCGAGGGGGGCGCGTTAATTCATGCATCAAACGGCAAGGGGGTGCGTCCGCTTTTCGAGGCGCTTGAAAAGTTCCGGGCAAAATCCGGATTGATTCTGCACGACAAAATCATCGGACTGGCCGCGGCCAAACTGGTCGTCTATTCGGGCATTATCGCGAAAGTGAACACAACGGTTGCTTCCGCTCCGGCGGACAGATTTCTAAAAGATCATGGAATCCTCATGAATGCTGCGGGCATCACGGCCAATATTCTGACGCAGGATAAAAGAGCAGTCTGCCCCGGTGAAGTCATCGCCTTGAAAACAAAAGATCCCGCAGATTTCATGCGGCAAATCAAAACGATGCTCGATAATCAGCGAAAATAAGTACAATACCTGTACTTATTCCTACTCTTTTTTTAATTATTTTAGGAATATTAAAAAAATATTTGTTTTTGTCTTTTCATAGGCCACATAAAATGATAATAGCCAAATACAATTTAAATCCGAATTCAACGATTTCCTGTTATTCGGAAAACGGTTTAATTCTGCAATGTTTGGGGCTTTGCCGGATGTCATTTTGTGGCAACAAGAGTTGTCCCCGAAAATTTATAACGGTAGCATCACGAGATTAAAACGTGAAGAATCCAGACATGCCAAAACGGGAGAAGAAATATTCGGACGATGGTTAGAGGATATCTGTTGGAGACATCATTATGAAGATATGTCCTGTTTGCCAGACGCGCTTTAAGGATAAAACTCAAAAATGCCGTTATTGCAATGTTGTGCTGGAACCCCTGACGCCAGCGTCGGCATCTCAACCGCCGCAACCGGATCAGCAGGCGAAACAGCCTAAGATTGTCAAAGATTCGCGGAAGAAGAGACAAGGCAAAGCTCCAATCGAACGTCAAACCGGTTTCGGAAAAACATGGAACAGAAATAAATATCCTTTCATAGTCGTGATCATCCTGATTGTCGGTATTCTGCTTGCAATCGTACAAAAATGTAGTGAAAAGAAAGTTGAAGTGAGCAACACACAGGCGGTCGAACAGCAAGCCGTTTATGCACCTGTAAATCAGCCGGCAGCTTCCGATAACCGAATGATAGCTGCTGCACCCGCCCGTGATGAGGCGAATGGATTATTTCGCAAAGCATTTGAACTGTGTATCAGCGGAAAATGCACCGATCCCCGGAAGGCCATTGAATATCTGAGCGAAGCCATTAAATTAAAACCGGATTATGCCGATGCCTACAACAATCGGGGAAACGCCTACATTGAAATCGGCCAGTATCCGGAAGCTGTTCAAGATTATAATGAATCCATCAAACTGCAACCGCAATCGATTTACGGTTATAACAACAGGGGATTGGCTTTGAGTAAACTCGGGAAACATCAGGAAGCCATTGCAGATTATAATGAAGCCATCCGCCTGAAACCGGATAGTGCCATCATCCACAACAACAGAGGCGCCGCTTATCTTGCTATAGGTCAATATCAGAAGGCTGTCGAGGACTTCAGCGAAGCTGTTAAAATAAAGCCGGATTACGTGGATGCCTATTACAATAGAGCCAACGTTTATTTTGATCACATGAATAAAGAAGATGGTTGCAATGATGCGCAAAAAGCATGTGAATTAGGAAAATGCGACCTGTTGGAAAAGGTAAAAGGCAAGGGATACTGTTCGTGACCGGAAAAAATGTTTCAGAACGTCCGGTACAATGGTTGTGTGCTGCATAATTTTTTTTATCTGTTCATCGAATTTATTGTCCAACAAAATCTAAATAGACAAAAATATTTTTAATTTTTAACCTTTTATTCCGTGATGAAGGTCTTTCCACAATATTGTGGAAAGACCTGTTGATAACCCTGTTAACTGGCGCCATAAGTGTTCAATTATTACGAATTTCCACCAATATGCACAAGGTTTATGCAATAATAATATTTAATAATATCAATATCTTACATTTTTACCGTTTGGGTTATAATCGTTTTTACGGAAAAATCGTTTTACGATAAACACATTTCGTTTTTTATAGCTGTGAAATTTGCAAATTTTCAAATTATTTGCGTTTTTTTAATTCGTAATAAAAGGAAAACCGGATGAGGATTCCAATTGCTGTCAAGATGAATGTAACTGATGGAAAGATAACAATTATGAAGGTTAAAAGGGTACATCATTTTCTTCAAGATTTACGTCAAACGTATTGAGGAAAATGCTGACCGCCATGTAGCAGCATACCGCGATAGAAAGTTCTACCAGTAAATCCTCAGAAAAATGTCTCGAGATTTCGGCGAATGTTGCATCGCTGACCTCTCGCTGCAGGACGGTTTCTTCGGTGAAGCGCAAAACGAGCTTTTCGATGCCGGAAAAGACCGGGGATGCTGAACCGGTATCCAGAGCTTTAATTTTTTCTTCGGGCAAGCCCACCAGTTTGCTGAGTTTGCGATGCTGATGCACCTCATACGCGGAATTGCACAGAATGCCGGCGCGGGTGATGGCCATTTCTCTCAGAACCGGATCGAGTTTCCCCGCCATGAGCACAGATGCCGGAAGTCCGATAAACTCCCTGGCAATCCCGACGGGGGCGTGCGTGATGATCTTGAAAATATTCAAATCAAAAGGGGGTTTGCCCTGAAGAAATTTCTTTTCCGTATCAGCCGGACCCGGTTGAAAATCAGGTATGCGTGCCAAGGCGATCTCCTTTCAGCTCATCGGTTTTTTCGTAAAATGACGTTTCATGCCGTTCATGACGGTAACACAGCGGTTCATTTCGCGATAAGCGGGCAGGCCTGCGTTTTCAGCAATACCCCGGATATGTTCGGCGAAATCCTTTCTTCCTTCGATCCATAACACAGCCGGTTTTTTGTTTTTCTTAATCATCGCAGCAAGTTCTTCAAAAAAATCCTGACCGATCAATGGCGAGGCATAACTGTGAAAGATGATTGAATCGACCCCCGGATCGTTGATGACCGCCGTCAGAGAATTCCGGAATACCTTTTCGAAGCCGTGGCGTTCGATGGCGATCCAGAGATCGAGCGGATGGTCGGGTTTATTCCAGGGCGGGAAAAGTTCCGCGACCGCCGCGAGGGTCCGGTCGCTCAATTTTGCCAGTTTCAGACCGCAGTCTTCCATCAGGTCTGTGGTGACGGTTCCCGCGCCGCCGGAGAACGTTAGGATAGCCGTGCCCTTTTCCTTTTCGGGATGAAAAGGCATGTTCTTGGCGAAAGCCCGTGCGATGTCGGTCAGTTCCGCCGGATCAAACACTTCGATAATGCCCGCCTGTCTGAAGGCGGCGCTGGCAATTTTATAATTTCCCGACAGGCTTGCCGTGTGGCTTTGCGCCGCCTTTGCTCCTTCCTGGCTGCGGCCGCCCATCAGAACAATAATCGGTTTTTCTGTCTTCTTTGCCAGGTCCAAAAACTTTCTTCCGTCCACCAGCGATTCGAGATAGCAGGCAATGACCTCCGTATCCTTGTCGTCAATGAGATGTTCCAGGATGTCGTTTTCGTTGATGTCGCACTTATTGCCGATGGAACACACCTTGCTGACGCCCATGATGCCTTCCTGCAGGGCATGCAGCAGGAAACCGGCGGAAAGCATTCCGCTTTGCACAATCATGCCGACGTTGCCGCCGCGCAAAACGTCCGGCCAGACCAGAGAATTGATAAAAGAAAAAACATACCTTTTGTTGGCATCAATAAAGCCCATGCAGTTAGGGCCCCACAACCGGATGCCCGCTCGGGCGGCATTATCCAGGGCAAGTTTCTGAATTCTGGCGCCTTCTGCTCCGGCTTCATTGAATCCGCCTGATTCGATGATGATGCCCTTGACGCCTTTTTTTGCGCATTCATTGACCGTGTCGGGCAATTCTTTCGAAGGAATAAAATAAATAGCCAGGTCGATATTGCCCGGAATTGAAGCAAGGTCCTTATAGCAGGGAAGTCCCAGCATGTCCGGGTAATTTTTGTTGACCGGATAGATTTTCCCGGGAAATCCGGACGTAATATTTTTAATGATATGATAGCCGCCCTTATTCATATTGCTGGATGCTCCGATAATGGCGACGCTTTTCGGATTAAAAAAATAATCTAACATTACATTCTCCCAAATCTTCGTTTTATGCATTGCTGGCACACGTGCAGGGCAATGAATTGTCATGTTGAGAACAGGGACCAAAATATTTTTGGATTGTCACGATGTTCAAAAAGTGTTCTGTAATGACAGCGTTACTTCAATACCACCAGCGCATCGACGGCAACCGGTTTGTCTCCGCAGACAATCAGCGGATTGATATCGATCTCGGCGATGGCTTCATACTTGATGGCCAGATCCCCAATGCCCACAAGCGCTTTGGCCAGAGCATTTCGGTCCACGGCCGGGCTGCCCCGGAATTCGCCGAGTAATTTTTTAGTTTTGATTTCATCGATCATTTCCAGCGCATCCTGTTTCGTCAGCGGGGCAACCCGAAACGTCACATCCTTGAGCGCTTCGGTAAAAATACCGCCGAGGCCGAACATCACACAGGGGCCGAAACTCGAATCCTGCGAAAGACCGATCACCAGTTCGCGCGACCCCCTGACCATCTTTTCCACCAGCACGCCGTCGAGATTTTTTACCTTGCCGGTCAGTGCGTCGAAAACCTGTGCGACGTCCTGCGCGCTGTTGACATTCAGTGCAACCATCCCCGCTTCCGTTTTATGGGAAAGTTCGGCGGAACACCCTTTCATCGCCACGGGATACCCCATTTGTTCGGCTTCCCGGATCGCTTCTTCTTTGGTTTTGGTCAGCGCTGCTACCGCCACCGCAACACCGGCTGATTCAATTACCTGCCTGGATTCGTATTCCGAAAGAGTCTTTCGTCCTTCCTTCAAAGCTTTTTCTATTACATCCAACATAGTATCTCCTTATCATTTAACGTTAAATCATTAGTTTATTTTATCCGGAATTGTCAAGAACCTTTATTGAGCGCAACTGGCGGTTGACGAATGATCGACAAAATTGTAACAAAACTTTTTAAGGTTCCGGGGAGCATAACTATTGCAGCAATGTTATGGCGTCAGAAAAAATAATAAGCGGCATGTTAATGGTTTCATTCCCGACTAATGGTTGAAGGGATGGTTGAGAGATTATGACGGGAAACTTCAATTTTTATATGCTGATGTCCATTGCCGCCTACATGGTGGTGGTCATCGTCATCGGCTTTGTCTTTGCCAGACGCAATGATCAGATCGGCGATTTTTATCTGGGCGGCAGAAAACTTGGGACCATCGTCACTGCCATGAGCGCCGAAGCATCAGATATGAGCAGCTGGCTTCTCATGGGACTTCCCGGCGTTGCATATCTGTCCGGTATTGCGGATGCGGGTTGGACGGCAATCGGTCTGGCGATCGGCACTTATGTCAACTGGCTTACGGTAGCCCGTCGTCTGCGCTGCTATTCTCAACTGTCGCAAAACGCCATCACCCTGCCGGAATTTTTCTCCAACCGTTATCGCGATTCCAAAAAAATTCTCACATGGATCGCCAGCATTGTCATCTTGATTTTCTTTATTCCGTATACCGCTGCCGGTTTTGCCTCCTGCGGAAAGCTTTTCAATAGTGTGTTCGGTCTTGATTACACAACGGCCATGCTCATCGGTGCGGTTGTTGTCGTTGCCTATACGACGGTTGGCGGATTTCTTGCCGCAAGCACTACTGATCTGATCCAGGGCATTGTCATGAGCATTGCGCTGTTGAGCATTTTGATGTTCGGCGCTGCTGTTGCAGGCGGCATTGATGCCGTGTGGCAAAAGGCGGATGCTATTCCCGGTTATCTCAGTATGATGTTTTCACATAATTCCACGACCGGTCAGACGGAACGCTACGGACTGATTACCATCATTTCTACAATGGCCTGGGGACTGGGTTACTTCGGCATGCCCCATATTCTTTTGCGATTCATGGCCATCCGCGATGAAAAGAAAATTGTTTTTTCACGGCAGATCGCGGTGACCTGGGTTGTGGTTTCACTTGCCGTGGCCGTTTTGATCGGCATTGTCGGTCAAACCCTGTCCCTCAACGGTGAGATTGCCGCACTGGAAGGAAGCGCATCCGAAACAATCATCATCCGGATGGCACAGCTTCTGAGCCACACCGGCGTGATCAGCTCTTTAATTGCCGGTGTTGTTCTTTCCGGCATTCTGGCCGCCACCATGTCCACCTCCGACTCACAGCTTCTGGTGGCCTCCTCCAGCGTGACTGAGAATCTCATAAAGGAATGTTTCGACATTAGGCTTTCCGAAAAAACCGGCATGATGATTGCCAGATCGGCCGTTATTGTGATTGCTGCCATTGCCGCGTTCATCGCCAGAGATCCGGACAGCTCGATTTTTGTCATTATTTCGTTTGCGTGGGCCGGTTTCGGCGCGGCCTTCGGTCCGGTTATGCTGTTTGCCCTTTTCTGGAGACGTTCCAATGTATACGGCGCCATAGCCGGCATGGTTTCCGGAGGCGTGATGGTCTTTGTATGGAAATATCTCGTACGGCCCCTCGGCGGCGTTTGGAACATTTATGAGCTGCTGCCCGCTTTTGTTTTCGCCTGTTTGGCAATCATCGTCGTCAGCCTGCTCAGCAAAGCGCCTGCCAGAGAAATCACCGACGAGTTCGACGCCCGGGACGATGGCGCCATCGCGCGCACCAGCGAC
>ERZ795044.5566-NODE-5566-length-10182-cov-6.454626_pt1 | contig 10182 bp, 9 predicted proteins | sample MGYA00375128_ERZ795044 | MGnify/ENA primary metagenome ERZ795044 (study PRJEB30173, sample SAMN05720213) | anaerobic digester metagenome | isolation source: active sludge of municipal wastewater-treating anaerobic digesters | place: USA | collected 2014-12-22 ... | reverse complement strand
AGATAAGTCCTCGTGACTGGAGTTCAGACGTGTGCTCTTCCGATCTCCGCTCGACTACCCCGTCGCCGTCGAACGGACGCGCGAGGCACTCGGGCGTGAAGGATTCGGCGTCCTCACCGAGATCGACGTGAGCGCGACGCTGAAGAAGAAGCTCGACGTCGACTTTCGCCCGTACATCATCCTCGGCGCCTGCAATCCGGCGCTCGCCCACCGCGCCCTCTCGGCCGAACGTGACATCGGCCTCCTCCTCCCCTGCAACGTGATCGTGTACGCCGGGGACACAGCGGGGACGAGCACGGTGGCGGCGATGGATCCGGCCGCGGCGTTGCAGCTGACCGGGCGCGCCGACATCGCCGAGCTGTCGCTCGAGGTGCGCGCGCGCCTCGAGCGCGCGCTCGCCGACGTGGAGCGCGGCGCCGCCTAACGGCGACGCCTCCCGCGAAGCGCCGTCGGGCCGCCACGGCGCGCCCCGACGCCCCGCGTGGCACCTCACCGGTGACAGCCGAAGAGGCCGAACCGCCCGAGGATCTTCTCCAGCGGGCAGAAGTGCGTGATGCTCGACTGCAGCAGGTTGAAGCCCACGAAGGCGGTGAAGGCGAACCACCATGGGTTCACCCAGGTGCCGAGTGCCACGGAGAGGAGGATGAAGATGCCGGCGATGCGGCGGATCACGTCGTCGTTACACATCGATGGTCTCTCGTGTCAGCGGTGGTTGGTGCGTCAGAAGTAGTCTTCCATCGGAATCGTCGCGACGTGGAGGTGCTCGCCCTCCACGCCCGCGCTGCGATACGCCTGGAGCGCGTCGCGCAGTTCAGTCGCCCGCTCGGCGGGGACGACGCTCATGAAGACCGTCGCCGTCCCCGGCCAGGCGCGCGTCCCTTCGATGCGCCCGGTGCCCCCGGCCCCCCGCGCATTCTCGAACTGCGTGTACCCGGGCGCCTCATGCGCCTCAAGCAGCGCCGCGATGCGTTGCGGCGTCGGCCCGCTGTAGATCAGGAGCAGGAGCTTCATCGGCTTCTCCGGCGCGGCGATGCATCAGCTCCCAGTACAGGAGCGGCACCACCACCATGGTGAGCAGGGTGGCCACGATGGCGCCCGACATGAGCGCCACCGCCAACCCCTGGAAGATCGGGTCGAGCACCATCACCAACCCGCCGATGACGACGGCCGCGGCGGTGAGGGCGATCGGGCGGAAGCGCACGCTCCCCGCCTCGATCACCGCCTCGCGCAACGATCGCCCGCGCGCTTCGGCGAGTTGGATGAAGTCGACGAGCAGGATCGAGTTGCGCACGATGATCCCCGCCAGCGCGATCATCCCGATCATCGACGTCGCGGTGAAGAAGGCCCCCGTCACCGCATGTCCGGGGAGGATCCCGATGAGCGTGAGCGGTATCGGCGCCATGATCACCAGCGGCGTGGTGAACGACTGGAACCAGCCGACCACGAGGACGTAGATGAGGATCAGCACCGCGGCGAAGGCGATGCCGAGGTCGCGGAAGACCTCGATCGTCACCTGCCACTCGCCGTCCCACTTCATCGCCAGCTCGTTCACGTCCGTCGGCTGCACCGCGTTGTAGCGCGCGATCTGCGCCCCGTTCACGCGCACCTGGTCGAGCTTCTCGTTCATCGCCAGGATGGCGTACACCGGCGACTCGATCGTCCCCGCCACGTCACCCGTGACGTAGATGACCGGGCGCAGGTTGCGCCGTACGCGCACGCCGTCACGCGTTCCGGCATCGACCGAAACGAAGCGGCCTAACGGCTGCGGCCCCATCATCGTCGCGACCGGGATGGAGAGCAGCGCCTCCACCGACGAGCGGTCTTCCAGCGCGAGGCGCGGGACGATCGCCGTCCCTTCACGTGCCTCGTCGCTTGGCGACACCCCCACCGGCGCGCCCGACAGGGCGAGGTAGAGCGTCTGCGTGATCTGTTCGACGCTGGCGCCGCTTCGCGCGGCGAGCACACGATCAACGCGGAAGGAGCGCTTGACCTGCGGCGCCTCGATCGTCCAGTCGATGTCGACTACACCCGGCGTCGTCTCGAATACCTTGCGCACCTCGGTCGCCGCCGCGATGCGCACGCTGTCGTTGGGGCCGTAGATCTCGGCCACGAGCGTCGACATCACCGGCGGCCCCGGCGGGATCTCCGCGACCTTCACCGAGGCGTCGAAGCGCTGGGCTATCGAGTCCAGGTGCGGCCGCACCGCGACCGCGATGTCGTGCGACTGCCGGTCGCGCTCTTCCTTGCCCAGCAGGTTGACCTGCACATCGACGACGTTGGCGCCGCGGCGCATGAAGTAGTGGCGGACCAGCCCGTTGAAGTTGAATGGCGCCGCCGTCCCCGCGTACACCTCGGTGCTCTTCACTTCGGGGACCGTGCGCAGGTACGCCGCCATCGACTCGCCTAACGACTGGCTCGTCTCGAGCGTCGTCCCCTCGGGGAGATCGGCGATGACCTGGAACTCGCTCTTGTTGTCGAAGGGGAGCATCTTGACCTGCACCGCCTTGATGGCGAGCAGCCCCATCGAGCCGAAGAGCAGCAGGACCGTGACGCCGTAGAAGGCATAACGACGCCCCGCGCGCTCGATGAGCGGCGTCATGATGCCCGAGTAGAACGCGCCGAAGCGCCCCCCTTCCTCGGGCTCGTGCGCCCGGTCGACCGCCGCCGCTGCATGCTTGGCCACGTGTCCGCGCAGGAGCTTGAGCGCGATCCACGGCGTCACGATGAAGGCCACCGCCAGCGACGCGATCATCGCGACCGAGGCGCCGACGGGAATGGGACGCATGTACGGCCCCATCATCCCCGACACGAACGCCATGGGGAGGATCGCCGCGATGACCGTGAGCGTGGCGAGGATCGTCGGGTTCCCCACCTCATCGACCCCTTCCACCGCCGCCACTTCGGGCGTGCGGTCGCCGCGGACCATGTGACGGTAGATGTTCTCCACCACCACGATGGCATCGTCCACCAGGATGCCGATCGAGAAGATCAGCGCGAACAGCGTGATGCGATTGAGCGTGTAGCCTAACGCGTAGTAGACGAAGAGCGTGAGCGCGAGGGTGACGGGGACCGCCACCAGCACCACGATCGCCTCGCGCCAGCCCAGGAAGATCCCGACCAGGAGGGTCACGGAGAGGGTCGCGATGATCAGGTGCAGGATGAGTTCCTGCGCCTTCTCCCCCGCCGTCTCGCCATAGTCGCGCGTCACGCTGAGCGTGACGTCCTTGGGGAGGAGCCGATCGTGCGCCGCCTCGACCCGCCCCTCGACCGCCTTGGTCACGAGCGTGGCGTTGGCTCCCTTGCGCTTGGCAATGCTGATCGTGACGGCCGGCTCGACCTTCCCCCCCGACTCGGCGTGCGAAACGTAGCTGTCGACCTCCCCGAACTCCTCGCGTACCGTGGCCACGTCGCGCAGCATGACGGGCGCCCCACCGCGGGCGCTGATCACCACACTCCCGACATCGGCCGCGTTGGCCAGGGGCGCCCCCACGTCGACACGATAGACCTCGTTCGCCGCCGTGAACTCCCCCGCCTGCAGCCGCGCGTTGGCCCCGCGCAGCGCCATCGCCACTTCGCCCGGTGTCACCCCACGCGCCGCCAGGCGCGACGGGTCAATCGTGACGCGAACCTGCTTGGGCTGCCCTCCCACGACCGACGTCTCCGAGACGTCGGTCACGGTGCGGATCTCGTCTTCGAGGTGCGTGGCAATCTGCCGCAGCTCGTTGGACGAATAGCGCGACGACGACAGCGTCAGCGTCATCACGGGGACGTCGTCAATGGAATGCGGCTTGACCAGCGGTGGCATCGCCCCGGCCGGGGCCTGATCCATTGCCGACGCCAGCTTGGCGTGCACCTTCGTGATGCTGCGCTCCTGGTCCTCGCCCACCTTGAAGCGCACGGTGACCATCGTGTAGCCCTCACCGGCCATGGCGTACACATGCTCCACGCCGGGAATCTCCCACATGCGCCGCTCGATGGGGCGCGACAGCAGGTTTTCCACCTCACGCGCGCCAGCGCCCGGGAGCGCGGCGATCACGTCGATCATCGGGACGGAGATCTGCGGCTCCTCTTCCCGCGGGGTCGCCAGCATCCCCAGCAGCCCCACGATCAGCGACGCCACCGTCACCAGCGGCGTCAGCTTTGACTGCAGGAACGCCTTTGCGATACGTCCGGAAATGCCCATGACCCTACTCCTTGACCGGCGCGTTAGGCACGTACACGGTGTCGCCGGCGGCGAGCCCGGCCAGGACCTCGATCCGGTCGCCGACAAGCGCCCCGGTGCGGATCCAGCGCGTGGTGGTCACGCCGCCGCTCGCCACCGTCACCCCGGTCAGGTCGCCCTCGCGACGCAGCGCCGACGACGGCACCAGCAGCATCTGCCGCGTCCCCGTCCCCACCCGCAGGCGTGAGGCGCCACCGGCGAGCAGCCGGCCGTCGCGGTTCTTCACGATCGCATTGATGGTGTAGAGGCTTCCGCCAGGTGCAGGGACGACACCCTCGACCGTCGCGGCGGCCTCCACCCCTTCGACCGTCACCGTGACCGAGGCACCGCGCTTCACGCCGACCGCCACCTCGGGGGCAACCGTCGCCGCGATGCGCAGCGCGCTATTGTCCTGCACCGTGACGAGCGGCGCCCCCGGGGCGGCGAACGCCCCCGGATCGACGAAACGCTGCGTCACCGTCCCGGCAAAGGGCGCGCGTACCACGGCGTAGCCGGAGATCGCGTTGATCTCCGCCTCGCCCGCGCGCGCCGCCAAGACTCCGGCCGTCGCCCGGGCGAGCCCGGCTTCGGCCGCGTCGAGCTGCGCCTTGGGGGCGGCGCTGTCGGCGTACAGGGCGCGCATGCGCGCCGCCATCAGCTCGGCCTCACGATGCATCGCCTCGGCGCTGGCGATCCCCGCTTGCACCTGCTGTCGCTTCGCATCCAGGTCGCGGGCATCGATGCGCACCAACGGCTGTCCCGTTGCCACGCGATCGCCTTCCTTCACGAGGACGGCGACCACCGTCCCCATCAGCTTCGTGCTCACCGTCGCCTGCGCGAACGGCTCGGCGATCGCCGTCGCTTCCTGCGTCGCCACCACCATCGTGTCGCGCATCGCGTACGGCGTGCCGACCGGCTGCGCGGCGGCCGCTTCGCGGACCGCGCTGTGTTCCGGGGCGCCACCGCACGCCGCGAGCACCAGGGCAGTCGACGCCAGCACCGTCACCTTCAATACCTGCATAACGAGTCTCCGTGGACCGGTTGGGTGTGTGGACTGTTACGGTTCGGCGCGCGCCACGATCGGCGCGCTGTCGAGAGTGCGCAGGGCGGCCGGGTCGAGCCCGAGCGCCTTGCGCCGTTCGGCGGTGCCGACGAGGAGCGCGTAGCGCGCCCCCGCGTGCCCCAACCGGGTCTGCGTTTCGATCGCGGCGGCGTCGAGCAGTTCCACCACCGGAGCCAGTCCGCCCGCGTACTTGCGCCCGACGATCCGATGCGCATCGGTGGCTTGCTTCACCGCGCGCTCGGCGATCTCGAGTCGCGCGAGCGCCGTGCGAAGGGCCGTGGCGCTCTGCTGCATTTCCAGGCTTGCCTTCGCCTCGGCACCGTCGCGCATCGCCTCGGCCGCCTCTCGGCGGCTGGCCGTGGCGCGGACGTCACCCAGCTCCGACGCGCCGGCGAACGGCGTCCACGACGCCATCACCCCGACCGTCCAGTTGTTGTCGCCCCCAAATGGACGCAGCGCCGAATTCCAGTCGTAGCGCGCAAAGCCGTTCAGGCGAGGGAGGTAGAGTGCGCGGGCGCGCCGTGCATCGGCGCCCGCCGCATCGGCGCCCGCACGCGCGGCGTCGACGTCGGCGCGCGCGTCGCGGGGCGACGCGTCGAGCGCCTCACGCGACAGCGCGCGCAGGGCGTCGCTGGTGGGAAGTCCCGCCGGCAGCTGCCAGGCACTGTCGCCCGGCGTGCCGAGGAGCGTGGCCAGGCCGAGGCGTGCGTTGAGCACGTCGCCCTGCGCCTCGATGAGGAGCGTCTCGACCTCGCCCGCCTTCACCGACGCGAGGAGCGCGTCGGACGGCGTGACGAGTCCGTTCTCCGACATCTCATCCGCCTGCTTCACGTGGGCGCGCGCCGCGCGGACCGCGGTTTCCAGCATCGCGACCTTCTCGGCCGCGAGCACGGCGCCAAAGTAGGCGCGGATTACGTCGACGCGTGTGGCGATCGACGCCCAGTCGGCGCTGGCGCGCGCCGCATCACCAGCGTGCGTGGCCGCGCCACGTCCCACAAGGGCGTCCGCGTTGAACAGGGGCTGCTCGAGCACCATCGCCCCGGTGTAGTTGTTCGTCGCCGCCGGGTAGTTGAGTCGGCGTGGATCGAAGTCCTGCTGGGTGATGGTGCGTTGGCGCAGCGTGGTGCCGAACGCGCCGATCGGATCGGTCGTGCGCATGAAGCCAGCGTCGAAGCGCACGCTCGGCAGGATGCCCTTGAGCGGAGCGATCGCCTGCGCCCGTTGGGCCCGGGCCATCGCCCCCTGGGCGCGGTTGCCGTACGCGGACCGATCGGCACGATCGAGGGCGTCTCCCAGGGAGAGCCGCGCTTGTGCGGCCGACTCCGGGAGTGATACCGACATCGCGCTTCCGGTCGCCTGGGCGGCCATCGTCGCCTGCGCGGCAAGGGCCGCCGGTGCCACGAGCGTGGCGAGGGCGGTCGCGGCGGCCCGGATACGAGAAGGAGAGAATCGCGTCATATGCTCGGTCTAGGGACTGAGCATATAACTAAGTGGTTATATAGCGATCGTCAATGCCACCCGGGGCGGAGAATCGCCCCGTTTCCCCCTTCCCTTCGCCGCGTACGGACTACTTGACCTCCGCCCCCCCCTTTCGCTCATCCGCGACGAATCGGTCCCGGTAGGGCATCTTCACCTCGCGTAGCGCCGCCGCGTCGAGCGTCGCGCTGTCGGGGACGATCCCGTTGGCCGAGAGGAGGTACGCCGTGAGGGCGTAGACCTCGTCGTTGGTCAGCGACCCGGGGTTGGCGTGGGGCATCGCCCGCTTCACATAGTCGAAGATCGTCGTCGCGTACGGCCAGTAGTTGCCGATCGTCTTCACCAGCTTGGGGTCGTCTGCAAAGCGGAACCCTTCGGCGCTCGAGTCCCGGCCGACCAGGGCGGGATTCGGAGAGACGCCACCGACGCCTCCGACACCGTGGCACGACGCGCACGACGCGGCATACAGCGTCGCCCCCTGCGCGACGCTCCCCTTCCCGGGCGGCAGTTCGGCCCCGTTCTTCCCAACGTCGGTGTCCCAGGCGCCGAGGAGTGAGTCGCTCGGCTGACGGCCGAAAGCATAGCGAGTTCCCGCCCCCGGACCGCCGGCCACGGCACCGGCATCGTAGCGCTCGAAGGTTGCGGGAACGGTGCTGCCGGCGCTGGCCGAGGTTCCACTCCCCGCGCCACCGCAGGCGGTCCCCGCCAGGAGCAACACTACCGTGATGAGGTCGCGGCGCATCAGGTGGTCCCGTGGTAGAAGACGGCGCCGTCGCGTTGCACGCGCCAACCGGCGATAGCATTGAAGTGGTAGTCCGTGCCGGCGCCGCGCACCGCGATCAACTGCGACCGCGTCGGCTGCACGTACCCCGTCTCGTCGGTGGCTCGACTGAGGAGCGTCGCCTCCTCCCCCTCCCACTTCCACATGTACTGGAAGCGCACGTGGGCCTTGGGCTGTGGCGTCCCGCTCAACTCCGCATCGTGCCAGGTCGTGCCGCCGTCGGTGCTCACCTCCACGCGCGCGATGCGCCCTCGCCCCGACCAGGCGAGCCCGGATATCGGCCGCCACCCGCGCGCGTTGATCACGTCGGGATGCGACGGCGACGTGATGATCGACTTGGCGTCCTGAACGAAGCTGAATTGCCGCGCCTTGCCGCCCAGGAGCGGATCGGTGTAGACCGACGTCTCCCAGCGCGTCATCCAGGGCTCCGTCCCCAGTTCGAGGCGTCGCAGCCATTTCATCGAGATGTTCCCCTCCCACCCGGGGAGGAGCAGGCGCAACGGATAGCCCTGCGCCGGGCGCAGCGGTTCACCGTTTTGCGCCCAGACGATCATCGCGTCCTCCCACCCCTTGGCGACGGGGACCGAGCGCGTCATGCGACAGGCATCGGCCCCCTCGGCGAGGAACCACTGTGCCTCGTCCTTGACCCCAACCTCGCGAAAGAGGGTGGCAAGCGGGACGCCGGTCCACTCGGTATTGCTCGTCATCCCGGCCACCGCCTGCGCGGTGAGGTTCGGCTTGGGATCCTTGAAGGGGGCGCGTCCGTTCCCCGAGCACTCGATGAAGTACGTGCGCGTGACCTGCGGCAGGCGGCGAATCTCCTCGACGCTGAACTCGGTGGGGCGTTCCACGAGACCGTGAATGAGCAGGCGATGCGTGGACGCATCCAGCGCGGGGACCCCGGCATGGTGCCGCTCGAAGTGCAGGTCCGACGGGGTGATGGTCCCGGTGAGATCGCCGAGTGGCGCGCGCGAACTCCCGGTCACCTGCCCCACGGGAACGCGCGACGGGTTCACGGCCGCCGCCCTGGCGCCCTGCGGCGTGGTCGGGGTGCCAAGGAGCGAGGCGGGGGCATCGCCGGCGGGTGTTGCGGCTGGCGATGGTGCCGGCGCCGCCGTCGGCGCCCCCGATTGCCCGATGGCCGCGGTCGGAATCGAGACGACGATCGCCCCACCGACCGCTCCGGCGGCCCCCGCCAGGAGGGTGCGACGACTCACGCGTTCCGGGGCGCGGCGCGCCTCCTGCGGCGCGACGACGGGCGGATCGTTAGGCTCGGCGTCAACTGAGGGGTGCGCCGTTGGGTCCACGTCCATCCTCCTGCAAAGGGTGTCGGTCACGCGCAGTGCGCGTTCACACGGGCGGACAATTGAGCGAACAGACGAGCGAGCTTCCGAGCGTACGTGCGAAAGATCGAATCGCGCAGCCGCGCCGAGTCACGGAGCCGTGGTCGGGAGCCACATCACTACCACCGCGGCCAGCGCGCAGAGCGAGAGCAGGGAAACTGTCGCCGTCGCCGCCGTTCGCCACCCCACCCGCCGCAGGAGTTCCACCTCCACCCCGAGACCAAGCGCCGCCATCGAGATCACGGTGAGCAGGTGCGACCCCTGCTGCGCCCCCCCGGACACGAAGGGAGGGACGACTTCGCTCGATCGCAACACGGTCGCCACCAGGAAGCCCATCACATACCACGGCACCACACGCCCCCAGGGGACGACGGCTTCCTCGTGGTGCGCCACCTTGCGCTCCAGCAGCGAGACGATGGTGACGAGTGGAATGAGCATGAGGACGCGCACGAGTTTGACCACCGTCCCCACCTGCCCGGCCTGCACGCTCACGGGATAGGCGGCTGCCAGCACCTGCGGCACCGCATACACCGTGAGGCCGGTCGCCACGCCGTACGACAGGTCGTCCAGGGCAAGCCAGGCGCGCACGAACGGGAGGACGAGGACGAGGGCCAGGCTGAGGATGGCCGTGTACGCCACCGCCGACGCCGTCTCCTCGCGCTTGGCACCGATCACCGACGCCACGGCGGCGATCGCCGAATTGCCGCAGATGGCGTTGCCCGAGGCCACGAGCAGGGCATGCGACCGTGGCAACCCGAACAGGCGCCCCCACAACAGCCCCACGCCTAACGCGAGGATGGTCGTCACCACGATGGCCGAGGCGAGCACCCCGCCCGCACGCGCCATCCAGCGCACGTCGGTCGCGAATCCCAGGAGGACGATCGCCACCTCGAGCAACTGCTTGGCCGCCAGCGCGATCCCGTCGTGGGCCCAGGCCGGCGGGTGCCAGAGCGCGCGCACCGCGATCCCCAGGAGGATCGCCAGGACCACGGCGTCGATCCCCACCCGTGGCAGCTCCCCGCTCAGCCACCGTGCGCTGACCACCGCCACCCCGCCGAGGGCCGCCGTCACGACGACGCCGGGGATGGGGGAGATGAGTCGGGGAAGCGCCGAGGGAGGCATCGCCCAAAGCTGCGCCGCGGCGCTGCATCGGACAATGCCTCCCTCGTTCACGCCACCGAACGCGTGGCGTGGGCGGTCGAGCCGTTAGGCGCCGACCGCGCTAGATCCCGCTCACCTGCGTGCACCCCTTGGGCTGCGGCGAGCGCTGGTTGCACTCGTCGGCCGGCAGCGGCACGATCTGGTAGATGCGGTGCGT
>ERZ795044.5565-NODE-5565-length-10182-cov-7.758862_pt1 | contig 10182 bp, 11 predicted proteins | sample MGYA00375128_ERZ795044 | MGnify/ENA primary metagenome ERZ795044 (study PRJEB30173, sample SAMN05720213) | anaerobic digester metagenome | isolation source: active sludge of municipal wastewater-treating anaerobic digesters | place: USA | collected 2014-12-22 ... | reverse complement strand
ACTTTGAGCGTCAACTGCGCGCAGCCTCAGGCTGCCCTCAGGCGACCGCGAGGAAATTTTTTCAAAAAAGTGCGAACATACGTTTGCATTTCTAAAAGAGATGTGCTATACTACCCGTGTAAGACCGGAACCTTTTTTTCGAAAGGAGCCCTTGCCATGACGCAGAAATCCGACGAAATCTATTCTTATATCTCCGAGCACCTCAATGAATACGGCTATCCGCCGACGGTCCGCGAGATCTGCGCCGAGCTCGGCATCCGCTCCACCTCCACGGTTCACCGCTATCTGCGGGAGCTGCAGGCCGACGGCAGGATCACGATGGGCGAAAATCAAAACCGCGCCATCACGCTCAACGACGCCGCGCCCGCCGGGACGATCCCGGTGCTCGGCCGGGTCGCGGCCGGCTCGCCGATCCTTGCGGAGGAGGAGGTCGAGGAATACATCCCGTGGTCGGGCAGCGCGGCCGGCCTCTTCGCGCTGCGGGTGCGCGGCGACAGTATGATCAAATGCGGCATCCTGAGCGGCGACATTGTGGTCGTGCGCCAGACGCCGGAGGCGGAGAGCGGCGAGATCGTGGTCGCCTTAGTCGGCGGCGACGCCACCGTCAAGCGCTTTTATAAAGAAAACGGGCATTTCCGCCTCCAGCCGGAGAACGACGCCTACGAACCGATCCTCGTGGACGAGGTGACCATCCTCGGCAAGGTCGTCTCCGTCGTAAGAACCTACGACTGACACGCGGCCCGGGGCGCAATAAGCGGCCCCTGCCTTGAGCACCGAAAGGCCTTTCGTGCTCATTGCCGCCGGATGCTCAAAAAATAAAAGGCGCGGCGGGGCGGCCTGAGGCTGCGCGCGACCCGAGCGCGCGGCGTTGCCCAGCCCTAAAACAAAAGCGGCGGAGACCGGGCGGCTTTCGCCGCCCATTTTTTTGTGTCGGCGTTGGCATACGCCTCCGGTAAAATAGGGCGAAAACCGGAGGCTTTTCTTTGCCCCGATCTTTCGCGCGCGGCGGGGCGGCCTGAGGCTACGCGCGACCCGAGCGCGCGGCGTTGCCCATCCCTAAAACAAAAGCGGCGGAGACCGGGCGGCTTTCGCCGCCCATTTTTTCGCGCGCGGCGTTGCCCAGCCCTCCGGTAAAATAGGGCGAAAACCGGAGGCTTTCCTTCGCCCCGATCTTTCGCGTGCGGCGCGGCGGCCTGAGGTTGTGCGCGACCCGAGCGCGCGGCGTTGCCCATCCCTAAAACAAAAGCGGCGGAGACCGGGCGGCTTTCGCCCTATGTATGGCAGGAGAAGATCCTGCCGTTTTTTTATGCCTGAAAAGAGGTCTTTTTATTTGCTTGTGGTCTGCCCGCTGCCCTGAGCGGACTGATCCAAAGACTGCTCCAGCGGGGAATCCGTGTCCTTTCCGCCCCAGTCGGAGAAGATGCCGGTCACAAACCCGGTGCGGGTCTCCTCGGTAAAGGATTTGCCCTGCGCGTAGCTGGTCGCGGCGCTCTCGAAGTTGGTGCGCCAGCCCTCGGAGGCGTAGCGGTAATAAGAGGGCACCCAGTCCCCGGCGTCCAAATAGGCGGCGAGGCTCAGCCGGAGGGAATCCGGGAGCTCTCCCGCGGGGTTGTTGGCGCCGTTGCCGGAGGTCGCGCCGCTTGTGTTCCCGGGGGAGGCGTTTCCGCTCCCGGCGGCGCTACCGGCGTTTCCGCTTGTGGCGGCCGCTTTGCTGGCTCCCGCCGCGCTCGTGCCTGTGGTGCTCGCGCCCGCGGTGCTCGCGGCGTTTTTCGCGCTCGACGCGCTGTTGGCGGCCCCGCCTGAGGCGGCGCCGTTGCCGGAGGCCGCTTTGCCGGTGCCGGAGGCGTTGTTTCCCGAGGTGGTCTTGCCGGAGGTGCTCGCGTTGCCGGAAGCAGACGCCCCGCTCGTTGTCCCGCCTGCGGCGCTGTTTCCACCGGGCGCGGCGGTTCCGGTGAGCGTCGCCCAGTCGGTGCCGAACGTGCCGGTCAGCAGCCCGAGGCCGGTCGGATTGGTGTAGAGCCATTTCAAAAACGCCTCCGCCTCGGTGACCTGCTTGGCGTCCGCGTTCGGGTTGATTACAAACCAAGAGAGCACGTCCACCGTGATGCAGCGGTCGAGCTCGTCCGGGGTCTTGGGCGTCACGTCGGCGGCGTTCCCGCCCGACGCGGAATTGCCGGAGGTATTCGCGTTGCCGGAGGTATTCGCGTTGCCGGAGGTGGCCGCATTGCCGGAGGTATTCGCGTTGCCGGAGGTGGCCGCATTGCCGGAGGTATTCGCGTTGCCTGAGGTGTTTGCCTTACCGGAATTGGCCGCGCTGGCGGAGTTGGCCGCCCCGCCGGAGGTGGCGGCGTTGCCGGAGGTGTTCGCCTTACCGGAAGTGGCCGCGCTGCCGGAGGTCGCCGCGCTGCCGGAGGTCGTGGCGTTGCCGGAGGTCGTTGTCTTGCCTGCTTTGGCCGGGTGGGTCACTTTGAAGGGGATCAGCAGCAGGCGGTCGGCGGCCTCGGTTTCCGTTTTGAGGTTGTCGCCAAAGGAGGTGGTCCCGGCGACGAAGAGCGCCTTGCCGGAAGCCAGTTCATCGGCGGAGTAGGTCTTCGTCGTGGCGTTCGCGAAATGGAGCTCGGCGGAAGCGGCCGCGGCATCCGCGTAGTCGCGGAAGGCGTCGGTATCCCCGCTGAGATCCCCGGCGAACACGTCGCCGGCCGTATAGCCGGAGGCGATGGCCGCGTCAAGCAGCCAAGAGGACACCTGCCCGGCCTCGGCGGTCTGTCCAAAGACCGCCTCAAGCCCCGCGGCGGCGCCGGTCTTCGTCTTCGCGAGGGTGTAGGTGTGGCCGTTTAAGAGCACCTTCGCGGCCGAGGGCTTCGCGATCCACGCGGCGGCGGCTTTGACGAGCGCCTTAAATTCGGCGTAGTCGCAGGTTTGCAGGTCCTCGATCAGGTCGTCGTTGTCGGCGGCGGGAAAGAGATTCGCCAGCATCTGCGGGTCCACAATATAACCCCGGCCCTCGATCTCAAAGGGCAGGCCGTAGCTTCCCTTTCCGGAGACATCCAAGGCGAGGCCGGTCGGGATCGCGGTGTAGACGGAGGCGAGGGTCCCGCCCGCGGCGTAATCCTTCATATTGGTTTTGAAATCCGTCACCGTGCCGTAGTCGGAGATCAGGTAGAGCGCGGGTTTTTCTGAGCCAATCTTTCCTCCGAGCTCTTTTTCCGCGTAGACGAGATTGATTTTTTTCCCGGTCGCGGTCTCATAGGCGGAGGCGAGGGTCCGCAGCGAAGCGCGCAGGCTGTCCCGGTCGTGATAGATCACAAGGTCGTATCCGGTGTCTTCGATTCCGCTCGATGTGGAGCTCTCCGCCGGAGGATTGTTATTCTTTTTCCAGCAGCCTGAAAGCATCATCAGGGCGAGCAGCAGCGCCGTCGCCCGCAAAAAGCGTCTTGCAGACAAAATGAATCATCCTTTCATGGTTTTTTATTATTCTTTGCATTGCGGCGGTGCTTATCGCTGGAAAAATGAGACCGGCTTTAAAAATTTTTCCGGCGTCTTGACAGAACGGCCGTGAAATGTTAGAATAAACCACGCAAATGCGGATGTGGCGGAATTGGCAGACGCGCTAGATTCAGGTTCTAGTGATAGCAATATCCTGTGGGTTCAACTCCCATCATCCGCACCAAAAAAGAAGCCGGGAATCGCATGTCTAAGCGACTCTCGGCTTCTTTATTTTTGAGGCGACACCGCGGGCAACACCGTTTTTTGTATTGCGGATTTGCCATTTCGTTTAATAATCGTTTCGATACTCGATGATATCCGGGATCTCGCAGTCCAGTATAAAACACAGGGCGTCGAGCGTTTTGAGCGTGATATTCTTCCCGTGTTTCATGCGGTACAAAATGTTCGCGGAAATCCCTTGTTTGTAAATCAAATGATATTCCGTTATATTTTTCCTCAGCAGCGTCTTGTAAAACGGATCATAGCTGATCATCCACATCACCCAATAAAGAATAGCACGCTCAATATATTGACCGTGCCCAATATATTGAGTATAATGTAGACGAGGCGATTTAAATCATAAACCGTAAAATTTCCTTTTTTCGCGGACGGGGCATGGCGTAAAAAAGGGGCGAGCATGCCGGGCGCGCGGCTCCGATTTCAGCAACCCGTCGTAGGAAGTCCCCGGCGCGCCGCGGATGCCGCGCTCAATTTTTACCGGCGTTTCCCGCGTCATCCCGACATTGGAAAGCGGAAGCCGCCGGGCCGGTTTCGTTTGGCCGGCCCTCTGTTTTCGCCTGATTTTCCGGATATTTTGGCCGTTATGGATCCCATCCTGTTTGACCTTTCGGCCGCCCATCCTCGCTTCCTCTTCCACATTTGAACCAGTTTTGGTTCGGATGTTTTAAGCATAGAAGAAACGGATGACAGAATGGGTCCGGTTCCAGTCCAACCGGAAGTGGGAGGTGTTTTGCATGAAAAAGGTTACGATCGCGGTGGATGATTTTTTATACCAATTCTATGAGAAGATCGGAGAACGCGCCGGCGGCATCAAGCCGGAGCGGGTGATGGCCGACGCCCTTTTGAAACTCGCGGGGGAGCTCTCGGTCAGCGCCATTTACGAAAAAAACGCGGGGGAAGCCAAGGCGGAACGCGCGGAGGAAAGCGGCCTGCCCGAGTGACCGGCGGCCCCGCGGGGACCGCCCGGCCAAGTTTGGGAGAGGCGGAGGGGACGCCGCACAGAAGAAATAAGAAGATCACCCGGCCGCCGCCCGTTTGGGGCGAGAGCCGGGTGATCCTTTTCGCGATGCTTTTGGGATTTTGCGGCCTTTGCCGCTTTTTTTATCGGAGGATACCTGAAAGAGAATCGGATACGGCCGGGAGCTTACTCCGCGGGATCGTAGCCGGTCACCGTCCAGACGCCGGTGGAGTCCTGCCGCACCAGACGCTCAAGGTAAACGCGGTGGACCGGCGTTTTGTCGCCCGCGACCTCCACGACGGCTTTGACGCCTGTGTTCTCGGTCAGGCTGAGGTCCTCATAGGCGATCGGGTAATCGCCCGTGATGCCCTCCGGGGAGAGTTGCAGGCTCACAAAGACCTGCGCGACATAGACGGGGTCGAGCCGCCAAGGCGAGCTGCCGCCGTCCACGCTTCTCTGGTCGGCCTTTTCGACCTCCATGTCGACCGGGACCTTTATTTGCGGCTGATCCGCGGGATCATAGCCGGTCACCGTCCAGACGCCGGTGGAGTCCTGCCGCACCAGACGCTCAAGGTAAACGCGGTGGACCGGCGTTTTGTCGCCCGCGACCTCCACGACGGCTTTGACGCCTGTGTTCTCGGTCAGGCTGAGGTCCTCATAGGCGATCGGGTAATCGCCCGTGATGCCCTCCGGGGAGAGTTGCAGGCTCGCAAAGACCTGCGCGACATAGACGGGGTCGAGCCGCCACGGCGAGCTGCCCGCGTCCACGCTTCTCTGGTCGGCCTTTTCGACCCCCATGTCGACCGGGACCTTTATTTGCGGCTGTCCCGCGGTTTCGCCCGGGATCTCCGCGGCCTCTCCCGTCAGGGATTCGGCGAAGGCTTTGAGCTGTGCGAGCGGGGCGCTGCCGACCAGCGCGTACTCGCAGCCGTCCCGCTGCCAGCGCAGCGAGCTGATGCCGGTGACGCCCGCGTAGGGCCCGCCGCCGAGCACGCCCGCGGCCTCGCCGACCGGGGACTGGATCTCCAGAAGCTCGCCGCCGAGCTTGCCGAGGACTGCGGTGGACGCCGGGGTCAGCGCGCCGGCCGCTTTTTGCTCAAGGAGCCAGACGGTCTTCGTCCCGTCCGCCGAGACAAAGCTGCGTTTCACGGCTTTGGTATTCAGTTCGACCCGAATGCCCGCGGCGGCGTATCCCTCGGGCAAGGCGGCGACGGTCTTTGGCATGAAGCCGACGATCCGCTGCGCCTCCTCAAGGTTTGCGACCTCCTGCTCGGGCGACTCCTCGATCTGCTCGTAGCCCTCCGGCAGGGAGTAGGAAAGCAGCTCCGCCGGGATCGCCTCCGCGAACTCGATGCGGCTATATGTCACCGTGTACCGAATCGCGTTTTGCATGGCGCTCTGTCTTTGCAGGGGGAGGTTCGTCTCCTTGTCGACCCAGATGCGGTAGGGTTCCCCGCCCTGCGGCGTCACTTCCAAGATGGTCGCGGCCCGGCCGCAGACCGTGCCGTTCCCGGCCGTCTCGGCCTTGACCGCGCCCTTGGCGGCGGTGATCTCCCGGCCGAGATCGAACGTAAACTGATAGGGGTCCGGCGCGGCGGGGAACAGGATCGCCTGCCGCTCGGACGGGCGGAGCTGCCACTTCTGCTCGCCGTTGTTCACGGTGACGAGGCCCTGCTGCGCCCCGGAGAGCCCTTTTTCGTAATAATGGCCCTGCTGATCCGCCCAGACCTCGAGCCGCGCCTGCGTCGTGGATTCCCCGGCGGCGTTCGTCTCGACGACCGTCAGCACGCCGTGATAGGCCTTGACGTTTTCAAAAGATTTCTCCATCGCGTAGACGATATTTCCATTCGCGAAGGGATGGAAAAAGAAGATCCCCAGCGCGATGACCAGCGCCTCCGCGCCCGCCAGAGCGCCCACAAACCAGCGGCGGCGCGGCGCATGGGCCTTTTTGGGCGGGTCGAGCCGCTCGGCCACGGCCCGCGAAAGCCTCCCGGCGTAGCCCGCCTCCGGCATCTCCGGCTCCCGAAGGCCGCGGACCATGCCCGCCGTCTTGAGAAGCCGCTTCATCTCCGGGGAAGCCTGCGTCTCCTTCCCCGATCCATCCCTTTGATTCCATCCGTCCAGATAGTCCGACAGGACTTTTTCGTCATTCTTCATCGTTTTCCCCCTCTTTCAATCGGTGACGCTGAGAAGCGCCGAGAGCGTCTGCAGCGCCCGGTACTGCAAAACGCGGATGTTGGACTCGGTCTCGCCCATGACCTTCGCGGTCTCCGCGACCGAATATCCCTTTAGAATCCGGAATTCGACCACCCGGCGGTAATGCTCGCCGAGCTTGCTCAGGGCCTCCCGAACGGCCTCCTTTTGGACGCTCGCTTCGGCCGGGTCCTCGGCGGCCTCGTCCTCGAGGCTTAGATCTTCGAGGTTGACGGAGGCCCCGCGCCGCTTGTTTTTGCGCCATCTGTCCCGCAGCACGTTGAGCGCCACCGTCCTCAGATAGCTGCCGTACTTGTCGGCCCGGACGCTGCCGTCCTTAAAACGCGGCAGCGCTTTGACGTACGTCTCCTGCGTGATGTCCTCCGCCTCCTCGCGGTTATAAACTTTGTGGTAGATGAACCGATACAGCGGCTCCCATGTGGCGCCGCAGATCTTTTCAATCGCGGCGAGATCCCGCTCCCGGTCGCCGGCTTTCCCGCCTTCCGCATTTGCTGCTCCAAGCATGAGCTTCCCTTCTTTCCTTGGCCGGAATTGCAACTACTAAAACGATTTGAAACCGCAAAACGTTACGGCTGTAAAAATTTTCTTCCCCCATCTTGCCTCTATTATGCTTTTTACCTTAAATAATAAAAATGGGGGCCGGGGGAGCGCGCGCCGTGGGCCCCGCCGCGTTCCGCGCGCATACGATGGGATAATATGCGAACGGCCCCGCGGGGCTGTTTTTGCGCGATATTCGGTTTTGCGCGGGGATTATGCGGGATTTCGCGAAAAATATTCAAAAAAATTTATAATTATGTATTGACATTCCAAAAACACCGCGCTATAATGCATTTATATTCCGCAAAACAAATAAATTATACGAAAAAACTTGGAGGAATGAATCATGAAAAAGCTCTTTGCGCTCGCTCTCGCGCTGATCCTTTGCCTGTCCCTCGCCGCGTGCTCGGCGGGAAATAACGCGGGCTCCGCCGACGTCGCGACGGTCGCCGAAGGCAAGCTCACCGTGGCCACCAGCCCGGATTTCGCCCCGTATGAATTTTATTCCGTCGACGAGGCCGGCAACCTCTCGCTCTCCGGCTTCGACATCTCCCTCGCGCAGGCCGTCGCCGATCACCTCGGCCTCGAGCTTGAGGTCATCCCGATGGATTTCGACAGCATCCTGCTCGAGCTGAAGGCCGGCAACGTCGATCTTGGGATCGCCGGTTTCTCCCCGTCCCCGGAGCGCGCCGAGGTCTATGATTTCTCCGATATCTACTATATGGGCGGGCAGTCCCTCGTCGCCCTCGCCGAAAACAAGGACGTCTACAATACATACGAGTCCCTGACCGGCAAGAGCGTGGGCGCGCAGACCGGCTCCATCCAGATGGAGCTCGCCGAGCAGTACACGCCGGACGCCGACATCATCGGCCTGTCTAAGGTCACCGACATCATCTCCGAGCTGCTTGCCGGAAAATTGCAGGCCGCCTTCATCGAGACCGCCGTCGCCGAGTGCTATAAGATCAACTATCCCGAGCTTGAGCTCGTCATGGAAGTCCAGTACGACGACGCCGCGGGCTCCGCCGTCGCCCTCCAGAAGGGCAACGAGGCCCTGCTCGCCTCGGTCAACGAGGTCATCGCCCAGATCCTTGAGGACGGCTCGATGAACCAGTTCGTCGCCGACGCCAACGAGCTTGCCGCCGGGAACATCTACGAGGGCCAGATCTCGGACTACGCGGGCTGACCGGTTCCCTCTCTTAGCTACTTCCATGCTCCTCCCGGGATAAGACGCTCGGGAGGAGCAGTGCTGTTTTTAGAAATTTCCCCCGAAAGGAGCCCTTTTATATGTCCGTCTCCGCCGTAGGCTTTGAGAAAGTGCTGCGCTACGCCGAGCTTTTTAGACAGGGCATGATCTGCACCGTCTCGATCTCCGCGCTGACCGTTTTCTTTGGGTTTTTCCTCGCGCTGCTGCTCGCCTTTATGCGCCTGAGCAAGGCGCCCGTCTTAAAAATCGCCGCCGCCACCTATGTGGAAATCATCCGCGCGACGCCGATGCTCGTGCAGCTTCTCATCGTCTACCTGGTCGTTTTTTCCGGCATCCAGCTGCCGAATATCACGCTTTTCGGCTTCATCAAATTCGACCGCTTCTTCCCGGGCGTCGTGGCGCTCGCGCTCAACTCCGGGGCCTACACCTCCGAGATCATCCGCGCCGGCATCCAGAGCATCGACATCGGCCAGACCGAGGCCGCGCGCAGCCTTGGGCTCACGCAGTTTCAGAATATGCGCCTGATTGTGCTGCCGCAGGCCATCAAAAACATCCTGCCGGCCATCGGCAACGAATTCGTCACGATCATCAAGGAATCCTCGATCTGCTACACGATCGGCGTGCAGGAGATCATGTACGGCGCCAAGGCCGCCCAGACCGCGACCTTCGTGATCGCCGAGCCGCTGTTGATCGCGGCGGCGATGTATTTCCTGCTGACCTTCCCGACCTCCAAGCTGATCGGTTATTTTGAGAGGAGGATGCGCCGTGGCGACGTCAGATAACTCTTTTGCCGGGCGGGAGGCCCTGATCTCGGTCTCCGGCCTCAAGAAATATTATAGCAAAAACAGCATCCACGCGCTCGACGGCATCGACGCGGAGATCTATCCCGGCGAGGTCGTCGTGGTGATCGGGCCCTCCGGCTCGGGGAAATCCACCTTCCTGCGCAGCCTCAACCTGCTCGAGCCGCCGACCGAGGGCACGATTATCGTCGACGGCGTCGAGATTACCGACAAGCGCTGCGACATCAACCTCCACCGCCAGAAGATGGGCATGGTGTTTCAGCATTTCAACCTCTTCCCGCATAAAACGATCCTTGAGAATATGACGATCGCGCCGGTCAACGTCAAGCACATGTCCAAAAAGGAGGCCGAGGAGAAGGCCCACGAGTTGCTGCGGCGCGTCGACCTTGACGACCGCGCGGACGCCTACCCGATCCAGCTCTCCGGCGGGCAGAAGCAGCGCGTCGCCATCGTGCGCGCGCTGATGATGGAGCCCGAGGTCATGCTCTTCGACGAGCCGACCTCCGCCCTCGACCCCGAGATGGTGGGCGAGGTGCTCGAGGTCATGAAGGAGCTCGCCCGCGGCGGCATGACGATGGTCGTCGTCACGCACGAGATGGGCTTCGCCAAGGAGGTCGGCAGCCGGGTGCTCTTTATGGAATCCGGCAAGCTGATCGAGGAGGGCACGCCGGAAACCCTGTTTGAGCATCCCGAGAGCCCGCGCCTGCGGGACTTCCTGAGCAAGATCCTGCTCTGACCCCGAC
>ERZ795044.5562-NODE-5562-length-10184-cov-3.450193_pt1 | contig 10184 bp, 6 predicted proteins | sample MGYA00375128_ERZ795044 | MGnify/ENA primary metagenome ERZ795044 (study PRJEB30173, sample SAMN05720213) | anaerobic digester metagenome | isolation source: active sludge of municipal wastewater-treating anaerobic digesters | place: USA | collected 2014-12-22 ... | reverse complement strand
GTCCAAATTCCGCAGCATGGCCGCCTTCAACAGTTCCGCCGAGCTGGACGCAGAGGCTTTGCTGGCCATAACAGATGGCAAGGATCGGCAAGCCGGAATCGAGCACGGCTTGAGGTGCGCGCGGCGACCCTCCGTCGGTAACCGAAGCTGGCCCGCCCGAGAGGATTACGCCCTTGGGGTTCATTCGGGCAAAGGCTTCCGCCGCGCTGTTGAAGGGCGCAATTTCGCTATAGACGCCAGCTTCACGAACGCGGCGCGCGATGAGCTGCGTTACCTGGCTCCCGAAATCGACGATGAGGATTGAGTCTGTAGGCTGGATCGACATGGCAAGCCGTTAGTGTCGGCCTGCGCACCTGTCCAGAGGCACTGATGCGACTATTTGTCTTCCCAGGTCACGACATCATCTTCGGAGATGCCGAGCGCAGCCGCCTTGCCACCCGCAAGTTCAAGCACAGCGGCGACCGGCTCACCGGAATCGACCGGCGCAAGCGAATAGGGAACCGTTTCGGCCGCAATGCGGGCAATGGTTCCGTCGCTGCGTATGAAAATCATGTCGAGCGGGATCACAGTGTTCTTCATCCAGAAACTGGCGAAGCGCGGCGGGCTCATCGGGAAAATCATCCCGCCATCTTCCGGCAGTGATTCGCGAAACATGAGTCCACGCGCCTGTTCGTCCGCAGTCCGCGCCACTTCCACCCGGAATTTGCGGACCGCCGTTGAGGTCTTGATTGTCACTTGGACAAGGCTGGCCTGAGCCTGCGCTTCTCCCATCATGGGCAAGTTCTTGCACGACGGAACGACTGTCAGGAGCAACGCAACACAGCCCAAGCGGGCCAGCTTCTTCATGGTTTGGCAACCTCCACTGCAAGCAATCCCTTGCCGCTTTCCGTGATGCGGGCAGTCAAGCGATCCTCAGGCTCAACGTCAATGATCCCGGCGCGCCGCAGCGTCTCCATATGAACAAAGATATCTGCATCGTTACCCACACGGTTGAGGAAGCCGTACCCCTTGAGACGGTTGAACCATTTGACCAAGACCGGCTCCATTGGACCGGCGGCCTCCAGATCGACGGCATTCGCGCGATCGCTGCGCTGTGCAGGGCGCAAGTCGAAATCCACGCCCGTCGCCGTCGAAAGGTCGAAGCTGACAATGTGTGTGGCCTGCAGGCCGCGATTGCGGTCGACGGCCTCGCAAACAACCGTCGCGCCTTCGGGCAGCATTCGCCGACCATGTTCCCGCAACACGGAAAAGTGGATCAAGATATCTGATGTGCCATCGTCGGGGATGATGAATCCAAAGCCACGCGTCGCATCGAACCACTTGATGCGGCCATGATAAACGCGTGCAGGCGGTGTTCCGGTGACACTGCCTGTTGTTGTTGACTGCGTGCGGTCGGTCTCTGTCGTCCCGGACTCACCATCTTCGACCCAAGGCGCGCCAGCGTGCTGCGCTCCTTCCATTCTGCTCTGCCCCTCATTCTAACTGCGCCGCCAATATGGACCCCGTCCAGCAATAAGACAAGGATTTGCAGACTTTTGGTTAACCATAATTATCATCCAAATCCGCGGCATCATGTTCAATTGCAAGGATTTTCCGTGCTAATTCGTAACCATGTCCGGCCCTGAGAAATGCAGCCAAGGCCCGGCTCCGCGCTTTTGAATCGGCAAGAGGCGGGCCAAAGGGACCCAATCGCTTCCTGCGGGCAAAGGCCATTGCCGAAATTTGAGCCGATTCGGCGTCCGTTGGCACAGCGATCTCGGCCTTTTCAGCCGCGATTCCCGCTTGGCGAAGCGCGGCGCTGATCCGCTTTGCTCCATAGCCCCGACGCAGAAGCGAATTGACGCGTGATTCTGCAAATGCGTCATCATCGACGTAACCCAGCCTTGCAAAATCTTCGGCAAGGCCGTCGAAATCAGGTGGAGCGGCCAATTCCGACCATCCACGTTCACGCACCTTCCGCTCAAGATAGCGTTTGAGCCGCTCAGATGTTGTTGCATATCGACCGACATAATGCAGCGCGATTGCCCGAAATGTCGCCGGATCGAGTGGTGAACGGGGCCGCTTGGGTATGGAGGCTTGCTGTTGTCCGCGCATGATGTCAAAATTGTGCCATAGTCGGCAATGATGGAAAAGATCGACAAGTCTGCCTTTTGCAGAAAATTGGGATGGGCGACGGATTTGAATCCAACTAAAACACAAGACAATCTGCCCCGCCGCTTTTCGGATTTCGAAACGCTGGGCGAAGCGCTCGATTATGCAGCGCGCGGTCGCCGGGGTTTGAATTTCCATGACCCGCGTGGAAATCTCGCGCGGCCATATCCTTATTCGGAATTGCGTGAGGATGCCCTGGCAATGGCTTTTCGCCTCATTGCGAAAGGGATTCGCCCGCAAGATCGGGTTGCACTTGTTGCAGAAACCGGGCCGGATTTTGCGGCTCTCTTTTTCGGGTGCGTCTATGCTGGCGCCTGGCCAGTGCCGCTTCCGCTTCCGACATCGTTCGGCGGGCGCGATTCCTATGTGGAGCAACTCGCGGTCCAGCTGAAAAGTGCCGATCCCAAGCTGCTTTTCTATCCCCCTGAACTTGACGGGATGGCCGGCGATGCTGCGCGCAACTGTGGGGTGGAGGGCATTGATTGGGAGAGTTTCGCGGCTTTGTCTGCCATTGCGGTGCCGCTCCCTTCGGCCGCGCCGCAGGACATTGCTTATCTTCAGTATTCCAGCGGTTCGACGCGGTTTCCCCATGGAGTGGCCGTTACCCATCACGCACTGCTGAACAACCTGGCGGCGCACAGTCACGGAATGCACATATGCGACAGCGATCGATGTGTTTCCTGGTTGCCATGGTATCATGACATGGGCTTGGTCGGCTGCCTGCTCTCGCCCGTGGCCAATCAGGTCAGCGCCGACTATCTGAAAACAGAAGATTTTGCGCGGCGTCCGCTTGCGTGGCTTGATTTGATCAGCCGAAATCCCGGCACTACGCTCAGTTATTCGCCGACGTTCGGCTATGATATTTGCGCGCGCCGCATTTCGAGCCAGACCAAGGCGTCCGAGCGTTTCGATCTCTCTCGCTGGCGGGTCGCCGGAAACGGGGCGGACATGATCCGGCCTGACGTCATGCAATCATTTGTCGATGCGTTTCATGATGCCGGGTTCATGGCATCGGCCTTCCTGCCCAGCTACGGTCTTGCCGAAGCGACCTTGGCCGTGACAATCATGCCGCCGGGCGAAGGCTTGATCGTGGAGCTGGTGGATGAAGGGGAGCTTTCGGGCGATCCGCAGCCGGCAGGAAAGCCGCAACGCTTCCGCGCCATCGTGAATTGCGGGAAGCCGTGCCGTGACATGGCGGTTGAAATTCGAGACGCGGATGGAAACGCGTTGCCGGAACGCGCCGTCGGGAAAGTGTGGGCTTCCGGGCCCTCGATCATGCACAGCTATTTTCGCGATGAAGTTTCAACGGCCGCCTGCATGAAGGATGGTTGGCTTGATACTGGCGATATGGGGTATATGTCGGAAGGCTATGTTTTTGTCGTTGGCCGCGCCAAGGACATGATCATCATCAACGGCAAGAATTATTGGCCGCAAGACATTGAATGGGCCGTGGAGCAGCTGCCCGGTTTCAAGGCTGGCGATATTGCGGCGTTTTCGGTCACGGCACCGAACGGAGAGGAAGCCCCGGCTGTTCTCGTCCAGTGCCGAACGACCGACGATTCCGAACGGATGCACCTGCGCGATGCAATTCGCGAAAAGGTGCGCTCGATTACCGGCATGAACTGCATTGTCGAACTGGTGCCGCCCCGCACACTGCCGCGCACCAGCTCCGGAAAGCTAAGCCGCGCAAAAGCGCGGAATTTGTACCTTTCGGGCGAAATTCAGCCATTCGAGCTGGCGGCCTGACTTTCACGCGCAGGGCGCTTACCATTTGCTAACTCGCGCTGCCTATAACGCGCGGTGTGAAAAAGCGTATCAAGACGAGCCAGTCCGACATCAGCCATGATTGGCTGACCCTTCTCGGCATAAAGGATCCGGGAACGGAGGAATGGGCGCGCGTGCGCGCTGAACAGATCAATCTGGTCCAGAATTTTGCCCTGCTACGTCTCGCCGTCAGCATCATGGCCGGATGCGTGGTTGTCGCAACACTTGGCCCGACCGCTTCACCCCCCGTCCTCCTCGGCTGGTTCGCTGGCGTCGTTGTCGTATCGTCGCTGCTCGCCTGGCCACATATCCGCAGCAATCGGGGCTATGCCGTCATGGCAACCCGGCTGGAACTGCATCGGGAGACGTTGAGTCTGGTCGCAGCGGCACTTTGCTGGACAGCGCTGCCGATTACACTCGGTATCGACGGAGGGCGCGATCAGGTCCTGACCGTGTGGTCGGTTGCGACAGCCATGATGGGCTGTGCGGCCTTTGCATTGTCCGCTGTTCCTGCCGCGACTGCCTGCTTCCTGATTACCGTCGGCTCCGGGTTGGCCTTCATGATGTACCGGCTTGGTATGCCACTGATTGCCGTGACCGCCGTTGCTTATTCGGTTGCATTGACCGCAGCCTGCCTGGTCAACGGCCGCACCATCATCCTCCATAAGCTCAACCAGCTGGTGTTGCGGGAAAAGACCGAAGTCGTGAGCCTGTTGCTTCGTGAGTATGAGGATTCCGGCGGCGACTGGATGTGGCAAACAGACGCTTCGCGCTGCCTGACGCATGTTTCGCCGCGCTTGGCCGTTGCCCTTGGCGTCGAGCCGACTGCGCTCGAAACAAAGCCGCTCTTGCAGATTATTGCCGGGGATACATGGGAAGCAGGCAATTTCCCGGCTGGCTTGCGCGAACTGGCAGACCGGTTGAAGAATCGCGAAAGCTTCAGCGACCTTGTCCTTCCTGTCCAGATCGACGGTGTTACCCGCTGGTGGGAACTCTCGGCCTCCCCGCGCTATGACGAAGGCGGTGCCTTCCAGGGATTCCGCGGCGTTGGTTCCGACGTGACGGAGCAGCGTCGCAGCGCAGACAAGATCAACCGGATGGCGCGCTATGATACGCTGACAGGCATGCCCAACCGGCTGCTGGTCAATGAAACCCTTGCGATCGCAATGTCGGAAGCAGAACGGTGGCGGAGCCGCTGCGGCTTCATGATGATCGACCTGGACCGCTTCAAGGCGGTCAACGATACACTTGGGCATCCAATCGGAGACCGGCTGCTGACTCGCGTTTCGGAGCGACTGCGCTCGATCATGAGCGAAAACGAACTTTGCGGTCGCCTCGGCGGGGACGAATTTGCCGTTGTCGTGAAGGATGCCAATGATCCAGCCAAGATGGCGAAGCTCGCGCAATCGATCATCGATACCCTGTCCCAGCCCTATGAGGTTGACCAATATACGCTTTATATCGGGGCAAGCATCGGTACTGCGATCGGTCCGAGAGACGGTCGCACGGTCGAAACACTTATCCGATCAGCCGATCTCGCGCTCTATCGCTCGAAGGATGAAGGCGGCGGCGTCTTCCATTGCTATGAACCACAGCTCCACGTCCATGCAGAAGAACGCCGGGTCATCGAGATAGCGCTGCGCAAGGCCCTTGAGCGCAACGAATTCGAAGTCCACTACCAGCCCGTCGTGAATGCCCAGTCGGGCACGATCGAGAGCTTCGAGGCACTGCTGCGTTGGACGAATCCCGAGCTTGGGACCGTTTCGCCGGCCAAATTCATTCCGATTGCGGAAGATGCGCGCCTGATCGGCCCGATTGGCGAATGGGTCTTGCGGACGGCATGCAAGGAAGCGGCCAAATGGCCCGCGACTGTTCGTGTGGCGGTCAATGTGTCGGCCGAACAGCTGCACGACAATAGTTTCGCGTCGACTGTCGTCTCGGCATTGGCCCAGGCCGGGCTCGACCCAAATCGGCTCGAGGTCGAAGTGACGGAAAGCGTCTTCATGCACGAAGGCACCCATGCCGTGGCCGTGCTGGACAAGATCTTGGCCATGGGCGTTCGCCTTGCGCTCGACGATTTTGGTACCGGTTATTCTTCGCTTGGCTATCTCTCGAAGACGCGGTTCTCGACGATCAAGGTCGATCGCAGTTTTGTCCAGGGCGCAGCAAAAAATGCGCCGGAAAGCCTGGCCATCATTCGGGCAGTTGTCGCCCTCGCCGATAGTCTGGGCATGACAACAACAGCCGAAGGCGTGGAGACCGAAGAAGAATGCCGCATGGTCAACCGCCTGGGATGCCGCAAGATTCAGGGCTATCTCTATGGTCGGCCAATGCCAGCGGTTGAGGCGCGCGCCCTGCTCGGCGCCGAACCGGAGCGCGCCGTCGCCTGATCGGATCCGCCGCGCCGAGACGCTGCGGCGCGTTCAGATTCGCATTGGCTTTGCATTTGAAAAGTGCAACGCTTGGGCTCCATGGGTGGGGGGGCAGCAAGCGACATGGCAGTGCAGACACTTGGCAGGTCCGGCTTTCAGGCGTCCGGGCGTCACAGCTTGTTCTTCCCGATTGCCAGCCTTTTTCTGCTTTTCCTGACCATAGCGGGCTTTTGGGACAATCTGTTCACCGACGTCGGGCAGCCCAGCAACAGTGATCCCAAATTCATTGTCCACGGCCTCTTTTGCGGGAGTTGGATGATTGCGCTCCTCGCCCAAAGCCTGCTCGTCAGTCGAGGCAACGTCAGGCTGCACCGCAAGCTTGGGATGTTTGCGCTTGTTGCCGCAATCGGGGTCGCGCTCAGCACGATCTGGGTTTTTGTCGTTGTCTGGAAGGGCTGGGCTTTAATGACACCCGAAGTGAAAGCCAATCGGCTCTTGCTGCCGAGCTATGCCCTATTCGTCGGATTGGGTTACCGCTTCCGGCGGGCGCCGGAACAGCACAAGCGCTTCATGTATACGGGCACGCTCTTCATGCTCGAGCCCATATTGGCCCGGGCCTATGATCGGCTACTGGTCCCGTTCATGACCGGTTTGACCGAGGCGCAGATCGATGCGGTTTTCCTCCCGACATTGTTTGCGGTGTGGGTTTCCTTTTTCCTCGCGCTGTTCGCCTATGACTGGGCGCTTGCGCGCCGCGTCCAAGCTGTCACCGCCGGAGCGCTGCTTTGGTTTGCCAGTATTTGGGCCATCGTGCTCGCCACCTAGGCCCCGTCCGGCCATGGCAGTCAGCTGCTGCACCTAGCTCAGTGCGCGGGCCCGTCGAGCGGCCGTCTTGCGCGATGGTGTCGCCGTGCTTGTGGTGCCGAATGTCGCGGCGAGTGCCTCGATATGATCAGCCGGAAGGGCACGCGAGAAGAGGTATCCCTGAAGGTGGGTGGCGCCTGCCTTTTGCATCGCCGCCATTTCCGCTTCCGTCTCGATCCCTTCGGCGACGATTTCGCGGCCGAGGATCTTGCCGAATTTCACAACGCCTTCGACGATCGCGAGCGAACGCTCGCTTTCACTCAGGCCCTGGACAAAACTGCGGTCGATCTTGAGTTTGTCGAACGGGAAGTCGCGGATGTAGGCAAGGCTTGAATAGCCTGTTCCGAAATCGTCGAGAGCCAAAGTGAAGCCGTGGCGCTTCAGTTCGTTCAGCACGCGCAACGTGCGGTCGTCGCTCGACATCAGGACCGATTCAGTGATCTCGATCGTGATCCGGCTGGGTGAAACGCCGAACTTCTTTGCGGGTTCGAGCAGGTCCGGCAGAATCGTTGCCGACCGCAATTGCGCCGGCGAAATGTTGATCGCGGTTGTCAGCTCGGGCCAGCGTTGCGCATCCTCGATCGCCTGCTCGATCACGAAGCGTCCGAGCTCGGCCATCAGGCCGACCTCTTCGGCAATGGACACGAACAGGTCAGGGGGGACGAAGCCATGCGTCGGGCTGTTCCAGCGCAGCAGTGCCTCGACAGAACTGATCGCGCCGGATGCCGCTTCGACGATGGGCTGGTAGTTGAGCGTCAATTCCCGTTCGGTCAGCGCGCGCTTCAGGTCGACCTGGATCGCGTGGCGATGCTCGATCTCATCCGCCATTGTCTTCGTGAATTTCGAGAGCCGCCCGCGGCCATTGGCCTTTGCATCATAGAGTGCAATGTCGGCACGCTTGATCGTATCGCCAAAGCTGTTCTGGCGGCTCGCAAAAGCAAGGCCGGCCGATGCGTTGGCTTCGATCAAATGACCCATCACCGAAAAGGATTCCGAGAAACAGTCTGCGATCAGGTCGGACAGCGCGTTTGCGTCCTCATCTGTGAGTACCAGGCGCATGATCGCAAATTCGTCCCCGCCCAGGCGGGCAAGCGTATCGTCTTTCCCCAGCTTTGATTTCAGCCGATCGCCGACTGCCTTGATCAGTTCGTCCCCGGCGTTGTGGCCGAGGGTGTCGTTGATATCCTTGAAACGGTCGAGATCGACGCACGCGACGGCGACCCTCAAATGCCCTTGCTGCGGCTTTTCAAAAAAGGCGATGAACAGACTTTCAAGCCGCCGCCTGTTGGCAAGGCCAGTCAATGCATCATGGTCCGCAAGGAAGCGGGCATCGGCTTCCCGCGCAGCAAGCTGCTTGGTCGATGCGACCAGCCGGCCCATGAGAATGACAAGAAAGACAAGCGCGGCGCCAATCACTGACAAGATGCCGGGTAGCACGCGCTGGACCATTTCTCTTCCGGGTTGTTTCGGGGTCCAGTTGATCCGGGCAAGCAACTTTCCGTCGTCGGTTTTCAAGTCAAAGGAACCGAGGCGTTTGTCGTTCGCCAGCCTGAAGGAAAGATCGGGCATCAGCGCGCTGCGCCCGATTTCGGTCAGAACCGGCTGGGTCACATCAATGATCGAAAGCACCACGCGCCGTGTCGGAGACGTCTTCGAAACGTCGTAAGACGGGGTTATCAGCAAGGCAGTTGCTATGGCAGGCTTGCCTTGAATGCTTATGATCGAGCCAAAGCCGCGACTGTATTTGCGATCGTCCGTATCGCCGATCTCGTAAAGTTCGCCCTTGCCAGCGGTCGTTTCCACTCGCGGCGATACATCTGGGCCGCCGCGGGATTGACGCAGCAATGGCGCGATGGCTTTCGCATCAATCGCAAGCTGTTTGGTCCCAAGACCAGTGCCTTCGCCATGCACATAGACTGGCCGATTTCGTTCATCGAAAATCATCAGTCGGTCATGATGGTAGGATTCGTTCATGTAGCTGCCGATTTCCCGGTCGAGCCAATCCTGATCAAATGTTTCCGCAGCGCTGTATTTTACAGTATCATCCCACCAGGCGACACTGCGCAACTCCCCAACGGCACTGTTCAGCCGCGTTGTGAAAGCGTTGTCGATGAGCGCCTGCTGCCGCGCGATGGATTCCTGATCCATCGTCCTGCCCGAATAGACCGTAACGCCGAGCAAAAGCATGGCGAGACCGAGCATCACGAGCACCATCGGCAGGACAAGCCTTTTTACCGGTGTGGTCGATGCAGAATCTGGTCGGTTCAAAAATAATGCCATTCGGGTGCCCCGGCATGGCAATCTAAAGGAGCGTCGTTAAAAGACCGTAAAGGACCGCCTGGCCGTTGGAGCGGGCAATATGCGGCAGGCGTGGTCAAAAATGGCCATTTGCAATAGCGTTTGACCCCCGAATCCTGATGAGTTAATTGAATTACAATGCGTTAACCATGATCATGGTTAACGCATATGAATTGCCAATTGTGGGAGGTTGGCGTGAGCGGTAGCGTTTTGGGTATATTGGCAGCGATTTTCCAGATTTCTGGTTACCTGTTTTATATCCGCAACTTCCTCAAGCGCTCTATTCGACCGAACGCCGCCAGCTATTTGATGTTTGCCTACGGCACGTCGCATGTTGCCTTTCTCGCATGGCAGAATGGCGCAGTTCTCCCCGAACTTCTGTTGCTGTTCGCCTGCGCCGCAATGAGCATCATCGTTGCCTTGCTGTGCCTCAGGAAGAACGCGACCGAGCCTGTCGACCGGTTCGAAGCGATCATCTTCTCAGCGGACCTTTGGCTTACGATCGGTTTCGCGGCGATGGTCTTCGCTCAGGTTGAAAAATCAGCCTATGCTGCCGTTTTCCTTATCCTTGGAAATGCGACGACGCTGACATCGTTCATTCCGATCCTGCGATCGACCTGGCGCGATCCGAGGCGCGAGCAGCCGCTTCCGTGGATCATTTGGTCTCTGGCCTATCTCTGCCTGACTGGGGCGACGCTGCTCTCGACGGGTTTCGATCAGCCTGTTCTGCTGATG
>ERZ795044.5560-NODE-5560-length-10184-cov-7.268536_pt1 | contig 10184 bp, 8 predicted proteins | sample MGYA00375128_ERZ795044 | MGnify/ENA primary metagenome ERZ795044 (study PRJEB30173, sample SAMN05720213) | anaerobic digester metagenome | isolation source: active sludge of municipal wastewater-treating anaerobic digesters | place: USA | collected 2014-12-22 ... | reverse complement strand
CCTTCTCGTCCACGCTGCCCTAGATTCCAGTTTGCGCGAGTCGGCCCTAGCGATCCTGCTCGTCCTCTGTGGGGGACTCATTGTATCGGCCGCTCGGATAGCCACTCGCAGCACTGGTGCCGTCCATGTCATCCCGATTCGGTCGCGCCTCGTGTGGGGGGTCGGCACCGCCTGCCTACTGCTCCTGGTCGGCGCGGACATCAGTCGGCTGGGGGTGGCGTGGCTGACCTTCGACACTGCGTCGCGGCAGGCCGTGGCCGGAGAAACAGATATCGCCATTCAAGGGTTCAAGCAGGCAATTGCATTGGACCCGGGGAAATCGCTGTATCACCATGGTCTCGGGTCTGTGTATGCGCGAGCCTTCGACGCGTCTCGCGATAGGGAGATGTTCCAGCTTGCGCATGCCGAGTTCAAAGAGGCGATCGAATTAAATCCCTTGGACAGCCGGTTGTTGGGACTGTTGGCGCAGCTCTACGTGTCGGCGGCGCAGGTGCCATCTGTATTAAGTCGCCTCGACGAGCAGGAAACATTGTGGTTGCGTGCGGCGGTGCGGGTCTATGAACGGGCGGTGCGGCTCGCGCCGTGTTCCGCTCCTTATCGATATGAGCAGGCCCGACTCTATTGGATACTTGGTGAGCGACCCGCAGCCGAACAGCAAGCCAAGGAAGCCGAACGACTCGAGCCGAACTTTTTACCCGCTCGAGCCCTGCTGGCGCAGTTGTGGGTCGATGCAGGCCGCATGGATGACGCGAGGCAGGAGCTGCATGAGATTCAGACCCGGCAAGCACGGTACGAACAGTGGAACAAAAATAGTCTCGACCGGGCCTTCTTACGTGTGGACGTGGCTCCACTGCGTGCAGCCGTCGGAGAAAAGGAACTCGCCGGGTGATGCCAATGAGATGGAGCAGGGGCAAACGTTCTCGCCTCACTCAGGTGTTGTGCGGGGTGATATTGCTGGCCGGTGCGTCGGGACTGCTCCACGTGCTCGATCAGGAGCGGACCGCGGTCGCACGGGCTGAGCAACTGGCGTATCTCCCCAAGGGAGACTATTTGAAATTGGCTGTGCTCGGGTATCGGCAAGTCGTCGCCGACCTGATTTGGCTGCAGGCCGTTCAGCATATTGGCGCAAAACGCGATACACAGCTGGGATACACCTGGACCTATCATGCGGTAGATGTCCTGACGGATCTGGATCCCACGTTTGTTCCTCCCTACCAAGCTACGGGGCTCTTCCTGGGGGTGCTGGTCGGTCGACACGACGAAGGTTTGGCTATCTTGAGCAAAGGGCTTCGCCACAATCCGTCGAATTGGCAACTGCCGTTCCTGGCCGGCTACATCTCCTACTATGAGCGCTGTGATGCGGTTGGCGCCGGCGAGTTTTTTCGAATAGCGGCGCAGGTGCCGGGCTCTCCTTCCTACCTTCCTCAGTTGGCCGCGCGTATGACGGTGGAGAGCGGAGATCCCACGGCGGCGTTGGAATTTTTGGACCGCTTCTCCCGTAGCGTGGCCGACGAACGGGTTCGCGAAGCCCTGTATCGGCGGATGAAAGAGATCGTGCAAGAACAGGATCTGCGTTTTCTCGAAGAAAGCATCAGGCGGTATCGGCTCAAGTATGGCCAGACGCCGGCAAAGGTGGAAGATCTGATGTTGCATGGAATCATCCCGCAGCTCCCAGTGGATCCTCTGGGCGGACAGTATGAAATCGATGGCCTGACTGGAGCCGTCAGTGCGTCGTCAAAACGCGATCGGCTCCGTATTCATGAAAAAGTAGCCTGTCACCTGGGAGTGGGAGCGACGGCTTCAGCGCACACCAGTGCAAGCGAGACACTGCAGCCCGCTGGGCAGTAAGGACGGAGGAGTGCCGTGGACGACATCGTTACAGAACATCTGACTAAATCCTATGCGTCAGGGTGGCCTGGACGGCCTCCATTTGTGGCACTGGATGGTTTGTCTCTCACGGTGGGCCGGGGAGAAATTTTCGGGTTCCTCGGCCCGAATGGGGCGGGCAAAACCACCACACTGAAGATTTTGATGGGGCTGGTGCGAGCCACGAGCGGGACGGCCTTGCTGCTGGGACAGCCGGCCGGGGATGTGGCGACGCGGCGGAGGATCGGTTTTCTGCCGGAGTCGCCCTATTTTTACGACTATCTCACCGCCGAAGAGTTCCTCGGATTCTACGGGCGGTTGGCCGGATTGAATCGTGCGGACATGACTCAGCGAGTGACAGATCTCTTGGAACTCGTGGGGCTTGCGGAAGCACGTACGAGACAGTTGCGGAAATTTTCGAAGGGGATGCTTCAACGCATCGGGCTGGCTCAGGCGCTTATTCACGATCCGGAATTGATCATCCTCGATGAGCCCATGACGGGGCTCGATCCGGTCGGACGTAAACAGGTGCGCGATCTGATTTTAAGTCTGCGTGATTGCGGCAAGACGGTCTTTTTCAGCACGCACATTCTGCATGACGTCGAAATGATCTGTGACCGGGTCGGCATTGTGATGAAAGGACGGCTTGTGGCGAGTGGTCGTGTCGATGAGTTGGTTCGACAGGATCACACGCAGTCGGTGGAGGTGGTCTGCCAACAATTGAAGGTCGAGGGGAATGTATTCATTCAGTCGCTGGCCACTCGTGTGCTGCAGCAGGGGCAGCAATGTCTGATCGTGTTGCCGAGTCCCGATGCCGTAGACGCTCTGGTAGGAGAGATTCGTCGGCAGGGTGGACGCTTGCTGTCAGTCACTCCTCACAAGGCGTCGCTGGAGGATTTGTTTTTTCAGGAGGCCACGCAGCAGGCCTCGAGGCCGTTGCCACATATGACCAGCGGGAGGGCATCGTAATGGGTGCGATCGGGGTGATTGCCGTGAATGCGTTCCGTGAAAGTTTGCGGGACAAAATCCTCTACAACCTGGTGTTGTTCGCGGGATTGCTCATCGGGCTATCAGTGCTGCTGGCGGATCTTTCCATTACCGAACACCACAAGGTGATTGCGGATATGGGCCTGGCGGCCATCAACCTGATCGGCGTCATCATCGCCATTTTCATCGGCATCAGTCTGGTCAATAAAGAAATTGAGCGGCGCACGATCTATACGATTATGGCGAGACCCATCAGCCGATCGTTTTTCATCATGGGCAAGTACCTCGGGTTGGCATTGACCTTGTTCGTCAATATGGCCTTCATGCTGGCGGTGTTTCTGCTGACCCTATGGCTCTATCACGTGCCCATTCAACCGTCTCTCTTTCAGGCATTCCTGCTGATCTTCGTGGAAATCCTGGTGGTGACGGCTATTGCCCTCTTCTTTTCGACGTTCACGTCGACCACGCTGAGTGCCATTTTCACGCTGGGCCTCTATGTGATTGGCCACCTGACGGCTGACTTGCGAGCATTGGTGAGCCATAGCGGCAGTAGCCCGATCACGTCTTTCGTCGACCTGCTGTACTACCTCTGCCCCAACCTCGAGATGTTGAACATCAAAGGGCAGGCCGCAGTGGGAATTGTTGCCGCTCCAGAGTATGTGATGATGGCGTCGTTGTATGGGCTGATGTACGCCGGCGTCTTGCTGATCGGTGCCTGTTTGGTGTTTCAGCAGCGGGATTTCTGAGAAGCCCCGAGTTCCTACGAGCTGGAATATGAAAACCGAACGCGAGAAATAGCGGCACTTTCGAGCCGCTGGAAGCTAGAGACATTGTATGCAGGTATCTTCGATCTCTGTGGCACATGACCCCAAGGCGGCGCAAGAGGTGTATTGGGAGCATCTCTGGGATCTTGTAGTCATCCTGACACAGAAGGAAATGAAGGCACGCTACAAAAACAGCGCGCTTGGATATGTGTGGTCTGTCGCAAATCCTCTGTTGTTTGCGGTCATCTATTACATTGTGTTTGGACAGATCATGAAAGTTCCAATCGAAAATTACGCATTGTTTTTAATGGCAGGGCTCATGCCGTGGCATTGGTTAGCTAATTCACTCAGCGCCGCGCCCAACATCTTTCTGGCCAACGCGACACTGATCAAGAAGGTTCGTTTTCCTCGGCATGTCCTAGTCGTATCCTACGTATTGAACGAGGGCATTCACTTCGTGTTGTCGATCCCGGTGATCATGGGCTTCCTGCTGCTGAACGGCATGAGCCCCTCTTGGAACTGGCTGGCCGGCATTCCCCTTCTGCTCGTGGCGGAATTCTTGATTGTCTATGGAATTGCCGTCACGCTGGCATCGCTCAACCTGTTTTTTAGGGATTTGGAGCGACTGAGCGCACTGCTCGTCACGGTCTTGTTCTTTTTGACGCCGATTACGTACGCGAGTGCCATGGCGCCAGCTCAATACCGCTCACTTCTGTATGCCAATCCGGTTGCCCCACTGATCGAGAGCTGGCGCGAACTATTTCTGCACGGACAGTTCAGCTGGTTCTGGATCGGAGCCTGCTATCTCAGCGCGCTGGGCACACTCCTTGTCGGCAGCGTCGTGTATTGGAGAATGTCTCCCAAGTTTGCCGAGGTGATATGACGGCGATCTGCTTTGAGCATGTGTCAAAGTGGTATCCGCGGTACCAATCCCTATCGTATGGGATTAAATCCTCGTTGTTGCACTTGCCTCAGACGCTTCGCTCCTTGAAGCGCGAGAGAGTCAGAGTTCTGGAAGATGTGTCGTTTCAAATCACTAAAGGAGAAACCGTCGGCCTCATCGGTCCCAACGGCGCAGGCAAGAGTACGACCTTAGCGTTAATGGCCGGCGTTGTGGAAGCTGAGGCCGGTCAGGTCATGGTCGGCAGCCGTGTTTCCCCCTTGCTTGAGCTTGGAGCTGGGTTTCACTTTGATTTGACGGGGGCTGAAAACATACTTCTGCACGGTGTTCTGCTCGGCCTCACACGTCGGGAGGTCGTCTCAAAAATGAAGGCCATCATCGCCTTCAGTGAGCTTGAAGGGGCTATCGAGCAACCACTGCGCACCTATTCCAGTGGAATGATTGCGCGGCTGGGGTTTTCCATTGCCTGCCATCTTGAGCCAGAAATTCTCTTGATCGACGAGATACTTTCGGTTGGTGATCTGGCATTTCAACTCAAATGCAACGCGAAGATCGATGAGTTTAAACGGCAGCAAGTCACCATGGTGCTTGTTTCGCACTCGATGCCGCATGTGCAGAGGCTGTGTGATCGAGTCATATGGTTGGAGAAGGGCCGAATCATTGCAGAGGGGAATCCGGCTGAGATTCTGAAGGAATATGACAAGGCGACGCAATTGCGCCATGCTGTAGATCGCTCCTCTGCTGCCTGAGTGGTGTCGTGCTCTCGATGAGAAAGACATGTGGCATGGGGATAGGAATTCTCGTCTTTCTGCGCCAACAACAGGTCTTGCCGAAAAAAGTGTCCAGTCGACTGTAGAGGGAACATGGATTCATCAACGTCCAGAGGTCAGAGCATGATTCTCCGTGATTCCGCGGACCACGTCCCGCATCCGTACAATAGTGAGTACTATAAATCGTGTCTTGGGCCGGTCCCGTATAGCCGTTATGAAGGAAAGTGGTTGCAGTTTTTTGGGTTGGTCGCGGATCACATCGTGAAGCAGATTGGCCCCCAAAAAGTTTTGGACGCGGGGTGCGCGAAAGGATTTCTCGTGGAGGCTCTTCGTGATCGAGGGGTCGAAGCATACGGTATTGATCTGTCCGAGTACGCAATCAGTCAAGTGCGACGAGACATTCAGCGCTATTGCCGAGTGGCTTCTTTGGTCGATCCAATTGCCGAGCGATTCGACCTCATTGTGTGTATCGAAGTCCTCGAGCACATTCCAGAAGAGATTGCGCGGCAAGTCATCGCCAACCTGTGTCGAAGTACGGACGACATTCTCTTTTCCTCAACCCCCGATGACTTTACCGAGGTCACCCATGTGAATGTGCGGCCACGGTCGTACTGGAATGCGTTATTTGCCGAGCAAGGCTTCGATTTAGATGTTGAGTTTGATGCCTCCCGTGTTGCTCCCCACGCAATGCGATTTGTCAAACGATCCGTGCGATGTTGTGTCATTGATGCGCTGCTGGCACAGCGCGAGCAATTGCGGCACGCGTTCGAGCGCACGGATGAAGAGCAGAAAAAAGTGATTCAAGCGTTGGAACGGCGTTTGGAAAAAATCGAACAATCGGTCGGCTGGAAGGCCGTGGTTCACCTCAAGCGACTTCGCGAGAGACTATGCCCCCTGCATAGCGTTCGGCAATCGGTGTATTTATCGCTGCGATCAGTGCTTCTTGCGCTCATGAACGGGAAGTGGCGTACGCTGCTGAGTGCGGCGTCGAGTAGAGACCAGAGTTCTGATTCGGAGTCGACTACACCCGCGCCGATTCCAATCTCTCCGGAATCAGCGTTGGCCCACTCGATCCTCGATGGGTTGAAAGGTTTGGAAATAGGGCCGGCGACGCACAATCCGTTTGGATTAAATACGAGAAATGTTGAGTTGCCTGCGGCGCACGAATTCTATGCCGGCGAACAGCGGCGACTGTCCGGGCTTGAACCGCCTCGGGTCGATCTATGGGCCGCAGCCGACAACATTCCTGTTCCGGATCAGAGTGAAGGATTTATTCTTACCAGCCATATTCTCGAGCATTTGCCTAACGTCGTAGCGGCGTTACGGGAATGGGACCGTATCGTCATCGATGGCGGATATGTGTTCATGATCGTTCCGCACAAGTGGGCATTTGCGCCTGATGCGACTCGAGAACTTACGTCGTTCGAGCATTTCATCGAGGACCATGTTCAGAACGCGTCGCTTGAAAGTCACCCGATCGATGGCGTGCCTGGGGGAAAAATGGGGCACTATCACACCTTCACGCCTGACTCGGTATTGCAGGTCGTTGACTGGATGTGCCGGAACAAGCTCTGCGATTGGAAGCTGGTCGCGCGAGAAGACATTGATACCAAAGTGGGAAACGGATTCACCTTGGTATTTATGGTGCACCACCGTACCTCAGAGACTGTTCGTCGTGAGGAGGCCGTAGCGTGAGCCGGGTGCTCCTTATCAGCAACGATGTGATCGGCAAGCAAATGGCCGGACCCGGTATCAGAACATGGGAGTTGGCGAAACTGCTGGCGAATGAACATGCGGTAACTCTGCTCACTCCCACCCAAACCGATCTTCAACACCCGCGACTGTCTACTCAGGTCTCGACGCAAGAGTCCGTCCGAGCCTGCGCAGAGACGCATGATGTTATTATCGGCCAAGGACAAGTGCTCAGCCGCTATCCATTTCTCATTGCGCATTCGATTGTAAAAGTCATCGACTTGTACGATCCCTCGCCGATCGGATTCTTGGAGACAACGCAGCCTCAGACAATCAATGGTCAGTTGGAAAGTCACCATGCGCTGGTCCGAGAGCATTACACCTATTTGCGGGCCGGCGATGTCTTTCTCTGTGCAAGTGAACGACAATGGGATTTTTGGGCCGGCATGCTAATGGCGGCAGGAAGAATCAATCCGGTTGTTTATCGCAATGACCGGATGCTTCGAAACTTATTGATGGTCTCTCCTTTCGGTGTTCCGACTCAGGCCCCTGCGCATCGGCGGCGTGTCTTAAAGGGCGTCTGGCCGGGGATCGATCGTGACGATGTGGTCCTGTTGTGGGGCGGAGGACTGTGGGAATGGTTTGATCCAATGATGGCCGTAGAGGCCATGAGTCTCATTGGCCGCAAGCGTAAGGACATTAAGCTCTTTTTTATGGGAGTCAAGCGACCCAATTCTGCGGTGACCACCTCCCATACCGCTGAGCAAACCATCGCGTTGGCCGATGAATTAGGCCTTACGAATCAGCTGGTATTTTTCAACGATTGGGTCGCATACGAAGACAGAGAAAACTTTTTGCTGGAGGCGGATCTGGGACTCAATGTCCATCGGGACAATCTCGAAACTCGGTTTTCGTTTCGAACACGCATGATGGATTACATATGGGCAGGGCTTCCCATCATTAGTACTGAGGGTGATCCGTTGAGTGATCTGGTGAAGCAAAATCAGCTCGGGTTGACCGTACCTTGTGGGGATGCCGAGTCGCTCGCGCAGGCCATTATGCAGGCGGCGGATGCCCCTTCAATCAGGCAAACCTGGAAGCAGAACTGTCTGGAGACGGCGCAAGAATTTTCCTGGGATCGCGTATTTGAACCTGTCGTCGCATGGTGCCGTTCGCCGGTACAGGCACAAGACAAAGAATATACAGACCTATGGAATTCCTGCGTGGAGCATTCCAGGAACTGGCCGACGCATACGTGGCAGTATTACCTCCAGCGAGCCATCTACCACTACCGTGTGACTGGAATGAGAGGTCTTGCAACCCGTGTCATCTCATGGTCGTGCGGGAGATGAGCGGACGCCATCGTGGGTGAGGTTCGCCGTGGTATTGAGGCGGAAAGCTTACGGTGCGATTGGTTTCCCCATGACGATCCTTCTTAGTGCTCCTCCGTTCCGCAGGTCGTGAGTGTTCTCCCTCAGCGAACCTCCTTTGCCTCGTCAGAAACATCGAAAAATCTATCCTTGCCGGAGAACTCCGGTACTATTTGACTAGCCGGTTCCGCCCGCGCAACCGGTGGATATTTCGAGACAACAGGGCGAACGGCGCCATGACGGTTACCTATTTCTCCAAAAGCTCGACCATCGGCCCCAGTAGCCGCTATCGCGTGTATCAATTCTTGCCTCATTTGCACCACGCGGGCATCGAGTGCCGTGTCGATCCGTTGTTCGGCGCTACGTACTTCTCGATTCTCCACGTCCGCTCCTCGCTGCTGCAGACCCTGCTGAAAATACCGTATGTCGTGGCTCGCTTTCTCAAACGGCTGGGAAGGCTCCTGACGCTCGGCCGACGGGACTTGATCGTCATCGAAGGGCAGCTGTTTCCGTATGCGCCTCCGCTGATCGAACGATTGTTGTGTTGGTTGCGCTATCGCGTGGTCGTCGAGATGGATGATGCGATCTACTTGACTCGTGGCCATGAACGGAAGATGCCGGTGCTCTTCAGCAGGGCGACGGGAGTCATTGTGGGAAACGATCGCTTAGCCGCCTACGCTTCGCAATATGCATCCCGTGTGACCGTGGTGCCCACAGTGGTGGATACCGAACGGTTTGTGCCGACGCCGGTTCGGTCGACCGTCGCCCGCGATCAGGGGGATGACCGCATCACCATTGTCTGGATCGGTTTGGCCTACAACCTCAAGTATCTGAATGTGCTGGCGCCCGCAGTCCGCCGTCTGCAGGAGCGCTATCGCGTGAAGCTTCGCGTCGTGTGTTCCGAGCCACCGGTGCTCCCTGGCGTGGACATCGAGTTTCGTCCCTGGGAGTGGCAGCGTGAGGTGGAGGACCTCCAGGATGCCACCATCGGCGTGATGCCGCTGGAGGACACGGAATGGGCGCGGGGCAAATGTGCGCTCAAGCTGTTGCAGTATCTCGCGGTGGGGTTGCCGGCAGTGGCTTCGCCCGTGGGAGTTAATCGCGACATTGTTGTGAATGGGGACAATGGATTGCTCGCCTCCACGGAAGAAGAGTGGTATGTGCGTCTTGAGTCATTGTGCCGGGATCCGCAGTTGCGCGCTCGCATGGGGCAAGCAGGCCGCCGGACCGTCGAGACCCGCTATTCCCTTGCGGTATGGGGCCCACGGCTGGCGGAGGTGTATCGCGCATTTGCGGAGGCAGAGCCCTATCCTCTGATGCCGCGGCCGGTCGGTCTTTCTGCGCCAGGCCACGGCCATTCCACAGGTGCGCGATGATCCTCCTGGCGCTGACATTTCTGGTTGCCGTCCTATTGTCGGTCTATGGCGTGCCGATTGCGCGGCGTGCCGCGCTGAAATTCGGCATCGTCGACAGCCCGGATGGTCGGCTCAAGCACCAAGGTGAGCCGGTGCCGTATTTGGGCGGTTTAGCGATCTACCTGTCCTTTCTCGTGAGTTTGGCCTTTACCTTCGAGTTCAGGCAGGACGTTCTCGGTATTGTGTTGTCGGGGACGCTGATCGTGATGCTAGGGCTGATCGACGACTTCGGCGTGTTGTCGCCTGGCACGAAGTTGGCGGGCCAGTTCCTGGCCGTCTTCGTCCTAATCAAGAGCGGCATTCGTATCGAGATCGCGTCACTCCCCGATTGGGTCGATATCATTCTGACGGTGTTCTGGATGGTGGGCATCATCAATGCCTTCAATCTTCTCGACATCATGGATGGACTGTCGGCTGGT
>ERZ795044.5558-NODE-5558-length-10185-cov-6.048766_pt1 | contig 10185 bp, 10 predicted proteins | sample MGYA00375128_ERZ795044 | MGnify/ENA primary metagenome ERZ795044 (study PRJEB30173, sample SAMN05720213) | anaerobic digester metagenome | isolation source: active sludge of municipal wastewater-treating anaerobic digesters | place: USA | collected 2014-12-22 ... | reverse complement strand
TTCTGATTATGCAAGCGAAACGAAATTTACAGTTGTTGGTTTCTCTGGTTATTTTGACTAGTCTTTGTTTTGTTTTCATTTTTTTAGGGAACAGAAGTAACACGATGGAAGTAGATAAGGATCTTTTTCGGGTAGAAGATCAAACGCAAATAAATAAAGTGGTGTTGGAGTCTTCTGGTAAACAGGTTGAACTTCGTTATGATGGTTCAAAATGGGTCGTGAATAATTCATTTGAAGCAGATCGTCAGTTGGTGACAGTATTTTTCGCCACCATCATGCAGGCTGAGCCCAAGCGACCCGTATCAGAAGCACTTCAGGATTCAGTAAATCAATACATTCAGAGAAATGGAATCCATATTAAACTTTTAGAAGGTGAAACTGTGGTCAAGGATTTTTGGGCTAGTGGGAATGATCGCAAAACCGAGACGTACTTTCAACTGCCCGGAGACAAAACGCCTTATATGGTAACGATACCCGGTTATCGTGTTTATGTAGCATCTATCTTTGAACTGACGGCAAATGATTGGCGTGAGAAACGCATCTTCAACTTCCGGTGGGAAACATTTAAAACATTAAAAGCCTCCTTCCCGAAAGACCCCCGGGAAGATTTCACCATTTCATTCAAGAGTCAATATTTTGGGATTGATGGCCTTGCTGAAGCGGATACCACCAAACTCAATGACTATCTCGATGCTGTGTCTTTAATTAATGGTGTCCGATTTGTATCGGACGGTGAGTCCAGGGTGTACGATAGTTTGCTCCTGACCAAACCAGACTTCACAATTCTGGTTACCGATATTGCCAATCGCACGTACCAATTAGAGGTGTTTCCACCAGCAGTAGGGGAGGAAGCCATTCTGGGTAGGCTCAACCGCGAATCTCCGGTAGTTTTCAACCGTAAGGAAATAGCGTTAATCTCCCGGAAACGGAGCTATTTTGTAAGATAATCGCCTCCTTTACTTCCATTTTTCAGATTGGTTTTTCTTTATAACTTTACCGCCCTATACAACCACAAACCACTGATTTACAATGAAGTTTATAGTTAACTCAAGCTATCTGCTCAAGCAGCTTTCCAATATCAACGGGGTAATTACCACCAACCCGGTTGTTCCTATTCTAGAAAACTTTCTTTTTGAAATTGATAAAAGTAATCTAACGGTAACAGCCTCAGATCTTCAAACTTCCATGATCACTGAGATTACGGTAGAATCAAAAGAGAAGGGCAACATCGCTGTGCCAGCGCGTATTTTATTAGATACATTGAAGAACCTGCCCGACCAGCCGGTTACGTTTTCAATTGATGAGTCGACCTATAGCATTGAAATCAGTTCTGACAATGGTCGTTATAAATTGGCAGGAGAAAATGCTACAGACTTTCCAAAAGTTCCGGCTGTCTCCAACGACTTCTCGGCTACAATTTCCTCCGAAGTATTAGCCCGTGCTATCAACAATACCATCTTTGCCACCAGCAATGATGAGTTACGCCCGGCTATGACAGGAGTGTATGTTAACCTGGGTGAGAAGAATACAACCTTTGTTGCTACGGATGGTCACCGCCTGGTACGCTATCGCAGAACGGATATTAAATCAGATAATGGCAACTCGATTATTATTCCGCGCAAGGCCCTCAATTTGTTGAAGGCCACCTTGCCGGCTGAGAATACTGATGTGAGCATTGATTTTAACATGTCTAATGCGTTCTTCAAGTTCGGAAACATTCGCATGATTTGCCGCTTGATTGATGAGCGTTTCCCGGATTATGAAAATGTAATTCCTTCACAAAACCCGATCAAGATGACGATCAGTCGCACAGATCTATTGGGTTCATTGAAACGGATCTCCATCTATGCAAATAAGACCACCCATCAGGTGCGGTTGAAGATTACTGGAAGCGAGCTTCAGGTCTCTGCAGAAGATCTGGACTTCTCCAACGAAGCGAATGAGAGGCTTTCCTGCGAGCACGAAGGAGAGGATATCGAAATTGGATTTAATGCGAAGTTCTTAATTGAAATGCTGACCAACCTCGACACAGATCAGATTAAACTTAATATGTCGGCCTCCAACAAGGCCGGTGTGATATTCCCAGCTGAAAAAGAAAAAGGTGAAGATATTTTAATGCTGGTGATGCCTGTGATGCTAAACCAGTATGTATAAAAATTTACTACGTAAGCCAAAGAGGGCCATGCTGTTTTGCATGGCTTTTTTATTGGCTCTAAAGTAAGAGGCCTTCCCATGTGGGAAGGCCTCTGTATTATTTGCGATCAGAATTAACTGGTTACTTAAGATCTGAAAAATCGAAGGACGTTTCAAGAAACTTCGTTGTGAATTTTCCGGAGCGGAAGATAGCATTATCCATCAGCTTCAGGTGGAATGGGATTGTTGTCTTTACACCTTCAATAATAAATTCGCTCAAAGCACGCTTCATGCGGGTAATAACTTCCTCACGGGACTGACCAGTTACGATCAGTTTACCAATCATTGAATCATAATTTGACGGAATGGTATAGCCAGCATACACGTGACTATCTACACGCACGCCATGGCCCCCTGGTTTGTGCAGGTTGATGATTTTTCCTGGGGATGGACGAAATCCATTGGCTGGATCTTCCGCATTGATGCGGCATTCCATAGCAAATAAATTAGGGTAGTAGTTGGTTCCTGAAATAGGTACCCCTGCAGCTACTTTTATTTGTTCTTTAATAAGATCGTAGTTGGTCACCTCTTCGGTAATCGGGTGCTCCACCTGAATCCGGGTATTCATTTCCATGAAGTAAAAATCTCCATGCTTGTCAACCAAAAACTCAATAGTGCCCGCGCCTTCATAATTAATAGCCTTTGCTCCTTTAATAGCAGCTTCGCCCATGCGTTCGCGCAATTCCTGGCTAACTACGGGTGAGGGAGTCTCTTCAACTAATTTCTGGTGTCTGCGCTGAATAGAACAATCGCGTTCAGACAAATGGCAGACTTTACCATATTGATCACCTACAACCTGGATTTCAATGTGCCTGGGTTCTTCAACAAATTTCTCAAGATACAGACCATCGTTGCCAAAGGATGCCCCGGCTTCGCGCTTGGCATCGTCCCAGGCTTTTTTAAATTCAGATTCATCATTGATGATGCGCATACCCTTACCACCACCACCCGCAGTTGCTTTCACAATAACCGGGTATTTAATTTCTTTGGCTAGTTGTATGCCTTGCTCCATCGAGTCCAGCAAACCATCCGAACCTGGAATACAGGGCACTCCGGCTTTCTTCATGGTATCTTTTGCGGTTGCCTTATCACCCATCAATCGAATCATTTCGGGTGTAGGGCCAATGAACTTTATACCGTACTCATGACAAACAGAAGAGAACTCAGCATTTTCAGAAAGGAAACCATAGCCCGGATGAATAGCATCGGCATTCGTGATTTCGGCTGCAGAAATAATGCGTGGAATATTCAGGTAAGATTCTTTGCTGGGGGGTGCTCCAATGCACACAGCTTCATCAGCAAAGCGTACATGTAAGCTTTCGCGATCGGCTGTTGAGTATACTGCAACCGTTTTGATGTCCATCTCTTTACACGTGCGTATAACACGCAATGCGATTTCACCCCGGTTAGCTATTAATATCTTTTTAAACATAGAATTAATTCAAGGTTAAAATTAAAATTCAAAGATTCAGATCTACCGATATTGAATTTTGAATCTTGAATTGTGAATAAACTTAATCAGGCTCAACAACAAAGAGAACCTGATCATATTCAACGGGTGATGAATTTTCAACCATGGCTTTCACAATGGTACCAGAAACTTCAGATTCAATTTCATTGAAAAGTTTCATCGCTTCAATAATACACACCGTTTGACCTTTGGTAATCTTATCACCTACGGAAGCAAAGGCAGGTGAGTCTGGATTAGCAGACCGGTAGAAGGTCCCAATCATGGGAGACTTAATTTCAACCGTATTTTTAGCAGTAGTTACCGGCTTTTCAGTTTTTGCTGGAGTGGCAGCAACAGGAAGTGCAACGGGTGCTGCTGCAACAGGGGCAGCCATTACCGGTGCAGAAGATTTGAGTACTTTCTGATCAGGTTCACGCTTTACATGAAGTTTTAATTCTTTGGTTTCAATATCCACTTCATTCAGGCCCGATTGAGCAATGAAGTCGATAAGGTCTCTGATTTCAGAAGTTTTCATTTCAGATTGTGTTTTGGGTTCACTACTTCCGCTTTGTGCGGATGTTTTTCCATTTTCTTTAGATGGAGTATTTTTTTTAGCCATGAGATTTACTTTACGCGTTCAACGTATTCACCAGTACCGGTTTTGATTTTGATATTATCACCAGTATTAACAAAAAGAGGCACCCGAATCTCAGCACCAGTTTCAATAGTTGCCGCCTTTAACGTGCGGGTAGCAGTATCGCCTTGAACACCGGGTTCAGTATATGTAACATTTACAACAACATGAGCTGGTGCTTCTGCTGTAATGGGGTTTGTTCCATTTTCAAATGCAATAATAAGTGTAACTCCTTCTTTGATGTAATTAACGGAGTCTCCTAATAGTAATTTATCCAGATAAATTTGTTCGAACGTGTCGTTGTCCATGCACACCAGGCTGTCACCATCCTGATACAGGTATTGATACTCTTTTGTCTCAACGCGAAGTTGATCGACAGAATCGCCAGGGCGAAAACGGTTCTCAACAATTTTGCCCGTTCTTACACTTCTCATTTTTACCTGATAGAAGGCGCGCAGGTTGCCAGGTGTGCGGTGTTGCAATTCTTCAATTTGCACTACCTCGCCATTGTAGCGAATGAAATTACCTTTACTCAGGTCAGAAACAGTTGCCATAAAAAATCAGACTTTAATTTACAAATGAATTGAATAATTACAATTTAATACTGCCAGCAGAGGCTTGTTACTTGCTGTCGTAAGCCCATTTTACATAAACGGCACCCCAGGTAAATCCTCCTCCAAAGGCTGCCATTAAAAGGTTATCTCCTTTTTTAAGTTTCTTCTCAAAATCCCAAAGTAACAAGGGTATAGTTCCTGCAGTAGTGTTTCCATACCGCTCAATATTCATCATTACTTTCTCTTCGCTAATGCCAACACGGCTGGCTGTAGCATCAATGATTCTCTTATTTGCCTGATGCGGCAATAACCAGTCAATGGTCTCTGCGGTTAGATTATTTCTTTCAGCAACCTGCGCAGCAATATCCGCCATGTTGGTAACCGCAAACTTATATACAGCGGCCCCTTCCTGGTACACGAAATGCTGATGGGCGTCTACACTTTCGTGTGAAGCTGGCATCCGGCTTCCTCCTGCTTTCATATGAAGATATTGTTCACCAGACCCATCACTTTTAAGCATCCAGTCCATAACTCCAACTTCTTCTGTAGTTGGTTCCAACAGTACACAGCCTGCACCATCTCCAAAAATGATACACGTAGTGCGATCTGTGTAATCTACAATGGCAGACATTTTATCGCCACCTACCACGACTACTTTCTTATACACACCGGATTGAATAAAGGCCGCACCGGTTGATAGGGCATATAGAAATCCGGAACAAGCGGCACCCATATCAAAACTAAATGCATTCGTAGCACCTACAGCAGAAGCCACAATATTGGCTGTAGCTGGAAAGGTCATGTCAGGGGTAACCGTTGCAAAAATGATGAGGTCAATTTCCTTCGGATCAATTTTAGTTTTGGCGAGCATTTCTTTGATCGCTGCAATGCCCATTACACTTACTCCTTGATTTTCTCCTTTAAGAATTCTTCTTTCTTTAATACCTGTGCGTGAAGTGATCCACTCATCATTGGTTTCCACCATCTTTTCGAGTTCCTTGTTGGTAAGAATGTAGTCAGGAACATAACCTCCTACACCTGTAATAGCCGCTCGTAATTTATTCATACTTGGTTTTGGCATTCTGATTTGCCATGCGCGTTAAAAAAACAAATGCCCGATTGAATTTTCAACCGGGCTTTAAATTGTGCGTACGTCAACCGATCTGTTTGTCATGATGACAAGCAAAGCAAGAACTAATCTTTTGCTTAAGAAGTACGATCATGGCGTATTAGGCCAGTACCTCCTTCTCCATCACCACGTTGCCTTTGTAAAATAACTTTCCTTCGTGCCAGAAAGCGCGGTGTGGCAAGTGGTTTTCACCCGTAGTAGGACACACTGCCATTTGCTTGGCAGTAGCCTTATAATGGGTTCTTCTTTTATCTCTGCGGGTTTTCGAGGTTTTTCGTTTCGGATTTGGCATAACCTATTCTTATTTATTTTAACTTTTTCAATTTTTCCCACCGTGGGTCTACAGGCTCACTTTCCTCCTCTTCAGAAGTACGGTAAACTATTTTAACGTCACTTTCATCGTCCTCTTCTTCAGCCTTATATCTGGGATGAAGTTTTTTGATTGGGATTGATAATGCAATGAACTCATAAATAAATTGCCCCAGATCAAGGCTATCCTGATCGCGGGTGATTATTACAATTTCATCACTGATTTCCTGAGCTTCCTCACCATATTTAAATACCACCTTCCTGTTCTCTTCGATCGGATAATCGAAAGGCTCCAGAGAACGGTCGCACTCTAAGTGGGCTTTACCGGAAATCTTAAAATCAACCTCAATGAACGTTTCCTTTTTGTCGAGAACTATATGAACGTCAAAATCCCCACCGGAAACAACCTCTTTTCCATACTTTTCGAAAAAACCATCTTTCAGCTTAAAATCAAAAAGATGGGCTTTTTTACTCAGCCCGATGATATTAACGTCAAATTCTCTCAACCCTAAGGGTTTTAAAATGAGCGGGCAAATTTATCAGTATTTATTGGATTTATGGGCCTGGATGTGAGGATTTTTGAACTCTTTAAGAATTTGGTGGAAAAAGAGCCGTTTCTCTACCAATATTCAGTAAAGGCTATGGATTTTAGCTCTGTGGCTGGCTTTTTACCTAAATTCTCAACCAAATAATCGACCACGTTTTTCTTAAAGCCCAGTTTGATGGCTATGCTTTTGGTAAAAATAACCTCACTTTCAAATACCTTCTGGTCGGCAAAAATCAGTTCAATGCAGTCCATTAAATAGTCGAATTTCTGGTCGTTTGAAAGTGCACCCAGCGTGTCAATTGGTTCTGGGTTACGAATCAATTGATTTACTTCGTCTTCAGGAAACTTTCGATCCAGGGCAATTTTCAGAATCATTTCCCGCTCGGCCTTGGCAAAATGCTTATCAGCTTCGGCCAGTTGAATAAGTATATTAAGCTTCTTTTTGGTAACTATATCCATCAAATTCCTATCAGTTCATCAAATCTAATACTAATTGACCGTTTATAGGGCTCGATATCACGAGAAGTTATAAAACCATGTAAGGTTCTTTATTTTTCTACCAATTGTGTTCTTCTATTCTTGATAATGTCACAGGCAACATACATGGCTTGCCTCATTGATCCTTCACTTGCCAGATTTTTTCCGGCCAGGCCATAGGCAGTTCCGTGATCGGGTGAGGTGCGCACATAAGGCAGGCCAGCGGTGTAGTTAATGCCCGATTCGAAGGAAAGGGTTTTGAAAGCGACCAGGCCCTGATCGTGATACATGGCTACTATCCCATCATATTTTGAATGCTGCCCCGAAGCAAAAAATCCATCCGCAGGGAAAGGGCCGAAGATCAACTTACCTTTTGATTTCAAATCCTGAATAACCGGTTTGATTACATCTATTTCTTCATTGCCCAACAAGCCTTCATCTCCGGCATGTGGATTCAATCCGAGTACAGCAATTTTTGGCTTGCTGATCAGGAAGTCCTTCTTCAACGTCAACTCCATCAACCGAATTTTAAGCTCTACTCTTTCTCTGGTAATGAAGGAAGAAATTTCTTTGACCGGGATATGCTCGGTTACTAACCCCACCCTGAGATCATTGCCCACCATAAGCATTAAACTTTCTCCGGCATTAAATTCCTGCGTGAGGTATTCCGTATGTCCCTGAAACGGGAATTCTTCGCCATGAATGGTATTCTTATCAATCGGTCCTGTAACAAACCCGTCAATCAAACCTTCCTTTACTTCTTCCACGGCTCTCTTCAGGGAAATTAATGCTGCTTTAGCTGTTTGACGTGAAGGCTGTCCTGGATTGATTTCAATCATGTCTTCCCAACAGTTAACGACATTGATTGCTTTCGGAAAAAATTGTCCTTTTGTTTTTACCTGGCTGTAGTTGAATTCTTCCAGGTTCATCAGCTTCCTATAAAAGGATAACACCTTAGTGGACCCATAGATTACCGGTGTCATCAGATTGAGTAAACGGTGGTCGGCTAACGCCTTAATGATAACTTCGGGTCCAATTCCGTTAAGGTCGCCTAAGGTAATTCCGATGCGTGGTTTATCTGAAGGATGAGGTTGATTCATGAAGAGCGAGTTGAATTTTGTTCCCTTGCAATTTAATGGAATTTTATTGTTTTGATTTTATAGTTTGTAGTTTGGTGAAATTTTGATTTTAAAAGAAGGAACAAGAATGGTGCGTCCTAAAAAACACCTTGGTCAGCATTTTTTGAAGGATAAAAATATAGCAGCCCGTATTGTTGATTCCCTGGTTCTTTCTTCCGAACATAATCAGGTAATTGAGATCGGACCGGGGACAGGTGTACTCACGCAATTTTTACAACTCAAGCCTGCTATCGACTTGCGATTGGCTGAAATTGATCGCGAATCGATTGCCTATCTGAAAGAAAACTTTCCTGATTTATCAACTAAGATTATTGAAGGCGATTTTCTGGAACTTCCTTTGGATCGGATATTCACCGGAGACATTCAGATCATTGGTAATTTTCCCTATAACATTTCTTCCCAGATTTTCTTCAAAGTATTGGACCATCGCACTCAGGTAACGCAAGTGGTTTGCATGTTGCAAAAGGAGGTAGCGGATCGGATCGCTGAGAAACCAGGAAGTAAAACGTATGGAATCCTAAGTGTATTACTGCAGGCCTACTATGATATCGAATACTTATTCAAAGTACCACCCGGTGTATTCTTTCCACCACCCAAAGTGATGTCGGCAGTGATCCGACTTACCCGCAACAAACGAGTAAAGCTGGACTGTGATGAAGTACTCTTTAAAGTGGTAGTGAAGCAGGCATTTCAAAACAGACGCAAGACCTTGCGCAACGCATTGAAAGTCCTAAATTTGCCTGCCTCCCTTTTAAGCCATCCAATCCTGGACAAACGGGCCGAACAATTGGAGGTAGAACAATTTGTTTTTCTAACCCAACAAGTAGAAAATTCCCGTGAAGCCCGTTGAATTTGAATTGAACAAAGAGTTTCGAGATCGCTTTCAGGAAGCCCTGAATGCGCGTGATGGTGCATTCATTCGCCAAAGCCTTGAAGAAATAAATCCTGCAGACATCACGGCTTTATTGTATGAGTTTAATGGTGAAGAGTCCAAGTATGTGCTTGATCTGCTTTCATTGGATGTGCGTTCCAAAATCATTAATGACCTTGATTCAGATACCCGGAAAAATTTTCTAAGCAATTACACAACACCCGAAATCACAGAGGTTATTAACCTGCTCGATTCAGATGATGCAGCCGACATTTTGAACGAGTTGCCAATAAAGACCAGTGAAGAAATTATAGCCACGTTGGATCCAGATCTTAAGTCGCAGGTGATTGATCTTTTGCGGTATGATGAAAATGTGGCCGGTGGTTTAATGGCCAAAGAGTTGATTAAGGCCCGCGACCACTGGACGGTGGTGCAATGCGTAGAAGAGATCCGTAAGCAGGCTGAAAATGTTACCAAGTTCTACGCAGTTTATGTGGTAGACGATTCCGATAAACTTCTGGGTAAGGTTTCACTACAGAAACTCATCCTATCGGACCCGCGCACCATAGTGAAAGATATTTTAGAAGATGATGTAGTGGCCGTAGAAACCTACATGGAAGATCGGGAAGTAGCTGAGATCATGAGCAAGTATGACTTGGAATCCGTGCCCGTGGTGAACGTACAAGGCCATCTTGTTGGGCGGATCACGATTGACGATGTGGTGGATGTAATCACAGAGCAAGCTGAGGAGGACCGCCAACTCATGTCGGGTATTACCGAGGATGTGGAGGAGGATGATAGTGTTTGGAGAAATACACGGGCCCGCCTGCCCTGGCTCTTTATTGGTATTTTGGGGGGTATGGTGAGCGCGCGGTTTATGGG
>ERZ795044.5554-NODE-5554-length-10188-cov-6.254910_pt1 | contig 10188 bp, 10 predicted proteins | sample MGYA00375128_ERZ795044 | MGnify/ENA primary metagenome ERZ795044 (study PRJEB30173, sample SAMN05720213) | anaerobic digester metagenome | isolation source: active sludge of municipal wastewater-treating anaerobic digesters | place: USA | collected 2014-12-22 ... | reverse complement strand
AAACATGTGTTTGCCGTCATAGCTAAGCAGTGGGGGCGCTCCTTTTCGATCAAGCTAGATCGCATAGGCACGGAGAAACGCATCTACTGCAAAGGCAACCGATTGCTCGGTGTCGAACCATGGCTCCGCTCCGTACAACGGCGGTTCGATGATCCCCGCTTCGAGCAAACCCTTGAGGTGAGCTGCCACGAACCGATTATCAGCACCACGGATTGCCCCGCTTGTCTGCAACTGAGTGAGATAGGTCTTCACTTCAGCCCATGTGCCTCCGCAACCCGCGTCGTAGAGGCTCTTTCCCAGCTTCGAGTTTGCGCCCTCGGCAATCGCCGTCCTCATGATCGCTACCGCATCAGCAGATGTCAGCAAGGCCAGATAAGCCATCCCGAACCGGCGCAGGACGAGGGCGATATCGGGTTCAGATGCATCAAGGAGGCGCACCGCGTCTGCCGCCTGCCCCTCCATAACCTCCATCATCGCCGCGCCGAACAACTCCTCCTTGGATTTGAAATATCCATATAGCGTGCCCTTCGATCCACCGAGCCGCGCCGAGATCATCGCCATGCTTGCGCGCGCGTAACCAACCTCGCGGAATATGTCCGTCGCCGCTGCCAAAATCGCGTTACGCCGTGCGTCAGTTTTCACTCGCATTCGCATCACTCCTTTCTTGAACCACCATGTACGGTTTTAGATTGACAGGCACAAGGGCCTGCTCATAAATGACCGAACTGTATGGTTTTGGAGTTCGGTATGGAGTCGCTTGTGAAAAAGCGCGGGGGAATGGCGGTACTCACCGCCGCGCTCCTGCTGGGCGGTTGCGCAACCCTGCCACAGAAAAGCGCATTGCCTGCGCGAGCAGCCGTTGAGAGCATAGCTAGCGTGAACAGCTTTGCCGCGCCGGACGCTGCCTGGCCGTCAGATCACTGGTGGGAGGATTTTGGCGACGCTCAGCTTTCGGGGCTGATTGCGGAAGGACTGGTGGGCGCCACCGATTTGCGCGTCGCCGAGGCCCGGTTCGCCCGCGCCCAGGCGCTGGTCGGGGAGACCCGCAGCCGCCTGCTGCCCTCGCTCAATGCGAATGCTGAAGCCGGTGCGACCAAGCAGAGCTACAACTATCTCTTCCCGCGCGAATTCGCGCCCCAGGGCTGGCCCGACTATGGTGTTGCAACACTCCGGCTAGATTGGGAGCTGGATTTCTGGGGCAAGAACCGGGCAGCACTAGGCGCGGCGCGGTCAAGTGCGGCGGCTGCCGGAGCGGAGGCGGCTGCAGCGCGACTGGCCGTGTCTGCCGGAATCGCCGCCGCTTATGCGGACCTGGGATCTCTCCATGCCGAGCGCGATGCCGCTGCGCGCGCTGTCGAGGTGCGTGGGCGTACGCTCGAACTGATGGAAGGCCGCAAGGCGGAAGGGCTCGAAAACGCGGGCGCTGTCGAACGCGCCCGGTCAGCATTGGCGACCTCGCAGGGCGAATTGGCCGCGCTCGACGAAGCGCTTGTTCTGGCGCGCAATCGCATCGCAGTGCTGCTCGGCGCTGGGCCGGATCGCGGCCTTACCATCACGCGGCCTGCTCCAATCGCCCGCGAGGACTTCGGCCTGCCCGCCAATCTGCCCGCCGAACTGATCGGCCGTCGTCCTGACATCATCGCCGCACGGTTGCGCAGCGAAGCGGCCGCGAGCCGGATCAAGGAAGCGCGTGCAGCCTTCTACCCCAATATCAATCTAGCCGGACTGATCGGATTGCAGGCGCTGGGCCTGGACAATGTGTTCAAGTCCGGCTCCGAGTTCGGAACAGTCGGCCCTGCGATAAGCCTGCCGATCTTTGACGGCGGAAGCCTGCGCGGCCGCTACCGAGCCTCGGAAGCCGACTATCGCGAGGCCGTCGCACAATATGACGGTGCGCTTATACAGGCGCTGCGCGAAATCGCCGATGCCGCCGCCAGCGAACGCGCGCTTGGCCAGCGGCTCGACCGAGCCCGCGATGCCGAGCGCGCTGCAAGTGCGGCCTGGGCGGTCGCCAACAACCGCTATCGCGGCGGTCTTGCCACTTCGCTGGACGTACTCGTGGCGGAAGACGCGCTCATTTCCACCCGCCGCACCGTCGCAACGCTGCAGGCCCGCGCTTTCGCCCTCGATGTCGCGCTCGCGCGCGCGCTGGGCGGCGGTTTTCGATCCTGAAGAGGAACCCTTTCGATGAACGAACTCACCTACACCGAGGAACCGCCCGCCGGTCCGCAGAACGCGAAGCGCAAGAAGCTGTTTATCGGCCTTGGAGCGACAGTCGCCATTCTTGGAGGTGGCTATCTTGCTTATGACGTCTTGATTGCTTCACGCCATGTCGAAACCGACAATGCCTATGTCGGCGCCAATGTGGCGCAGGTCACGCCGCTGATCAGCGGACCCGTCCATGATGTGCTCGTGGACGATGCGCTGCCGGTCAAGCGCGGCGATATATTGGTCAGGCTCGACGACACCGATGCCAGACTGACGCTGGCGCGCGCAGAGGCGGAGTTGGCGACCACCGAGCGGCGGATACGCGGTCTTGTCGCGACCGACAGCGGTCTCGGTGCCCAGGTCGCGGCGCGCGCCGCAGACGAGACACGGGCAGACGCCCAGCTTGCTGTCGCCAGGGGCGATCTGTCGCGAGCAAGGATCGATCTTGATCGTCGGGAAGCGCTTGCTGCTTCCGGCTCGGTCTCCGGCGATGAATTGACGAGCGCTCGCAATGCTTACAGCACGGCGCTCGCGCGGCTCAAGGATGCTGACGCCGGGCGCGCCCAGGCGACCGCGAACCGCACCGCCGCGATCGGCAGCCGTGACGCCAATCGCGCGCTGATCGACCGGGCAGCGCCGGAGGATAATCCGGAGGTCCTTGCCGCACGCGCCGCACGCGACCAGGCGCGCGTCGATCTCGATCGTACCGTCATCCGCGCCCCGGTCGATGGTGTGGTGTCCCGCCGCCAGGTCCAGGTCGGCCAACGCGTGCAGGCCGGAGCGAGCCTGATGGTCGTGGTCCCTGTGAACGCGGTCTATGTGGATGCCAATTTCAAGGAAGGGCAGCTCAGGAAGGTGAAGCGCGGTCAGCCCGTGACGCTCACCTCCGATCTCTACGGCAGCGATGTCGAATATCGTGGCACGGTCGTGGGCTTTTCCGGCGGAACGGGATCGGCCTTCGCGGTCGTACCTGCCCAAAACGCCACCGGCAACTGGATCAAGGTGGTCCAGCGCCTCCCGGTCAGGATCAGGCTCGATCCCCGGCAGCTCACCGAACATCCGTTGCGGGTCGGGCTGTCGATGACAGCCGACATCGACGTCTCCAATTGATCGTGGACTGAGCCATGGCCGACGCTGCTGCAGAATCTGGAGTCACCGCAGTTCAACCCTTGACGGGTGGCAAGCTTATCCTTGCCGCGATTTTGATCGGCATGGGCAACTTCCTGGTCGTGCTGGATACGACCATTGCCAATGTCTCGATCCCGCATATTGCGGGCTCGCTCGGCGTATCCGTGTCGGAGGCGACCTGGGTGATCACCTCCTACGCGGTTGCGGAAGCGATAACCGTACCGCTCACCGGATGGCTTTCGCGTCGCTTTGGCGGGCAGCGGGTCTTCATAACCTCCTATCTCCTGTTCGGAATTCTCTCGCTTCTATGCGGCCTGTCCAGCACGCTTGGCATGCTGATCGGGGCGCGCGTGCTGCTGGGGTTGGCCGGCGGCACGATCATACCGCTTTCGATGACGCTGCTGCTGCGCATCTTTCCGCCCGAGAAGGCGTCGGTGGCGATGATCATCTGGGCGATGACGACCACGGTTGCCCCGATCGCGGGGCCTATTCTGGGCGGCACCATCTCCGACAATGTCGGGTGGGAGTGGATATTCTTCATCAATGTGCCGGTCGCCATGGCCGGGGGAATAGGGTTGCTCTATCTGTTCCGGGGCCAGATCGAGGAAATCGTCAAGGCAAGGATCGATGTGATCGGCCTCATCCTGATGATCATCTGGGTCGGAGCGCTGCAAATCATGCTCGACGAAGGCCGCAACCATGACTGGTTTGCCGCCAATGAGATTCGCGCGCTGGCGATCATCGCCGCGATCGGGTTCGTCGCTTTCCTGATCTGGGAACTGACCGAGAGGCATCCGATCGTGAACCTACGTGTCTTCCGTCACCGCGGGTTCGTGGCCGCTTCGCTTACCTATTCAGTAGCATTCGGCGCCTTCTTCGCGACGGTCGTGCTGATCCCGCTCTGGCTCCAGCAGAATATGGGCTACACAGCGACGTGGGCGGGCTATGCCACCGGCATCATGGGCATCCTGGCGGTCCTCAGCTCACCCGTGATCGGGCAGTTCGCCGAAAAGATGGATGCGCGGCTGATTGTTTCAGTCGGAATCCTCGGGCTTGGTCTGATATCGGTATGGCGTATGGGTTTCACGCCGGACATGACCTTCGCGCAGATGGCTTGGCCGATGCTCGCGACTGGGCCGTTCCTGATGATGTTCTTCATCCCGGTCACGGGTCTGTGCATGGCCACCGTCGACCCTGACGAGCAGGCCGATGCCGCCGGCATCTCCAACTTCATGCGCACGGTGGGAGGCGCCTTCGCGGCCTCGCTGGTGCAGACCGGGTGGGGCGGCGCAGCGCGGGAAAATCAGACCGAGCTGGCCGGTGCGATGTCGCAAGGGCAAGCCACGCTCGACGCGATGACGGCACAAGGCATGTCGCATGGAAGCGCGACAGCCATGCTGACCGGGATGGTCGAAAGTCAGAGTACGATGCTAGCGACCCTCAACATGTTCGCCGCTATCGCGATATGCTTCGCTTTCGCCGCAGCGATCATCTGGTTCGCGCCAAAGCCGAAGGGCCCGATCGACATGAGTGGCGGGCATTGAGAAAGCCCTTGGGAGTCAGATAGCGAATAATTCTGGCGGAGTGGCAAAGGCAGACCGACGAAACCGGCTGACACACCGCTTCAGACGCTAACGCTCTCATCAATCGCAAATTGCGGTCAGCGATGTGCGATAAACAGGTGTTTGCCGACACCTGAGCGGGGCTGTCGGCGCTTAGCGTATATCTGGGTCCGTTCTATGTACTGACCCCGGGCAGCGAGATGTCGTCACCGCGGCTTGCCCGATCGCGCTCGATCTTGGCCTCGCGCCCGGCATGGCTGCGGCGCATGCGCGGGCGCTGGTGACCGATCTTGATATACGCGATGCCGTTCCCGAAGCCGACGGCGCGTGGCTCGACCGGCTCGCCTTGCACGCCGTGCGTCACTGGACGCCGACCGCCGCAGTATCGGGAAATGATGGGCTCTGGCTCGACCTCACCGGCACAACGCATCTGTTCGGCGGCGAGGCACGCTTCGCGGCGCGGCTTATATCATTCCTGCGGCGGCTCGGATTTACCGCGCGCGTCGCGATCGCCGGGACGCCGGGCGCCGCGCACGCGCTCGCGCGCTTTGGCGGCGCGGCGACCCTGATTCTGCCGGAAGGGAAGGAGGGGGAGGCGCTTGGGCCCCTGTCTCTTCGCGCGCTCCGGCTCGCGCCCGAGGCGCTTACCTCGGCGACGCGCTTCGGGATCGAGCGGATCTGTGACCTCTATGCCATGCCGCGCGGCCCGCTTGCGCGGCGCCTCGGACGCGGCGCGGTCGAACGGCTCGACCAGGCGCGCGGATTTTTGCCCGAGCCGATTGTTCCGGTCGTGCCGTTCGAAATGGCTGTCGCAACCCGGCGGCTGCTCGAACCGATCGCGACTGCCGAGGCGATCGAGCAGGTCATCGCCGACCTTATCGGTGACCTTGTCGCGGCTCTTCGCGAGCGCGGGCTTGGCGTTCGCGCCGCGATCCTCACTTGCGAGCGCGTTGATGCGCGCGAGCAGCGCATAGCGGTCGGAACGGCGCGGGCGACGCGCGATGCAAAGCATCTCATGCGTCTCTTCAAACTGCGCATCGGTCGCATCGAGCCGGGTCTCGGCATCGAGGCAATGGCGCTCACGGCGCGGCAGGTCGAAGCGCTGGCGCCAGAGATTATCGGATCGGAGCTCAATAGCGGGCCGCATGCGCCCGACATCGCACCGCTCATCGATCAGCTCGCCGGACGCGCCGGCGAGACGGCCCTGTTCCGTCTGGCGGCGATCGAAAGCGATGTGCCCGAGCGCGCGATCGGCCGCGCCGGGCCTTTGGCCACGCCTGCCGGCTGGCCTGCCTGGGCGCGTCCGATCCGGATGCTGGGTCGGCCAGAGGCCTTGTCGGGCGTCGTCGCTCTGCTTCCCGACCATCCGCCGCGCCGCTTCGCGTGGCGCGGGCGAAGCTACCACGTCGTCGCTGGCGACGGCCCCGAGCGCATTCATGGCGAATGGTGGCGGACGACCCGTGAGATGTGGGCGGTGCGAGACTATTTCCGGGTTGAGGCGACAAGCGGCGAGCGCTTCTGGCTGTTCCGGCGCGGCGATGCACAGGACGAGCGAACCGTAAGCGTGGTCTGAAGGCCGCGGGCTTATGAGTTCAGCCGCTTTGCGTATGCGGCTTTGCCAGCGGCGCGGCGGATGGCGATGGCGCCGACGCGTCGTTTGGTGATGAGTTCGTCGATCGTCTCTGGGTGATAAGTGCCGCGATAGCAGGCATCATACCACTCGATCAGTTCGGCGTGATCCTCATGTTTGGGGTTGGCGATGGCGTCGAGGAAGTTCTCGAACCCGGGCGTGCCGCCGCAGTCTTCAGGCGGACAGCGCCGGGCGCCGTCGATGTAACGTGGGTATTTGGTATCGGGCTGGCCCGGTTCGACCGCCTCGATGATGATGGTGTGATGCCAGTTGTCGCCCATGTCATAGGTGTAATCGAGTTGGCGGATGCCGCGATCGATCAGGGTCATGAGCTTGGTGTTCTTCGCAGCCGTCAACGTGTCATCGGGCCACTCGCGATCAGGAAGGCCGTAGCGCCGTTCGTCGGCTTCGAACTCCCAGAGATGGTAATCCTGCCAGCCCATCGCAGCTTGGATGATGTCGTGCACCATCTTGAGGCTTGCTTCGACGGGCACATCAACGATGCGCCAGATCTCGGGATCGGTGTCGGACAGAGTGATGCGCAGACGGGCGATGGTGTCGGTCATGCCGCCAGCCTGGCAGGTTCTGCGGGCGCCTGCCAGTTCCACGGCATGAGTTCGTCCCAGCGTGATGCGGGCCAGTCCCCGGCGATCTTTGCGATGACATCGGCGATATAGGCTTGGGGTTCGAGGCCATTGAGCTTTGCGGTCTCGATGACCGTGTAGATGGCAGCCGCGCGTTCGCCGCCAGCCTTCGATCCGGCGAACAGCCAGTTCTTCCGGCCCAGGGCTACGCAGCGCATGGCGCGCTCGGCAATGTTGTTGTCGATCTCGAGACGCCCGTCATCGAGGAACCGGGTGAGCGCGGTCCAGCGTTTGCGGCCATAGGATATCGCCTTGGCCATCTCGGACTTGGGCGAAAGGCGCCGCAAGGCATCGTCGAGTGCCTGGCGTAGCGTCTCGACCAACGGCCTGGTGCGATCCTGTCGACTTCGTCGCCGGATATCAGGCGGCTGCCCCCTGACTTCCGCCTCGATCTCGTAGAGAGCACCGACGCGTGCCAGCAGGTCGGTGGTGAGCGGTGTCGGCTTGGTCGCATGGATGTCGAAGATCTTGCGCCGGAAATGAGCCCAGCAGGCGACCTCCGTCACGCGGTTGGTGGCGTAGAGCTTGTCATAGCCGGCATAGGCATCGGCCTGGAGATAACCGGTGAACCCGGCAAGCTCGGCTTGCGGATGGGCGCCGGTGCGATCGGGCGTGAACTTGTACCAGACGAGAGGCGGGGTCGTGGCACCCGAGCCGCGATCATCGACCGCATAGGCCCAAAGCCTGCCCGTTGCCGTCTTGCCGCGCCCCGGATCGAGCACGGGCACCGGCGTGTCGTCGGCATGGATCTTCGAGGCCTTCAGACCTTCGTCGCGGATACGGTTGACGATCGGGTCGAGCAGCACCGACGCCTGGCCGACCCAGCCGGCGAGCGTCGAGCGGTCGATCTCGATGCCTTGCGCCGCCATCATCTCGGCCTGGCGGTAGAGCGGGAGATGGTGATCGAACTTGGAGACGATGACATGAGCGAGCGTACGGAACGTCGCCTTGCCGCGCGCGATCGCCTTTACAGGGGCTGGTGCCTGGACGATCTTCTCACACGTCCGGCAGCTGTACTTGGGACGGATGGTGCGCACGACCCGCCACTGGACGGGAACAGCATCGAGCATCTCGTCGCTGTCCTGGCCCAGCGGTCGGAGAACGCCCCCACAATCGGGGCAGGCGCAGTTGCCCTGCTCAGGCTCGATCCGCTGCTCGGTCCGCGGCAGGTGGTCGGGCAAGGACCGCACCGGCGACGGTCGCTGTGAAAGGACAGGATCGGGGCGGCGAGCATCGGCGACGATCGCTTCCGCTTCAAGCTCTTCAAGTGCCAGCTCGAGCTGGGCAATCTGCAGATCGAGCTTCTCTGACGACTTGCCGAACTTCATGCGCTTGAGCCGGGCGATCTGGACCCGCAGCGTATCGATCAGGATGTCGCGGGCAGAAATGTCGGCGTGGGCCGATGCCAATGCGGCCTCCAGCGCGGCAATCCGAGCATCTTTATCGGGAGAGGAAAGGCCTGCGTCCGACACTGCGATCATATAGCAGATCGGGGCTTCTTCTGAAAGAGAAAATGGCGCAAAAGCGTGCCTTTTTATCCCGCCAGAGAGGGCGTGAAGGTGCGCTCGGGACGCCGCCAGTCAATGCCTTCCAAGAGCATCGAAAGCTGGGCCGGGGTCATGGAGACCGATCCGGTCTTCGTGGATGGCCACACGAAACGGCCTCGGTCCATTCGCTTGGCAAACAGGCATAGGCCTTGGCCATCATACCAGAGCAGCTTCACCAGGTCGCCGCGCTTGCCGCGAAAGGCGAACAGCGCCCCCGAATGCGGGCTCTGTTCCAGGACCTGCTGAACCATCACGGCCAACCCATCGAACCCCTTGCGCATATCGGTGCCACCGCAGGCCAGGAATATCCGCGTCGAGCCTGTGCCCGCGAAGGCGGGTAGCGGCAGTGGGATCATCGGGTCAGGACGCCGATCACCCGCGACAGTGCCTCGGCATCGACTGAGGCATCGACCGTCACCCGCACACCGGTCGGCAACTCGATCCCGATCTGGCCGTGGCCCTGCGATGTTGGCGACGGCAGCAGCGCAGGGTTGCTGATCTGCACCTCGGCAAAGGCTGGCGGCTTCGGCTTGCGGACTCCGGCCAACTCCCCGGACACCGCCAGCCGCCGCCAAGTATAAAGCGATCCGCTGCCGACTTCATGACGTTCGCACGCCGAGCGCACGCAGCCGTCAGGGCCAAAGGCATCGCGAAGCACGGCCAGCTTCTGCTCCACCGTCCAGCGCCGCCGGCCCGATATCCGGCTAATGACTTCAATCCGACCACTCATACGACTGCTCGTATGACTACTCGCTCGTTCGCTCACTGAATCCAAGATCTCGTCCGACACCGGGTGCCCCGCTCAAAAGAACGGCCAATCAACCCGGCAAACCCGCATCCCGCAAGGCGGCCTCCAGACCTCGCTTACACATGTGAGCACGACGCGGACTTCTTAAGCGCGCTTAGAACCGTCACTTTTTTCGGGTCGCCGCTGAATGGTAGTCCGCTCGCTCCTTACGCGAAGCTTCTTGGTCTGGCCGACATTAGAGATGGCCTAGGCTCGCTCGTCTCCGGAATACTGCCGGGCTCATATGCCATTCGAGAAGCACTTGAACCTGGCGGCCCACAGCTTCGCATGCTTCAAACTTGGAACAAATCGATCCGCGATCATGTCCCACTGCCGCCGGTGCAAGTCTATCAGGCTTCGGGCGACCAAGTGGTCGGACCGCTCGGCGTCAATGCTGCTTGGGAAGGCGATCAGCTTTTGGCCATGGCGCTCGACCACACACGCATCACTAAGCTCAACTCTACGGCGGAGTGGGACAATTCTGCCTTCGTCGACGCCTTGAAGACGGCACTCAGCAAATGATCTCGGATACGAAGCCTACAGAGATCGACGAGCGGCTCCAGGCGGTCATCGTAGGGCCATGGGCAAATCTGGCAACGCGAGCAAAGGAGTTCCTTCTCCCGGGTTCGCAATATCTGGCCTTCGCCGATACGGAACATGCAGATCGGAAGAGCGTCGTGTA
>ERZ795044.5547-NODE-5547-length-10202-cov-7.078053_pt1 | contig 10202 bp, 8 predicted proteins | sample MGYA00375128_ERZ795044 | MGnify/ENA primary metagenome ERZ795044 (study PRJEB30173, sample SAMN05720213) | anaerobic digester metagenome | isolation source: active sludge of municipal wastewater-treating anaerobic digesters | place: USA | collected 2014-12-22 ... | reverse complement strand
TAAGGTTCGTGCGCTGCTCGTCCACCTCCACCTGGGCGAAGTCGGTGTTGTACGTGAGGTCGAGCGTGAGGCTTGGCGTGAGGCCGTACTTCATGTCGGCCCCCCACTCCACCGGGTACTTCGCCTTGACCTGCGAGACGAAGTCGCGCGTCGCCGATCCCAGCACGTAGGGCGTGACGGTCGCGACGCGGCGCACCGGGACCGTCAGCCCTTCCAGCGTCCCCGCGAGCGACATGCGGTACAGGTTGAACTGCCGCGGGACAAACGACCAGAACGACTCCTCGTTCTTGCGGCGAATCATGCGCGCCACGTTGAGCCCCCACGTCTGCACCGCGGCGCCCCCGTACCGCAGCGTCGAGAACGGGATGCGGAACTCGGCGTACCACCCCAACGAGTCGCTCGACGTCGCCACCCGCCAGCTGCCATCCCAGTTGAGGTTGAACCCTCCCATCGATCCCGCCTGCATCCGGTTCTGCCCGGATTGCATCACCCCGCCCCCTTCGCCTTCGCGAATGATCTGCCCGTCGTATTCGATCCCCGCGGGGGTGGTGGCGAAGAGGAAGCCGTTCTGCTTGTCGTGGAACGTGTCGAGCATGATGGCCACGTAGTCGCTGTTGGTCAGCGTCACGTCGCGCACCTTCTCACCCGGGACGATGCCGGACGGTTCGCGATCGTACAGCCACGCGCCGATGTACAGCGCCTCGCCATCGGTCAGGAAGCGGATCTCGGTGCGTTCGGTGGCCGGCGCCCCCTCGCTCTGCTCGCGCTGCACGAAGCCGCGGAACGGCTCACCGTCCTTCCACTCGGCGTCGTCCAGGCGACCGTCGATCACCGGCGCCTTGGTAATGGTGTGCGCGGCGCCGACACGCGCGGTGCGCAGCGGGCGATTCGCTGCCGTGGGGGTGATTTCCTGCGCATGAGCGACGCGCGGGGCGGCGAGGGACAGGAGGCACGCCAGGGCGAGCGGGGCCAGCGTCGCGCCGGGGCGGAAGGCAAGCAGGTGCATCGAGAAGATCGAGGGGAGGAGTGAGAGCGTCCCCGTCCTTACGTCGGACGCAGGCGCGGCGCTGCGAAGGTGCGCGGACGCACCGCCCGATGGAAGGCGTGAGGCCGCGCGGCGCTTGTCGTGCAGTCGTCCCGCTCCGAGCGCGGACGCGCTACCTTGGCAGCGGCCGGCCCGTTCGACGCCGCGCCCCCCAACGCGCCCCTGGACAGACGCCGCATTCGCATGAGTGCCACCGACGCCCCGCTGCCACTGAAGGATCTTCAGGAACTCGCCCCCGTCGCCCGCGAGCTGGTGGAGCGCGAACTGGAGCGCCGCCTCCCCGATCAACACACGTCGATCCGCTTCTATCGCGAGTGGAGCGGCGGGTGGCGCGTACGCGTCGAGATCGGCAGGCCTGCGCGCGGGAAGCTCGATTTCGTCCTCTTCGAGATCGCCCCGGACGCGATCGTCGCCATGCCGCACCCCATCCCCGACGCCTGGCGCGATGCCATCGGCGTCGAGGCCTCCGATGGGTCGCGGTGGTTCTGGAACGATGAGGGGTTCCCCGAGCGCGTGCCGCCCGCGAGCTGAGCTGGACTTCGCGCTCACCGGCGCGCTCACCGGCGCGCTCACCGGCGCGCTCACCTGTGCGATCATCGGCGCGCGCCCCATAAACTCACCCCCCCAAAACGACACGGTGATTTGACGGCGCGTCGGGGGCGATGCACGTTGCCGCCGCCCGCCCACCAGAGGATCTCCCATGTCGTCACTCCGCTCCCGACGCGCGACGGTCGCCGTCGGCGTTGCGCTCGCCCTTGCTGCGCTGTCGCCGGCCCACGCGCAATCGGCCGGTACTCGGCTTCGCATCGCCGTCACCCTTCCCGCCACCATCCCTGGCGGGATCCCCGGCGGTGCGACCGGGCTGGACGGGCGCCTCGTCGTCGTCTTCTCCGCCGACTCGAGCGCCGAGCCGCGCTTCCAGGTGGGGTACGGCGTCAGCACGCAGCCGGCCTTCGCCATCGACGTCACCGACTGGAAGCCCGGTGACACGCGCGTCATCGATGCCAGCGCCTTCGGCTTTCCGCTCGCCTCGTTAGGTGCGCTGCCGCGCGGGACGTATCGCGTGCAGGCGCTCCTCAACCGCTACGAGACCTTCAGGCGTGGCGACGGCGTCACGGTCTCGCTCCCCCCCGACCAGGGGGAAGGGCAGAAGTGGAACGCCAAGCCCGGAAACCTCTACTCGGTCCCGCGCAGCATCGCCGTCGACCCGGCGCGCGGCGGCGAGTTGCGTCTGACGGTTGACCAGGTGATCCCCGCGATCCCGGCGTTCCAGGAGACGAAGTACGTCAAGCACGTGCGCATCCGCAGCGAGCGCCTGTCGCGCTTCTGGGGACGCGACATGTACCTCGCCGCCTTCGTGACGCTCCCCGAGGGGTTCGAGTCGCACCCGCAGTCGCGGTACCCGCTCGTCATCAACCACGGGCACTTCTCCACCGTCCCCGATAACTGGCGCGAGACCCCGCCCGACCCGAACCTCAGGCCCGACTACAGCGAACGCTTCGCGCTCGCCGGCTACAACCGGATCCAGCAGGAGGAGTCGTACAGGTTCTTCACCGAGTGGACCGGCCCCGGCTTCCCGCGCGTGCTGCTCGTGCAGATCCAGCACGCCACGCCGTTCTACGACGATTCGTATGCCGTCAACTCGGCCAACAACGGCCCGTATGGCGACGCGATCCAGTACGAACTCATCCCCGAGATCGAAAAGCGTTTTCGTGGACTCGGGCAGGGGTGGGCGCGCTTCGTCTTCGGCGGCTCGACCGGTGGGTGGGAGTCGATGGCGGTGCAGATGTTCTATCCGGACGAGTACAACGGCGCCTGGATCGCCTGCCCAGACCCGATCGACTTCCGCCACTACACGGTGGTGAACATCTACAGCGACACCAACGCCTACTGGGCCGGTTCGCAGTGGAAGCGCACGCCGCGCCCCGGGCACCGCAACTACCTGGGCCACGTGGACGCGACGCTCGAGGAGATGAACCGGTACGAATACTTGTTAGGCACCAAGGCGCGGTCGGGCGACCAGTGGGACGTGTGGGAGAGCGTCTACTCGCCCGTGGGCCCCGACGGATATCCCCGCCGCATCTGGGATCGCCTGAGCGGAAAGATCGACCCCGTCACGGCGAAGTTCTGGCGCGACAACTACGACCTTTCCTACATCCTGCAGCGCGATTGGGCCACGTTAGGCCCCAAGCTCCGCGGCAAGCTGCGCATCTTCGTGGGCGACATGGACAACTATTACCTCAACAACGCGGTCTACGAGGTGGAGAAGTTCCTCAAGACGAAGCCGGAGGCCGAGGCGGTCGTGGACTACGGCGACCGCGACGAACACTGCTGGAACGGCGACCATACGCGCAGCAATGCCTACTCGCGCCTGCGCTATCCACAGATGGTGCTCCCGTGGGCCGTCGAACGCATGCTCCGCACCGCGCCGCCGGGGGCCGACCTGCGCAGCTGGCGGTACTGAGGGGCGGCGCAGCCGGACGGGCCGGCGACGAGGGGGCGTACGACGAGGGGTCACTCCGCGACCCCTCGTCTTTTTGTTTCCTTTGCGAGTCGGGGAGACGTAAACGATTGACCTGCAATGCTTTCGAAATCCTTGCACGCTCGGGGCGTTGCGCCCGCAACGCACTGCGTTTCATGAACGCCACATGAACCTCACGTGAACAGTCGATGAAATGGGGGAGAACGGGCACAATCGGCCGATTTCCGCTTGGCCCCGCGATTGCCCTTTCCTTCCGGGCAATCTGTGCGCTGGCGCACAGCGCGACCGTGACGCGCGACCAGTTCACCGAGCGAGCCGCCGTCCGGGTTTCCCCCCAACTCCTCCACGTCCGATGAGGCCCCCCGTGAGATCCACCTCTCGTCGTTTCACATCGGCCCTCGGCGCCCTCGCCGCCGCCGTGCTCGCCGCATGCGACAACCAGGCGATGACCGAGCCTGTGCGCGCCGAGGAGCCGCTGGCCGCCGTCTGGTCCTCGAACACGCCGCCGCCGGCGTCGATGGTCGAACTCGGCGACATGATCTTCAGCGACCAGAACCTCTCGCTGCGCCGCAACCAGTCGTGCGCGTCCTGTCACGACGCGCGATTCGGCTTCACGGCCCCCTCCAGCACGGTCAACGCGCACGGCGCGGTCATGGCCGGCTCCGTCCCCACGCGCTTCGGCAACCGTCGTCCGCCGAGCGCGGCGTATGCGGCGTTCAGCCCCGTGCTCTTCTTCGATGACGCAGACGGCGCGTGGGTCGGCGGCAACTTCTGGGATGGGCGCGCCACCGGTGCGCGTCTCGGAAATCCGGCGGCCGAGCAGGCGCTGGGTCCCTTCCTCAATCCGGTCGAGATGGCCCTCCCGGACGCGGCGTGCGTCGTCTATCGCATCTCGCAGTCGCGGTACGCCGCGCTCTGGCGCGCCAGCTGGGGCAACTCCATCGGTTCGATCAACTTCCCGGCCGCCTCCCGCATGGCCGAGCTGTGCGGGCGAGAGGGGACGACCGTTCCGCTGTCGGCAACCGATCGGCAGCAACTCATGAAGGAGTACGATCGCGTGGGGTACTCGATCGCCGCCTTCGAGGCGTCGTCACGCGTGAGCCCCTTCAACTCCAAGTTCGACCAAGTGATGCGTGGCACCGCACGTTTCACGCAGGACGAGATGGCCGGGTTGGCACTCTACAACGGGAAAGCAAACTGCGCCGCCTGTCACCCCATCGACGGCCAGCGCGCGATGCTGACCGACTTCACCTTCGACAATCTCGGTGTGCCGGCCAATCCCGAGAACCCGGCGACCCTCGCGGGCGGCTTCCGCGACTTCGGGCTCGGTGGTTTCCTGCGCGACGGCGACTTCTACGGTGCGCAGAAGGTCCCCACGCTGCGCAATCTCGACAAGCGCCCCTCGCCGGTGATGGTGAAGTCGTTCATGCACAACGGCGTCTTCAAGTCAATCGAGCAGGTCGTGCACTTCTACAACACCCGCGACGTCCTCCCGCGATGCGCCACAGGGATCGGGCCCAGCGATCCCCGCTTCGGCGTGACGTGCTGGCCCCGGCCGGAAGTCGCGGACAACGTCAACGGCGACGAACTCGGCAACCTGGGGCTGACGCCGGTCGAGGAGCGCATGCTCGTGCGATTCCTGCGCACGCTGAACGACAGGTAGTGGGGTACTGAATCGACGCGAGGAGGGGACGCAGGTTCCGGCTCTGGCCGGGGCGCGCGTCCCCTCTTCCGCGTTCACGCCACGCCGGCGATTCCGGCGTTCCCGCGCGAGATGTCGCTGGCTCACTCGCCCGGGGCGCACGGTCGCGTCGTCGTCGCCGTCGTGAAGCCGATCTCGGCAACGATCGGTTGCCGGTCATCCGGGTGCGCGTCGACGGCACTCACGGTCACGGGTCGCGAACCGACGCACGCTCCGCGCGCGCCTTGATCCCCAGCAGCATCCCGCGCTCCATGATGAAGTGCGCCGGCTCCAGGAGGTAGAACCCTAACGCGGCCAGCGGAATCGCCGCGAACGATGGGCGTCCCGGACCGCGCGTGTGCACGAGCAAGCGGGACGTGGCGCTGTCGACCGGGACGACGACAAATCGCCCCCATTGGTCCAGCGTCATCGACCGCGGCGGATCCCACTCCGTGATACGCCACCCCAGCTCGGTGCCGAAGCGTCCCCCCAGGTAGTCCGGCTGCGTGGCGCGCACGAGGTCGCCCACTTGTCGCGACTGCCACGTCGGGACGAGCGAATCCACGTTATGCACCTCGTCGCCAAAGGCGCGCTCGAGCCAGTCGTAGCTGTAGAAACCGGCCCGGTCCTGCCCCAACTGCGCCAGCCACGGCCAGACACGGTCGGCCGGCGCGTGCACGGTCACGCCATGGTCCACGCGATAGGCGGGAGCCTCCTCGAAGGGCGTGGCAGGTGCAACGCGCACCGCCCGTTCGCTCGCCGTCGTCCCCCACGCCATGTGCCACGGGCGCGCGACGATCAGGACCGCGGTGACGGCGAGCGCGCCGTACGCCACGCCGGCGCCGAGTCGGTCGCGCAGCCGGGGGCGGTCCAGGACGATCGGGTAGTCGCCGGTGGTGAAGGTCGGCGTGTGGATCTCGGGGTGCGTGCAACGCGCCCACCAGCGCACGAGGGCACAGAAGGCCAAGCCGATCGCCAGCCCCAACAACGACCACACACCGATCCCCGCCAGCCGCAAGAGACCGGCTGAGGCGAAGGTGGCGGCGAAGGTCACGACCTCGGCGCGCCGTCGCAGGCGCTCGACGCCGAAAATCGCACACGCGGCGAAGAGGAATCCCCCCATGGACACGAGCCACAGCGGGATGACGATCCACGGCGACGCACGACCGGCCGCCCACATCCCGGCCCCGGCGTGCGCCAGGGCGTGCAGCAGGAGGAAGCCGGCCAGGAGAAGCGGACGCATGATCCCCAGCGTCGCTGGTGGCGGGGAGGCTGTCAATGGCGTCGCACCCGAGGCGGCCCGACACGACACAGGGGGCGAACCCGAAGGTTCACCCCCTGTGCGCCTGAAGCGATGACGGCTTGGTCCAACGCTTCAGCGTGCCAGCACTTCGTTGCCACCAGGTACAACCGAGAGACATGTCAGGGACATACTCTGGGGAGGGGCTGTACCGAGGATTGCCGCCGTGGCGGGAAACTGTCGACGGTGTTCGTCGCGCGCCAGCCGGATACCTGACTTTGTTGAGAGCATTTACAATCGACTTAACGTCGGCCCGGTTTCGGCATCAAATGGGGTGAGGCATTCACACACCCTATCGCCCGGACGCAGACGCGCCGGCGATCGTATTCGGAGGCAATATGACACGCACCACTCGCCACATCAGCGCCGCTGCGGCTGCGCTCACCCTTCTCGCGTCGGCCGGCGTTCAGGCGCAGACCGCCGATAGCACTCAACCCCCTCCGGCTCGCGGCATGCGCGGCGGGATGGGCCCACGCATGGCGCCCGGTGGCGACGTCGGCCCCGGCCAGGGCGGCGGGATGCGCGGCATGCAGCAGGGACGTCGCGGTGGCGGCATGCGCCAGGGAGCGCCCGGACGGCGTGTCGGCGGCCAGTTTGGCCCTGGACGTGGGGCCTTCCTCCGCGGGATCACCCTCTCGACCGACCAGGAGAAGGCACTGCGCGCGACGCAGGCCAAGCACCTGCTCGAGACCAAGCCGCTGATGTTGGAGATGCTCTCCGCTCGGACCGACGAGCAGCTCGCGCGGCTCAACGGTGACCAGAAGGCACTCGACGCTGCGTCGGCGCGCGTGACGGCCACGCGCACGAGGCTCGATACGCTCCGCACCAAGCGGTCGCCGATCGAGACGCTGCGCTCGGTCCTCACCCCCGATCAGCAGAAGATTCTCGACAAGAACCTGGCCGAGGGGCCGCAGAACCGGATGGGGCGTGCGGGGCAGGGCGGGCAGGGGATGCGCGGATTCCGTGACGGGGCCGGCCCGCGTGGTTTCCGCGGTGGTCCGCCGCCGCGCCGCCCGGCGGGCGACGACGTCGAGCCGAACGACGAGCGGTAAGCACCGACGCTGACCTACGAGGGCGGGGCCACTCCGAACATCGGGTGGCCCCGCACTTTTTCCCCGCTGGCCGGATATGCTTGGACACGATGAACGCTCCCCCGCGCTGGCGTCGATGGCTCTCCCCGTGGAACCTGTTCACCCTCGCGGTGCTGGTGTGGGCTGCCCCACGCCTCCTCCCGCATCTGGGGGCGGTGGCTGGCGTTCGGTCCGGCGGGAACGCGCGCCCGTCGTATCGGGTCGCCACCCTCGCCGGCGATACGCTCGGGTCTGAGTCGCTGCGCGGACAGGTCGTCCTCGTGAACTTCTGGGCGACCTGGTGCGGGCCCTGCCGTGTGGAGATGCCGCTGCTGGAACGGATGTACGTGCGGCACCGCGATCGTGGCTTCGTCCTCCTGGGGCTGAGCGTCGATCGGGGGGGCGAGCAGGCGGTACGCGACTACGTGCGCTCACGCGGGGTGACGTACCCGGTCGCCGTCGTCGGCGCGCGCGAGGAGGGCGCATTCGGCGGGGTGCGTGGCTATCCCACGTCGTACCTGCTGGATCGAAACGGCGTGGTGCGCCACGTGGTCATCGGCCCGCTGGCCCCCGCGACGCTCGAATTGGCGGTCCGTCGGCTGCTCGACGAGCCGGCGCCCACCGGTCGCTAAGTCGCGTCGGGGATCGGTGAATCGCCGCCGGCCGGCGCGGTGCGCCCCGCCGGCCTAACGAACCCCGACGGCCCCGTTGGCCGTCAGGACCGGAGTGGCGGCAGGCGAACGCACCCAGGCCAGGAAGCGCGCGGTCGCCCCGGACGGGACGGCCGCGGCCACGAGGTACGAATCGCGCACCAGGGGGTAGCGCCCCGAGGCCACCGCCTCGGGCGTCGGCTCCACGCCATCGAGCGCCAGCGCGCGAAGCCGTGCACCACCTTGCCGCACCACCGTGGCCGTCGTGATCCCGATCGCCCCCGTCGACGCGAGGAGGGCCTGCTGCATGGCGTCGGTGTCGGCGACGATCGCCACGTGCGGCGCCATCGGTGCGCTCGTCAGGCACGCGACGCCGCGGCGGAGCACCTCCATGTCCACCTCCGACTCTGCCCGCGCCACGACCGACATGGCCACGGGTTCCTCGCGCCCGGTGACGGTGCGCCAGGCTGGCGGGCCACCGGTGAAGACGGCGCACAGCTGCGTGGCGCTGATCGCTCGCGCCGGCGCCCCTGCATTCACGCCGATGACGACGGCGGTCGTCGCCACTCGATGCGGGGTGAAGCCCTCGCGGACGAGGGCGGCGGTGTCGAGCCCGTGGCTCGCGAGGGCGATGTCGATGCGCCCCTCGCGCAGCGCCGCCAGGCGCGCCCCGCTCCCCAGCCCCTTCCCGATCACGATCACCGTCGACGGGTGCTCGCGCTGATACGCCTCGGCCAGGGCGGCGACGAGTGGCAGCACCCCGTTGGAGCCGTCCACGCGCACGGTGTCAAAAGCGACTGATGGGGGCGGCGCGGCGGCCGCGGCATCGAGCCCCCTCGCGGAAAGGACGGCGACTCCGGCGAGTGCCAGCAGGAACGGTGACGAGAAGGGGAGCCGGGGCACGGACGTGTAGGCGCGAGGGAGGTGAGGGGAGGTCCGCCGGAGGATGCGTGCTCGCCCCCGTGGTCGCAACGGTGCGGGTGCCTGCTCCGTAGCTTGCGAGCAACTCACCCCAACCCCGGACCCCCATGCGTCGCCTGCGCCTCGCGTGCGCCCTCCTCGTCGCCCCGGTCGTCGTCGCCACCCCCGCGGTCGCACAGCCAGCGGCCGCCGTCTCGCTGGACCGCCTCACGCACTACCCGTTTCCCTCCGAGCTGAACGCCGCGGCACGCGCCAATCGGATGGTCTGGGCGTTCAACGAGGCCGGGGTCCGCAACCTGTACGTGGCCGAGGGGCCCGACTTCACCCCGCGTCGCCTGACCAACTACACGCAGGATGACGGGCAGGAGCTCACCTCGGTGCAGCTGACGGCCGACGGCCGCTACGTGGTCTACGTGCGCGGCGGTGACCACGGCTCCAACTTCGACGACGCGCTCCCGGTCAACCCGCTGGGGACGTTGCAGCCGGTGCGCGTGCAACTGTGGAGCATCCCGTTCGAGGGGGGCGAGCCCCGGTCGCTGGGCGAGGGAGACTCGCCGGCCGTGTCGCCCAAGGGAGACGTCGTCGCCTTCGAACGCGACAACCAGGTCTGGTCGGTCCCGATCGACGGCTCGAAGCCGGCGGCCCGCCTCTTCACGGCGCGCGGAAGCAACGGTGATCCGCAGTGGTGTCCCGATGGGGATCACCTCGCCTTCGTTTCCAATCGTGGCGACCACGCCTACATCGGGATCTACCACGGCCCCGAGTCGCCCCTCACGTACGTGTCGCCCTCCACCAACCGCGACGGGTCGCCACGCTGGTCGCCCGACGGCACGCGCATCGTCTTCGTGCGCCGCCCGGGCGCAGGCGGCCCGGCGCAGAACATCCTCGAGCAGCGCCCGACGGCCTGGTCACTCTACACCGCCGATGCCGGCACGGGCGATGCGCGACTGCTCTGGACGTCGCCCAACACGCTGCGCGGCTCCGTCCCCAATACGCATGGCGGGACGAACCTGCATTGGGCGGCGGGGGGGCGCATCGTCTTCCTCTCCTACA
>ERZ795044.5543-NODE-5543-length-10205-cov-8.466700_pt1 | contig 10205 bp, 7 predicted proteins | sample MGYA00375128_ERZ795044 | MGnify/ENA primary metagenome ERZ795044 (study PRJEB30173, sample SAMN05720213) | anaerobic digester metagenome | isolation source: active sludge of municipal wastewater-treating anaerobic digesters | place: USA | collected 2014-12-22 ... | reverse complement strand
GACCAGGCGTGGGGCCGTGGCCGGCGCCCCGCGATGGGTGTTTCGTGGGACGATGCGCAGGCCTATGTCGCCTGGCTCAATCGCAAGGCTGGCCGCACCAGCTATCGCCTGCCAACCGAAGCGGAATGGGAATATGCCGCGCGCGCCGGCACCATGACGCGATATGCCTTCGGCAATTCGATCAAGCGCGCGCAGGCCGTCTTCGGCGCGGCCAAGACCGATCCCGTCGGCTCCTATATCGCCAATGCGTTCGGCCTGTTCGACATGCACGGCAATGTCTGGGAATGGGTCGCCGACTGCCACAAGGCCGGCTATGCCGACGCGCCCGTCGATGGCGCCGCGGTCGATGATCCTGCCTGCAAGCTGCGCGTCTATCGCGGCGGCGGATACGAGGACAAGGCCGAGAATCTCCGCTCGGCCAATCGCCGCCGCGCTGCGCCGACCATGCGCAGTCCAGGCATAGGATTCAGGGTCGTACGAGATGCAGGGTGACGGCGGCGGAACGCCGGGCGCGGGGAGCCCGATAAGTGACTATCTGAGACGCCTGCACGAGCAGGTGAAGGGCATATCCGGCGGCGATGTCGCCACCTACATCCCCGAACTCGCCAAAGCCAAGCCCGAGCATTGCGCCATCGCCATCGCCACGGTCGACGGCAATGTCTATGTCGCTGGCGACGCCGATCAGACCTTCACGATCCAGTCGATCTCGAAGCCCTTCCTGTATGGCTTCGCGCTTGAACAGCATGGCCGCGAGAAAGTGCTGAAGCATGTCGGCGTCGAGCCTACCGGCGAGGCTTTCAACTCCACCGTTCTCGATGAAGACAACAACCGCCCCTACAACCCCATGGTCAACGCAGGCGCCATCGCCGTCTCCGCGCTCGTGAAAGGCAGCGACTATGCGGGGAAGCGGGAAGCCATGCGCGGCCTGTTCTCGCGCTTCGTCGGACGTAATGTGGGGATCGACGAATCCGTATTCCGATCAGAACGCGAGACGGGTGATCGCAACCGCGCCATTGCCGCCCTGATGGAACAGGCGGCGATGATGGAGGGCGACACAAACGAGATCCTCGACCTCTATTTCAGCCAGTGCTCCGTGCTGGTCACCTGCCGCGACCTCGCGCTGATGGCCGCCACGCTGGCCAATGGCGGCGTCCATCCGCAGACGGGCGAGCGCGCGCTCGCCAATGAATACGTCCACGACGTGCTGACGGTGATGAACTCGTGCGGCATGTACAATTACGCCGGCCAGTGGTCCTACGAAGTGGGCATCCCGGCCAAGAGCGGCGTCTCCGGCGGCATCGCTGCTGTGATCCCGGGACAGGTCGGCATCGCCGCCTGGTCGCCGCCTCTCGATCGCGTCGGCAACAGCGTCCGCGCCATCGCGGCCTGCAAGCAGATGGCGGAGGAATTCGGCCTCCACGTTTTCCGCACCCCGCCGAGCAGCGGCACCACCATCCGCGGCCGGCTCAGCGGCGCCGAGGCGCGCTCGAAGCGCGTGCGCGGCCCTGCGGACCAGGCGATCCTCGCCGCGCACGGCGCCTCCATCCGCCTCATCGAGATACAGGGCGCTCTCTTCTTCGGCTCGACGGAGCGCGTTGTCCGTGAGGTGAGCTCCATTCCGGACGAAGCGGATTTCGTGATCCTCGACCTGCGCCGCGTCGGCGTCGCGGACAAGGCGGCCTGTGCCCTGTTACTCCAGCTGCGCGACGACCTCGCCCAGCGCGGCAAGCGGCTGCTGGTCGCCCACCTGCCGGCCGCTGGCCCGCTCGCCAACCTCCACGCGACGCTGGGCGCGCAGCAGCCCGGCGCCATCTTCGCCGACCGCGACGCTGCGCTCGAGTTTGCAGAGAACGAAATCCTGGCGGCGCGGCGCCAGTTCACACCCAACCCGCGTCACGAGCTGCAGGACGTGGAACTGTTCGCCGGCCTTTCAGCGCAGGATCTGAAAATCATCAGGCGCGTCGCACGCGAAGTGTCGTTCGAGGCCGGCGACATGATCCTGAAGGAAGGCGAGGCCGCGCAGGAGTTCTACGTTCTCGCCTCGGGCGCGGCCAGCGTTCGGCTCGGCATTCCCGGCGATGGCACCGCCCGCTCCATCCGCATAGCAACGCTGGGCCCCGGCGCGACGACAGGCGAGATGGCCTTGCTCGATGGCGGAAAACGATCCGCAGATGTCGTCGCCGACCAGCTGACGCGCTGCCATGTCTTCTCGGTCAGCGACCTGCGCAAGGCGATGAAGCACCGGCAATCCGGCCTCAACGTCATCTATGCAAACCTCGCACGCAACCTGTCCGAACGCCTGCGCGCTGTGAACCGCGAGATCAGGGCGCTGGAGCAGTAGCGCACGTTGCGGGCGCGTTCACCGGATTGCATCGCGCCGGCGCATCACCCGGCAGCTTCGCAGTGTACCCCGTGCCAAACCGTTGGTCGGGCCAGATGTAGTCCGTGGTGACGTACTGCGCACCTGATGCAAACGCCTTGTCGCGCCGCGATGTGTCGCCCGTGCGGGCCTCGCGCGTATCCGCATCCGCCCGCGTTCGCACGATGAAGCCCGCCGCCACGCGCCTCTGGATCAGCGCGAAATCCGTCACCGGCTCATTGCTGACGAAAATCGCAGCCTCTGGCGCATCAGGGGCATTGTGCGCGTTCACGAAAGCCACGCGCCCTTGAAGCGATGGATGCCCTTCGGCATACGCCGCCCAGCGTTGCGGCGCATCGTCGACAACAAACATCACCTTGCCCCGCGCCGCGCCCAGCGTCGGCCAGCCGCCCGCCATAGCGCCTTCACGCAGCGTGGCGTACGCGCCGCGCACCTCGTCCGGCGTCACGATGCGCTCACGCGGAAACACGGACAGGATGTCCGCTTCCATCTCGTTGAAGGCATCCTTGCCGAAGGGCTTCACCGGTGTTGCGCCCGGCCACGAGATCGGCGTGTGCTTGGGGTTGATCATGATCAGGATAGGCGTGTGATCGCGGTTTGCATCCGACCATGCCTTCACCTGAGCGAGACACTCCACGAAGGTGAGGCAGCTCGTGCGATAGTCGATGTCGCTTTGATGCAGCACCTTGATCCCCGGCTTCGCCATCACCGCCTTGTCTGACACCGGCACGACAATTCCCTGCGCCGCCAACATGCGCGCGCCCATCGGGTCACTGAAGGCGCCATCGGGATCATAAATCGGATCGAGCTCCACCTGCCGGGCGCCGGCATCCAGCTGCTCGGCAATCGCGCGATGCCAGTAGTCCAGCGTCAGCGCTGCATCCGCATTGCGTTCCGCGATCAGCTTCATGATCGGCTCGGGGATCTGCAGCTTGTAAGAGTTGTGCGTGCCCATCACCTGGATCTGGTTGATCCGTACGCTGTCGCTAAGGCCATCAGCACGAAGCGTCTCACCTTGAATGCCAGCGCATGCGGCCGCCAGCACAAGAGCTGCGAGTGCCGGCCCCCAGACGAATGCATGCTTCATCGCCAATTCCTTCTGCCGTACGCCCCTGCGCTAGTACTTGAGGCTTGTCTGTTACAGACCCGTGACGGCAAACCGAAACTGTCAATTAGCAGACAGGAACGTCTTCACCACCTTCTTCGGCGTCACGGTCGTCCAGGCATCGGTGACAAAATCCGCCACCTCGGCCTGCGTCAGTTGACCGATGTCGACATAGCTCCAGAGCATCGCACCTGCGCGATAGGGCTGGAACACGTCAGGCCGCGCTTCGAACAGCAACTCCTGCCGCGCCTTGGGCAGCTTGAATATCCAGCGCGCGCTTGGGAAGCCGTAGACGACAAACGTCTTCTTGCCGACATTGAACCAGTTGCCGCCATGGTCCTGCAGCTCGACCGCCCCGGGCAGCGAAAGTGCGATCCGGCGAACGTCGGCGAGCGTGGCCATTCACACCCTCCCCAGCGCGAACCCCTTGGCGATGTAGTTGCGCACGAACCAGATCACGATCGCGCCCGGTATCAGGGTCAGCGAGCCCGCGGCGGCCAGCACGCCCCAGTCAGTCCCCGACGCCTGGGACAACGCCTGCAGTCGCGTGGTGATCGGCACCACCGCGTTGCGCGAGAGAGCATCCGCGATCAGGTATTCCACCCACGAGAACATGAAGCAGAAGAACGCCGCCACGCCGATACCGCTTGCGATCAGCGGCATGAATATCTTCACGAAGAAGCTCGGGAAAGAATGGCCGTCGATATAGGCGGTCTCGTCGATCTCGCGCGGCACGCCGGACATGAACCCTTCGAGAATCCACACCGCCAGCGGCACGTTGAACAGGCAGTGCGCCAACGCCACGGCGATGTGCGTGTCGAACAGTCCGAACGCCGAGTAGAGCTGGAAGAACGGCAGCGTGAACACCGCCACCGGCGCCATGCGGTTGGTCAGCAGCCAGAAGAACAGATGCTTGTCGCCGAAGAAGCGGTAACGCGAGAAGGCGTAGGCCGCCGGCAGCGCAACGAGAATCGAGATCAGCGTGTTGAGCGAGACATACATCAGCGAGTTCGCGAACACCGACCGCCAGCGCTCGTCGCCGAACACCTTGGCATAGTTGTCCAGTGTCAACGCCTCGGGGAACAACGTGAAGCGCGTGGTGATCTCGACGTTGGTCTTGAAGCTCATCGCGACGAGCCAGTAGATCGGCGTCATCAGGAAAAGGATGTAGAGCGCCGGAACAATCCAGGCAAAGCGGCCCTGTTTCATGCCCCGCCTCCCCGCGCCTTGTCTGCCGAAGTCGGCTCGCCGTCATTGCGCGTCATCACCGCGTAGAACACCCAGCTGACAGCCAGGATGATCAGGAAGTAGATGATCGACATAGCGGCCTTCTTGCCCAATTCCACCGTCTGCTTCAGCTCGGTCGAGAGGAAGACGGGATCGCCGCCCGCGATCACGGCGAAGGGCTCGGTGAAGATCATGAAGCTGTCCATGAACCTGAGCAGGATGGCGATGGTCAGAACGCGCCCGAGACGCGGCAGCTGGATGAAGCGGAACACCGCCCATTTCGACGCGCCGTCGATACGCGCCGCCTGATAATAGGCATCGGGAATGGAGACTAGGCCGGCATAGGCCAGCAACGCGACAAGACTGGTCCAGTGCCACACATCCATCAGGATCAGCGTGAACCACGCATCCATCGGATCGCCTTCATAATTGTAGCCGAAGTCGCGCAGCATCACGCCCATGAGGCCGATGTCGACGCGGCCGAACATCTGCCAGATCATGCCGACGACATACCATGGGATCAGCAGCGGCAACGCCATCAGTACGAGACAGACCGGCACGCCCCATCCCTTGCGCGGCATGTTGAGAGCGATCAGCACGCCGAGCGGAATCTGGATCGCGAGAATGACGCCGGAGAAGACAAGGTTGCGCCACAGCGCATTCCAGAACTTCTCTGAGTGCAGCACCTCGCGATACCACTCATCGCCCACCCAGGCGAACTTGCCAGTGGAGCCGACATACTGGACCGAATAGTTCACCACGGTCATCAACGGGATGATGGCCGAGATCGCCACCAGCAGCAGCACCGGGGCCACGAGGAACCACGCCTTGTGATTGACTGGCTTCATGGCGCCGGCTTCCCGCTAAGCTCAACGCGCCAGCTGTCGGCGTAGAGGTGAACGCCCTCGGGCTCGAAGTAGAGGTGGGGATCGGCCGGAATCGGCTCGTGCTCCTGCAACAGTGCGGTCACCGAATGGCCCAGCATGCGCGTGCGCACGATGCGGTGGCGGCCGATATCCTCGATCCGTTCGATCGTGGCAGGAATGCCCTCGGCGGCCAGCCGCACGAATTCAGGCCGTATGCCAAGCTCCAGCTTCGGATTGCCGCGCAGCCGCGGTTCCGACGTCAGAGGCGCGAAATACTCGCCAATACGCAATGCCGCCCCATCCACTTTCGTCGGCAGCACGTTCATTCCCGGCGAGCCGATGAAATAACCGACAAAGGTGTGCGCCGGCTTCTCGAACAGGTCCTTGGGCGAGCCGACCTGCAGCACCTGCCCTTCGTGCATCACGACCACGCCCGATGCGAAGGTCAGCGCCTCGGTCTGGTCGTGCGTGACGTAGATCATCGTCATGCCCGAGCGCCGCTGGAGTTCGCGCAGCTGCGTGCGCAGCGTCCATTTCACTTCGGGATCGATGACCGTCAGCGGCTCGTCGAACAGGATTGCGCTCACGTCCTCGCGCACGAGGCCGCGCCCGAGCGAAACCTTCTGCTTCTCGTCAGCCGACAGCCCACGCGCGCGGCGCCTGGCCAGCGCGCCAAGGCCGATCATCTCGATCACCTCGTCGACGCGCCGCTTGATCTGCGCCGCCGCCACGCCGCGATTGCGCAGCGGGAATTCGAGGTTCTCGCGTACCGTCATCGTGTCGTAGATGACAGGGAACTGGAACACCTGCGCGATGTTGCGCTTCTCGGTCGGCTTGTCGGTGACATCGACGCCATCGATGCGCACGCGCCCCTCGGACGGATGCACAAGGCCCGAGATGATGTTCAGCAGCGTGGTCTTGCCACAGCCGGAAGGTCCGAGCAGCGCGTAGGCGCCGCCGTGTTCGAACGCCTGGTTCACATGGCGCAGCGCATATTGCGGCTCACCCTCCCCGGGCGGGCCATAGATGTGCCGGATGTTGGACAAGTCGAGCCGCGCCATCGGTCAGGCCGCCTCGCGCTTCGAAGGGATGGCCCGGCCAGCAGCATCGAACTGCATCATGTCATCGGGCTCGACATAGACGGTGAGAGACGTCCCCGGCGCGAATGTGTGGATGCCCCGCGCCAGCATCACCCAGTGCTGTCCACGCACGTTCAGGCGCACGAACGACTCCGAACCGTTGATCTCGATCGACTCCACCTCGGCGATATAGACGTCAGATGCCGCTGAGCGCGGCTGCAGGCGCACATGGTGCGCGCGCAGAGCAAGCGTTGTGGCCCCAGCAAAGCGCGCTGGGTTGATGGCTGCCTCTACGGGGAGCGTGTTGATCGGCGGATCGGAGAATATGCGCGCGGTCGTCAGGTCCTGCGGTTCACGGTAGACGGACTGTGTGGGGCCAGACTGCACGGCCCTTCCCTCATGCATGGCGACCGTCACGCCATCGAGTAGCAGCGCCTCGGAAGGTTCGGTGGTCGCGTAGACAACAACTGCCGCCGAATCCGCAAACAGGCGCGGTAGTTCCACCCTGAGGTCTTCGCGCAGCTTGTAGTCGAGGTTGGCCAACGGCTCATCCAGCAGAACGAGCCCGGCCTTCTTCACGAGCGCGCGCGCGATCGCAACGCGCTGCTGCTGTCCGCCGGAAAGCTCCATCGGTCGCCGGTCCAGATAGTCCCGCAGGCGCAAGAGGTCCGCCACACGCTTCACCTCGCGCTCGATCTCTGCGGGCGCAGTGCCTCGCACTTTAAGCGGCGAAGCGATGTTCTCGCGCACCGTCCAGCCGGGGTAGTTGACGAACTGCTGGTAGACCATCGCGACATTGCGCTTGGAGACAGGCCGGTCGGTCACGTCCTGGCCATCAAACAGAACCGAGCCCGCACTCGGCCGGTCGAGCCCCGCCATCACGCGGATGAGGCTCGTCTTGCCCGCACGTGTCGGGCCAAGCAGCACGTTGAGCGCGCCCCGCTCCAGCCGGAGCGAAATGCCCGACAGGTGGTTAACGCCGCTTACGCGCCGGGAAACATCCCTCAACTCCAGCATAAGTTGCGACCCGTGACACCCCTGACACGAGGCGAGTTACGCAGCGATCTCCGCGCACGTCAAACCGATGACCGCGACACGCGACTTTGCTGCGCCGCATCACCCCGGGGGCGACGGAGAACAGCGCGCCCATGCAGAGATTCAAGCGAAACCTTGCGGCGCGGATCGCAGACAAACCGACAGTCCCGACGGACTTCGCACTGACAGCAACACACCAATGTGACCCAACGTCCTCTGATAAATTTCCAGATCAAAGCAAACCAACGCTCGGCCACGCAGCAACCGCGCGCGCCGCAGGGACGGACCATCCTGCGAGTGCAATTTGCGATCTATCACCGTTCCTAAACGTGGGCGTATCGCCAGTCCGAATGGTCGGCAATTCGTGCACGCTTTCATGCGGGTTTTCATCGGGAAACATTTCCGTTCGCGTAACTTTACGCTACGGCATTAAGCGCTTCAGATGCGCGCTAACCAATATCTTTCGAGAAGCTCTCTCGGCGTATTATATTTCTTTTCCGCTGCAGCTTTCCAGTCACAAACGGGGCTGTGTCGCCGCCTACAGGCGATCAGGCGCACGAAAATGCTCGCGTTGAGACACAACGCGGATTGATCGCTGCCAAACACTCAGGCGCCGCCGATTTCATCGCAATCGCAGCATTGCCAATACCAAGGAGTCGGCGCGACTCGCGTCATTGACGCGGCGTTTCTTACAGTTCAACAATCTCCGCATTGAGAGTCGCAAACAGACTCATACGGGGAGGTTACAGCTATGAAGTTCAAGCTCCGCGGCGCGTCCAGCGCTGCGATTTTGGTTGGTTTGGCCGGTGCGTTTCCGGCTTGGGCGCAAGACGTTCAGACCGTTTCACAACCACCAGCCGCAGAAACTGATGATCGCGACCGCGTTATCGTAACGGGTTCGTTCATCCAGGGTTCGGCTGAAGACGCCGCGCTGCCCGTCGAGGTTTTCTCGCAGGAAGAACTTGAAGAACAGGGTGCCCCGACGGCGCTCGAATTCGCCAAGAGCCTGACGATCTCCGGTCCGACGACTGGCGAAGCCTACTACTTCTCCGGCGCTGCGCTGACTGGCTCGGTCAACTACAACCTTCGCGGTCTCGGGGCTGACAAGACGCTAACGCTGCTCAACGGCCGGCGGATGAGCGCGAACACATCCAATATCCCCTCCGCTGCCCTCGCGCGGACTGAGGTGCTGAAGGACGGCGCAGCGGTCATTTACGGTGCGGACGCGACTGGCGGCGTCGTCAACTTCATAACTCGGGATGATTTCGTCGGCCTCGAAGTGGGCGGCCAATACAAGTACATCGACGGTTCGGACGGCGACTACAGCCTCAGCATTCTTGGCGGCATAGGCGACGGGGATGTGAATTTTCTCTGGTCAGCCGAATACGAGCATCGCTCGCGTCTAGAATCTGAGGAACGCGACTGGGCCGCTGGCGAGTACGGCGTCAACCCTGCTCCCTGGTCGACACTCACGAACGTGGCTTCCTGGCTCCCTCTGGGTGCGCGCCCTGCCACGTTCAGCCGCGACGCCTACAACGCCGGCATCCTGATCGGCAGACCTTACGCAGGTGAATTCGGCAATCCCGTCTCCGGACTGCAGCGCGACTTCACCCAGTCGAGCTGCGAAGCGGTTGGCGGTGTGTACAACCCGAACGGCGTTGCCGCAGGCGTCCCGGCCTGCGCCTACAACTATATTTCCTATTACAATCTGGTTGAAGAAAACGACATCTATCGGGGCTTCGCGCAGCTCAACGCTACCATCAATGAGAACATCGATTTCCACTTCGATGCCTCTTATGGTCAGGTGATGTCACCGCAGGTGTTCGGTTCACCCGCCCAACCTGTGATCCGGGGCCCCGCCGTGTCGACGGGTGCGACGTACCAGTTCTATGTGCCCTCCACGAACCCTTATGCATCGACTTTCCTCGACCAGCAGGTGTTGGCTGGCGCCATTACACCTGGGGCTCGGGCTGCGACCGGCGGGCTTGCGGCTCTGACCTATCGTGCATTCGCGCATGGCGGAAACCCGTTCCTCGGCAACGGCAACGGCTTTGGTGTACCCTCGAAGATTGACAACCAGATCTGGCGCGTGAGCTCGGGCCTAAAAGGCAATCTGGGTGACTGGGCCGGAATTGCGTCCGACGTCGGCTTCGATTTTGCCGTGACCTACAACCAAGCCATCTCGTACGCGGATTCGCCCGATATGATCGGCTACCGTCTGCAGGATGCTCTGGCCGGCTTCGGTGGCCCGAACTGCACGCTGACCGACCAAGATCCGAACCAGTTCGGCATCCAGAACTCCTCGGTCGGCACCTCTGCCGCTGCCCGCGCGGCAGCCGGTTGCTACTATTGGAACCCCTTTGCCTCTGCATTCTCCAGCCAGCCGGAACTTGGTCTCACCAACCCGCGCTATGTGGCGGGCGCTGAGAACCGTGAAGATGTTGCCCGTTGGCTGTTTGATGATCGTGCTACCGAGACTATCAACTCAAGCCTAACGATGGACCTTGTGTTCA
>ERZ795044.5527-NODE-5527-length-10223-cov-6.192958_pt1 | contig 10223 bp, 10 predicted proteins | sample MGYA00375128_ERZ795044 | MGnify/ENA primary metagenome ERZ795044 (study PRJEB30173, sample SAMN05720213) | anaerobic digester metagenome | isolation source: active sludge of municipal wastewater-treating anaerobic digesters | place: USA | collected 2014-12-22 ... | reverse complement strand
GCCACGGCGCCTACAAGTTCACCCGCAAGCCCACCGGCGACATCCTGGCGATCGAGCGGATCAAGCAGATCAACAAGCGCATTCCGAACACCCATCTGGTGATGCATGGCAGCTCGAGCGTCCCGCAGGACCTGCTGGCGATCATTCGCCAGTACGGTGGCCAGATGAAGGAGACCTATGGCGTCCCGGTCAGCGAGATCCAGGAGGCCATCAAGTTCGGTGTGCGCAAGATCAACATCGACACCGACGTGCGTCTGGCAATGACCGCCGCAACCCGGAAGTACCTGTTCGAGAACCCCGACAAGTTCGACCCGCGCGACTTCCTGAAGCCGGCGCGCGAGGCAGCCAAGCAGATCTGCAAGCAGCGCTACCTCGAGTTCAATTGCGCTGGACAGGCCGCGAAGATCAAGCCGCAGACGCTGGCCGTGGTGGCGGCGCGCTACGCCAAGGGTGAACTGGCGCAGACCGTGGTCTGACCTCGCCTCTCAACCCCCGGGACGAACAAGCCTCGCGATGACCCAAGCCCTGCTCGAAAGCCGACTGCACTCCCTGCCCTTGCTGGCGCGCGGCAAGGTGCGCGACAACTACGCCGTTGGAACCGACCGTTTGCTGATGATCGCGAGCGATCGCCTCAGCGCCTTCGACGTGGTGATGGGCGAGCCCATTCCCGGCAAGGGCCAGCTGCTGACCGAGATGGCGCTGTTCTGGTTTGAGCGCCTGAAGGACATCGTGCCGAACCACCTCACCGGGGGCGCACCCGAGAGCGTCGTTGCCGCCGATGAGTGCGCCGAGGTCGTCGGCCGATCCATGCTCGTCAAGCGCCTGAAGCCGCTGCCTGTCGAGGCCGTGGTGCGCGGCTACCTCGCGGGCAGCGGCTGGAAGGAATACCAGCAAAGCCGCTCGGTGTGTGGCGTCGCGCTGCCCGAGGGACTGGTCAATGCGTCGAAGCTGCCGCAGCCGATCTTCACGCCCGCGACGAAGGCCGAGATGGGCGATCACGACGAGAACATCTCGTTCGAGCGCATGGTCGAGATCGTCGGTGCGCCGCTGGCCACGCAAGTGCGCGACGTGGCCATCGAGCTCTACCGCAGTGCGGCCGAGTTCGCGCTGACCAAGGGCATCATCATTGCGGACACGAAGTTCGAATTCGGCCTGGACGTCGATGGCACCTTGACCCTGATGGATGAGGTGCTGACCCCCGACTCGTCGCGGTTCTGGCCTCTGGAAGGCTATGAGGCGGCGTTCAGTGCGGGACTCAACCCGCCGAGCTACGACAAGCAGTTCGTGCGCGACTGGCTCGAACAGGCCGTGGTGAACGGCGCTCCCTGGAACAAGCAGGCGCCGGCTCCCGCGCTGCCGGCGACGGTGGTGGACGCCACCGCCGCCAAGTACCGGGAAGCGCTGCAACGTCTGACCGCATGAAGGCACCAGCTTCGCCGATGCTGGCGCGGCTCGATGCGGCGCTTGCGGCGTCGGTGCACCCGATCGATGTGGCCTGCGCGCGGGCCGAGCGAGCCGGTTTTCTGGCACGGCAGGGGTTCTTCGACCAGGCGAACGAGGATCTCGCGATCCTGCGCAGTCAGTTTGCGCAGAGGCCGGTCGCGCTGGTGACCGTGTGGATCTGCATTGTCGAAGCATGGATCGAGCAGAACAGCGGAAGGCTGTCTGCCAGTCGCGACAAGATGCTGCGGGCGCAGGCGTTGAGCGCGGCCGCCAGGCTGAGGCCGCTGCAGGCGCTGAGCGCGGCCTGGCTTGCGCACATCAGCTTCGTTCAGGACGACATGGACGACATGGCGAAGTACCTGACGCTGGCGCTCGAACTGGCGGCGCCCGAGCATCATGCGGCCCATGCCAGGGCTTCCATGGTCGCGGCATCGGCCTACCACTTTGCCAACCGGCTCGATCTTGCCCAGCCCTGGTACGTCCGCGCCCGTGAACACGCACTGGCTGAATCGGACGATGCGGCTTTGGGTGTGATCACCTTCACCATCGCCGGGCACCGCAGCAATCATGCGCTGAGGGCGACGATTTTCGGCAGTGTCGATACCGACGAGGCGCGCCGCGCCGAGGCCTGGGTGGCGGCTTCGTTCAATTTCGACCAGTGGGTGGGCACGATCTACCAGGATGCCTACGTTCAGATGTTGCGAGCGGCGGTCTATTCGGCTCAGGGTGAGCACGCGAAGGCGCTGCAGGTCTACGAGGCGCACCTGGCTGACGCCGATCGCCAGGGGCTGGCGAACATGCGCGCAACGCACCTGGCCGATCAGGCATGGTGCCGATGGCACACCGGCGATGCGTTGGGCGCGCGCGCCGATGCCGAGGCATCGGTCGCATTGCTCGATCCCGGGATGAACCTCGAAGATCTGGCCGTGGCCTGCGGGCGGCTGGAACAGGTGTTCCAGGCGCTGGAAGATGTCGATGCGGCGCTGCGCTACCGGCAACTGGCGCGAGATCACTGGTCCCGCCACCAGGAGATGCAGACTTCAGTGATCGAGTTGCTGGATCGGGCGCTGAAACCAACTCCGCACTGAGCTCGCGCGACCAGGAAGCTGCCTGGCCGACAGGTCCGTTGCACTGATCAGAACAGCGCCATGCTCAGCTTGCGCCGGTACTGGTCGACCAGCGGATCGGCGGGGGTGGTGTTGACTTTCCCGGCCAGTTCAAGCGTGCCCTTCGGCGCGCTCGATTCCGACTTGGTGGCAGGTGGCTTGCTCATCATGGTCAGCACGGCGACGTAGGTCTTGCGCGCCAGCTCTTCGTTCCAGGCCTTGTCGCGCATCACGATTTCCAGCAACTCATCCATGGCGTCGGTGAATCGCTGGGCGGCGAAATGCAGCTGCGCCAGCTCGAAGCGCGCATCGAAATCGCGGCGATTCGCAGCGATGGCGGCGGCGAGTACTTCGGGGGAGCGCGAGGCCACGGCCTTTTCGCAGGCATCGAGCCAGAGTCCGCAGGCGACGAGCCGGGCATCCAGCAGCATCTTGCCGGCCACTGGATCGAATGTGGCGCGGGCGTCGTCGATACGGCCGGCCATCAGCAGTGCGCGCAGGCAATCGAAGCGCGCGTTGTCGTTGCCCGGATTGAGCGCGACGGCCTCCTGCAGCTTCTCGATCGCCCCGTCGGTCTCTCCTTCGGCCAGCATGGCTTCGGCGGCTTCCACGTCCTCCTCGGCTTCCAGTTCCTCCGGTGTCGGCACGTGCTTGTCGAGAAACTGCCGGATCTCGGCTTCGGCCAGTGCGCCCACGAAACCGTCCACCGGCTGCCCGCCCTTGAACATCACGCACAGCGGAATGCTGCGTACGCCGAACATCTGGGACAGCTGCCCTGCAATGTCCGGCTCCGTGTCGGCGTTCAGCTTCGCGAGCTTGAAGCGGCCCGCGTAGGCGACCTCGAGCTTCTCGAGCACCGGACCCAGGGATTTGCATGGGCCGCACCAGGGCGCCCAGACGTCGAGCAGGATCGGCTGGTCGACGCTGGCGTGGATCAGGTCGGCTTCGAAATTCTGGAGGGTGATGTCGATCATGGCTGGGTGTCAGGTGCGTCGCGGCGCGTCTTGCCACATCCGGAGATGGAGCCGCGCCGCCTACAATTCAAGGCTTCGAAAAAAGCGGAGCAAGGCCATGAGCGCGCCTGCAGTGGTGGGTGTGGTGATGGGGTCGAGCAGCGACTGGGAGACCTTGCGCTCGGCCACCGAGATTCTGACCGAGTTTGGCGTTGCGTTCGAGGCACGAGTCGTCTCGGCTCACCGAATGCCGGACGACATGTTCGCCTATGCCGAGTCGGCCGCCGCCCGCGGATTGAAGGCCATCATCGCCGGGGCGGGAGGCGCGGCCCACCTGCCTGGCATGCTGGCTGCCAAGACCACCGTACCGGTGCTTGGCGTGCCGGTCGCCAGCCGCCACCTGCAGGGCGTTGATTCGCTGCATTCGATCGTGCAGATGCCCAAGGGCATCCCGGTGGCGACGTTTGCAATCGGTACCGCCGGAGCTGCCAACGCGGCCCTGTTCGCGGTGGCGATGTTCGCCGTCGGTGACGAGGTCTTGCTCGCACGGCTCGTTGCCTATCGTGCCCGGCAGACCGAGGCGGCGCGTGCCATGACGGCTCAACTGACATGACTCCCTTCATCCCGCCCGGTGCGACCCTGGGCGTCATGGGCGGTGGACAGCTCGGCCGCATGTTCGTGCATGCCGCCCAGCAGATGGGGTACTTCGTCGTGGTGCTCGATGCCGACCCTGCGAGCCCCGCCGGCCTGGTCGCTCAGTACCACATCAAGGCCGGCTATCTGGACGAGCAGGGCCTGGCGCAGCTGATGCAGCGCAGCGCTGCGATCACCACCGAGTTCGAGAACGTGCCCGCCGAGGCGCTGATGACCCTGGGAGCGCAGCGCCTGGTCGCGCCAGGCGCGGAGGCGGTCGCGGTGTGCCAGGACCGTGCGGCCGAGAAGCAGCACTTCGCGCGTTGCGACGTGCCGTGTGCGCCGCATGCGGTGATCGACAGTGCGGCAGGGCTCGATTCGGTTCCCGACCACCTGTTGCCCGGCATCCTGAAGACCACCCGCCTCGGCTACGACGGCAAGGGGCAGGTTCGCGTGGCGACACGGGCCGATCTGTCTGGCGCCTGGCATGCTCTGGGCGGCGTGTCCACGGTGCTCGAGAAGCTGCTTCCTCTGGCTTTCGAGGTCAGCGTGATCGTCGCGCGCAGCGCGGCCGGGCAGATGGTGCATTTCCCTTTGCAGCAGAACCTGCATCGCGACGGCATCCTCGCTGTCACTCAGGTGCCGGCTCCCGACCTGACGCATGCCGTGCAGCAGCGTGCCATCGATGCGGCCAAGCGCGTGGCCGAATCACTCGGATACGTCGGCGTGCTCTGCGTCGAGTTCTTCGTGCTGCAGGATGGCAGTGTGGTTGCCAACGAGATGGCGCCGCGCCCCCACAACTCCGGCCACTACACCATCGACGCGTGCGACCTGTCGCAGTTCGACCTGCAGGTGCGCACGATGACTGGCGCCCCGCTGGCAGAACCTCGGCTGCATTCGCCCGCCGTGATGCTGAACCTGCTCGGCGACCTGTGGTTTGCCTCCGGCGCTGACGCGCAGGACGACCGGGTCCGCGAACCCGACTGGGCGCGGGTGCTCGCGCTTCCCGGCGTGCATCTGCACCTTTACGGCAAGGCCACCCCGCGGCGCGCCCGCAAGATGGGCCACCTGACGCTGACCGCTGCCTCCGTGGCCGAAGTGCGCAGCGTGGCGTTGCAGGCGGCTGCCATCCTCGGTCTGGCCGCGTTCTGATTGCGCCCGAAGCCCGGCATCGCAACATGTTGCTGGACGGACACAATCCCGCCGCGATAGCCGCGGCAGCCGACGCGCTGGTGGCCGGTGAACTGGTGGCGTTTCCGACCGAGACGGTCTACGGTCTGGGCGCGCGCGCCGACGACGACCGGGCGGTTGCGCGGATCTATGCGGCGAAAGGCCGGCCGGTCGGCCACCCCCTGATCGTGCATGTGGTCGACAGCCAGGCCGCTCGCTTCTTCAGTGACGGCTGGCCAGATCTGGCGCAACGGCTGGTCGGTGCTTTCTGGCCGGGCCCCTTGACCGTGATCGTGCCGCGTGCGGAGGGCGTGGCGTCCGCCTGTGCCGGTGGGCAGCCGACGATCGGCCTGCGATGCCCGGCTCACCCGGTGGCGCTGGCCCTGTTGCGGGCCGCCGCCGAGCGTGGGGTGCCCGGCGTCGCGGCTCCCAGTGCCAATCGCTTCGGGCGCCTGAGCCCGACGCAGGCCATGCACGTCGTCGCTGAACTGGGGCCCGAGTTGCGGGTGATCGACGGAGGGGCATGTGAAGTCGGCATCGAATCGACCATCATCGATTGCTCGCGCGATCGCGCCGTGCTGCTTCGGCCCGGCACACTGACTCGATCGGTCATCGAGGCGGTGCTCGGCAGCCCGCTCGAGGATCGCGATGCTGCCGCCCCCCGGGCTCCCGGCACCCTGGAGTCCCACTACGCCCCGCGCGCCCGGGTCCGGTTGATGAGCCACGACATGCTGCGCTCGTCCCTGACGCTGCTCGCCTCGGTGCCTGCCGACCCGGCGAGCGGGGCGCCTCTGAAGCTGGCGGTATATTCGCGCCTGCTTCCGCCGGCTGGCGCGGTGGCATTTCACCAGGCCATGCCAGCCCGAGCCGATCAGGCCGCCCACGAACTGTTCACCGTGTTGCGTCGATTCGACGACCTGGGCGCGCAGCTCATCTGGGTGGAAGAACCTCCGGCCACCGCCGAATGGGACGGGGTGCGAGACCGCTTGCTGCGGGCTTCGGCCGCGTGAGGCACCCCGGCCGACCTAATCCTTTCTCGTTGGAGACCGCATGAATTTCAGACTCGATCGATGGAGCGCCGCCGCACTGCGCAGCTGCGTGCTGGCCGTGACGGCAGCGAGCTCGCTGCTGCTCGCTTCCTGCGGTGGCGGCAACGGCAACGAAAACCAGTCCGTGAAGTTCAGCGCGCAGCGGCTCTTCGTGTACGGGGACGAAAGCAGCCTGTTGCTGCCACCGTCGACCCCCACCGCGATCGACGCGCGCAAGTACTCCATCATCGGGTTCACTGCCAACACCACGCCGGCCAATTCGGTTCGTGACTGTCTGGTCAATCCGATCTGGGTGCAGTACGTGGCCTTCAAGTACGGGCTCGTTTTCGCTGAATGCAACCCGAACGGCGCTGCTGTCACGGCGCAAATGCGCGCGACCTACGGCGCGAAGGTCGCGGATGTGGTCGCCGCACTAGACGCTTTCTTTGCTGCGGGCGGCAGCCTCGGCAAGCGGGACCTGGTCACCGTCATGGTCGGCACGCACGACATCCTCGAGCTCTACGGCAGCGTGTCCACCGGGGCAGTCACCGAAGCGGCAGCCCTGGCCGAGGCGAAGCGACGCGGCGAACTCCTCGCCGATCAGATCGATCGCCTCACCAACAAGAGCAACACCGCCGGTCGTGCCATCTACGTGCCGGTCCCCGACCTCAGCGAGTCGCCGTTCGCGATTGGTGCGGAAGCCGGTCGCACGGAACGTGTCCGATTGCTGAAGGTTGTCTCCGAGTCGTTCAACAACGCGCTCCGCGCCAAGGTCACCAACAACGGACGCAGCATCGGCCTGCTCAACGCCTTCCAGCGCTTCCGCAATATCGTGCGGGCGGTGGACGACGGTGACACCCCGTTCGACTTCGTCAACGCCACGCAGGCTGCCTGCACGACCGCATTGCCCGATTGCACGACGCTGACCCTGCAGCCGGCAAACGGCACCACCGAAGCCGCGAACGAATTCACCTGGGTGTGGGCAGACGACTTGCGACTCGGCGCGGGGGCGCACGACGTGCTCGGACGCGACGCAATCGATCTGCTCGACACCCTGCCGTTCTGATCCGGGGGAGCCTCACCGAGGCGGGGCGGTCCGGTCGCCGGTCCGCCCGCCGCGCAGTTTCATCAGCAGAATGGAAACGGCCAGCACGAGGGTGATCGCATTGGCCACCACGATCGGCCAGGCGCCCAGCACCACGCCGTAGGCCAGCCACAGGGCCACACCGACCGTGAAGCTCGCATACATGCCGAGCGAGATGCCGCTGACATCCCCGGTGCGAAAGCTCAGCCAGGCCTGAGGCACGAAGGAGGCCGTCGTCAGGGATGCTGCCGCGTAGCCAAGCAGATCGACCCAGTCGGGCGTGGTCATCGTGGCGTCCTCACTTCAGGGCCTCGCCCTCGGCGTAGCCGTCGTTGGCGGTCCACTGGATCAGCGCCTCGAGCGCCGGCCGCGCTGCGCCGGCATTCGGGTGGTTGACCACGCCCACCATCACGTAGCGGCGACCGCTCGGTGCAAGCACGTAGCCGGCCACTGCGGTCACGTCGCGCAGCGAGCCGGTCTTCAGGTGCGCGCGACCAGGCAGCGCCTTGGCGCGTCGCAGCGTTCCGTCCACTCCAGTGACCGGCAGCGATGCCATCAGTTCCGGCATCACGGGGCTGGCTGCCGCGTCTTGCAGCAGCCGGGCCAGCAACTGTGCGCTGACGCGGGCGTCGCGCGAAAGCCCCGAGCCGTTGTCGATCACTGCCGCGCGACCGATGTCGCCATAGCGCGACGCCAGCCAGTCGCGCACGACCTCGCGAGCCCCGTCTGGCGTCCCGAGCCCGCGCTGCGCCAGTGCGAGCGTCAGGAACAGTTGCTGGGCCATCACGTTGTTGCTGAACTTGTTGATGTCGCGTATCACCTCGGCCAGCGGCGGTGAGGTCAGCTCGAAGGTCGGTGGCGTGGCGGGTGCCGTTCCGTCCCGCACGCTGCCGCTCAGGTGCCCCCCCATCTCGGCCCACAGCCCGGACAGCAGCCTTTCGTTGTAGATGGCCGGGTCGGCATAGGCTGCCGGCCACTGTTTCGAGCCGCAGGCGGGCGAGTAGATGCCCTTGAACCGCAGCCGTTGAGGATCGGAGAAATCGGCCTGCAATGCCGCACGCCAGTCTGCGCACTGGGTCGCGGCGACGCCGGCAGCCAGTGGCACCCGGGAGTCGGCGCGCACGCCGGCCAGTGCCGGCTCGGTGGAGATCAAGGCGACGCCGTGTGCCGTGTCGGGCGTGAAGGTGAAGGACACCGACTTGTAGTTCAGCAGCAGCGCGTCGGCGCGCACGTTGTAGGGGCGCAGCGGCTCTCCGTCGAATTCGGCAGGATCCTGCTCGGGCACTGCGAAGGCGCTGCGATCCAGCACGATGTCGCCATGAATGTCGCGCACGCCCAGCTGCTGCAACCGGCGCAGCAGCAGCCACGCGCGTTCGATCACCATCTTCGGGTCGCCGCTGCCCTTGATGACCACATCGCCCTCGAAGACGCCGCTGCCCGCGCCTGGCAGCGCTCCCTGCAACCACACCGGCGTGGTCCAGCTCCAGGCCGGGCCGAGCAGATCGAGCGCCGCATAGGTGGTGACCAGCTTCATCAGCGAAGCCGGATTGACCGCCGCCTGAGCCTGCCAGGACAGGCGCGGCGCTGCGTTGCGGCCCAGATCCTGCACCACCACCGACAGCGCTTCGCGCGGCACGTTTGCGCGGTCCAGCGCGGCCGCGACCTCGGCCGGCAGCGCGCGCGTCGGGCCCGGGGATGGGGCCTGCGCGCTTGCGACATGGCAGCCGAAGGCAAGCAGAACAGCAGACACGCAGGCGAACGTCGAGGCACGCAGGAGCATCCGGGAATGATCGCATGGGCATCCGCGATCGGAAGGCGAATCCCTGCCGCTGAAACACGCATGCACCGCAGCTAGACTCGTTGCGTGACCGCCTCCCTGACCTCCTGTCTGGCCTTCGATACCGCCACCGAACACCTGAGCATCGCGCTTCGGGTCGGCGACGCGATCTGGTCGTACGAAGGTCCCGGCGGGGCGCTGGCCTCGGCCACGCTGATCCCCGGCATCATGGACCTGCTGGCGCAGGCAGGCATCGGCTTGCCTGATCTCGATGCCATCGCTTTCGGTCGCGGGCCGGGGGCGTTCACCGGCCTGCGCACTGCCTGCTCGGTAGCGCAGGGCCTGGCCTTCGGCGCCGACAAGCCTGTGCTGCCGATCGACACGCTTCTCGCCGTTGCGGAGGACGCGCGCATCGGGGGGGCGTGCGACGACCTGTGGGTCGTGATGGACGCGCGCATGGACGAGATCTATGCCGCGCATGCCGTGTTCGAGTCGGGACGCTGGCGATACGCTGTGGTGCCGTTCCTCGGCAGTCCGCAGGACTTGAACGAGCGCTGGCGCACCGAGCCTCCGCTCGCGCTCGCAGGATCGGCGCTGTCGGCGTTCGGCGAGCGACTCGATGGCGGTGCGGCTCAGCGCTGGCCAGCCGCCCTGCCGCGCGCCCGGGCGATGCTGCCGCTGGCTGCAGCGTTGTGGTCGCAAGGGGGAGCCGTCGATGCGGCGCAGGCATTGCCGCTGTATCTGCGTGACAAGGTCGCCCAGACGATGGCCGAGCGCGCCGCTTTGCAGACCTCGAAAGATGCGCTGGTCACGGCAACCGGTGGGGTGGCGACATGAACGCCGTGCTGTGCCGCTGGAACCGGTTGCATCCGATGACGCTGGTGCACCTCGACGAGGTGATGGCGATCGAGGCTGCGGCCTATCCCTTCCCCTGGACTCGCGGAAATTTCATCGATTCGCTGGCGTCCGGCTATCCGGCGAGGGTGCTCTTCGATGGCGACCGGCGCGATCACGTCATCGGGTATTTCG
>ERZ795044.5526-NODE-5526-length-10227-cov-4.545714_pt1 | contig 10227 bp, 10 predicted proteins | sample MGYA00375128_ERZ795044 | MGnify/ENA primary metagenome ERZ795044 (study PRJEB30173, sample SAMN05720213) | anaerobic digester metagenome | isolation source: active sludge of municipal wastewater-treating anaerobic digesters | place: USA | collected 2014-12-22 ... | reverse complement strand
GAACTGGTTGTTTCAATTCTCTGATGACTTTATCCAGGTTATGGCCCTTAAGGTAAGCCATGGTAGTGCTGGCTTCGCCTACACCTGGAAAAATTACTTTGTCAGCCTTTCTGATTTCTTCGTGATTGTCGGTAATCACAAAATCAATATTTAGTCGCTCCAAAGCAAAAGCCACGGATCGGATGTTTCCCGCATTATATTTGATGACTGCTATCATTTTTAAATTACGAAGAACGATTTACGAAGCACGAATTTTAAAGCGAGTTACAATTTTTTACTTGAATCCTGTTTAGCTCTGGACGTTTTGATTGACTGGACTGTTATAGCCAGTAGCTCATTTGCCTCTTTTATGAGTGCTTTATTCTCTTGTGAATTTTCTTGATTGAAATGATCAAGTAATTCAAGGAAGAAAATAGATTCATCCAGCTCCTCTTCAACAATTTTTAGCTTATTGATAAAATCGACAGTGGATTTAGCTCTGCAAGCAGCACGATAATTCGCCCCAGGAGAACTTGAGGCCCTGATTAACTGGTTCGAATAAGGAGTGTTAATCAGGGTCTTAGGTAATTTTTGTAAATACAAAGCCGCATTTATCGCAAACTTCTTAAATCGTTCCTTAAGTAACTCAACACTCATAGCTTATTTCCAATTCGTAATTCGTACTTCGCTATTCTTAATTTTTAAAGTGTTCCTTTTGTACTGGGTAGCTGATCATTAAATGGATCTTTACGTACCGCCATCTTAATTGATTTTGCGAACGCCTTAAAGATTGCTTCAATTTTATGATGTTCGTTCGTGCCTTCTGCTTTGATATTGAGATTACATTTTGATGTATCAGTAAAAGACTTGAAGAAGTGGAAAAACATTTCAGTGGGCATTTCGCCAATCTTTTCTCTTTTGAATTCAGTTTCCCAAACTAACCACGGCCGACCGCCAAAATCAATTGCTGCTTGTGCCAGACAATCATCCATAGGCAGACAAAATCCGTAGCGTTCAATGCCTTTTTTGTCACCGAGTGCCTTGTGGAATGCTTCGCCTAATGCCAACGCTGTGTCTTCAATAGTATGGTGTTCATCGATATTAAGATCTCCTTTGACCTGAATCTCCAAATCAATCAAACCATGTCTTGCCAGCTGATCCAGCATGTGATCAAAAAAACCTAGTCCGGTCTTTATGTTAGATTTACCTGTTCCCGTCAAATTTACTGAGATGAGAATGTCTGTCTCTTTTGTAGTTCTTTGAACTGTTGCTGTGCGTTTAGGCAGTACGGCTTCATAGATTCCCTTCCAATCTGATGTAATTGCAGCACAAACTCCGTCAAGTTTTTTTTCAACCAGTTTCTCCTTCAAACTTCCATCGTTAAAAAGAATTCCCCGGGCTCCTAAATTCTTTGCTAGTTCTATATCCGTAAGCCGGTCGCCAATAACGAATGAATTCTTCAGATCGTAGTCGGCTGAGAAGTATTGAGTAAGCATTCCTATGCCGGGTTTACGAGTGGGCTTGTTTTCATGGGGGAGGGAGCCATCGACATGAATGCCTTTGAAATGAATCCCTTCACCCGCCAGGGTTTTGATGATCATGTTTTGCACTGGCCAGAAAGTTTCTTCCGGAAAACTTTTTGTACCTAAGCCATCCTGATTAGTCACCATCACCAATTCATAATCCATTTCTCGTGCAATTTTACCAAGCCAGGTAAAAACCCCAGGAATAAAAATCAATTCATCCAGACTGTCAATTTGTGGGTCTTCCGGTGGTTCAACGATCATGGTTCCATCGCGGTCGATGAAGAGTACTTTTTTCATAACGCTTGTAGTTCTTTAAGTAACGTTTGGTTCTCGGTTGGTGTTCCAACGGTGATTCGCAGGCAATCGTCACATAAGATCACATTGGATCGGTCTCTCACGATAATGCCACGACTTACCAGGTGTTGATAGACACTGCGCGCCTCTGAAATTTTCACTAAGAGAAAGTTAGCATCCGAAGGGTATACTTTGCTAACTGATTTGATCTGTGTGAGTTCTTTTTCCATTCGCTTACGTTCAGCGATTATTTCTTTCACCCACTCATTCTTTTGTTGAATCTTCTGCAATCCAGCTTCAGCTGCCTGTTGTGAAAGTAAGCTGATGTTATAGGGTGGTTTAATCTTATTCAGGATTCCGATAACCTCAGAACTTGCAAAGCACATCCCCAACCGGATCGCTGCCAGCCCCCAGGCTTTTGATAAGGTTTGTAATACTACCAGGTTGGGATATTGATTTAAGAGTGGCAGAAAGCCTGTATAATCTGTAAAATCAATATATGCTTCATCTACAATAACCAGTCCGGTAAAACCACTGATAACTTGTTTCACTTTTTCAAAGGAAAGAAGATTGCCAGATGGATTATTAGGACTGCATAAAAAAATCAATTTTGTGCTGACATCAACTTCGTGTAGGATTGCTGTAACATCTAGATCAAAGTCAGGTGTGAGTTTAACTGTCTTGATGGCAACGTTATTGATTTCCGCACTTACAGTATACATACCATAGGTAGGCTGTGGGATCAGCACACTGTCAACTCCAGGTTCGCAAAAAGCACGAATGAGTAAATCAATGGCTTCGTCACTGCCATTGCCTAAAAAGATTTTATCAGAGTGGATGCTTTTAATCTCAGAGATTCTTTGCTTGACTTTGACTTGGTGCGGATCGGGATAACGATTGTACTGGGATTCCGGGTAGGGGTTTTCGTTTGCATCCAGATACACGGAAGCACTTCCCTGAAATTCATCGCGGGCAGATGAATACGGCTTCAGTTTCATTACGTTCTTACGAACAAGTTTTTCTAATTCAAACATAAATTAATTTCTTCTAACCCGCACGGCTTCAGCATGACCTTTCAGTTGTTCCGCTTCAGCCATCTCTTCTACAATCGGACCTAGTATATCAAGTCCGGACTTTGAGATTTTTTGTACGGTAATGTATTTCATAAAACTTTCGAGCGACACGCCACCAAAGGCTTTGGCAAACCCATTGGTTGGCAGTGTGTGATTGGTACCAGAAGCATAATCGCCTGCGGCCTCTGGTGTATAAGGTCCGAGAAAGATGGAACCGGCATTCACAATTTGATCCACCAGTTGATCGCAATCTTTTGTGTTGATAATCAGGTGTTCTGGAGCAAATTCATTTACAAAGTCAATTAAATCTTTATTGGTGTCAAAAACCAAAGACAAACTATTGCTCAAGGCTTCTTTTGCAAGCTCTTTTCTCGGTAATGCTTCCAGTTGCTTTTCGATTTCTTTTGAAATCCGGGCTACCATGTCTGCGTGTGTAGTGGCGAGCACCACTTGGCTATCAGCCCCATGTTCCGCTTGCGAAAGTAAGTCAGCGGCAACAAAGGCTGGCTCCGCATTCTCATCGGCAATCACCAATACCTCCGATGGGCCAGCTGGCATATCAATGGCAATGCCCTCCTGACTGATCAGTTGTTTTGCTTTCGTAACATACTGATTGCCGGGTCCGAAAATCTTGCTAACGGAGGGAATCGTCTCCGTACCAAACGCCATGGCTGCGATGGCCTGTGCGCCACCTACTTTGTAAATCTTCTTTACACCCGTGAGTTGTGCTGCAAATAATATAGTGGGGTTAATCTTTCCGTTTCTATCCGGTGGGGAGCAAAGGATTACTTCTTCGCACCCTGCTAATCGAGCTGGCACACCAAGCATTAATACCGTTGAGAAAAGTGGTGCCGAACCTCCCGGAATGTAAATGCCAACTTTCTGGATAGCAGTGGCTTTACGCCAGCAGGTAACACCTGGCATAGTTTCTATTTTTTCACTGGCGCGTCTTTGTGCTGCGTGAAATACTTCAATGTTTTTTGCGGCAGCGAGTATGGATGTTTTTAGTGAGGAAGGGATGCTGGTTAGTGCTTCCGAGACCTCTTGATCCGAGACTTGTAATACATCTATCTGAACTTTATCAAACTGTAACGTGAGTTCTCTTAAAGCTTCATCGCCCGATTTTCTTACCCGATTAATGATATTCTTTACAGAACCTTCCAGAAAGTCCAATTCAATTTGTGGACGTTCGCATAAGGCAGGCCATTGAGATTTGGGAGGATTGTTAATGGTTTTCATGCAATCAACTGGTTAGGCAATCATTTTTTCAATTGGGATCACTAGGATTCCTTCAGCTCCAAATGATTTCAAGAGCCCGATTTTCTCCCAGAAATCATTTTCATTCACTACCGAGTGCAGCGATGACCAGCCTGGCCGGCCTAATGGCATAATGGTAGGACTCTTCATGCCCGGAATAACACTGGTTATCTTTTCAATGGCTTCGTTGGGACAGTTCAGCAAGATATACTTGTTGTTCTTTGCAGATTGCACCGCCTGAATGCGGAATAACAACTGATCGAGCAAAGCCTGCTTTTCTTTTTCAAGATTGGGTGTGGCAATCAATACAGCTTCGGATTGAAGCACTACTTCTACTTCTTTCAAACCGTTACTCAAGAGTGTGCTACCCGTACTTACAATATCACAGATGGCATCAGCCAGTCCGATACCCGGAGCTATTTCTACCGAACCACTGATCTCATGAATGCCCGCTTCAATATTATTTTTAGCCAGAAATTGTTTTACAATAACAGGGTAGGAGGTGGCGATGTTCTTTCCCTTCAGGTAGGAGATTCCTGTATAATTTTCGGAACGAGGAACCGCAATTGATAACCGGCACTTGGCGAAGTCTAGCCGTTTGATTAATTCGTTGTGTTTTTCCTTTTCAATCCACACGTTTTCACCCACAATGCCGGCATCTGCTACCTTATCCTCTACGTATTGAGGGATATCATCATCGCGCAGGAACAACAACTCCACAGGAAAGTTTCGTGCCTGGGCTTTCAGTTGATCGCGACCATTGCTGAATTGAAGTCCACTTTCCTTCAGTAGTTTCAATGAATCTTCCTGAAGTCGTCCGGATTTTTGAATGGCGATACGTAATACAGTGCTCATAATTTCAAGGTATAAATAAAACAAAAAAGGCCTACCAGTTGTTTGGCAAGCCTTTCATTAATTCGGTATAGAAGTTAATCAAAACAAAGACGAGCCACTCATGCAGTTTGCATGATGGTGATGGCCGTGGATATTTTGAGTGTTTTTCATAATTATGGCCCAAAGGAAAAGATTACTTTCCAATTATTCAAAATTTACGTGAACAAAATAAGAAGTTTTGCCAGCTAACAGGTGTTTAAGGGTACCGCTAAATGCCTGTTTGGTTGAATTTACCGATAGGTTTATCCCTTTTCGCGTAACTAATTACGATTTTGAATCAACTAAATTGCGGCCATTGGGTTAATTAATTGATATGAAGAAGTGGTTGATATTTTTGCTTTTAGTGGCATGTGGCGATTCAAAAGATGCCAGGCTCCAGAAGTTTTTACTTAAGGGTAATCTCGCTCTTAAAGAAGGGAATTATGATCAGGCAAGTTATTACTATGGCGAAGCCATAAAAGTAGATGACTGTTTTGCAGATGCCTGGAATAACCTTGGTACAGTTTACTTTGAACAACAACGTTACGACCTGGCAATTGAAAATTATGACAAGGCTATCGCCTGCAAACCTGACTTTCTGCATGCATTGTTTAATCATGCAAACACTACCTATGAACTGAAAGAGTATTACAAAGCGCTGGACGATTTGGATAAAATCGTTAAAATGAAACCAGATACGGCATTGGTTTATTTCACACAAGGACTTGTATATACCAAAATGCGAGAGTTTGACAAGGCGCTCTATGCGTTTGATAAAGCGCTCTCGATAGACATTGCAAACGTTGATTACCAAGTAAATCATGCAACCGTACTTTATTACCTTAAAAACTATGACCGTGCCCGGGTTGAATTGATGCAAGCTGCCGAACGAAAGCCCGATGAGCCCAACATCTACAATACTTTGGCGATGCTTGAAACGGATAAGGGTAACTATGAGGAAGCCTGGAAGTTGGTCGAACAAGCATTGGTTCTTTCTCCACGACAGCCTTACTTTATCAACAACCGGGGGTTTATTTATCTTAGCATGAATGAACTTGAGAAAGCAGAAGCTGATATTAACGAGAGCATCGGAATGGACCCTTATAATGCGTGGGCCTATCGCAACAAAGGTATTTTGTACCTGATCCGAAAAGATTATAAATCTGCAGAGCGTTTACTAAAGCAGTCGCTCGATATGGATCCGTTTGTTGATAAGATCTATTTTTATTTGGGCATGGCTTATTTAAATAATGGCAATGCAGGTCTTGCTTGTGTATCTTTCAAGAAGTCGGAGGACAGAGGTGATAAGATGCTAACAGCAGATTTGATAAAAGGCTGCAAGAAGTAGGATAATCTCATCACTTATCAAGTGACGGATTAGGATAGGCGAGCGAAGCATCATCAATAACTAAAACCCAATCTGTACCTTCTTTAGGTGGCGTTAAGGTTACCATCTTTTTACTACTTACGGGCTTATGTTTGATTGACTTTCCCGTACGGGGATCATACCAGGTTATAGATTTCTTGTCACCGGTGATTTTACTTAAATCAACTGTCACAGGTTTATTTTGAGGTAAGTAGAGAAATCCGAAAGTTCCTTTTTCATCCCGGGAGGCAATAAGTAGATCTTTATAGCCCGTACCTTTCTCTGATGTAATCATACTCTGATCAGCCACCAGCGAGAAATAGGGACGTGACAGCATCAGTTTTTTAAGATGTTGCATCTGGTTGGCACCTTCGGCCTTTGCGGCCTTTTGCCAGCCGATCAAAGTATCACCAATATTAATTGGTGGATTTAAATCGGTATTTAAAAATTGCCAGATCTGATGGTGACCATATGTAACTCCGCATGCCCCTGAAAAGACGGAGCGATAGATTCGTGCCCGCACATCATAGGCAGAGAAGTACCCACGCTCCCGGGTCCACTTACCATCCCACGGATTAACCGGATGATCTTCATAACAGGGCTCCATATCCAACGTGGGCTTTTGCGGTTTCATCGCAAGATCACGGATAACCCAGTTCCAGGCATCCGCTTCGCGCGATCCGTGTCCGGACTGAAACGCATTCATATCCAGCCAGGGCTCAGTATGAATAAATGCAGAAGTTGAGTATGATCCCCCGGCAGGGTGGTAGGTAATGAAAGCCTTATCACCCAACACGGACTCAATACCTTTAGCCATAGCACGCCAGATGGGCCGGTCATCTACTTCCACTTCTTTATCTTCCACTTTGGTTTTATATAATGCAGGCCGGTCGCCTCCTAAAATCCAAATAATGTTCCAATTGTTGGCATAGCGATTTGCCAACGAAGCGCCATAGACCTCGGCATTGGCTTCATTAAACACAGTTGGACCTTCGCCCCACATACGGGTTACTTTATCGCCCCAGGTAGGTAACAGGCCAACATACATATCTTTATCAGCCATTCGATTGATGATAAAGTCGACATGATCCCAATAATCATACTCTTCTTCGTTGGCCGGATTGGTACCCTGGGTTACTGCCAGTTTGGTAGGGTCTTCATCGATCAGTGGCAAGTCGCCATAACGATTGGGTTGACGCAAGCCATTAAATTCTGCCAGTGCTACAGCGTGAATTACGTTGAAACCTTGTTGCTTTCTGATCTCTAAAAACTCTTCCGCTTCTTCGCGGGTTAGTCGATGAAATAACTCCCAATCGGTATCACCCAACCAGAAGAAAGGGTTTCCATCAGTAGTCATCAGGTAACGCTGATTATTACTTACCTGAATTTGCCCATAAGCTTCCAGAGAAAGAAATAGGGCCAAGCCTATAAAGCGCGTCACTTTCATTTTAATTTTGCTTAATAAGAACCAAAATACAAAATCATCTTGTTCTTAGCGCAGTTATTTCGGTGAATGAATCATGACGTTAGATTATAAACTGCTTGCTAATCAATTAAATAATCCTTTGCCTGGGCCTCTGGCTCATGAACCGCTGCGAGCAACACCTATCGGACCTATTAAGCCAAAATTTGAACATCAGGTGCATCCCAAGCCAGGCAGTGTGTTGATTTTACTGTATGAAGAAGAAGGGAAAATCCTGTTTCCATTAACCAAGCGTCCTGACTATCTGGGTACACATGGCGGACAGATCAGTTTGCCGGGAGGGAAAGCTGAACCAGAGGAAAGTACTATTGATACTGCATTACGCGAAGCTGAAGAGGAGATAGGCGTATCTGCAAAGCAAGTAGAGATACTTGGAACACTCTCAGAGTTTTTTGTTATACCCAGTAACTTTATGGTTACACCGGTAGTAGGCTTTCTGAAAGGAAGTCCAAAGTTCAACCCTGATCCTAAGGAGGTAGTAAAAATATTACACGGTTCGCTGGATCAGTTAGTGCTTGATGATGCAGTGCGTACGAAAGAGATTCTGGCTGCTAAGATGTTTCCGATGCTGGCTCCGCACTTTGAGATTGAGGAAGAAGTGGTTTGGGGCGCTACTGCAATGATCTTGAATGAGTTTAGGATGGTAGTGAGGGAATTGAGTAAGACTTGACGGCAAAAAACGAAGATAAGTGGCCCTTATAACCACTATCTTACGTCCAATGATATTACTTGTAGCTATTACGCCTTACCTGAACGCAGCTTTTGCCGGATAAAATCAGTAAACCGATATTTGCTTAGACTTTCCACGGACAAGTACTTAGCACCTTGAATAGTGCCCAGGCATTGATCACTCCCACAATGGCATTTAAATGGTTGGGCCATATCCCATTCTGCTGAAGGATAAAAGAAATTAAACTCTTCACCGACTGCTATCTCTTTGAGAGTAACAAACACCATCCGGGTGGTGTCAAAGAAGCTGTTTGGATCACAGCTATGATTGGCACATTCAAGGCATTCGGGCAACAATTCGATGTGTTTGTGTTCGCTGATCTGTACCGTTAAATAGGTAGGTGTTGATTGTACATTCTTGGCGAGAAACTTGATGATCACTTCATTCTTTGCAAATGGCTTCTTTGCAATCAGCGAGCGGTTGCTGGTAATCGGATCAATACGGATTTCAGCAACTTCGGTTTGGTCTAAATCGACCAGTTCGATAAAACTCATGGGGGGTTAGGGTTGTAGTGGTTAGTAAAGTCATTCGTAGTGGTGATAAATATATTGACAATTAATTGATTCAATAAAACATTTATGATTATTAATTATTAAAACAATCATACGTTGATCAACTATAACTTAAATCAAACTTTGTAATTCATTAGTTATTAGTTGAATACTTTAAATTAGGTGCTTGTATATTTAATATTTGGTACTTCTATAGTTTAGGCAATACTCAACCTCTGGAAATACAAAAGGTGATGAGTTAGTAATAGGGGTTACCGTGACAGGACTTCTTCTTTGTATTTTAAAATAACGAGCCTTGTTGTTCTTCGAGTTCCTGATAGCGATGTGGTTTGAGTGCCTCAGGAGTATTGCCAACGCTCTCTTTGCCCGTTAGACGCTTAACGGTAAATGATTCTAATTCAAGTTCTGGATATGGCTGTACCAGACTTTCAATTAAGTCCTGATCTGCTTTTTCATGTATCGGCTTAAGCCAATCCTGTTCTGCAGACTTTGGTAATATCAATGGCATTCGAGGGCCTTCACTTGCTTTAGGGTTATTATGAATGCGGGCCATCAGGGGATTGGCCCGTGTGGTTACCACTGTGTAAGTTCTACGGGTTATTCCGGATGCAGAATCAACCCACTCATCCCATAAACCTGCCAATGTGATGGGTTCATCGCTCTTCAGGTGAATGTGATAAGGAAATGCTTTCCCATTTTTGTGATGGTGCTCAAAGAATCCATCCACTAAAACCAAACACCTGCGCTCGTGTGCGGATTCGCGGAAGGCAGGTTTATCAAACATGGTTTCTGCCCTCGCATTGATTGTGCTATTGCTAATGGTAACAGCCTCCGCAGCCGACTTCACCCAGTTAGGAATTAATCCCCAGGAAAAAAGATGAATTTCTTTCGACTTGCTAATGATGACCGGTACAGATGGATGGTTGAAACCAGAAGCATTATATACCGGGCTGATGTTTAGTTTTATTAATTGCTCCTGAACAAACCTCACCTCACTTTCATCATGGCCGTATCGTTTAGCTAATCTTTCAGCACGTTTGGTTAAGTATGCCTTGTTGTAGCACATAAGGCAAAGATATTTAATGATTGCCTGAATGTGTGCCCGTATGGCAGAAATAGAGTAAGTAATTTAGT